>ERZ1034976.562-NODE-562-length-34351-cov-4.403167_pt1 | contig 34351 bp, 27 predicted proteins | sample MGYA00520623_ERZ1034976 | MGnify/ENA primary metagenome ERZ1034976 (study PRJEB33766, sample SAMN09781774) | gut metagenome | biome: gut microbiome | host: Homo sapiens | place: Madagascar | study: EMG produced TPA metagenomics assembly of the PRJNA485056 data set... | reverse complement strand
CCTGTGGATTTTCCCCCAACAATCCGGTCTATCATGCAAAATCCAAAGACTTGCGGGAAGAGATGATGAACGAAATGATTTATATCACGCAAAATCAAAATTCTTCTCCCATCCATCTCATCGGTCATTTATATTTGTTTTTGGACTATTTAGCCCGTTCCACTGCCAATGCACCGCTCTCCAGCGGCAGCAGCTTACGGGATTTCTATATTCACGAAGCCCTCAACTATATCGAACATAACTTCCAAAACGATATTACAGTAGAAGATATTGCCGATGTCTGCGGATTGAATCGCAGCTATTTCGGGAAAATCTTCAAAAATGCAGTCGGAAAAACGCCGCAGGAATTTCTTCTGAGCTATCGCATGCTGAAAGCAACGGAGCTGCTCAAACTCACCCGACTTTCCATTCGGGATGTCAGCAATGCGGTCGGCTATGCCAACCCCCTGCACTTTTCCAGAGCCTTTCGAAACATCTATGGCATTCCGCCGAGAGAGTGGCGAAATCAAAATCAAATTTTCTTACCCGACCCACTTTCCGACTGGTCGGATGCTGGATATGACGGATAAAAACAAAAACGGTTCTCTTCCATGTCAGAAGAGAACCGTTTTCTCATAAATTCTGTAATTCTGTTTTAGGATTCTGGTTTGGTGTCCGTTTCCGGTTCCATGCGTTCCAGTACTGCCTGATAACCGCCCGTGCTGTCCCGCAAGGTACGATTCACACGGCTAATGGTTGCCGTGCTTGCACCTGTTTCCTGCACAATCTCATGGAATACATACTGCTTCCGCAGCAGTCTTGCAACATGCAGCCGCTGGGACAACGCACGCAATTCCTGATAGGTGCAGACATCTTTTAAAAATGCAATGCATTCTTCTTCTGTTTTCAGGAGCAGAAACGCTTTCGCCAAAGCCTGCAAATCCTCCTCCAGCTGTGCATCTTTCATGCCGATATCCTTTCGCTGATTATTCGCAGTCGTTCCGTACCAGATCTTCGAGTGTTTCCCGCTTTACAACCACACGGGAAGTGCCATCCTTTACAAATACAACGGCTGGCTTCTGAAGACGGTTATAGTTGGAAGACATCGAATAGTTATAAGCACCCGTTGCACAAACAGCGATGATGTCGCCCGGTTCGCATGCCTGCAACGGCATATTTTCCCCAATCAGGTCGCCGCTTTCGCAGCACTTGCCAGCGATGGTCACCTTGGTATCCTTTGGCTGGTCTGCCTTGTTGGCAACAATTGCATCATAAGCAGACTGATACAGAATATAACGTGGGTTGTCGCACATACCGCCATCAATGGAAACATAAGTCCGAATGTTCGGGATGACTTTCTTTCCGCCAACGGTGTACAGGGTAATGCCTGCCGGTGCAACGATGGAACGACCTGGTTCAATCAGGATGAATGGCTGCGGCACACCATATTCTTCGCTGCAACGGTGAATGACCTTGGAAACCGCTTCCATGTACTGTTCATATGGAATCGGGTCATCCTGTTCGGTATAGCAAATTCCAAAGCCGCCGCCCAGATTCAATTCTTCGATGGTGACATGTAATTCTTTCTGAATGGTTGCGATAAACTGCATCATGACTTCCGCAGCTGCTTCAAATCCATTGGTATCCAGAATCTGCGAACCAATATGACAATGCAGACCACACAGATGCAGGCTCTTGCACTGCAACGCTTCCTTGACTGCTTCCATGGCTTCGCCAGTTTCGAGTGCAAAACCAAACTTGCTGTCGATCTGTCCGGTACGGATAAAGTTATGCGTATGTGCATCGACACCCGGCTTGATCCGGAACATAATGCGAGCCGTCTTGCCCTGCTCCTGACACATCTTTTCCAGCTGGTGCAGTTCATAGATGTTGTCCACAATGATTCTGCCGACCTGATAATCCAGTGCCATTTGCAATTCTTCGGTGGTCTTGTTGTTGCCGTGGAAACAAATTTTGCTGCTGTCAAATCCGGTCTGCATCGCCGTGTACAGTTCCCCACCAGAAACAACGTCGACCCCCATGCCTTCTTCCTGCATTACCCGATAGATTGCCTTACAGGAAAACGCCTTGCTGGCATAGCAAGCTAAGCCCTTGCCCTGATAGAACTTGTCAATGCTCTGCTTGAACGACCGGCAGTGCTTCCGGATGAGATCTTCATCCATCACATACAGCGGTGTGCCGTACTGCTTTGCAAGCTCTACGGTATCCTGTCCGCCAATGGTCAAGTGTCCCTGTGCATTTACCTGTAAATCCTCTGATACAAACATATTTTACTTCCTTTCCTGCATTACGCAGTGTTTTTTCTCATCGCATTTTCATTCTGCATCGGTTTCGTCTGCTTCTGCTAATTCTGTAATCACATCCCGTACTTCGTCTACACCCTCACGGGTCATTGCGGAGAACGGAATGACATGAATGTCTGAAAAATAAGGAATCTCCGTCTGAAACGCTTCCATTCGAGCTTTCCGCTGTGATTTGTTCAGCTTGTCCGCCTTGGTCAGAACAATGACAAATGGCATTTCCTGTGCAATCAGGTATTCAATCATCTGCAAGTCGTCCTTAGAGGGAGCGTGCCGCATATCCAGCAGCAGGAATGTCAAGCGAATATCCCGGTCAGATTCCAGATAGCCATCAATCAATTCTGCCCAGCGGCGTTTCTCTGTCTTTGCAACCTTTGCGTATCCATACCCCGGCAAATCGACAAATGTCACTGGCGGAATCTGATAGAAGTTGATGGTTGCGGTTTTGCCGGGAACGGCACTGACTCTCGCCAGTGCTTTCCGGTTGAAAATTTTATTCAGCATCGTGGACTTTCCCACGTTGGAACGCCCTGCAAATGCAATCTCCATGCCCTTGCAAGGTGGCAGCTGCGAGAATGTTCCGTACGATGCCTGAAAGGTCGCTTGTTGAAAGTTCATCCGTTCCTCCTCTTATACCGGAATCAAGGTTTTGGTTTCCGGTGCAGGTGTTCCGGCAGCCTTTGGAGAAAAAGCTGCTGGCTGCTCGTCCGGCTGCTCTGCAATCGGTGTTTCCGGCTGAATCGGTTCGGGAACAGAAACCAGAGCCGTTTTCAAAACAGTTTCCAGATTTTCTGCTGTCACAAATTCCAGTCCGTTCCGTACCGTTTCATCGACATCTTCCAAATCCGGTTCGTTGCGTTTTGGAATGATGACAGTTTTTAAGCCTGCCTTATAGGCTGCCATTGCCTTTTCCGGCAAGCCGCCAATCGGCAATACTTTTCCGTGCAGTGTAATTTCGCCCGTCATTGCAACATCATGCCGCACTGGAATTCCGGACAGAGCGGAAACAATTGCGGTTACCATCGTAACACCAGCAGAAGGGCCATCCTTCGGCACTGCTCCCTCCGGAGCGTGAATATGAAGGTCGTTCTTCAAATAGAAGTCCTCCGGAATGTGGTACTGCTTGGCAATGCTCCGCACATAGCTAACGGCAATCTTGGCACTTTCTTTCATGACATCGCCCAGCGAGCCGGTCAATTCAATCATGCCCTTTCCGTTCAGCACCAGTGTTTCCAACGGCATCAGCACACCGCCGACCGATGTCCACGCCAGACCATTGACAATGCCAACGGTATCCTGTTTGCTCTGGTCGTCCGGCAGGTATTTTTTATGTCCCAGATAAGTTGTCAGATTCTTGGCGGTAATCGTCACCCGTTTGCACGTTCCGGAAACCAATTCCTTGACGGCTTTCCGGCAGAGGGCTGCCAGCATCCGTTCCAGTTCTCGAACGCCTGCTTCTCGGGTGTAATCGTCAATCAATGTGTATAAAACAGCATCCTGCACTTTAAATTGTGTGCCCTTTAAGCCATGCTTTTTCATCTGCTTGCCCAGCAGGTGATGCTTGGCGATCTGGAACTTTTCCTCTCGATTATAGCTGCCCAGTTCGATGACTTCCATCCGGTCTAACAGCGGTGCCGGAATGGTGTCCAGTGTGTTGGCAGTTGCAATAAACAGTGTTTTGCTCAGGTCGAACGGCACTTCAATGTAGTGATCTCGGAACGCCTGATTCTGTTCGCTGTCGAGCACTTCCAGCATGGCAGCGGATGGGTCGCCTCGGAAATCATTGCTCATCTTATCAATTTCATCCAACAGAATCAATGGATTCTTGGACTTTGCCCGTGCCATCGCATCCATAATGCGTCCTGGCATTGCTCCGATGTAGGTTTTCCGGTGTCCACGGATATCGGATTCATCCCGAATGCCGCCCAGCGAAACCCGTTCGTAATTTCTGCCCAGAGCCTTGGCAATGGATTTCCCGATAGAAGTCTTGCCGACACCCGGAGGGCCAACAAAACAGAGGATTTGTCCGGTTACTTCCGGCATCATGGCATGCAGAGCAATGCTCTCCAACACCCGTTCCTTGACCTTTTTCATGCCGTAATGGTCTTTGTCCAGAATGGCTCTTGCCTTTTCTAAGTTGACTTTCGTCTTGGTTTCCTGATTCCATGGCAGGCTCAGGACGGTATCGAGATAATTCCGGATCAAAAAAGCTTCCTGCGTTGCCGGCGGCAGTTTTCCAATCCGGTCAGCTTCTTTCAGCAGCTTTTCTTCGGTTGCTGGCTCTAGCTTCAATTCCTTGATTTTTGCAACATATTCGGCTGCATCTTCCTGTTCATCCTCGGCTTCGCCCAGCTGCTCTTCAATGATGTGCATCTGTTCCCGCAGGTAAAATTCTTTCTGCGAACGATCCATGCTTTCCTTGGTACGTTCCTGAATGTCTCGTTCCAGATCCAGCACCGCAATTTCATGCTGCAACATTTGCAGCAACATATCCAGCCGTTTCAGAATATGATTTTCTTCCAGCAGTTCTTGCTTCTGGCGGTAGTCCAGATTGATGTTGAAAATCATGTTGTTGAACAATTCGTATGGGTCATCCTGGCAGAGCACAGAAACAACCAATTCTCTCGGCATTCTCGGGAAAAAGTCGCAGTACTGGTCGAATGACTCTTTTAGCGTCCGAATCATTGCCGTCAGTTCCACGTCATCTATCTTGGCACGGCTCTTATAGGAAACCGGCTTTACTTCTGCCGTTAAAAAGGCATCCTGCTTTTCCATTGAGCAAAGCTTTGCTTTCTGGACACCTTCCACCAACACCCGCATGACACCATCCGGTGTTTTCAGTACCTGGCGTACTTCTGCAATAACACCAAATTCGTACAAGTCTTTCTGTTCCGGTTCTTCTGTAAAAATATCCCGCTGTGCAACCAAAAAGAGCTGATGATCCGAAGCATACGCTGCATTGACAGCTTGAATAGAAGCATCCCTTGCCACATCAAAATGCATGACCATTTTCGGGAAAATTACAACGCCACGCATGGCAACCATCGGCATATTCTGGGTTGTGCGTTCGATTGGATTCATAAGGTACGTCAGTCCCCTTTCTTTTTCTAATTGTGGGAATGAAAATTTGCACACCGAGGGCAGCGGCATCCTGACAGGATTTGCCTCTGATTTCCTCGGTATTTCATATTATACTATATTTCTGCTCTGTTTGCAAGTGGTAAGTCCTGAAAATTCCACAAATCGACTGTTGGGATTTTTTCAAAGAAGTTCTTGGGAAACCAAATGCATCCGGTTCGGCAAAATCGCTTTATGATTGGATTATGCTTCCAGCAATGCCCGATGCAGAGCAATCAGCTGTTCCATGGAAAGCGATTCCATCCGCACGGTTTCCGACAATCCGCAGTCGGTCAACGCTTTGCTGACAACTGCCTTTTCATAGCCCATCGTTGCCGACAGTGCATTGACGAATGTCTTTCTTCGCTGAGAAAAGCCACTCCGCACCATCCGGAAAAAGTGCTTTTCATCTGCAACCTGCTCCGCATACGGCGTTCCCAGCTGAATTTGAATCACCGCAGAATCGACATTCGGCGGCGGCAAAAAACTGCCCCTTGAAACAGAAAACAGTTGTGTGACCGTTCCATAATACTGCACGGCAACCGTAATTGCTCCGGCTTCTCGTGTTCCAACCGGAGCGGTCAGCTTCTCTGCAACTTCTTTCTGCACCATAACGGTAATCGTTTCCAGCTTTGCCCGACTCTCCAGCAAGTGCATGAGGATCGGAGCGGTGATATAATACGGCAAGTTCGCACAGACCGAAACCGGCATCGTTCCAAACTCCTGCTCCAGCAGTGCTGGAATGTCACATTTCAAAATGTCCTGATGAATGATATGCAGGTTTTCATACTGCCCGACGGTTTCCTCTAAAATCGGGAACAGCCGTGCATCCACTTCGACAGCCGTCACCTTTTCCGCACGCTTGGCAAGCTCTGCGGTCAGTGTTCCAATTCCCGTTCCAATTTCCAGAATGCCATGTCCCGGCTTAGCGTTACCCATCTCGGCAATGCGGGGGCAGACATCCGGATTGATGAGAAAATTCTGCCCCAGCTTCTTCGAGAAGTGAAATCCATGCCGTTCCAATAGGGTTCGTACATATCGCATATTGGTTAAAGATTGTTCCATACAGTCCTCCTTTAAAGTAATACAACCGCTCCGGTATAGGTCGAGAACAAGCAGCACTGCCGCACCCGTTCTCCCGTGATTCCCTCCAATGCCAGCTGATACAATCGCAGCTGCATCCGGTAGCGATTCGCCAATGCCGTCATATCTCGTGTCATGTCAGTTTTATAGTCTACCAGTACAAAGCCATTCTGCTCCCAGAATGCAAGGTCAATGATTCCCTTGATCATACTCTCTGGATTGTGCTGCTGTTTCAGGGTATCCCATTCTTCCCCCTGCATCTTTGGCAACAGCAAATCCAGCTGCACCAAAAACTTTTTCTCTCGCAGAATCAACGGCGAACGGCGAACTCTCTGGTACAATTCGCTCTGGAAAAAGTGTCGAATATCCAATAGGCGAATGCTGTCCGCTTCGGCTTCGGTCAAGTGCCCATTCTGTACCAGTGTTTGCAGGGCTGCTTTCGGATCTTTCTCCGCCTCGGAAAAAGATACATACTGTAAAAAAGTATGCGTTGCTGTTCCTCGTTCGGTTGCCGTCAAAGCCTCCTGCTGTAAAAAGCGTGGTCTTGCCCAGCTGATTTCCGATTCCGGTTCGGTCTGCGTTTTGTCATGTGTCAGACTGGATACGCTGAGCAGAGATAATTGCTTTGCAGCCGTATCCGCATAGTGGAACTGCAATGCCGTTTCGATCTCTGCCTGTAATGCTGCATCTGGTTCTGGCAGTGCATCGGCAACCGTTTCGGCATGTTCCGTTTCCAGCTGCTCTTCTGAAACTGCTGTATAAGAAATCGACAGCGTGGAGAAGTCTGTTTCTTCCGGAAGAGGTCGCCTTGCCTCCCACTCATGCATACACTTCAAAAATTCTGCATCCTGTCGGCAATACAGAACATACCAAATCCAGAATGCCATACAATTGGCAGAGGAAACCGCTGCACGGCGAACAAATTCCTTGGAGAAATCCTTGTTTTGCAGCTGACGGGCAATTGCCGTTTCTTTTCGTCCCAGCTGAAGTGGTAGGAATAATTTCTGTTTGGCTCGAGTCATTGCCACATACAGCAACCGCATTTCTTCTTGTAACAGCTGCTGTTTTTTCTCTTTCAACAAGACCAGATAGGATAAGGTCTGATATTTTTGATAATTCTTTGCATCATATAAATACAGCCCCATTCTTCCAGCATCGGAAACGTGCATTTTTTTGGAGCTGTCCTGTTTGGAAAATTCTGTTTCCAGTTCTGCCAAAAATACAAACGGAAATTCCAGCCCCTTGGAACGGTGCATGGTTTTCAGGAACACCGCACAATCTGCCCCGTTGGAGGGGTTCGCCTGCTCTAAATCCCGGTCATGTTCCAACAGGGCATCAATATACCGCAAAAAGCCAGTCACACCGCCGGTAAAGGCTGCCTGTCCCTGTGCCTCATACTGTCTGGCATACTGAATCAGCAAGTTTAAGTTGGCACGTTTTTTCTCGCCGTCCTGATACAGCTGCATAACGGAGAGAAAGTCCGTAGTATCATAGATCTCCCGAATCAGTTCTTCCAGCGGTAATGTGGTGCTATCTGTTCGCAGCTGTTGAAAAATCTGCCAGAACGAACGGCATTTCTCCCGAAATGGCTCTGGCAACTGCTGTACCGCCTCCAGTAATTCCGGTGTTGCCAGCTGTTCCGCATCGCCAGCCGCCACGCTCAACACATAATAAAGAGATGCCTTGCGGTCAAGCAGCCGCAGCATGGAGATTTCATCCATGGAAAATTGAAACATCGGCGAGGCAAGCACGGCAACCAGTGGAATTTCCAAAAGCGGATTGTCCAGAATCCGCAGCATATTCAATAAGATGGTGATTTCCCGTGCCTTTAAGTATCCCTGTTCCTCGACTTTTTTCACAGGGATTTGCAGGGCTTCCAATGCCTTTGCATACTTCTGACAGGGCTTTCCTTTTCGCAGCAGAATGCAGAAATCGCCCGGCTGACAGGGGCGAACCGTTCCGTTTTTCTCTAACACCGGATACCCACTTTGTAACATCTGTTGAATGGTGTGTGTAATCCATGTCACCTGGAAATCAGCGGTTTCTGTTTCCGGTAAAAACGCAACCTCCACGCCCTGTTGATGTTCCGGAAGAGATTGATAACCCGTTGCTCCGGGATACAGCCATTCCGACGGGTCATAGGAAACGGTATCTGTTCCCTGCATGATGTGAGAGAAAATCAGATTCACAAACTGCAAGACTGCATCGGAACTGCGGAAATTTTTATTCAGCTTGATGCATCGCATACGTGGCTGGTCGGTTTGTTGGCTTTCCCGTTCCGCAAACCGCACACACTGCAAAAAGTTTTTCGGATTTGCCAGCCGGAATTGATAGATGGATTGCTTGACATCGCCCACCAAAAATACATTATCTCCATATTGCAGCGTTCCGTCTGCATCTTTTTGGCAGCCATGCGAAAGCAACTTGAAAATCATATCTTGTTTATTGTTCGCATCCTGATATTCGTCAATCATAATGATTTGATATTCATCAGAGAGGGCTTTTGCCAGTGGGCTTTGTGTGAGAAGACCGTCCTGCATCTCTGACAGCAACTGCAAGGTCATCCGTTCCCCATCATCAAAACTCAAGGCATTTCGCTGTACTTTTTTCGTCCAGAGCACCTGTTCAATGTCCTCCGACAATGCAAACAGAATCGGCAGTAATTCCCGATGTGCCTGAAAATCCTCCCGACAATACGGCAATGTTTCCTGTAACTCTGTGAACAGGGCTTTCATGTCCGCATCATACTGTTTCCGCTGATCTCGTATCTGCTCAAATAAAGCGGTACTGGAAACGGTTTTTCGCTTGGTGGGATAGCGTTTTCCTGCCCGTGCATCCAGATGATTTTGAATGATTTTCAGAATCTGTTCCGCATCTGCCGGCTGCTGCTGTAGCGCGTGTAACAGAGCGTGCATCGTGTCAAAATCCACACCGATCCATTCCGCAACATTGTTCTTTTCTTCATAGAGGTCTTCGGATAATGCATACAACCGTTCCACTTCGTCCGTGAGAACAGCAGCCTTTTCCTGCATCAGGTTCAGAAATTCCAGATAGTCCGGATTTTCTGCATCCGGCACGGAAAACCGCTGTAAAACCTGCTGTTTCCACTGCTCCGGAAATGGAATCGAGGCGAGAAACGTCTTTAATTCCAGCAATAATTCTTCTAAGGCTTGATCGGTATGGTTGCAGAAGGCATTCCAAAGCAGCTGCATCTCAGCTGCTCGCTCGATATACCAGCGGTTCAACACTTCGTCAACTGCTGCACGGAATAGCAAGTCCTGCTCAGTTTCGTCCATGACCCGAAAGCTGGAGGTGATTTCGCCATCACCCAAATGCTCCCGAATCAAATCAAAACAAAATGCATTGATGGTGCTGATTTTCGCCGCTGGCAATAGCAATTGCTGCTGCCGCAACCAACGATTTTCCGGTTCTTCGGTAATTCGCTTTTCAAATGCTGCCTGCAACCGCTGTTTCATCTCCGCAGCTGCATCGTTTGTGAACGTCACCACGATCATCCGGTCAGCAAAGACTTTCTCTGTGGGATCAGATAAAATCTGAATCAGCCGTTCCACCAGAACAGAGGTTTTTCCGCTGCCGGCAGCTGCCGAAACAATCAAGCTGCTATTTCGCAGAGTAATTGCCTGCTGCTGTTCATTTGTCCATGCCATGTTCAGATGCCTCCCACATTTTTAATAGTTCCAGCATGGCTTCCTGTGCATCCGGCTCAGTCGTCCGGCAGGGCTGCTGCTGAAGATTTCCGCAAATATCCTGATAATTGCAATACTTGCAGACGGTTTTCTTCGGTAAAATCAGCGGATTTGCTGCAATGTCCCCCTGATAGATCTGCTGGGCAGTCTGTTTCAAGGTTTCCATCACATAGCGATACAGGGCATGAAAGGCGGATTCCGACAGATAAACATCGTTCTTTCCGGTGATGAGTTCTGATGCTCCGCTTGTGCCAGCTTTCAGCTTCGCCGGAATATAAATGCCCTTTCCATCTGGTTCCATGCAGCGAATGCGTTCGGCATCGTCAATCAACAAGCCGCTCATCCGGTAGGCATCCTGCTCCAACTCCTGCTTGGACTTGGCACTGCCCCGTTCCTGATTCGTCTTTACACCGCCAGCCGGCATATACAAAACACCGCCAATTTTGGCATCTTGCAGCGGTGTCTGATTATAAATCAGCGAGAACAGATAAATTAACATCTGCATATCCAACCCATACCGCAGATTTCCAAACGAAAAGCTTTTCGTTCCACTCTTATAGTCAATGATCCGCACACAGGTTTTCCCATCCAGTTCGCAGGTATCCACACGGTCAATAATCCCTTCAATTTGCAGGCTGTGCCCGTCCTCTGTCAGGGCTTTCAGCGGTGGGAATGCCGTATGATTCTGAATCGGCAATTCCAAATAATGCGGATAGAATCGAGTTTGCCGCAATTCTGCCTGTACGTGCAGCAAGGTGATCAATAGCTGTCGCTGGACTTCTGCATAAACCGCATAACTTCGAGGGTCTTTGGAGAAATCGCCGCCCAGTGCGGTATTCCAATACTGATTGACCCAGTGCTGCAATTTTTCTTCCATTTCTTCGGGCGTGAGTGCCAGAAATGCATCTCGTGTATGATTCCGCAGCATCTGCTCCAGACAATAATGAATCAGATTTCCCTGATTCACAGGGTCTAACTGGATTTTTTTCCGTGCATACAGATGCAATGCACTGCCACAGAAAAACTGAAACGGACAGAGCCGATAGGCTTCTAATTTTGATGCAGACAGATGCAGCTGCTTGCCCAGAAGCTGTTCCATATGCTTGGGTTCTGTAATGGAGAAGTCCATTTGCTGATGCACACTCTGCAAATAGGCGATTTTTTGAGCATAGACGGGCTGCTGCTGCAAAACGTGCTGCACGGCTGCAATTGCAGCAGAACGCTCCGAAAAGTTCCGGACATAGTGATAATAGGCGGACTGCATGGTAGTTGCATAATAAGAAAGTGGGATTTGAGCTTCTGTCTGTAACAACTGCTTGCCGTTCGGAAACCATTCTGGTATCTGTCCCAACAAGAAGGATGGGTAGCTTTTTTGGTTGGCAGTATCCACCAGCGGATACGTCAAGTAGAGTTCCTGAGCCGGAGCAGAAATCGTTTTATAGACGGCAAGCCGTTCATCCGCCAGTATTTTTTGCAACGATTTCCGGATGACTAACTGCTTTTCCTCCATCAGGCGGTATTCCCGTTCGGAAAATAAATCTGCTGCCAGTCCGGTTGCTGGAAATGCCCCTTCGCTGCAATGAATAACAAATACGATTTTCGGGTCACGCAGACGAGAACGTCCGGTCTGCCCAATCAAAACCGCATCCAAAGTGCGAGGTGGTGTTGCATAGGTAATCGTCTGAAACAGATAAGAAACCGTCTGACAAAAATCTGCCGTTGTCATTGGCTTTTTGCAGTATAAGCGGTAAATGGTATCTAAAATCGAGAGAAACTGCTCCCAGATGTATTTTGCATCCTGCTGCTGGGCAATTGTTTTTTCTGCATCCTCGGATTGACAGGAGGCGGAAAGCTGTTCCAGCAACTTTGTTTTCTCTATGTGTTCATACAAGGCATTGCAATAATCTGTCCCCGTATTGCAGTTAAAGAATGCCTGCTTCAGCTCTAAAATCGGCGTTACCAACTGCTGCCGAGTCTGCTCCATCTCTGCTTGTTCTTCCTGCAAGGATTCTTTTTCCGGTACGGGGAACGGTACTTCCCACGTTTTTCCTTTGATGTCCCACTGATAACAATAGTTTTCCAGTTTCGATAGAGCGAGCCAATCACAGCCGGAAAAGCCTGCCTTTGCATATCGTAACAGACAATCCGTCTGCAAATGCCGCTGCTGTACCAGTTCCAGCAGGGTCAACAGGGATACGGAAAACGGATGATGCAGAACCGAAACTGCCGTATCCAGATAAAACGGCAATTCATAGCGAGAAAATGCATGGTGCACAATTGGGCGGTATGCCTCTAAATCGTTGGTCAGAATGGCAATGTCGTTGCAGTGCAAGGTATCATCCTGCATCAGCTGCTTCCGAATGGTTGCACAGACATATTCCAACTCAGAAACCGCATCTCGTGCTTCAAAAATATGAATGTGCTGTGCCTGTTCCGGACAGGCTGCAATCGAACCCGACCGGAAAACTGTCTTGCTCAGATAGGCAAGGTCTACACTGGAAAACCGCTTTGTTTCTGCACAGAACTGCACATCACTGGCAATGTGAAACCGCTTCGCCAGTTCGAGCATCCGGTTTCGGGTTTCCTGTACGGTTGCAAAGAGCGTATCTGCGGATTCGCTCTGTTCTTCCATTCGCAGCGTGATATAAATATCAGCCGCTGTTCCAACCATGACCTCCAGCATTGCATATTCATCTTCGGTGAAGCTTTCAAATTCATCAATGAAAATGGTCTTTCCAAGGAAAAAGTCTGCTCCATTGGCAATGCTGGCTGCCTCTGTAATATCCGTCAAGGCATCCTGCAAATGATGTTCTTCCAAAAGTGATTCGTATTCCCGATAGATGTTTGCAACATCCTGCAACTTATCCCGCAGCCGTCCGGAGCATTGCTGTGCCGTTTCAAAGAGGGCGGAGGAGTCTGTTCCGTTCCGCCGCAGCACCGATAAAATTTGTTCGAGGTGCTCCATGAAGTCGGTCTTTCCACACTGTCGGTCAAAAAAATACAGCACTTGATTTTGCCGAACCGTCTGTACTGCCTGCAAGAACAGGGCTTTCCGAACGGTCGCATCGGCATATTGTGCTGCATGTTTCCCATATTTCTGAAACAGCATCCGGCTGATGGAAGTGAAGCTGTGGGTTTCCAACTGATTAAAGGCAGTTGCACCTAAAAAGTGATAGAGTTTTTTATCAAATTCATAGGAAAATTGTTCCGGAACGAGAATGATGCAATCCGGCTCTTGGGGCAGCAGCTGTCGAATCCTCTGCATGAGCAGGGTTGATTTTCCGGTTCCAGCACCGCCAGCGATGATGTGTAACATGAAGAATCTCCTTGTAAATAGAAAATACTGCAAGGCAGAAGTACCTTACAGTATTCTTTTCTCTTAAAGATTGGTTTCAACACTGATTTCCCGATGAGGAACAGGCGTTGAAAAGACGATTTGCGTAGACGTATTGCCGAACCGCTGAATTTTTCCGATAAACGTATCCAATTCCTGTGTGGACGGGAATGAAACCTTGATCAGCATCGAATAAACACCAGTGACACAGTTACATTCCAATACATTCGGACAGCTGTTAATGAAAGGATAAAATTCCGCTTTCTGGTCAGCAGACAATTCCAAATTGATAAATGCGGTAATATGATACCCCAACTTTTGCCGGTCAATAATCGTATTATATCCCAAAATAATTCCCTGTTTTTCCAGCTTATCGATTCTGGAGGAAACAGCAGGTGCTGATAAAAATACTTTTGATGCCAGTACTTTCAGCGGTGCTCTCGCATTTTCCTGTAGCAATGTAATCAGCATTGCATCAATTTTATCCATCACGGAATCTCCTTTCCAAACTTTCATTTTTTTTGCATGCCATTCCAAAAAGCAGCATGCCATTGCATATGACAATATTATAACAAAGAAAGATGTACGAACGTTAAATTTAAAATAAAACTTTTATGCAAACTTTCTTTTTTTATTTTTTTCGGTTGTGAATCCGATTTTTCGTTTGTTGTACCTCTTGTAAATTCGTGTTGAGATACTGTTCGGTTTCGGTTAATAAGTGCATGACATAACTTTCCGAGGCGTTCTTGATTTCCTCAGAGGCAGCCTGTGCCTTGGTCAGCATTTCCACTGCCCGTTCCCGTGCTTCCATGGTAATGGTCTGTTGTTCCACCAATTTTTTGGCACGCTGTTCGGCTTCCTGCACAATGCGTTCCCCGTTGGTCTGGGCTTCTTGGATGATGCGGTCGCAGTCAAATTCAATCAGCTTTGCACGGCGGATTTCCTCCGGCTTATTCATCCGCATATCGTTGATCAGTTCTCGCAGCCGGTCACCGTCGACAATCACTTTATGGGAGGCAAATGGAATTGGCTTCGCATGATCCAAAAGCTGATCCATCAAATCCAGGATTTCATCAATTTTCATGTTGGTAACTCCTTTGAGAGGCGTTGCAAAATCTCATCGTGCAGCACATCCGGAACAAAATGCCGAATATCGCCGTTGAATGCCGCAATTTGTTTCACGACACTGGAACTGAGATACATATTTTCAGTGCAGGCAGTCAAGAAAATCGTTTCTGCCTGGTCATATAGCTTTTTGTTGGCAAGTGCCATTTGAAATTCATATTCAAAGTCGCTGACTGCCCGCAAGCCCTTGACAATCGCAATTGCATGCACGTCCCGCACATAGTCCACCAATAGCCCACCGGAAAGGTCAACTCGCACATTCGGCAAATCGGTCGTCACCCGTGTAATCATGGAAACCCGTTCCTGTGGGGTAAAACTCTCATTGGATTTCATGATATTTTTGGAAACCAACACAATCAATTCATCAAACAGCTTCGAGGCACGACGGATGACATCCAGATGCCCCACTGTTACCGGGTCGAAACTTCCGGGATAAACTGCAATTCTTTTCAATTTTGCGTCACTTCTTCCTTATAAATGTACACGGTTACTGCAATGCTGCCGTACGAATACGTTTTCTTTTTCCGCCAGACACCCAGTTCCTCCGGCAGTTCCAATTCCCGTTCGTGTTCACAGATAATCTTTCCATCCGGTGCAACGTGGTGTTCCAACAGCAACAGCATTTCCTGAATGGTATCGTGCCGATACGGCGGGTCTAAAAAGACCAAATCCCATTGCATCGTGGGGGCACTGCTCTTTAAGAATGCAGCGGCTTCCGTCTGAATGACTTCTGCCTGCTCCGAAAAGCCAGCGGCTGCGACATTCTCCCGAATGACAGACAGTGCCTTTGGAGAATGGTCAATCAGATATGCCCGTTTTGCTCCACGGCTCAACGCTTCCAGCCCCAGCTGTCCGCTGCCTGCAAACAAATCCAGAACAGTTGCCTGCGGCAAGTCAAACTGAATGGAGGAGAAAATGGCTTCTTTCACCTTTTCGGTGGTTGGGCGAACATCCATTCCCTCTAACGTCTTTAATCGTCTGCCCCGTGCCGTTCCAGAAATAATTCGCATAACTGCCTTGCTCCTATCTTCTAATTTCTTACATTTCTTGTTGAATGAACGTATATAATGCTTCCCCGACTGCCTGCGAAACACCGGCGGCTTTCGCAAGTTCCTCTGCCGAGGCTGCTTTCAACTGTTCTTTTGTCTTAAATTGCACCAACAACGCCTGTGCCTTTTTCTCCCCAATGCCCTTGACCTGCGTCAGCTCCAACGCATATGACGTTTTCTTATGATGGCTTCGCATATAGGTGATTGCATAGCGATGGACTTCATCCTGAACCTGCGTCAGAAAATGAAAGGCGGCACTAGTACGGGAAACGGTAATTTCTCCGCCATCCTTGGCAATTGCACGGGTACGGTGCTTCTGGTCTTTGACCATGCCATACAAGGGAATGTGCAGCTGTAATTCCTCTAACACAGTCTGCACGGCATGGACATGTCCCTGTCCGCCATCCAGTAAAATCAAATCCGGTGTTTTGCAGAATCCAGCATCCCCGTCTTGCTTCACCAGATGCAGCAACCGCCGCCGCAAGACCTGCTGCATACAAGCATAGTCATCCTGCCCCGGCATTTGCTCCAACGAAAAGCGTTTGTATGCCTTTTTGGCTGGCTTGCCCTTCTGGAAAACAACCATCCCAGCTACCATCGATGTGGCAGCTAAGTTGGAAATGTCATAAGCTTCAATCCACTCCGGCGTTGCCGGAAGTCCCAGCACCTGTTTCAACTCTTCCAATGCCTGAATCTCTTTGCCCGTCCGGCTCATCTGGAGGGCAAGCGTTTCGTTGGCATTGTGTTTCGAGAGCTGCAAAATGTGTGCAGCTGCTCCACGCTGCGGAACAGATAGCCGAACACGATGTCCTGCCCGTTCTGTGAGCATTTTTTGCAGCAGTTCCATATTTTCCAGCGGTACGGGCAATAGCAAATCGCTTGGAATTTTTTCCGCCTGGTCATAATACTGCCCGATAAAAGACGCTAACAGTCCGGCGGTGGGTTCTACCTGTGAAAACAGATACGTCTGTTTATCAAAAAGTCTTCGATTCCGATATAAAAGCAGAGAAATGCACTGCTTTCCGCCGCTTTCGCTGACTGATAGCACATCGGCTTCTTTTATATCCGAATCGAGAATTTTTTGTGTTTCGCCTGCTTTGGCAATGGCTTTCATACGGTCTCGCAAAATGGCTGCCCGTTCAAAATCCAGCCGTTCCGCAGCTGCTTCCATTTCCTGTTGCATTTGCTGCACGGATGCTGTGCTGCCGTTTTTGAGGTAGGCAATCGCCTGTTGAATGATTTCCTGATATGCCTGCTGGGAAATATTCCCCCGACAAAGCCCCATGCACTGTTGCAAGTGATAATTCAGGCAAGGTCTGCCCCGGTGAAACGATGCCGGAAACGATTTCTGACAGGTTGGCAGCCGGAACACCTTGTTCACTTCTTTGACTGCCTCTTTTGCAACAAATCCGCTCATATAAGGGCCTAAATACGTCCCTTTTTTCTCCTTGTTCTGCTGAACGGAGAACCGGGGAAATGGTTCATCGGAAATGAAAATATAATGGTATCCCTTATCATCTTTCAGGAGAATGTTATATTTTGGCTGATACTGTTTAATCAGACTGCATTCCAACACCAACGCCTCATATTCCGAATCGGTCACGATGAAATCGTAATCATAGACCGATGCCACCATACTGGCAACCTTTGGCGTATGGTCAGCGGAAACCCGAAAATAACTGGTCACCCGATTTTTCAGATTTTTCGCCTTTCCCACATAGATAATTGTTTTCTTCTCATTTTTCATGAGATAGACACCCGGAGATGTCGTCAATTTCGCTGTTTTCTCTCTTAAAAACGGCAATCTTGGATTCATAAAGCACCTCCGGATGTATGCATCCCAATCTCGTTACTGTAATGCCTGTAATGCACGCTGTCCGATGTCGTGCCGATAGTGGACGTTCTCCCACTGAATCTTTGCAACGCCTGCATAAGCCTTTTCCAATGCAGCCGGCAAGTTTTCTGCGGTTGCCGTCACACCGAGCACTCTTCCGCCAGCGGTCAACAGCTGCTGTCCATCTTCTGCCAGCTTTGTTCCGGCATGATAAACGGTGCAGCCTGCTACCTGTCCGCCATCATCCAGACCGGAGATTGCAAGACCGGTTTCATACTTTTTCGGATAGCCGCCGCTTGCCATAACGACACAAGCTGCACAGCCATTCTTCCAGACAACCGGCAATTCTGCCAGCTTCTGTTCCGAAATTGCACGCATAATATCAACCAAATCGGTTTCCAGCAGCGGCAACACAACCTGTGTTTCCGGATCGCCAAACCGACAGTTATATTCAATGACCTTTGGGCCATTCGGTGTCAGCATCAAGCCGAAATACAGACAGCCTTGGAACGGTCTGCCCTCTGCCTGCATCGCCCGAATGGTCGGCAGGAAGATGGTTTCCATACAAGTATCTGCAATTTCTTTCGTATAATACGGGTTCGGTGCAACTGTTCCCATACCGCCGGTATTCAAGCCCTTGTCCTGGTCGAGTGCCCGCTTGTGATCCATCGAGGACACCATCGGAACAACGGTCTTGCCGTCTGTAAAGGAAAGTACCGACACTTCCGGCCCTGTCAGAAATTCTTCTACAACAACGGTGCTGCCGCTTTCGCCGAACATCTTATCTTCCATCATGCTCTTGACAGCCTGTTCTGCTTCTTCCAGATTGGCTGCAATGATAACGCCTTTTCCCAGAGCCAGACCATCTGCTTTGATGACGGTCGGGAACTGATTTTCCTGCTTGATGTACGCAATCGCTGCATCTGCATCGTGGAAAATTTCATACTTTGCGGTCGGAATGTGATACTTCTTCATCAATTCCTTGGAGAATGCCTTGCTGCCTTCGATGATTGCAGCCGCCTGATTCGGGCCAAAGGTTGCAAATCCAGCTGCCTGCATGGCATCGACCATACCCAATACCAGTGGGTCATCTGGTGCAACAAAGACCAGATCCACTGCCAGCTGCTTTGCCAGTGCAACCATGCCTTCTACATCGGTTGCCTTGACCGGAAAGCATTCTGCATCTTTGGAGATTCCGCCGTTTCCCGGTGCACAGTACAGGGCATCCACCTGTTTGCTTTCTTTCAGTTTGCGGATAATGGCGTGTTCTCTGCCGCCGCCGCCAACAACTAAAATTTTCATGGATTCTTTCTCTCCTGTCTGACTGACGGGCTGCCAGCGATACCGGCAGCCTGCCAATTCCAATTTCTCTTAGTGGTGGAAGAACCGAATGCCGCAGAATGCCATGACCATATGATACTTGTTGCAAGTCATAATAACATGGTCATCCCGAATCGAACCGCCCGGTTCTACAATATAGGTGACACCGCTCTTGTGTGCCCGTTCGATGTTATCGCCAAACGGGAAGAAGGCATCTGAACCCAGACAAACATCGGTATTCTGTGCCAGCCATGCCTTCTGTTCTTCTTTCGTGAAGACTTCCGGCTTTACCTTGAAGATGTTTTCCCATGCACCATCTGCCAGAACATCCATGTATTCATCCGAGATGTAAACATCAATAGCATTGTCCCGGTCTGGGCGGCGAATGCCGTCTACAAATTGCAGACCCATTACCTTTGGATGCTGCCGCAGCCACCAGATATCTGCCTTGTTACCAGCCAGTCTGGTGCAATGGATTCTGGACTGCTGTCCAGCACCGATACCGATTGCCTGTCCATCCTTGACATAGCAAACAGAATTGGACTGGGTATATTTCAGGGTAATCAGAGAAATCAGCAGGTCGTGCTTCTTGTCTTCCGGCAAGTTCTTGTTCTCTGTTACGATGTTTTCCAGCATGCTTTCATCAATTTTCAGGTTGTTTCTGCCCTGTTCAAAGGTCACGCCGAATACCTGTTTCCGTTCCAGTGCGGCTGGTTCATAGGATGGGTCGATCTGAATGATATTATAGGTGCCCTTCCGCTTGGATTTCAGGATCTCAAGTGCTTCCGGTTCATAGCCCGGTGCAATGATTCCGTCAGAAACTTCCCGCTGAATCATCTTTGCAGTCGGAACGTCACAAACATCCGACAGTGCGATGAAGTCACCATAAGAAGACATTCGATCTGCACCTCTTGCTCTTGCATAAGCACAAGCCAGCGGAGAAAGTTCGCCCAAATCATCGACAAAATAAATCTTCTTTAAGGTATCGGAAAGCGGCTTGCCAATGGCAGCCCCTGCCGGAGAAACGTGCTTAAACGAAGTTGCTGCACAATATCCGGTTGCCTGCTTTAATTCCCGTACCAGCTGCCAGCCGTTGAACGCATCCAGCAGGTTGATATAACCCGGCTTGCCGTTCAATACGGTAATCGGCAGATCGCTGTTATCTGCCATAAAGATTCTGGATGGTTTCTGATTCGGATTGCATCCATATTTCAATTGCATTTCTGAAGCCATAACTGCATCTCCCTCTTGTTTATTGGTTCTTGTTGACAATCCGTGTTTCTGCCTTGCCGGTTTTCAGGTCGATAAACCGTACAAACAGAGAAACCTTGTTTTCCGGATTCAGGCTATCCCAAACGGCATTGGTAAAGGTGTCAATATCGCCTTCAATGGCAACCTTTTCCGGTTCGCCTTCAAAGCTCGGCAGCGGATTTCCATCGCCCTGATAGGTGTGAATGAAATGCCCCACGCCAGCAATCGGGTTGGAATAAGTAAAGGTATATCTCTGGCAGGAATCCGGATTGCCGTCTGCACTCTTCAGAATGGACAGGGCATACTGATAGCCGTCTTTCCGTTCGATGATGCCAGAAATACGAGGGGTATAGTTCGGAGCATCCGGTTCAAATTCCCGAATCCGCAGGGATTCTTCAAAGGTCTTTCCAGCCAGCATCTGGTCATAAACCGTGTCGGTCTGGTCGCCATTGGTGACAATGGTAGTATCGCCCAGCACCCGAACCGGTGCATAGATGATCAGGCTTGGGTCAACCATCTTGGATGGGTCAAATGCCTGTGTGCGAATGCCGTCGCCATCGGTTACAAATACCCGATTCCGGCTGTTTTCGCTTCTGCCCATGATGAAATAAGCAGCAACTGCAGATGCACCATCTGCGGATGTTCCCAGTACGATGCCTCTGCCCGGGTAAGCATTCTGTTTCAATGTATCAAAAAGATTGTTGGTCTTCATAAATCTGTTCTTGCCTCTCTTTGCGTTTTCCAGTTGGACGAATGGGGGTCAGGACAGCTTTGGCTGTTCCAAAAGGGTCACTTTGTTGTCATGCACTTCCAGCTTGTCTGCACAGAACAGCCGAACGGCTTCCGGCAGCAGCTTCCATTCTGCTTCTTCCATGATTCGCTTTTGCAGGGTCTGCGGCGTGTCGCCCTCTTCCACTGCAACCGGCTTTTGTAAAATAATCGGCCCACCGTCTGCAATTTCGTTGACGAAATGCACGGTTGCACCAGAATATTTCACGCCCCGTTTCAGGGCACATTCATGCACCCGCAAACCATAGAATCCCTCTCCGCAGAACGCCGGAATCAGGGATGGATGCACGTTGATGATCCGGTTTGGATAAGCAGCAATGATGCGTTCATCTAAAATGGTCAGGAATCCGGCAAGGACAATCAAGTCTGCCTGTTCTTCCTTCAATGCCAGCAGCATTGCATCTGTATAAGCAGAGAAATCCGGATAGTCTTTCTTTGCAATGACTCTTGACTTGACATGGAACTGTTCTGCCCGACGCAGGGCGTAGGCATCGCCCCGAGAGGAGATCACGCAAGTAATCGAACCGCCCGGAAATGCCCCTGCCTGCTCTGCCTCCAGCAGTGCCTGCAAATTCGTTCCGCCACCGGAAACCAGTACAATGATGTTTTTCATCGGAAACCGTCCTTACTTCAGGATAACGCCTTCATCAGAAGAAACCAATGTACCCAGTACATAAGCATCTTCTCCGGCAGCGTGCAGCGTTTCCAGAGCCTTATCTGCATCTTCCTGTGCCACGCATACCATCATACCAACGCCCATGTTAAAGGTGTTGAACATGTCGTGTTCCGGAATGTTGCCCGTCTTTGCAACCAAATCGAAAATCGGCAGTACCTTGACATCCTTCTTTTCGATCTGTGCGGACAAGCCCTTCTTCAATGCTCTCGGAATGTTTTCATAGAATCCGCCGCCGGTGATGTGTGCGATGGACTTTACTGTTACCTGTTCCAGCAGGGACAGAATCGGCTTTACATAGATCTTGGTCGGCATCAGCAGAGCTTCGCCCAGGGTTGTGCCCAGTTCCGAGAAATGGCGAGCCAGATTCTGGCTGTTCACAGTAAAGACCTTCCGAATCAGAGAATAGCCGTTGGAATGAATCCCGCTGGACGGGAGTGCAATCAGGACATCCCCTTCCTTCTGGGTGTTCAGATCCAAAACCTTCTTCTTATCCACCAGACCAACTGCAAAGCCAGCCACGTCGTATTCATCCACCGGATAGAAGCCCGGCATTTCAGCGGTTTCGCCGCCAACCAGTGCACAGCCAGCCTGTACGCAGCCTTCTGCCACACCGGAAACAATTTCTGCAACCTTTTCCGGAACGTTCTTGCCCAATGCAATATAGTCCAGGAAGAACTGCGGCTTTGCACCACAGCAAATAATATCATTGACGCACATTGCCACGCAGTCAATCCCGATGGTGTTGTGTCTGTCCATCAGGAATGCGATTTTCAGCTTTGTACCAACGCCGTCTGTACCGGAAACGAGCACCGGATGTTCCATGCCGGTTACGTCCAGTTCATACAGTCCGCCGAAACCGCCGATGCCGGTCAGCACATTGTCTGTCATGGTGCGTGCGATATGTTTCTTCATTAAGTCGACTGCTCGATAGCCAGCTGTTACGTCAACACCGGCTTTTTTGTAGCTTTCTGAGTAGCTCTTCATGCTTTTTGATTCCTCCACGGCAATTATTCACCGATTTTACTTTCAAATTTGTCTTTTGGCATTTCTTTCGGCACTGCAATCGGATATGTTCCATCAAAACAGCCCGTGCAGAACCAATCCTCCTCCTGTAAATCCGGAGAAGTCAGGGATTTTACGCCCTTTAAGCTCAGATATCCGAGAGAATCTGCTCCGATATAGGAACAGATTTCCGGAATCGTCATCTGGCAGGCAATCAGGTTTTCCCGGCTGTCAATATCCACGCCGAAATAGCAAGGGTTGGTGAACGGCGGACACGAAATCCGCATATGCACTTCCTTTGCACCTGCTTCCCGCAATAAGTTTACAATCCGCTTACAGGTTGTCCCTCTGACAATGCTGTCATCCACCAGTACAACCCGTTTTCCTCTTACGACACTTTTCAGAACATTCAGCTTGATGCGAACGGAATTGGTTCGCATTTTCTGAGATGGCTGAATAAATGTACGGCCTACATAACGGTTTTTGACAAAACCGACCCCATAGGGAATGCCCGATGCCATCGAAAGCCCCAGTGCGGCATCCAGACCGCTGTCTGGAACACCGACAACAACATCTGCTTCCACCGGATGCTCCTGCCAAAGAATCCGACCAGCGTTCAGCCGTGCGGTGTGCACACAAGTGCCTTCAATCACAGAGTCCGGACGTGCAAAATACACATATTCAAACACACACATCGACCGCTTCTGTCCGCAGTGTGTCCGAATGGAATGTACCTTGCAATCTTCGACCACGACAATTTCTCCGGGTTCAATATCTCGCTCAAATTCCGCATCCACACTATCCAGTGCACAGGATTCAGATGCGAATACAATGCTGCCATCCTTGCAGCGACCCATACAAAGCGGACGGAATCCGTGGGGGTCTCTTGCTGCAATCAGCTTGTTCGGCGACATCACGACCAGTGAATATGCACCCTTCAGGTCATACATTGCATACTCAACGGCTTCTTCAATCGAAGAACGCTGTAACCGCTGCTCTGTAATCGCATAAGAGATGACTTCTGTATCATTGGTGGTGTGAAAGATCGCACCTTTTAACTCATATCGTTCCCGCAGTTCTCTGGAATTCGTGAGATTCCCGTTGTGGGCAATGGACATCGAACCTTTCACGTGCCGTACTACGATCGGCTGTGCATTTGCACGGTTCGGTTTTCCGGTTGTGGAATACCGAACATGACCGATGGAGATATTGCCGTGTCCGAGTTTTTCCATGTCCTCTGCTTTAAACACTTCCGGTACTAAGCCCAGATCTTTGTGATGGGCGAAAACGCCTCTGTCATTTACGACGATTCCGCAGCTTTCCTGCCCCCGATGCTGGAGCGCATACAAAGCTGCATAGGTCATTGCTGCTACATCGGTTGTGTGTGGTGCATAAACACCAAATACGCCGCATTCCTCATGCAGTCCTGTCATCAACTTCAATCATTCCCTTCCACTCCAACAATAGGAGCAAAGCTGACATTCTGGCTTTCCGACCGCCTGAACGGTTCCCTCTAAGGACTGGAACTCTAAGGAAGTCAGCTTCAATCGCCGGCAAATCTCATCTCTGAGCAGTTTGCCTCGTTCCGTATTGGAATTGCTGTATTCATGAATGTATTTTATTCCGTCAATGCCTTCGTGTTCGTCAATAATCTGTCGTGCAATCAGCTCTAATTCTGATGTGCTTCTTGAAAAATTGAGGTACTTGCAGCCATACATAATCGGCGGACAGGCTGAACGCATATGCACTTCTTTTGCCCCGTTCTCATAGAGAAATTCCACCGTTTCCCGCATCTGTGTGCCTCTTACAATGCTGTCGTCTACAAACAGCAGCTTTTTGCCCTCAATCAAATCATGCACTGGAATCAGCTTCATTTTTGCAACTTTATTCCGCATGGTCTGGCTGGTCGGCATAAAGCTTCTCGGCCAAGTTGGCGTATACTTAATAAACGGTCTTGCAAACGGAATGCCGCTGCGGTTTGCATAGCCGATGGCGTGCGGAACGCCGGAATCCGGCACACCGCACACATAATCGACATCGGGCAATTTTCCGTTTTTGATATCCGTTTCCGCCATGATCTCCCCGTTTCGGGTACGCATCATTTCAACGTTGACCCCTTCATAGCACGCATTCGGATAGCCGTAATACGTCCACAGGAATGTACAGATCTTCATTTCATCTGTTCCTTCCTGTAAGATCTCATAGCCATCCTTTGTGAGCTTGAGAATCTCACCTGCCTTTAATTCGTGGCAGGTCTGGTAGCCTAATTTCTGATAGGCGAACGATTCAAACGAGAAGCAGAATCCATCCGACCGCTTCCCGATGAGAATCGGCAGCCGCCCCATCTTATCTCTTGCACAGATAATGCTGTCCTCTGTCATGATGACCAAGGACATTGTGCCTTGAATTTTTTCTTGTGCATAGCGAATGCCTTCCACAAAAGAAGACCGCTGTGCAATCAGAGCTGCAATCAATGCACCAGAATTGATGCTGCCGCTGCTCATGGTTTCAAAGTTTGCACAGCCCTTGTCCAGCAATTCTTCGGACAAGGTTTCTGCATTGGTGATGACACCAATCGAACAGATTGCATAAAGTCCCAGCTGAGAGCGAACCATAATTGGTTGCGGGTCAGTATCGCTGATACAGCCGATGCAGATATTGCCCCGCATTCTCTCTACGTCCTTTTCAAATTTCGTCCGGAACGGGGAGTTTTCAATGCTGTGGATATTTCTCTGAAATCCCAGTGCCGGAGAAAATGCGGTCATACCGCCCCGTCTTGTACCCAGGTGTGAATGATAATCTGTTCCAAAAAATACGTCTGAAATGCAGTCGTTTGCGGAAACTGCACCAAAAAATCCGCCCATATAATCTTATTCTCCAAAAATTCTGTGCATAACTTCCTGATATGCTTCTTCTGTACCGCCCATATCTCTTCTGAACCGGTCTTTATCCAGCTTTTCGTTGGTCTTAACGTCCCACAGACGGCAGGTATCCGGAGAGATTTCATCTGCCAGAATAATCGTGCCATCAGCCAGACGACCAAATTCAATCTTGAAGTCGATCAGACGGATACCGATCTTCAGGAAGAATTCCTTCAGTACTTCGTTTACCTTTGCAGTATAGGTCTTGATGGTCTTGATTTCTTCTTCAGTTGCCAGACCCAGAGCCAGTGCATAATCATCGTTGATGAACGGGTCGTTCAGTTCATCGCACTTATAACTGAATTCAATAATCGGACGGAGCAGAGCCTTGCCTTCTTCAACGCCCATTCTCTTGGAAAAACTGCCGGCTGCTACGTTTCTTACGATGACTTCCAGCGGTACGATAGAAACCTTCTTCACTGCGGTTTCCCGGTCGCTCAGTTCTTCTACCAGATGTGTCGGTACGCCAGCGGCTTCGAGCTGCTTCATGATGTAGTTGGACATTTTATTGTTGATCACGCCCTTGCCTACGATCGTGCCCTTCTTTTCGCCGTTGAATGCAGTTGCATCGTCCTTATAATCTACGATCACAATGCCTTCCTGATTGGTTGCATAAACCTTCTTTGCTTTTCCTTCATACATCTGTTCTTTTTTCTGCAGATTTTCCATAACTGTTTTCCTCCATTTTTTGACTCTGCTTGTTTTTTTACAGGGTCACAGTTTTATGACAGAGGGAAAACTCCCTCAATCGTACAAAAATAAAAAATAATCTATAGCCGTTTTGCGGTTGGTTACGCTTCCAGCTGAGCCAGCAGCTTCTTTTCCTTTTCTACAACGCCTTCTGCCATGGTCTTCTTCCGCTGTACCAGCTGTTCTGCCAGTGCATCATCGGAAAGTGCCAGCATCTGAACAGCAAGAATGGCTGCATTTGCAGCCCCGTCAATCGCAACGGTTGCAACCGGAATGCCAGTCGGCATCTGTACCGTTGCCAGCAGGGCATCCAGTCCATCCAGTGTAGAGGACTTGATCGGAATGCCGATGACCGGCAGGGTGGTATGCCCAGCAATGACACCAGCCAAATGAGCAGCCTTTCCGGCAGCAGCGATGATGACACCAAATCCGTTTTTCTTTGCATTGGTTGCAAATTCTGCGACCAGTTCTGGTGTCCGGTGTGCGGACATTACATGTACTTCACTCGGTACGCCGAATGCCTTTAATTCGGAAATGGCAGCCTTTACAACTGGCAAATCGCTGTCGCTTCCCATAATGATTGCAACTTTTTTACTCATGTGTGAAACCTCTTTTCTCATTCTTCCTGAACGCTTCAAAATGGATTGGCGGAGATGCTCCGCCCTCAATCATTTATTACAAAGTCCGCAGTTGTTTCCAGTGCAGAAGATTCCTCTGTTTTTTCTGCTTTTTCCTGTAAAATCTCCAGACCTGTAATCTGTAATGTTCCGGCTGTCGATTCCGTAGAAAAGACAACCCGTAAAACAGCGGATTCTGTGTCCCGCTTCACAGTGATGGTGCAAAAAACAGTGTTGTCCTGTGTCATCTGACTGGAAATGCCAATGGAACTGTTCCAGTCCACCAGCCACTTTTCCGCTTTATTTTTGGGGATCAGCGGATGCAGCTGTGTGACGGCATCAGATGACAAAAAGGCAGCAGCTGCCGTTTCATCATTTCGCTGATAGGCTTTCAAAAATTCGCTCAAGTCATCGCCCAGCATCTGCCAGACTTCCACGGGATACCGCTGTGCAGTCACCCGATGTTCACAGTGCATTGTGACGACTTTTCGCTGTATGGTTCGCTGCAAGTCGAATGACCGCAGTGCAATTCCGTCTTTTATCTGCTGATAGAAAAAGCTGTCTGTTCCCCGCTGCAAGGTCAGCCCATTGTCTTTTAACAGATAGGCGTTCCAAGTGCAGTTGGTTAAATCCTGAAAAGAACGGTCGTATAAAAAATACAAATCTTCATGCAGCAGCTTTCCAACCAAAATCTGATTGTTCACATAGGACAAATCCTGATAGACAAACGGCACGATGACGTTTCCCTCTCGGTCTAACACGCCCATCACAGATTCTGTCCCGATTTGCTTGACTGCTGCAATGCCATGATCGCCGATAAAGGACAAGTTTTTCCACTCTGCCGCCGCAATGATTCTGCCGTCTGCATCGGAAAGTCCATACAATCCGGTGCTTTCCTCCTGAAAAATGTAACAGCTGTCCTGTTCCGGAGCAGAAGAAACATGACGGGATGTCGATGGGTCTTCTGTTTTGGCGGCATAAAACCGGCTGACTGCAATGCCAAGCCCTGCAATCAGCAACAGAAAAAAGACAAACAGCCACATTCCCTTTTTCGGTGTGGAATCGGCATCCTTCTGGGCGGTCTGTGTATGCGGCTTCAATTCTGCTGATTCGGATTCGCTTTTGAATCCGGCTGCTGTACGGCTTCTTCTGTTTCCTGTACCAGATAAATCGGACGGTTCTTTGTTTCCAGATAGGTTTTCGACAAATACTGTCCTACAATACCCGTACAGAACAGCTGTAATCCGCCCATCAGCAGAATCACACAAATGGTCGTTGCATAACCCTGTACTGGGTCGCCAAATGCCAGATATTTAATCACGACTGCTAAAATCATGATGAACGCCAGCAGGCAGCTGACAATTCCCAACAGAGAAGCCAGTGCCAGAGGAGCGGTAGAAAATGCAAAAATTCCTTCCAGCGAGTATTTGAACAGAGATTTAAACGACCAGGAAGTCGTACCGGCTGCACGCTCTACATTTTCATACGGAATATAGCGTGTCCGGAAACCGACCCAGCTGAAAATCCCCTTGGAAAAGCGGTTGTATTCTTTCATTTCCAAAATCGCATTGACCATCTGACGAGTCATAAACCGGAAATCCTGTGCCCCGTCAACAATTTCGGTCTGGGAAATGTGGTTCATGATCTTATAGAATTTTCTGGAGAACCAGGAACGAATTTTTGATTCGCCCTTTCGGCTGACACGCCGTGTGGTTGCACAGTCATATTCTCCATCCTTGACATATTCATACATCTGTGGCAAGAATGCCGGTGGATGCTGCAGATCGGCATCCATAATGACAACATAATCCCCTTTTGCATGCTGCAATCCAGCATACATGCCGGCTTCTTTCCCGAAGTTTCTGGAGAAAGAAACATATCGTACCCGGTGATCCATCTTTGCCATCTTCCGAAATTCCTGCAATGTTCCATCTTTTGAGCCATCATTGATGAACAGCAGTTCAAAATCCAGTTCCGGATATTTTTCCTGCATCTGGCTCATAACTTTGGTAATCTCCGCATAAAACAGCGGCAATACTTTTTCCTCGTTGTAACACGGTACAACAATGGAAACTAATTTCACAAAAATCCCTCACATTCCTGCGATTATTTTGACAGGCAGCTGCGTTGCTGACCGTGTATCGCTTGTTTTAATTATCTTTTTGCAGCAGGAAACCCGTTCTTTTTTATTATAGCACTTTTTTTATCAACTTACAAGAGCATTCACACAGAAATTCTGAAATTTCTTTTTTTGCACAAAAAAAGAACCATTTCTATTTTGCTGCTGCAATCGGTTTCTTTCGTTCATCCATTCTTTTCCCTTTTATTGTAGCATGACACAGAATGCGGTGTCAAGTCATTTTTCAAAAATTCCGTGCAGGATTTCCGCCGGAAAGCAGAAAGATCGTGCTTTTCAAATTTCGTTGACAGATTTCCAAGCCTGTGCTATAATGTAGATATTGTATCTGACGAAAAATCGATGCAGCGTATGTTGAAATCAAAATCAAACCATTTTATGAACCAATCAGACAGGAGGAACACGGATGTTTGGAATTGATTGTCACACCCATTCCGGAAATTCCCCGGATGGAACCGGAACGGTTGGCGGACTGTGCCGCCGTGCCATTTCCCTTGGCTTGGAAGCACTGGCAATTACAGAACATGTAGAACTGAACCGCTGGCATTCGCAGGGGTATTATGGCACAACCCCTCGCAATGACGAGGAAGAATACAGCTATTACAAACGCATGGAAAAAGCAATGAAAGACAACCATGCCGCAAAGGAAGCCTATGGCAACCGCCTGCATATCATCAGCGGCATTGAACTGGGACAAATTCCCTGTGATTTTGGTCTGGCGGATTCTGTGATGCAGGATAATCGGCTGGATTTTGTCATTGCCTCCCTGCACGAACTGAAAAATAAACCGGATTTTTATTTCCTAGATTATCGCACAGAAGATGTTCCAAAACTGCTGGAACAATATTTCTCGGAACTGCTGACACTCTGTCAATGGGGAAAATTCGATGTGCTGGGACACATGACCTATCCGCTGCGTTACATCGAAGGCGAATCCGGCATTCCAGTAGACTTGTCTGCCTATGAAGAACAAATTCACGAATGCCTGAAAGCACTGGTCAACAACGGCTGTGGCTTAGAGCTAAACACCTCCGGGCTGCGGCAGAAATACGGGAAACCGTTCCCCACACTCGAATACATCAAATTATATCGGGAAATGGGCGGTGAAAGCCTGTCCATCGGTTCTGACGCACACTGTGCGGAAGATGTCGGCTCTGGCATAAAAGAAGCCATTGCCATTGCAAAGGAAGCCGGATTCTCCTATCTCTGCTATTACTTAGAGCGAGAACCCGTTTATATTCCCATTCCATAAAGTCCATTTTCTGCACCATCGCAGAAAGGAAATATCAAAAAAATACGAAAGGTTGATGGTTATGCAAAAGTTGATCTCTTTGCTGCAACAAAACGCCCGTCTGTCCAATGCACAGCTTGCGGTCATGCTGGGAAAAACGGAAGAAGAAGTGGCGGCGGATATTCGGAAACTGGAAGAAGACGGCATTATCAAAGGATACAGTGTCATTCTGAACGAAGAAGCCATTAACAAAGATATGGTCACTGCCATTGTAGAATTGCGGGTAACCCCGCAGCGGGACTGCGGATTTGAATCCATCGCCCGTACCATCATGCAGTATGATGAAGTGGAAAGCATCTCCCTGATGGCAGGGGCGTATGACTTTGCTGTAACCGTAAAGGGTGCGAACGTCAAGGATGTTTCCCTGTTTGTTTCCCAGCGGCTCGCTCCGCTCGGAAATGTCCTCTCCACAGCAACCTACTTTGTCCTGAAAAAGTACAAGGAAATGGGAAAAATCGTTGTGGACGAAGAAAAGGACGAACGGGGCTTCTATTTCCCGTAAGGCAAGAAAACCGAAAAAATAGAAAGAATCGGATTTTGACAGCAGCTGTGCAGACTTTTTGAAAATCCGCACAGCTGCTGACTGTTTTATCTTTTTGTCCATTGGAAAGGGGCGATTATTTGTGATGAATTATGATTCTCTTTTGTCCGGCCAAGTAAAACGCATGCAGCCATCCGGCATCCGAAAGTTTTTTGACGTTGCTGCGATGATGGAAGGCGTCATCAGTCTGGGCGTTGGCGAACCGGACTTTCAGACACCATGGGTCGTGCGAAAGGAAGCAGTCGATATTCTCGAACGGAAACGGATTATTTATAGTGCAAACTCCGGCATGATGGATCTGCGAAAAGAAATTGCCAACTACCTGAACCGCAAATATGACCTGACTTATGACCCGGACTCCGAAGTCATCGCAACCGTTGGCGGTTCGGAAGCCATTGACCTTGCAATCCGTGCCATCGTCAATCCGGGAGATGAGGTTCTGGTCGTAGAACCAAGCTTTGTCTGTTACAAGCCGATTGTGGAACTGATGCATGGCGTAGCCGTTCCGATTCCAACCAAGGAAGAGAATAAGTTCAAGCTGACACCGGAAGAATTACAGGCACACATCACGGAAAAGACAAAGATGCTGATTCTCCCGTATCCGAACAACCCGACGGGCGGCATTATGACACGGGAAGATCTGGAAAAGATCGCAGCGGTACTCCGTGGAACAAATATCTTAGTTCTGAGCGATGAGATCTATTCCGAACTGACCTATGGCACAAAGCATTGTTCCATTGCCTCCATCGAGGGCATGTGGGAACGGACGATTTATGTCAGCGGTTTTTCCAAAGCATTCGCTATGACTGGCTGGCGGCTGGGCTATCTCTGTGCTCCAAAGCCACTTGCAAAACAAATGCTGAAAATTCACCAGTATGCCATTATGTGTGCACCGACGGTCAGCCAATACGCTGCCATTGTCGCTTTGCAGGAATGTGATGATGAAGTCAAGAAAATGGTGGATGAATACGACGCTCGCCGGAGAATTGTTGTAGACGGCTTCAATAAGATGGGGCTGCACTGTTTCAATCCGGAAGGGGCATTTTATGTGTTCCCATGCATTCGCAGCACGGGCATGGACAGCGAAACATTCTGTGAAAAGCTTTTGCAGGAAGAAAAAGTTGCCGTTGTTCCGGGCAGTGCATTCGGCGAAAGCGGCGAAGGATTTGTACGGGTTTCCTATGCATACTCCCTGAAGCACCTCATGGCAGCACTGGAACACATTGCAGCTTTCGTACAGCGGCATAAGCAGGAGGATACACCGTGAAACGCATGGTTCTAAAAACGCCGGCAAAAATCAACCTTGCGTTGGATGTTGTTGGAAAACGGGCAGACGGGTATCACACCTTGGAAACGGTCTTTCAGACGGTTTCTCTCTATGATACCATTACAGTGACCCTGTTCCCACACCGAACCGGAGAACAAGCCATTCGGATTCTCTGCAATATTCCGTGGATTCCAAAAGATGAACGGAACATTGCATGGAAAGCGGTGGATTTATTCTTAAAAAAAACCGGATACCCTTTGGGATTTGACATCTATCTGCAAAAATATATCCCCTCTCAAGCTGGCTTAGGCGGTGGAAGTTCCGATGCAGCAGCGGTTTTATACGCCTGCAATCAGCTGACCGGAGCAGGACTTTCTCATACAGAACTCTGTGAAATGGGGTTGCAGTTAGGGGCAGATGTTCCATTCTTCTTCTACGGCGGTACGGCATATGCTGCCGGCGTTGGCGAAGAAATCCAACCGCTCCCCTATTTGGGCGATGTATCGGTTGTCCTTGCAAAGGGAAAAGGCGGTATCTCCACAGCGACTGCATATGCGGCAATAGATGCTCTGCAAAATCCGCCACATCCAAATGTTCCGGAGATGAAGCAGCGGCTACAGGCATATGCAGAACCGAAAGACCTTGCACCGCTCTGCGGAAATCTATTTGCAGAAATCACCGAACTGCCGATTGTCCAGAAGTTACAGCAGGAAATGCTCGCACGGGGAGCATTTGTTAGTCTGATGACGGGCAGCGGCTCGGCGGTTTTCGGGCTGTTTCCCTCACAAGAACCGGCTCGCAAATGCTGTTCAGCTCTGCGGAAAGTTGTTCCGTTCGTAGCACAGTGCAAGACGATTCCGCATACTTTTTATGCAATATAAAATTTCTGAATCCAAAGAGAACATTTCCGAAACATGGTTTTTGGAAGTGTTCTTTTTCTGTTCCCAGATAGAAAACCACAAAATCAAAAAAATCATCGAAACGGAAAACAGGATTTTTCATTTTGTTATTTACTTTTTGGAAAAAGTGTGGTATGATAGTATATGGTTTATTCGTCTTCACGAAAGCACAATTTCATGTTGGATAACCAACCATGCTGCATTCCATGAAACAGGCTCTGCGGACAGCAGAATTTCCATTGCGATTGCAGCGGCAAAGAAATGAGAAGAAGGAGAGCATAACCATGAAATTTGATACAAATTCAGATATGGAACAGGAAGAAGAAGCACTATATTATTATTCCAGCAATAAGAATGAGATTTTCCAAACACAGGACGATACACTTTTTATTAAACCTGGCATTACTGCTTATAACCTGAGAGTTTCTGTTTCCACGCATATTGGAAAAGTCCGTGGAAATCATGAGGATAATTTTTATTTGGAGGGTTTGCGGTTAAATGAGATCTTCCGAAATGATTTTTCTGCAACCTATACCATCAGCGATGCTGACGGCATGAGCTTTGCCGTTTTTGATGGCATGGGCGGAGCTGCCTATGGAGAAATTGCCTCTGAAATTGCAGTACAGACCATGAAAAAATATGAACGCCGCCTGAAAAATGCAGAGGGAATGCGGGCTGTGGATCAAATTGTCACAGAATTTGTCACAGAAGCCAACAATTCCATCTGTGAAATGCTGCGAGAAAAAAATTGCCTGAGCGGCGGTACCACTTTTGCAATGCTGTATTTTATTGACGGGCTTGCAAAGCTTTATTATCTGGGCGACAGCCGGATCTATATGCAGGATGAAGAAGATTTAATTTGTCTGACACGGGACCACACGCTTGCCAATCAGAAATTGGATGCTGGCATCTATACCGAAGCTCAAGCCAAAAAAAGTGCAGACCAGCACCGTTTAACGCTCTATGTCGGCGTTGATAAGAACGGGTTAGGCTTGAATGCGGATAGCCGTCCACCGGTTGCGTTACAGCCCGGAAGAAAGTTCCTACTCTGCACAGATGGACTGGTTGACATGTGTTCGGAACAGGAAATTCAAGATATTCTCTCTCAGGATTACTTCAATGAAGCAGCGGTTTTGGTACAGACTGCCGTCAATTATGGCGGCATTGACAATGTTACTTGCATCGTTCTGGAAGTCATTCCCATTGAAGAATCTGCTGAGCTCGAATCCGACCCGATGTTATAACTTATAACATCCAATCCAATAAAACAATAAAGCAAAAATCCGGCATCCCAAACGGGATACCGGATTTTTTTATCCACAGATATTCTTTCTCATTCTTACTTGGTATACCAACCTCTACATCAAATCAAGCACGTATTACTGTCTAAACACTGAAAAT
>ERZ1034976.558-NODE-558-length-34451-cov-45.385655_pt1 | contig 34451 bp, 25 predicted proteins | sample MGYA00520623_ERZ1034976 | MGnify/ENA primary metagenome ERZ1034976 (study PRJEB33766, sample SAMN09781774) | gut metagenome | biome: gut microbiome | host: Homo sapiens | place: Madagascar | study: EMG produced TPA metagenomics assembly of the PRJNA485056 data... | reverse complement strand
GGGTTATTTGATTAATATTTAACTGGTCCCGATTTTAACGGGACACTTATGATATTTCTTATAAAATGATTAGACGTTGAAGCGGAAGTGCATGATGTCACCATCTTGCACAACATATTCCTTGCCTTCGATGCCAAGCTTACCAGCTTCGCGAACAGCAGCCTCAGAACCATACTTCAAATAGTCTTCATATTTGATAACTTCGGCACGGATAAAACCCTTCTCGAAGTCGGTATGAATAACACCAGCACACTGTGGAGCCTTCCATCCCTTGTGGTAAGTCCAAGCCTTTACCTCCATTTCGCCTGCGGTGATAAAGGTTTCAAGGTTCAATAGTGCGTATGCCTTCTTGATAAGGCGGTTTACACCACTCTCTTCAAGTCCCAATTCCTCAAGGAACATCTGCTTGTCTTCGTAAGTTTCAAGACCTGCGATATCTTCCTCTGTCTTTGCAGCGATAACCATTACCTCTGCACCTTCTTCTGCGGCTATTGCCTCAACGCGACGCGAGTATTCGTTACCCTCCTTGGCACTAGCCTCATCAACATTAGCGACATATAGCACAGGCTTTGTTGTCAAGAGGAACAAATCGTGAGCTGCCTGCTGCTCTTCTTTGCTCTCGAATGTTACAGAGCGGGCATTCTTACCCTGTTCCAACACCTCTTTGTATGCCAGCAAAACATTTACTAATATCTTTGCATCCTTATTGTTGCCAAGGGCAGCAATCTTCTGATTCTTCTGAAGTTGCGATTCTACAGTCTCAAGGTCTTTAAGCTGAAGTTCGGTATCGATGATACTCTTGTCTTCGATAGGATCTACAGCCATACCGCCTTCGCGAACGATGTTGTCGTCTTCGAAGCAACGGATTACATGGATTATAGCATCGCACTCACGAATGTTACCAAGGAATTTATTGCCAAGACCTTCGCCCTTGCTTGCACCCTTTACCAATCCGGCAATGTCTACAATCTCGCAAGTAGCAGGAACAATACGTCCAGGATGTACTATCTCAGCGAGCTTTGTCAATCGCTCGTCAGGAACGGTGATAACGCCAAGGTTTGGCTCGATAGTACAGAAAGGAAAGTTGGCAGCCTGTGCTTTAGCACTCGACAGGCAGTTGAAAAGAGTAGACTTACCTACGTTAGGCAAACCTACTATACCACATTTTAATGACATGTCTTTATCTTTTATTCGTTATATTCTGGTTGCAAAGTTACAGAATATAATTGAAAGACACAAAGAAATAGCCTTTTATCCCAAATTGGTCATTAGGATTTTTTTCTACCATATAGTACAAATAAATTCTAATGACCAATTTAGATTAAGCATACTTCTCTTAATTTCTTATTAAAAGAGCTATGCTATTAAATAAAGATATCGTCAAATTACCATTTATTCACCTTTCCAAAGTCCATGCAAGTTGCAATATTCGCGAGCTGTAACCTCTTTGGCGTCGGTATAGAATATTGCCTCAGGCTTTTCGCCTGGCTTTAGTTCATGGCGAAGAACGTCGGTAGGAGTAAGCAACTCTATCCATTGGATATAATGTTCTGGCTGCATAGGATGCTCAACACTACCCACATTTACTTTATATCCACCTTCGATAGGCTCTATCACAGGCACATGCTTTTCTTTTGCGCCATCTGTGGTGTTTTCTTTCATAAGCATCATTGGTTGGCCACAGCAACTGAGCACAGCACCAGGGTTTACTACTTCTACCACATTGCCACATACCGTGCAACGGTAGATTTCTCTTGTCTTTGTCATAATGATTCCTCCTTAAATTACTATTTTGTTTCCTCCTTCTTTTCTATTATTAGCTTATTACTCTATTGGGCTGAAATCTTCTTTTCCAACACCACAAAGTGGGCATACCCAATCGTCTGGAATATCTTCGAAAGCTGTACCTGGAGCTATACCGTTCTCAGGATCACCAACTTCAGGGTCATATTCCCAACCACATACGTTGCAAACATACTTCTTCATAATAAATCCTTTCTTTTTATTATTAATACTATCTGTATTTCGCAAAGATAGGTTTTTAATTCCAAACTATTGAGATATCACACACAAATGATGTTAAAAATTATCCGTTTTATGTTTCTTTATATATTCATACAATTTCTTATAAAACTCATGATGAGCAAGAGTTTCGTGGTCGCCAATGATGATGAGCTTTGAACGAGCACGAGTCATTGCAACATTCATACGACGCAAATCGCGCAAAAAGCCTATCTGTCCATCGTTGTTGCTACGCACAAGAGAAACTATGATAACATCTCGCTCTTGACCTTGGAAACCATCTACGGTATTTACCGATAACAGATGACGGAAAGGCTTGAAGAAAGTTTCTTTCTTGATAAGGTGACGAAGATACTGCACCTGTGCACGATAAGGCGAAATGATACCTACGTCGATGCTCTCGTCAAGGATACGCTGTTTGCCTATTTTCTCGAAATAAGCCTGCAAGAGTTCTATCACCTGTCGTGCTTCCACCTTATTAATACGTCCAAAGGTCTCGCCAACGAAGGTTTCGCCAACGGTTTCCTCATCGTTGGCATCGTCGTCGACCCATTCTATAGGAGTATCATAGTCGAGGATTCCACGATGTGCAGTTATTGGAGCCGCCTTCACCTTGCCATCATAGAACCACGAGCTTGAGAAACGCATTATCTCCTCGTTCATACGATATTGAGTATCGAGAAGCGTCACCACTTCTGGTTTACTATCTACGATGCGCTCCATAAGAGTTTTTCCTAATCCTGCCTTTAGTGCAGCAATACTCTTTACCGTTGCTGGCAACTGACAATGGTCGCCAGCAAGAATCACACGGTTTGCTCTTCGTATGGCTATCCAGCAAGCAGGCTCGAGCGCCTGGGCTGCTTCATCGATGAAGAGTGTAGAATAATGCTGACCATCAAGTATCTTGTTTGATGCTCCTACCAATGTAGAAGCAATAACACGAGCCTGACCAAAGAGGTCGGCATTGATAGAAATCTCCAACTCCGTAGCACGACTCCTAAGACGATCCATCTTCTGATGCCAATTCTCTGTTCTACCCTTTCGATGCATACGCAACTCACGAATGGCTTTGCGTATAGCCCAAAGTTGTGAATAATCAGGGTGAGCTTCGAAACGGCGCTCATAAGTGAAACCAAGCATCTTATCGTTGACACGAGTAGGATTACCTATACGCAACACGTTTATTCCACGGTCTACCAGCTGTTCACTTATCCAGTCGACAGCCATATTGCTCTGTGCACATACCAGTACCTGACTTTCGCGAGCCAATGTCTCGTTGATAGCTTCAACGAGAGTTGTAGTCTTGCCAGTTCCTGGAGGTCCGTGAACAATAGCAACATCCTTTGCACGCAAAACCTCGTTGACAGCATGCTGCTGAGTGGCATTGAGCCAAGGAAGCGAAATATCAGAGAATGAGAATGTGGCTGCAGGAACCTTTGATGCAAACAAGTCGCGAAGATAAGCCAATCTGCCATTCTTAGCTTTGATAACTCTGTCTAAAGCATCAAACATAGCACGATAGCTTGTTTCGTCAAACGACAGTTGTACACCCAAACCTTCTACCTGCATCAACGATGCGGCACTATCAGCAGAAGGCAACACAACAAGCATGCGATTGCCATCAACATAAGAAACGTTGGCTGATATATTATAATAATGTGGTTTATCACCATTAATGCTGAAAAACATCAATGGCTTGCCATATTCAAAATTATGATCAGTATCCTCGTCGGCATTTCTAAACACTTCTATCACATACTGGTTTAAGGAATTATAAAAAGCCTTGCCAGTAGTAATAGGAAACCATGCATCGCCACGCTTAACTTTGCGTTGCAATCCCATGGTTTCAGTAAGCTTTTTGAAAGCCTCACGCTCAGCGGCATGCTCCATTTCGAGCAATATGCGCTGCTGCATCAACATTTGGATTGAATTATTCATAGTACAAAAGTAGTGTAAGTGAGCGGAATAACAAAAGAAAATACGAAGTTTTTCTTTTGGATTCCCGAACGCAACATACTTTATCAAAAAGTAGTGTAAGTGAGTGGAATATCAAAAGAAAATACGAAGTTTTTCTTTTGGATTCCCGAACGCAACCTACTTTATTAAAAAGTAGTGTAAGTGAGTGGAATATCAAAAGAAAATACGAAGTAAGTGAGCGGAATAACAAAAGAAATTGCTTACTTTTGCATATTACTTATAAGTTATCCACATATATTATCCACATAATGTCTATAACAATACACAATTTAGCAATAGGCTACGGCAAGAAAACAGTAGCCACCAACCTTAACGCAGAATTTAAGGATGGCGAGCTAACATGCTTATTAGGTCCTAACGGCATAGGAAAATCTACTTTCCTACGAACCATCATGGGTATACAACCACCATTGGCTGGCGACATTATATATAATAATGGTGGAAAAGACATAAAACTAAAAAATATGTCGCAAAAGGATATTGCACGAATGGTAAGCATAGTGCTAACCGATAAACCGGACGTTGGCAATATCACGGTAGAAGAAATAGTAAGCATGGGCAGAAACCCATATACAGGCTTCTGGGGAACGCTGAATGAAGAAGATAAAAAGATTGTGGAAAAGACTGTGGATATCGTTGGATTATCGAGATATATGAAAACTCCAATAGGTCAGCTCAGCGATGGAGAACGACAGAAGATAATGACAGCCAAAGCCTTGGCTCAAGAAACTCCTATCATACTCCTTGACGAACCAACATCATTTCTTGATTTCCAAAGCAAAGTGGAAATGATGAAACTACTAAGAGATCTTGCACACGATATGGAGAAAACAATAGTGCTCTCCACCCACGACCTGATGCTTGCCGAAAAGATGGGCGACAAACTATGGTGGATGGAGAGCACTCTGCAACCTATAGGCAAGGATAGATTAGCCAATTATCTTACTGATGTCCTCGATACTACGGTCGAAAGGACCCGAATGCTCTAACTTTAATGTACACATGGCAGCAGCAAACTTTCCAGCTTCTTCCACTCCTATGCCTTGTGAACGACAATAGAGATAACCTGTGGAATAAGTATCACCACAACCTGTGGCATCAACCAATTCTGTAGGCTTATAGGCAGGAATCTCATAGAATTTGCCATCGAAATATATAAGTGAGCCATAGCTGCCAAGAGTTATCACCACTTCTTTTACTCCAAGTTCGTGGAGAGCCAACGCCACGGTACGAGGATTCTTATATGATGTGATAACTTCCATTTCGTGCTCGTTGAGCTTCAGAATGTCTGTACAAGTAAGAATATCTTTCTTGTCTTTCCACTCTATAGCATGAACACTCTCGCCACGAACCTCACGAAGATATCCTTGAACATCTATTGATATCTGTCCCTTTGTAGAAAGATACTTCACTACCTCAGGACTAAAATCATCGTTGAGCAATGTGCCAAGGTGGAATATCTTGGCATCAAGCTTTCTTACTTCGTCCAAAGTAAAAGGATCAGCCTTTGCCAACACACGCTGAGTACGGTTGTTGGAATTCTCACCATATTTATTTTCAAAGTATACAGTATGCTCACTATCATGGCACACAACCTCGATGCCTGCCTGACGCATACGCTCCACCTCAGCCATATCTTCCTTGGCAACCTTTGTAACAAGTTGGAACGATGCCTTTGGTGGTAGCTGATTCATACCCCACGCCATATAAAAAGATGTGCCACCTGCCATGTAAACAGTATTGCGAGGAGTAACAATCTTATCTTTTGTAATATGTCCGATACAACAAATATCTTTCATTATAAGTTTTATTGGTTTTGTTTGTTTGCAATATTATGGCTACATAGTTAGTAACATAGATTGCAACTGCAAAAGTAACAAAAATAATTCATATAGAATAGTTTTTATCACAAACATCATTTATTTATCCACAAATATTGGAAAAAAACTGTAGATAACTCTGTTAATATCTATGTTGATATCCACAGCTTTCGATAAGAGCATATGGAGATTATGGATATCCACATGGTTTTAAAATGCTTTTAAGCAACTTTTCAACTAAAAAACAACAGAAAAAGATATAAACTTATTAACTTTGCACCGAAAGTGGATAATGTTGATAAAGTGTCTATCTAACCATATATCAATAAGAAGATATTATAGCTGTATGTAGATAAGACATTATAAAAGGTTGAAAACTTAATATGCAAATTATTTGTTGTAAAGTTACCAACTTATCAACGGTATATCATACTATTCATCTTTTTTTTAATAATAATATATGGTGAAGAAAGAGTGGAAAGATAAAGGTTTCGTAGACGAAGCTGTCGACGAAGCTGTCGACAAAGCCATTGATCTGAAGAAAGAGATACGCAGACTTTGCGAAGAGAAGAATGCGATAATCCTTGCACACTACTATACCGTAGGCGATGTGCAAGACGTAGCCGACTTCGTTGGCGACTCATTGGCGTTGGCTCGTAAGGCTGCTAACACCGATGCTAAGGTTATGGTGATGTGTGGTGTACATTTCATGGCTGAGACTTGCAAACTCTTGAGCCCTGAGAAGACCGTGCTTTGTCCAGACCTTAATGCAGGTTGTTCGCTTGCCGACTCATGCAAGGCTGAAGACTTGAAGAAGTTTAAGGACGAGCATCCTGGATACCAGGTGATAAGTTATGTGAATACCACAGCTGCAGTAAAGGCATTGACAGATGTTGTCGTTACAAGTGGTAATGCCAAGAAGGTGGTAGACAAGCTTCCTGAGGGCGACAATTATATCTTTGGTCCAGACTACAACCTTGGTAGCTATATCAACGAAGTAACGGGCAGAAAGATGCTTCTATGGAATGGTGGTTGCCATGTTCATGAGCGCTTCTCGGTAGCAGCCATAGCAAAGCTCAAGGAGGAACATCCTGATGCTATCGTAATGGCTCACTTGGAATGTAAGGGTCCTGTTATTGCTGCAGCAGAAATAGTAGGTAGTACAGCCACTATGCTTGAATATGCCAAGCAGAACCCTACAAAGGAGTTTATCGTGGCTACAGAGGCTGGTATATTGCACGAGATGCAACGTTCGTGTCCTGATGCTAAGTTCTATCCTGTACCACCAGAAGTTAGCGAGGGCGGCTTAGGATGCTCATGCAACGAATGCCAGTATATGAAGCTCAACACCTTGGAAAAGATCTACAACACCTTGAAATATGAATGGCCAACAGTAGATGTTGACCAAGAGGTTGCCAAGGATGCTGTAAAGCCTATCTTGAGAATGCTTGAGCTAAGCTAAAAGATAATACAGAAAACAAAATAAAAATGGGGATATGCCAATTGTAGCATATCCCCATTTTTGTGTTTATGTAGTTTTTTATTTTTTTACAGTTGTATTAGATATCGTATTACAACCTATTACAATCATTACAAATGGTAAAATACTATTGAAGTATGTAATATCAAATGTTGATGAAAATAAATCCCAATTATTAAAGTTGTACATCAAATGTAGAAATGTAATACCAACAAATGCTACAAGCATTATAGCAACATAAGTATAATAGTGCATTATAAAACCTTTCCATTTTATAGCAAGTAATATAGCAAGAGGAATGAATATAATGAAATCTATCGTATTTCCTTGGTGTGTCTGTAAAGCCCAAGGATTATTTTGATGATAGAAGAAATTTTGCCAATCCCATAATGCAAAAGGTATAAATGTTAATATAAATGTTACTAAAAATACCAATGGTAATAGTATTTTTTTAGATGTTTGTATGTGTAAGTAGAAAGGCAATAATAGAATACCTATTGGAATAAGTGTGATAATACGTGTACTTGCAAAGAGTGCAATAACAATACCAAGTATTATAGTATGTTTATTAACCCAATTAACTGATATATTATTGATATATATATTTATAATTGCTACTAATAACAATATATTAGTTATATAATCACTTCTCACAGCTACCTCATACCATAAAGCAGGAGTGGTGAATACAAGCATTGATGTTGCTAAAAAACAAACGTATCCCCATTGACGATATATGCTCCATAAGAATAAAGCTAATACAAAGAAGAAGGATAACCCAACATTTCCTAATATATAAAAAGGTATATGAAATAGTTGCCAAATAGGAAATGGTGAGGCATTGCCTCCTAAATGTGTTTGCGCTATATATGGATATATACCATTAAGAAGATTTTTTATAGGAAAATATAATGCTGACCATCTATCCACATTTATAGAATATGGATTTATAGAATACTGTAAAATAATCATGCTAATAAAACAACATGCCATAATAACAGTGTATGTTTTATAAGCCTTTTTCCAAGCAAGAAGAGATGGCATAATATAACTAATGAAGATGTACTGTAAAAACATTACAATCATTGTTATATAAGGATATAGTGCAGGAAATAGTCTTGATGAATATTTAGCTACGAAAAGAGCATTTACAATTATATATAATAAGGATGCTATTGATATATTTTTTTGCATATTTATTGTTTCTATTAGTTGACTATTGCAATCTTGCATACCACACCTTTCTCGCCTGTTTCTGTAGCTGCTTCTACCATATATATGCCAGATGCTACACGTTTACCGCTGAGGTCGTTGCCATCCCATGTAAAACTACCGCCATTGCTACGTCCTTGAGCAACAAGAGAGCCACTTGATGTTACCACCTTTACGTCGGCATTCATAGATAGTCCTACCACGGTGATAAGTCCTGTATAATCTGGGTGCACAGGATTAGGATAAGCATATACATTATCTTTGTTCATTACCTCGGCAGCTTTAGATGCATCACTCATATATGAGCATAATCCTTTGTCTGTGCCGAAGAATACTTCACCTGTATTATCGTTGATAGCTATTGATTGAATACTATTTGATAGAAGATGGCTGTTGTCTTTAGTGAAATGTTTTATTTGATTTATATTGTCGTTACTTATCAAAAAGACTCCATTCCCTTCGGTTCCAAACCATTTTCTATTACCATTATCTATAGCGATATTTCTGATGCTTGTACCATTAAGCAAATAATCTGCATAATTTGTTCCATCATTTCTTGGTACTTTTACTTGTGTAAAAGTTGGAATATCTTTATATGTTTCATTTTGTTCTATTAATATTGGACCAACGTCTGTTCCTATCCAAATATTATTATTTAGATCTTCTGTAATATTACCTATTTTTGTTATATTTAATGTTGTTCCATCTTGGTTTTCAAATGAGGTATATGTATATAGTTTATTATTGTTTATATCATATTTATAAATAGCAGGATTTTTCCAGTTGTCATTACAAAACCATAGATAATTTCTGCTATCAATAAAAGGATTGCATAGATTAGCCATAGCTTTCAATTCGTTTTTAGAATATTTACTCCATGCTCCATGTTCATATGCTAATAAATTTTCAGTATTACTCATACTGTTTAATATCCAAAGTTTACCTTGTGCATTATAAGTAATTCCTTGGATAACAACATAATTTTTGTCTGTGTCATATACTGACACCAATGGACTATTATCGTATGAATAATGTTTGTAGAATTTAGTCTTAACAAATTGATATAAACCTGTTCTTCCTGAAGCAAATACAGTATCAGAATTTAAAGGATTTACGGCAACGCTATTGATGTCAATAAAAGATACTCCTGTTTGTTTTTGTATGTCATCTTCGAAAAAAGTCCAGTCGTTGTTGTTATAAACTTGTATACAACCTGGCAATCTTAAATCTTGAAGAATATTATAACCAGCACCACTTGTATATAATTGTCCATTAGTAAACTTCATAAATCCGAAGTTATTAAACTTTGGACCGCCTGGCTTTAATGTCTTTACTATATTAAATAGTTCGGTTTTATCTTCTGTCTTCTGAGCTGTATAGTTAGCTGTTCGCTTCCAGTTGTTCTTATCGAGCATGTTTTGGCTCATGCTGCAAGTATAAGTGCCATTTCTTTTAGAAGCGGCATAGATGGTATTATTATTTATATAGCAATAGTCTACGTTGATACCTATATTATATGTATTGCTTATCTCGCAATTTTCCATATTCACGTCAACGATACCGAAGGCTGTAGCCAACAAGGCGTGCTTACCATATATATATATGTTGTTTACTGTCTTGTCTCCTGTCATCGATTTAGAATAATAGTCAGGGATGTTAACAATATCACTATTGCCATACATTATGTCGATGTTGGCATTATCATAGACTATTATAAGGTTTTTGGTATTCTTATTCCATTTGATATGCGAGATGGTACAATCCGACAATCCATTCACTTTATCAAAGGTCTGAAGACTTTGATCGTTGGTATTATATGTGTATAATCCGTTGGAAGCCAATACATATAGTATATTGCCACTACCCTTCTCTATCTCTGTAGGCTTATAATATGAAAGATAGTTTTTCCATGTTCCTATGCCATTAGCAAGCATAGAAACTGTGGATAATAATATGATGATGAATGTTAAAGCTATTTTTTTCATGAGAGTGATATATAATACATTAGTTTATATACATTAAACAGAAAAATGCTTGGTTTATTGCCTGTAAGCCTTGCTTTTATGCCAAGACTTAGTAGTGGAAACAGCTTTTTACATATACAGCTTACATGCCAACGCTCCAGATGGTTTGCATAGCGGATAATCTTGGAATACCCTTGTAGCTCGTCTCTAAACTGATATAGAGTATGCAGACTTTCCTCGGTTTTAAGGATAAAAGAGTAGTTGGAAGCAAAGTTGTCGTAGCCCAATACATTATCTATATGCTCAATCTTTATGTTGTATTCCTTTAGAGTTTTACCAAACAACACATCCTCGTAGCCATACTTCTTGAATCGTTCATCGAAAGGATGAGTAAGCATTAAGTTGCGTTTGATGATGAAGTTTGAGGTATGGAAGTCGGCATAAGGATTATTCTGGCGTAGAGTATAATCTTCGTTTTGTAAAGCAGCACACTCAAAGATATATCTTAGATTACCTTTCAGCTGTGGCTGATTTCTATCCACTTTATATCCTCCATATATCACGTCATACTCCTTGCAAGAATGATATTTGGCAATATAATCGTCGCTAACTACGCTCATATTGCTGTCTATATACAGCAACCAAGCATATTTAGCCTCTTGAGCTAAGAAATTGCGGATAGCAGCTCTGCCAATATTGATGCTTCTTTCTATATATTGGCAGTTTGGTAGTTTGTTTATAGCCTTGTTGGCTTCTATAGTAGAATTGTCTGTAGAGCCATCGTCGGCAACGATAATCTCGTAATGAAAATCAGATAATAATGAAGCTTGGGCTTGTAATGATTCTACAAGCCCAAGACATACCTTATTATATGTGGGGATAAGTATCGAAAGTTTGCTTATCATGAGCTATGTTAGCATTATTTCTGCTTAAGATATTCTGCAAGCTTAGCCACGGCTCTTGCTCTATGGCTGATGCCATTCTTGATGCTTTCGCCAAGTTCTGCAAAGCTCTTGTCGTAGCCTTCTGGTACAAAGATAGGATCGTAGCCGAAGCCTGCACTACCATGCTTCTCTGTAGCTATACTACCGTCAACGATACCTTCGAATCTGTTTACCTTCTTGATGCTTGTGCATCCGCATGGGCAAACATCCTGCTTCTGTATCAACGCTATAACTGTGCGGAAACGAGCCTTACGGTTGTCTTTGCCTTCGAGATTGCGAAGTAGTTTTGCCATATTGGCTTCGCTATCATGGTCGGTACCTTCTGCATATCGTGCGCTATGCACACCAGGTTCACCATTCAATGCTTCTACCTCAAGACCAGTATCGTCAGCAAAACAGCTGAGGTTGTAGTGGTCGTAAACATATTGTGCCTTCTGCATGGCATTCTCTTCAAGGGTGTTGCCAGTTTCAGGAATATCCACGTCGCAACCAATATCCTTTAGCGATACTATTTCAAACTCGCTGCCAAGGATATCGCGTATCTCTTGCAACTTATGCTGATTATTTGTAGCAAATACTATTTTCATATTTTTTCGTCTTCCTTTACTTTAACTTTCATTTCGTCGAAGCCTTCGCCATATACTCCTATTACCGAGCTTTGGCTCACAAAGGCGTTAGGGTCTATTTGTTTTACTATACGGAATATCTGCACACTCTCACGCTTCTTTGCCAACAAGCAAAGCACCTTGGTAGGGCGACCTGTCCAAAAGCCATGACCATCGAGAATGGTTAGCGTGTGGTCGGTCTTGCGACTTATGGCAAAGGCTATCTCCTGATATTTCTTCGAGAATATCATGAATTGTACCGACTGGCGTTGCCAATACATCACATAGTCGAGCATCAGACATTCTATAAGCATGGTACACAAACCAAATACCACTTTACGGAATCTAAGGTCGATAGCTCCAAAAGAATCTATAAACAAACAACTGCCTATGATGCAGAAGTCGACCATGATAAGTGCTTTACCGAGCGATATGTTATGGAATTTGTTTACTACTGCTGCCACAATATCCGTACCGCCAGTACTACCGTTATTTAGGAATACTACTGCCAAAGCCGTACCCGTGATGATACATCCTATCACCAGCGACATGAAGTCGTTGCCTTCGCCAAGTAGCTTATAGAATGTGCCATCGGGCTGAACCACAATCTCTTGAGCCACTTCGAGCATAAAGGTGAGCATGAATGTGGCATAGATGGTTTTGGTAAGGAATTTCCATCCCAACGTTTTTAGTGCAAGGATGATAAGGGCGGCATTGATGATAAAGAATGTGTATTGCACAGGAAATCCCGTACTATAGAATACGATAGCACCAATACCGGCTATTCCTCCCGTCACAATCTCGTATGGCAACAGAAATACTGTGAAGCCCAAGGTATAGAGCATCAATCCCAACGTGATGTTGAAATAGTCTCTAACCTCATATATTAAATCTTGCTTTGTCATTTTCATAGGGAGCGATTTTATTGTTTTTATGCTACAACTCTCAAAGAGTAGTCAAGGATTATAGTTATACATGGAAATTAAAAACCCTATTGTCCCCAAAGATAGTGGAGACAATAGGGCTGAAGTTATGCTTATTTGATAACGATGTTAACAATCTTCTTAGGCACAACGATAACCTTCACAATCTGCTTGCCATCAATATACTTAAGAGCCTTCTCGTCTGCGAGAACAGTCTTCTGTATATCTTCGTTTGAAGCGTCAGCAGGGAATGTCATCTGATAGCGAGCCTTACCGTTGAAGCTTATGGTCAGCTGTACTTCGTTCTCCACCAAGTAGCTTTCGTTGCATACTGGCCATTCTGCATCACAGATGCTTCCTTCGCCTCCGAGAGTTTCCCAAAGTTCTTCTGCCATATGAGGAGCAAATGGAGCTATCAATATGGCGAGAGTCTTCAATACCTCACGGCTGTGGCACTTCTGCTGCGACAATTCGCTTACTGCAATCATAAATGCAGAGATAGAAGTGTTGTATGAGAAGTTCTCGATATCCAAGCTTACTTTCTTGATTAGCTTGTGTAAGCTCTTGAGGCTTTCCTTAGATGGCTCATCGTCGTTGATAAGAATCTCGCCCTCTGCTCTGCCGAAGTAGAGTCCCCAAAGCTTCTTCAAGAAGCGGTGGCAACCATCGATACCGTTAGTATCCCATGGCTTCGACTGCTCTACAGGACCGAGGAACATTTCGTAAAGACGCAAGGTGTCGGCACCATATTTCTCTACTATCATGTCTGGGTTTACAACGTTGAACATCGACTTCGACATCTTCTCTACTGCCCATCCGCAAACATACTTACCATCTTCGAGGATGAACTCTGCGTTGTTATATTCAGGACGCCAAGCCTTGAAAGTCTCTGTGTCGAGAATGTCGTTCTGCACGATGTTTACGTCTACGTGGATAGGAGTAGTATCATACTGGTCTTTCAAACCAAGCGATACGAATACAGGAGCCTTAGAGTGGTCGTCGCTATTGATACGATATACAAAGTTTGAACGACCCTGAATCATACCCTGGTTAACGAGCTTCTGGAATGGTTCTTCCTTGCAGCTCACTCCGTTATCGAACAAGAACTTGTTCCAGAAGCGAGAATAAATCAAGTGACCTGTAGCATGCTCTGTACCACCTACGTAGAGGTCTACATTCTGCCAGTATTCGTCAGCTTCCTTAGAAACCAAAGCCTTGTCGTTGTGAGGATCCATATAGCGCAGATAGTATGCTGAGCTACCAGCGAAACCAGGCATGGTGAAGAGTTCCAATGGGAATACAGTCTCGTTGTCTACCAACTGCTTGTCAACAACCTTATTCTCCTTAGTATTCCAAGCCCACATCTTAGCTCTGCCCAATGGAGGCTCGCCAGTTTCTGTTGGTTCATACTTGTCGATTTCAGGAAGTTCCAAAGGCAGACACTCCTCTGGTATCATATATGGCATGCCGTCCTTATAGTAAACAGGGAATGGCTCGCCCCAATATCTCTGACGAGAGAAGATGGCATCGCGAAGACGGAAGTTCACCTTCACTCTTCCAAGCTGATGTTCTGTAACAAACTTCTTTGTTGCAGCTATAGCCTCCTTAACGCTCAAGCCGTTGAGAGAGAAACCATCAAGAGTCTGCTTGCCCTCAGCTGGCGAGTTGCAAACTGTACCCTCTTTAGCGTCGAAGCTCTCTTCGCTAACATCGGCACCCTCGATAAGAGGAATGATAGGCAATCCGAAGTGCTTGGCAAAAGCATAGTCACGAGAGTCGTGAGCAGGCACAGCCATGATAGCACCTGTACCATAGCCAGCAAGTACATATTCTGAAATCCATACAGGAATCTTGTCGCCTGTGAAAGGATTGATAGCGTAAGAACCTGAGAATACACCAGTAACCTTGCGGTCGCTCATACGGTCGAGCTCAGTACGCTTCTTAACGTAAGCCAAATATTCGTCAACCTCAGCCTTCTGCTCTGCTGTTGTGAGCTGCTGAACAAGTTCGCTCTCTGGAGCCAATACCATGAATGTAACACCAAAGATGGTGTCGGCACGAGTGGTAAAGATAGTGAAGTCGATATCCTGGTCAGCCACCTTAAACTGCATCTCTGTACCCTCGCTTCTGCCAATCCAGTTGCGCTGAGTTTCCTTTATAGAGTCTGTCCAATCTACTGTATTCAAACCATCGAGCAAGCGCTGAGCATAAGCACTAACGCGCAAGCACCATTGCTTCATCTTCTTCTGGATTACAGGGAATCCACCACGCTCGCTCACTCCGTCTACTACCTCGTCGTTGGCAAGCACAGTACCAAGTCCTGGACACCAGTTAACCATAGTTTCGCCCATGTAAGCGATACGATAGTTCATCAACACCTGCTGTTGCTCCTTTTCGCTCATAGCCTTCCACTCTTCGGCAGTAAACGATAGTTCCTCGCTCTGAGCAATATTCAGGTCGGCACTACCCTTCTCTTCGAAGCGCTTAATGAGTTTCTCTATTGGCTGAGCCTTTTGGCAAGAGTAGCAATAGAAGCTGTTAAACATCTTCATGAATGCCCATTGTGTCCACTTATAATAGTTAGGAGCACACGTGCGAACCTCACGATCCCAATCGAACGAGAAACCAATCTTGTCCAACTGTTCGCGATAGCGGTTGATATTTGTAACAGTAGTCTTTTCTGGGTGCTGACCAGTCTGAATAGCATACTGTTCAGCAGGAAGTCCGTAAGCGTCGTAGCCCATAGGGTTCAAAACGTTGAAACCTTGCAGACGCTTGTAGCGTGCATATATGTCGCTTGCTATATATCCTAATGGATGGCCAACATGTAGTCCGGCTCCTGATGGATAAGGGAACATGTTGAGTACATAGAATTTCTTCTTATCTTTATCTTCTACAACATGGTAGGTCTTATTCTCTACCCATTTCTGTTGCCATTTCTTCTCGATGTCTCTGAAATTGTATTCCATTTTCTTCTTTATACCTTATTGTAATAGTAATTAGCTGCAAAGATAATGTAAAATTTCGATTGAACGAAGAGAATGCAAAGGTATTTGCATTCTTGAGTGTGAGAAATTTATTTAAACGAGTGGAAAGATAGTGCAAGTGAGTGCAATGTGAGCTTGCTCACACATTGCCGAGCGTAGCCTATCTTATATAATAACAAAAGAAATGACACAAAAAAACACCTATAGTCGTGTGAAGCCATGCGACTATAGGTGTTTGCTTATGCGACTACTCATCTTTGCTCATGCGAATAGTCGCATAAGCTCACGCGACTATTCGTATTTTTCGAGCGTCTTTATAGCTTTATAGTTATAGCCCTGCCGCTATAATCTACGCTCTTGCCTGTGGCTGCAATGTTGCCTGCTGCGCAATTCTTGTTTACCAAGACGATGTTGAACTTTCTGTTCTTCAACATTCCCTTGTAGTTACCCTTGCGGTCGCTGATTGTAAGCTCATGTGTGGCATCATTATATGTAAAGGTAATTTCGCTAAATGCTCCCTTCTCATAGTTGTAGTTGTCGCCCTCGTCTTCATAGAGAATGAACGAACCATCGGCACCTGGATATACTCTTATTTCAAGGTTGTCCCAAGCTTTCTCACTTGCATACTGCACTTCAGGACCGAATGGCAATATAGAGCCTGCCTTAACGAATACAGGCATAATATTGATAGGGCATGGGCGCAATACTTCTTGCCCTCCATCATATTGGCTATTGTCCCAGAAGTCGAACCATTTTGTACCCTTTGGCAAGTATACTTTCACAGGTGCGGCAGCCTGCTTAATGTCAGGATAAATGGTATGTCCATTCTTCTTGTTGTCGCGCCATGTGTATAGAGGATCTGTTACTGGTTTTACGAGCAGGTTGCGGCCAAACATATATTCATCGTTCAGTCGTGTAGCCTTATGGTCATCTTTGAAATCCATAACCAAGGCACGCATCATAGTGCCGCTACGCTGTACGCAGTCGCCAGCCATACTATAGATATATGGCAACAGTCGATAGCGAAGCTTTATGGCATCTACCATAGCGTCGTAACACCATTCGCCCTTATTGCCAAACTTATATATATCGCTTTGCATAGGCGACGAACTGTGGTTACGCATTAGTGGCATGAAGGTGCCCCATTGCAACCATCGTGTGTGTATCTCCTGTAAGGCTGGGTTCTTAGGGTCGTTACGATAATCCCAATAGAAGAAGCCTCCGAGGTCGGTATTCCAGAAAGGAATTCCGCATAGAGAGAAGTTCAATCCCGAAGGCACCTGATTCTTCATCTCGTCCCACGAACATTGTATGTCGCCACTCCATGAGTGTGTGCCATAATGCTGAATACCAAACGATGCGCTACGAGTCATCTGGAATGAGCGCTTATTGTTGTTCTTCATAGCTCGTTGGTGCTCATAGATACCCTTGTTGTGTACTAATGGGAACGCATTCTTCACACTTAGCCATGAACCATCGTAAGTCTGATAATTCTCATCGCCAGCTTTCTCAAAGTGGTCGGGTTCTGAAGAGTCTGTCCACCAGGCATCCATTCCCATATTGTAGAGATTGGTAAGATATTTCCAATAAATATCTCTTGCCTTAGGATTGAAAACATCATAAGGCATAGTACCACTTTTGCGTGGCCAAGTGTCGAAAGGATAAAGGGCATTTATCTTCTTTAGCTCTTTGAAAGGTTCTGTCCATGGTCCGAAGTTTGCCCATATGCTTATCATCAAGTGAGCATTATTGTTGTGTATATACTTCACCATTTCCTCCGGACTCTTCAGTCGTGGTTCGCTCTGCGCCTTAAGTTTCTTAAGGTCTTCAGGCATATATTTTGTCCATGCAGGGTCGTTAACCTTATTAATATAGTAAGGATTTTGAAACTTCATGGCATTCCAGTTAGAGTCGCATCCCCAGTATTGCCAGTCCTGCACAATACCATCGAGAGGAATCTGTAATTCGCGGAATTTGTCTACTACTCCTGCCAGCTCGTCGCTTGTCTTATATCGTTCGCGGCATTGCCAATATCCCATGGTCCATAGTGGAAACATAGTAGCCTGGCCAGTAAGTGTACGAATGGCAGAGATAACACCATCTTGCGAACCATCATCATACATGAAATAATAGTCGGCGCATGTACCTACTTCGCTCGTCATGGTAGTGCCCTGCTCGTTGTCTTCATAATATGATTTACCAGCATTATCCCAATAAAGTCCGTAGCCTTTTTCGCTTGTGAAATAAGGAATATAGATATGAGTATTGTTGTTCCATAGTTCTACTTTGCGTCCACGTTGATTCATGTAAGTGTCGCGAAGTTGACCAAGACCAAACACGGCTTCATCCTTGTCGAGAATGAAAGTCTGCGCCACCTTATATTTACCCTTGTTAGCCTCGTCGGTACGAGGAGTAAGCATGGTGCGAGTATCTTTTAGCAGAGTTTCGCCCTTGCTGTTGGCAAATGTTATCTCGCCAGTAGTAGAGTTTACGTTTACAGTAATGCGGTCGGAAGCAAGGCTTATGCCATCAACAGTATTAGTGGTCTTGAAGTTTTCAAACGCCTCAGGAGTCATTATTACTGAGTAGCTCTTCTTCTTTACGTTACTACCTTTAGCTGCTTTCACAACTCTCACGATAGAAGGAGAATAAAACTCTATGCTGACATCCTGGTTGTCTAATTTCAACTTCACGGCATTTGATAGCGTTCTTGTTTTCTTAGGCATCTTTGTTACCTTAGCATAGCTTTCAGCTGTACCAATAGTGGTGAGTCCTGCCATTAATACAGAAAGAAATAGTAGTTTACGATTCATTGTTATTAGGTTTTTAGGTGTTTTTATTTTTCTTTATATCCGCTTTTCAATGCGGCAAAGTGGTTCGTTGATGCCACCCATCTCTTTTTTATATCTCTCGTCGCCTCGACACATGTCGAAGTCTACTATACCTTCGTTCATCCATAGCTTTGTGGCTTCAAGGATAAGCAATATACCTGGTGAATAGCGGCTAAAAGAGGTGTCGATGGCAAGACGTGGCATAAGCAGATGTTTGTTGTGGCGGTAAACAATCATAAATGCAGCAGGCTTTTGGTCTATCTCCAAGACGTATAGCTGCGCATCCTTCAGCTTCTTTAAGCTTGCTGTAGCGCACCCGCTCTTCACTTCGTATACAGCTTTCAAGTATGTGGTGATATTGCTGAAAGCATTATAACTCTTGTGGCGCCATGTCATCTTGCGCTTGAAATAGAAATGCCAAAGATAGCGCAGGTAGCTATCTGAAGCCATGTTGTCGTGATTGAACACCTTTAGTTCCATCTTCTTGCCATCTGTAGTAAGATGGTTATACGACTTGCGGATGTTCTTATAAATATTCTTTGGTAGCGACGACACATACTCCTCGTGAGTGGCAAACTGCGTTAATGGCACATGGAAACTTGTGCGCTCAATAGTGTTATCGTCGATAAGCTTCATTATTTTAGCAAAAGGAGTTTGGCATGGCACATCAGCAAGGCTTAGTATCATACCCTTGCACGATACCACAAGGTGGTTGGCAATAGCTTTCATTATTTCTTCGTTGCCCTCGTATGTATATGGGCATACCATATTCAATACTCCTCCAACTCGGCATGATGGTATTCGTGCCTTTTTAGACGAGCGAGTTACAGCAAAAGGAATTATAGCAAAAGGCTTGTCGTCTACCATTACTAAATCGTAGCGCATGGCGGTAGTCATTTTTCCTAACCCATCTGTAGAATGATGAGACAGGAAGTTGTTCCATTCGTAAGTCTGATAGTATGTGTAGTTGATATATGCAGAAGTCTGTTTTTCTGCTATTTTATCGAGCATAAGCCATTGCTCCTTAATGTTTTGTATGTTGCTATGTTGGATTATAGAGATGTTATTATTCATAAGAATTATTGTTTGTCGTCAGCAATCTTAATCTTTCCATCGCATGTCACGAGCATATCGCGAGTATACTTATATTCCTTCGATGCTATAGAGTTCGTAGGGTCGTAATGGTCGGATGTGATGCCCATAAGCTCGCACATCATTTCGTATGCGAGGTCGTTGGTGAAGTATTTTGCTTTGTTTTCTTTTAATGCCGCTTTCACTTCAGGGCGTGCCTTTTCATAAGTGTCCGTGAGATATATCCATAACGGAATGCGAGTCATGCCGAAGTTCTGAAACTGTATGGAGCGTTGCTTGTCAGGCACGGCTGCATGGTCAGAGAAATATACCATAGCTGCAAGGTTCAGATGCTTTGTGGCATAGTCGTAGAACGAATGCAGGATATGGTCGTTATAGTGTATAGAGTTGCGATATGTCGTAACGTCGTCGCCATCAGGAAGATTGTTGGCAGCAGCATATTCTGGAGTGTAGCGGTTAGTGAAGTTGAAGTGATTGCCTTTTAGGTGTAATACCAATAGGTTGTTCACATTTCCATCCACCTCGCCAAGGAAGTCAAGCAAAGCCTCGTCATACTGCATCTTTCCCAACTTTTGGTTTGTCCACTTAGCCACATCCGAAGTTTCGGCAACGAGAGTTACAGGCGTGTCAGCACTTCCAAGGTGTCCTTGGTTGCTATACCAATGCACTCTGTAGCTAGCCTTATGAGCCATGTCTACGATAGAAGCAGAATCTATGAATGATTTATCGTTATATTGATTATATTCCGTGAGTGCCTTTTCGAGCGATGGAACAGTCTGTATGCCACAAGAGTATGCGTTTTTAAAGATGAAGAAATGATCTTCATCCTTCTTCATCTCCGACTGCCAAGGTGTAGTCTCCCTACCCTCTTGGTCGGCATAAATGCTCATATAGTCGCGACAACAAGATTCGCCTATCACCATTACTATAGTGTGAGGTTTAGGCAATGTGTTTCTGCTCATATCTACAGATATCGTTGCCATTCGCTTGTCTACATTCTCTTTATACTTCTTGTTGCCCTCCATATATTCCTTAACTTCGCGATATAGCATGGCAATACCCGTTCTTACAAAGAGTCCATGACTTCTTGCCCACACGTCGCCACCCTTCCATAGCATTCTCGATATAGCGCCAAAAAATATTATTATAGCGCTAAGGGCTACTATAGATAATGGATTGTCGAAGTTCCATATATTATAGTCGGCAATAAAGCTGTTTCCTATGGCTATTCCTGCTGTCACCAATAGGATAACAATAGTTATAAGCAGCATTTTCCAGAATCCGAGCGACTTAGGATATTCTATTATCTCGTTGTAGTTGGTTTCCTTTATCACCTGCATACCATTATGGTCTATGCAAGTGTCATAGGTGAGATAATATCCTATTTGCGCCAAAGGTAATATTACCAATGCCATTTCGAGTATCGTCATCACTATTGTGGCAACTATACCCAAAGGAGATATAAGAATGGCAATAGCCGATAGCCATCCAAAGAGATAGATACCAAAAGCAATATCCATACGGTTGTCGTAGTCGGGCGAACTCTTCTTGTATGTCTTGTCATACAATATATTGTATGTGCATATCCACATCACAGCCACAAAAAGGGCTGTCAGCATGGCTGCAGACCAATAGCTGCCAACGAAATAATATGGTATCATCGTTACCAATGATGCTATGAGATAGCGACGAAGCTGCTGGCCGCGCGATTTGTGCGACAAACCTTTATTGTAAATTCTGTAAATACCATTTGAAAAGGCAAATAACAATAATGCCTCAAGGATATTTATAAGTATTGATATCATATATATATGCAAGATGATGTTGTATGTTGCAAAATTACACAAAAAAAAGATATTAATGGCTTATGCTATGAAAATATCAAAAATAATATATATATTTGCACACCCAAAATCACAACCATTTATATCCATGAACTTACCAAAATCATATTTTATCTCTCTATTCGTAGTTATTGCAATAGTAGTATGTGCATGCTTTAGCTCATCGTTGTTGACCACTCTCGTTGATGCTGATAAGAGTGTGATGCTTGCTTTGACTTTCCGTCAGCATACTTGTTTCGATATGTTTTGGTATCGTTATTCTAAGCTTGGTACATGGATACCTATGGTGGTAGTGTTGTTGGCTACTATGTGGGTATACAATCCTAACGACTTGCGCAAAAAGTTATTCCTTATAGTTTCTATTGCTTTATTGGTATTAGTGCTCGACCAAGTGTCGTCGGGAATAATAAAGCCATTGGTAGAGCGCCTACGTCCTTCGCACGATGATAGTATAGCTCCGTATTTGCAGTATGTAAACGACTATCATGGTGGCAAATATGGTTTTGTTTCTGGTCATGCTACCAATATCGTGGGCATAGTGACATGGCTTTGCTATATGTTCCGCACTCATCTGTCGCGAGTGCTGTTTATAGTCTTTGGTGCCACATTGTGCTATTCGCGCATATATCTTGGAGTTCATTTCCCTGGTGATATCTTGTGTGGTTCGCTCTTAGGCTTCTTCATAGCTCGCTTTGGTATAGCTCTGCTCCAGAAGTATAACCTTATGTTTACTACCGACCGCCAACCTTGGTTTGTGCTTGCTGCGTATATCCTAACGGCAATAGTCTTGATGGTAATGAGCTTTATTGCCTATATGGCTTAGAATTTCCAGCGTAGCTGTAGGTCTACGTCTATAGGCGTTTTGGTGTCTATGGCCTGTAGTCCTGAGCCTATTTTGTTGTTGTCAATACGATGTGTGCCACCAACCTTTGCTATAGCCATAAGGTTGGATGAGAAATCTGCGCGTATGGTTGCGGCAAACCTTATTCCTTCGCCATAGAGTGCAGGAAATGATAGATTGTAGAGTGTGGAACGCTCGTAGGTATACACCCTTGAGTTGTAGTCGTCGGTATTGAAATATGCCAACGAGGTATATGCCTGCATCTTATTTTTTCTTATTCCCACTTGTTGCATCACCATGTAGCCAAAGCTGTTTTCGTCTTTATGATAAAGGCTTATGTCGCCTTGAGTGCGCAAGAATAATAGTTTATTATCTTTCGTTATGGTCAAGCGTATGCGATGTTGTGTGATACGGTCGAGGAATTTGTTATCATCGTCATCTTTACTATCTTTGTTCCATGTCTTCAGTCGATAGCGAGCCGTGATACTCCATGTATTTTTGCTCCATATAGCAGAATGTTGCATGTCGAAAGTGCGTGTGGTGGCAGTAGCAAGATATTTTGGCCAAGGGAAATAAGCCCAATCAAAATAGTGAGAGAATGTTAGCTGATATATTGGTTGCCATTTTGCTCCAAGATATACGCCACTTTCATTTTGTACCGACCTTCCTTCCGAGAAGCTCGACGCCATCAATGAATAGTATTTATATGAATAGAATCTCTGTATAGCCACTAATGTTAGATTGCTGTTCACCATATAGTTGATGCTGTTTATTGTAGCTATACCCTTTGAGTTGCCTGTTGCCACTTCTCCATTTATAGATATCCTTCTGCTCAGATAAGCATAGTCGGCACCTATATTCCAGAAGCGTTTTCCCCATGGCGCTATCAGCTTGTATAGCTTTGTGGTATCAGGATGCAGAGGTTTGTCGAATGATGTCTGATAGCCTGTTATGCCGAAATGAAAACCATTCACATGATAGTATATGTTTCCTCCCATTATTGCTTGCGAGGCATTCCTACGTCGTAGCATCTCGGTAGCCGAACGATGGTAGCCAGTTTTGAGAATTGTGCTTATGCTATTGTCGTCGCTATTTATTGTGGCATCAATCTTGCGATACGACAGAAATCCTGTAACGTCGAGGTTGTGTATGGTTTCCACAGTTGCTCCTATACCTTGCATATAGTTGCCTTCTTGGCGTGAGGCGTGGGCATACAGTCCTCTTGACACTCTGCCTATAGAAGCCAACGAAGCCTGTTTGCCCATCGAAAAACTGTTGTTCATAACCAGTCCCATGCCAAAGCGAGCCTTATACCTGCCTATTGCCAACGTCTTCACCTTTCCAAGGTCTTTTATTAGCATATATGGCGACATATAGTCGTAGCCCCATTTGTTTTTACCAGCAAAGAATGGTTCGCCAGCATCTTGCGACATCATGACTCCAGCCTTTATCCATTTGCCATACTTAAATTCATATTTTATCCAATGCTTGTAGTTATATCCTAAATAGCCCCATTTGTCGCCCTTGTGGTCATAGCATGGAATATGGCCTGTGGCTATAATCTGATGCTTACCATATTTAGCAATATTAGATAGCGAAGGAAACTTCTTTTCTTCGTTTTTATCTCCAACAAATAAGCATTGAGCAAGCAGCTGGCGTGTTTCATAATCTATAGATCTTATCATCGCCAATTCTGCAAGCGATTTCATAGAACCATAATGATACATATATTCCATGATGTCCATAACCTGCTGGTTGGAAAGAAACGGAAGTCTCAGAAGGTCTTCTCTGGTGGCAGAATTGATATCTATCTTATGTTCTATAAGGTCGCTAAGTTCTTCGTACTGCATCTCCAAGTTTTCCACTTCTTCTTCGTCAACATCCTCTATAGTCTGGAATGAGCTTTCCCAATCAATAATGTCTGTTTGTGCCTGCATGTGGAATACAGAGAGCATAGTGATAACAAATGTGATATATACAATTTGTAGATTAGTCTTCATAACAATTGCAAACTTAGCATAAAAGCGTGAAAATAGCAAGAGAAAAGCAAAAGATATTTTGCTAATTGTATGAAAAGATGTAATTTTGCGCCATGTTTGCATACATTTCCATACATATTCGCCTATTGGCTGTAGCTATAATGATGTTTATAGCCTCTACTGCTATGGCTCAAGTAGATGGGGCTGTAAGGGTAAATCCCGAAGATAGGGATGTAGACCTTGACGACCCTACCTTTGTTCCTATGGTGCGAGTTGGAAAGGTGTTGCAAGGTCGCGACTCTATACAATATGTAGAGCTAAATAATATTTATATATATCCAAAGCCTGTTTTCAAGAACGAAAAACAGCGCATGGCTTACAACCGCTTGGTATATAATATTAAAAAGGTGTTGCCAATAGCTAAGGAGGTTAACAAGATTATCGTGGAAACCTACGAATATCTTGAAACTCTGCCAAACAAGAAGGCTAAGGACGAACACATGAAGCTTGTAGAAAAGAGCATCAAGAAAGAATATACTCCAAGAATGAAAAAGCTTACCTATTCGCAAGGTAAGCTTCTTATAAAATTAGTTTATCGTGAGTGTAATAGCAGCTCGTATAATCTCGTTCAGGCTTTCCTTGGACCAGTAAAGGCTGGTTTCTACCAAGCTTTTGCTTGGGCTTTTGGTGCAAGCCTAAAGAAAGATTATGACCCTAATGGCGTAGACCGCCTTACAGAGCGTGTGGTTCTGCAGGTTGAAGCCGGACAGCTATAGCTCAGTAATTACAGGTAGTGGAATACAAATTTTATAAAATTTTACTAATTTTTGTATAGGCATTTTACATAAGTCTTTAAGTTCTCTATTCTTAAAAGGGTTCTTAATATAATCACCCTCTTTAGGATAGATGATAATACAAGGAACAATCGGGACAGGAGACTCTTCGTCAATATCTTTGTAGCCCAGTTTTTTCAATATTGGTAAATCTCTACTATAACCACTCAACTGTCTGATTACATTGTTATCAAGTGAAGCTGCCTCATATTTAGGGATATATTTGGTATCGAGTATGGCTCTAAAACCGTTCGAACAATACAGAAAATCAGGATAACCTGTCTCACCTTTATATTGATATGATATTTTGTTACCATATGCCTCCTGAAGCAATCCGTATACATAATGCTCATACAGCAATGACATGTCAAGTGTAAACGGCGATACATTTTCTTCCTCTATACTTGTCTTACTTATGTTATAGTCATATCGTTGGAGAATAAGCTTTGACAGACGAACAGCCTCGTTGTACTCAGAAAACAACTTATGTCCCTTTATTTGTCTCACTTCACTTATCTGTACGTCCTCGCTTACATTCTCAAACATGGCGAGCGACTTAGATAGCATGATTTTAGCCTTAGTGCCAGATTTATGGTTTTCGATGATAGGTTTCAGTATCTGCTTTGAAAACAAGAGGGCTTTCTTTATAAGTCTATTCTCTGGAATATCTGCTGTATATTCGTCATAGTCGCAGAATACTCTGTCAAATCGTTTTATAGCAATATTCTTTTGTTCATTCTTTATCACTTTTATATGCCCTTTTACTTTCTTTAGGTTCTCGCTATAGTGAACATAGCCTTTTTTCAAAGACTTAATTCTGCTGACTACGCCAAGAAAATGCAAAATGATAAGCGGACTTAGCACACCCTTTAATGAAGGTGCATAAATGGTTGGAGCCTCACTATCAATGTTATATATTTCAGAGAATGCCTCTATAGACAAATCTGATGTGAAGCAGGTCATGAACATGGTTAAGAAGTCAATCTTCTCCATTCCTCTTTTTGTTGTCACGACCAATGCTTCTTTGTCGTCTATCCATTCTGCTCCAATCATATACGAAGCATAATAACCCCATGGCGAGTTATCCATAGGCTTATCCCATCGAACAAGACTCAGACGTTCATATCTGTTGTTTTGTTCGATGCTTAGTTGTTCATGTTCTTGAATCACAATAGGCTTCATATATGCTGTCTTTTTATCTATCATTCATCTTCGTCTTGTTCGTCCTCGTCAATTTCTTGGATTGGAGCTAATGAATACCAAGAGTCAAATGCCATTTTCTTTTCCTTATTCTTTACATTGAGAATGCCGTCATTGATATACTCTTTGATAAGGGGGACTATCTCGTATTCAACTTTATCCTTCAGTTCTTCCTCGTCCTCAGCCATGAAATAGCTATGACCGATCATGAGGTCGTCAATACTCATGTCGCCACAGAGATGCTTCGGGTTTTCGATGAACTTCTTAATGTCATCAAACAATGCTACAGCCTTATCCTTCAACTCCTCATCTTTTAATTCATCGTAGTGTTTCTCAATGATAGAGCGGTCTGATTGCAGGGTTACGAAAGCGAATCTTCTGCGTATGGCATAGTCCAGTGTACCAGTGCTTCGGTCTGTTGTATTCATAGTACCTATGATATAAAGATTAGAAGGCACTCCAAATTCAGTCTTTGTATATGGGAGCATTACCTTGATTGGATGATTGCCTTGGCTTCTTTTGTCTGATTCTAGAAGAGTGATAAGTTCACCGAAAATCTTTGAAACGTTTCCTCGATTTATCTCATCAATAATGAGTACGACTGGTTTGTTTGTTGTGGTGAAGTATTTTCTTTTAACGGCATTAATAAACGCTTGGGCATATTGTCGCCAATTATTTTCTTCTCCATCACCAAGTGCTTGCATTTTTACCTTTTCTATATTCAATGGTGAAGGTGTATATTGATCTCCCTTCGTGCTTTGTGACAATACGCTTCTTGTACTTATAGTGTTATTACCTTCAGACCACCATACATAGAGCGCTGATTTGCCTGAAACTGTAGGTATCTCTCGCTTATTCTCAAATCCCTTTATTTCTTGTAGATAGTCATCAATACATTTAACAATATCTTTACTTTGGTCTGTTTGAGCTGCGTTACAGGCACGTTTGAAGATGCCGTCCTCTGGCTCATAGGTTACACCAATAGAATTTCCTTTATTATCAGTCTGGACATGCGGCTTCAGACCCTCCACAAAGTCTTCATAATCAAGTGACTGATGGAAGGTCGTGAAGAAGATTTGTTTACCAAGCAATTCGTCATACCGATCCATTACAGCCTTATGGTCTGTAAGGTCAATATCTGTTATGTCCAATGCTTTTAAGGCAATGGCTGCCGTATTATAGGTCTTACCCGTGCCGGGAGCGCCTTGCAAGATAATGTTGTGCTTTGACTGCAACAACTTGGCTGTTTTCTCAAAAAACTCCATAGCTTTAGATTTTTCTTGTTTTTGACTTTCCTTCTTGTTTTTTATTTCAAAGACTTTTTGATAGATATCAAACAAAGTTCCTTTTATATCAGACAGCATAGTCTGATAATCATTGTCACTAATAGAAGAATTGTTAACATTTATGATTTTACCAAACAGGGTATATTGGTCGTTTTGAGGATTTAAAAGCATATCATCACCATCTCCTTCAGTCCAATCAAATCCCTGAGCATTCCAGTTTTCTCTATTATCTTTTAACAGTTGTAGAAATGCGTCACCGAAAGGCTTCATGTAATATACTGGGCTCTTTTCATTGGTGGCAAATGGTACGTATTGCGTATTAAATCCCAAACCATACCCCACTTCATTGTTTCTGAAATATATGTGAAACTGTATTTCAGTGCCACCACCTTCGTTAATAGCCCAATCTCGACTCTCATCTGCATACTTAAACAGTAAATATCTATTAGGAGCCTTGCTTAAGTTAGCCAGTTTTTTACGTGTGTATGCAAAATCACTACAAAAATCCCCGAGATCCTTGTTAATAGATTCAATTAAGTCTTTTAAGGTATTGAACGTCATAATGGTGTTATTTTAAGTTTACACTTTTCTATTTATGGTTGCAAGTTCGGCCGTACTCTTTTGTATGAGCAGGTCTTCGCTGTAGTCTTTTGCCATAGTCTTATTTTTAAAATGATAGGCCTGTTGTCTTGTTATTTATCAGTTTGACAGTTTTCTTGCTCATATAAAGCCTTTAGAATTTGTAGCCCGGTTTCTGTCAATTGATACTTCTGATTTCTGCTATTCGGCTTGTCTGGATATAACATCTTTACATAGCCACAATCTATTGCTGGTCGCAAGACAGACTTAGAAAAAGCTTGTCTGCTTAAGGTTGCAAGTTGGGTTGCATGATGGTTGCAAGATAAATATCTATGTAATAGTTCTTTTGCGTTAAATTCGTATATATCTATGCTGAGAATCAGCGATTTATACTTGTTGCCCACATCCTGCAAGTCGGGTTGCAAGTCGGGTTGCAAGTCGGGTTGCAAGTTAGGTTGCAAGTCGGGTTGTAAGTTTTCAAATAATTGCTGCCTTATGTTCTCTGCCTCCAGCGTTTCTGCATCTTTGACCGTTGCGAGAAATACCGTGATGTAATCTACATTAAACTCAGCCTTAGAATTTCCATTCTCAGCCAATAAAGCCTGTACATCGCGTATACCGTGATTAAACATATTGACGTAATTAAAAGACTTCAGTATTCCTGCAACAACGTTGTTACGATAATCATTAACATTTGGAAAATTGTCTGGGCGTGCATTGCCATAAAGCCCACCTGGATTCATAATTTCTATGCGGTCGTCATATTGATAGAGGCGTGTGGGGGTATTTGATTGATAGTCACGATGCATGACGGCATTCATAACTAACTCACGAATAGCCTTTTCTGGGTAATTGTAAATATCCTTTTCTCGCAAAGTGCTGACCGGAATGGGGCGCTTAGTAATGATACCATCATTGATGAAATTCTCCAAACGTGGCAACAGATGGTACAAATTGCCATCAAACTTGCGCTCATTCATTATCTGTCCTCCATTGTCAAAGCCACTGAACTTGACATACTGGATGTATGCACCGGGCATGAAATACTGAGGATTTTTGCCAAACATGATTAGAGCTGCATACGTAGGACAATCCCATTGTATATTCCAAAGATGTAAAGAGGCGAGTTGTTCCTTAAGCGGACGGTAATCTTTTGCAAGAACGTCAGCATCTATTGCTAGTGGCATATACTCTTTTTGAATAAGTTCCACATCTATGTCGTCAAGTTTTGCTTCACGGCACGGACGTGTATCGAACGTAGGCAATGCAGCAGCACAACGCTCACTTAGTATACGTTCTTCCTCAAGTGTCGCAATATCCTTGCGTGGTCCTATGCGTATGAACGTCCTACCGCGGTAACGCACAGGAGTATCAAACGAAGGTGTAACTTCTACAACAAGCACGTCACCTTCTGATGTTTCTACTTTTTCTGTATTCATTACGGGCAAAGGCAAAATGTTGCCATCAGAGCGAATACCACTTATCTTCTTCATCAAAGTGTCATCCACCTTCAAGCCATTGAGACGACCATCGTCATATACTCCTATCAGGCTGCGTCTGCTAACTTTTGAATGCTAATGGCAAATGGCTAATACATACACTTTTGTTTCGTATGGCTTGAGGGAACCTACATTCAATACTTTTTTAATGTTTGCTTCTTTCTTAGACCATACTTCACGAGCGGTGTAAATAGCGTTTGCCTGAAGATAAATATCGGTAAGGTTAATGGCGGGAACAACTATTTCAGAACCACCACGATTAGTTACAGAAACAGCAATGCGACCATTCACCAAGTCCTTAACGTAAACGTCGTAACCATGGTTAGAGTAGTTGGTATTTCCTGTTGAGATAGCCTCCATATATTCTGCCTGTTGTCCAAGTGGGTCTTGGTTTATGGCAAGAATCTCTGCATTGGTCAATGTTTCGATGTCTGATTTTGTAATCAAAGGATTAGGCATTGTTTGGTTGCTGTTAGCTTCGCCCATAGGAGTATCACGAAGATCGCAAGTCAAAGCCAATGGACTTGCAAGCATACACCACAACGACATTTGCGTACGAGACTGAGCATCATTCAAGCCTACTATTTTGCCACCATTCTGCTGGTGACCTAATGTATAGTTGCTTGGACCACCCAAACCATGAAGTCCTATGCACATCATATCGAGGTCGTTGAAACGGTTTACTCCTGCATACATCCACAACCTACGTACTACATCCACACCACCTATCACGCCAGGGAGAGAGTAGTCTCCTATCCAGTCTTCACGAGCATCACTCGTAGCACGCCAGCTTGAGCCTCCTGCTTCAGCTCCCCATGTCCAAGGCTCTGTCTTGCCCCATTCGCAAATGTTGAATACGAAAGGAATTGCTCCCTTAGCTTTGCGCTCTTCGTTGAGTTTATTAATAACCTTGCCCATCTGTGAGTAGCTTGTTTTACTATCAGCTTCAGAATTGCAGAAGTCATACTTAAGCATATCTACGCCCCATGAGTCGAACAAGGCAATGTGCTGAGCCTCATGTCCGTAAGAGCCTGGCTGATAGTTTTCGCAAGTCATAGTACCAGCATCGCTATAGATACCAATCTTTATTTTGCTATTGATTTCTTTCAGGGCAGCCTTTAAGCCACTAATACCTACTGGGAATTTTGCAACATCGTAAGTAAGGTCATTCTTATCAGAAGTTGGCTTAGCCCATGCATCATCTAATACAATCGTATTGAAACCAGCATCAATCAAGCCATACTTTTCCATGCCCTTTGCAATCTCTACCATCTTGTCGTGGCTGATGGAACGTGCAAACCAGTTCCATGTAAGCCAGCTCATCATAGGAGTTGGCGACTGCATGTGGCTATCAACAATGAGGCGAACCTTGGTAAGAGACTCTTTTTCATTATTAGCACTCTTAGTCTTCACTATGTATGAATATTCACCTTCAGCAGTAGGAGCTGTACCTGATATATATTTGTATTTGTTGCCTACAGCGATACGGTCTTCCTTTAGTGTAAGAGTTGACAGGTTAGTATCAAAGTCAACGCCTGTAACCATTTCGCCTTCATTAGCTACTAATTTATGCAAATATGGAGCACCAGGTAGTGCATACATCAAAGTGGCGCATGGCATAGAGCCCACCGTTACAGTAGCCGTATTTGGCTTACCCTCATTAGAGTGAGTGTACTCGTGTTTTACACCAGCTAAGGCTGTAAATGCCGTAAAGAGCATACATGCCATGAGTAAAGATACTTTCTGTTTCATTTCGATTTTGTAGTTAATATACTATTCGTTTTCCTATGATAATTCTTTCGCATAAAAACATTAGTATCATGGCATGATAGGAATGTTTTTCCATAATGTATAGGCTAAAAAGTTTTCATCAACACTTCTCTTAGGTCGTCGCTCGTGGCAAGTCCCAGCTTCTTGCGGATATGTATGCGCACCGAACTGATGTTGTTGGGTGTTTTGTTGAGTATTGACGCTATTTCATATATAGTCTTGCCACCGATAATCAATCGGCATACCTCCTGCTCTGTAGGCGTCAACGTTGGCAACACTGATGATATATTGGCATGTTGCATTCGTCGATGAGCCATTCGCTGCTCCACAGCCCTGATAAGGTTGGCTTCGGTGCGCTCGTCGAGACGGTCGAAGAAGTCGGTGATGTCCTTGTCGCTCTGCTCTCCTCGTCCCAGTTGTATATAGGCAAGCAGTTCGGTTTTGGTCATGTGGAAAGTGGCAAGCACTCGGTTGATCGTAGTGTGATAGTCGGCATTTTCGCATTGCATATCTCGTATGCCTCTTCTTATCATTTCGCCCAACACACATGTGAACATTTCCACAAGAACGAATATCACTACTATCTGTTTATTAAATCCTCCGTCGGTGTATAGATAAGCAAATACGATTGTGGCAATACTTATTGTGGCTATTATCGTTGGTATATGTCTGACGACAGCCATAACAAGATAGATGATGAGGGCGAGCGAAATAATTTGGTTGAAAATGATGGTTTGGTCAAACCCCTCAGGACGCTCTATAGCCATATACACTATGCGGGCAGTGCCTGTCAGCTGTGTTAATATGCCAAACATGGATATAGCCACCCTTAGCGACATGTGGCGCAGCAGATACAAAGCCAGCAACATAACAGTAGCCAGCCACATCACAGCCGATATGATATAGAGGATGTTGCTGCCACGTCCCACAAGTCCGGCGATGTGCATAGGCACACCAGCCACTATCACCGACAATGTGAGCATCAAGAAGGTGATAAGACATAGACGTTGCTGCCAATTATGACTACGACGGTCAAGAAATATGGTTAGCTGTTCTAACAGTTTAGATTTCATTGTTTTCTGTATTTTGTCGCTACAAAGGTAGTCTTTTTTCATGATTTTACGCCTTTTTACCCCACTTTTTACGCCTCTTTATGCCATTTCACGGTTATGTATTTTTTGCCTTAATCCTATTTTAAACTAAATTTGCTGCTTGTAGAACAATAAAATCAAAAAATATGAAGAAAACCATTAACTCTAAACTCATCGGCAGCATGGTTGTCTACACGCTGCTCTCGTTATTTTTGTGCATGGTTGGCGTGGGCAACACATCAGCCGCAGAACTCAACCCTGTTGTCAAAATCGACAATACGTCCTATACAAGCAGTGGCACGGAGGTTACGCTTAGGTTATGGATGTTCAACATACCTGATGTATACTCTCAATACCGTGCCCGTTTTACGGGCGATGTAAATCTCTACATCGACGACCAAATGGTAATTAAACTTAACAGCCTCTGGGCTTCGATAGCTAATAAAACAGAAAAGGACTTCTTCCGCTATTTACCTACCTTGAATCCTGTTGATATTTATATTGATGACACAAACGTAGGCACGGCACAATTCCTAAATCGTCAGTTTGGACAGACATACCCATACAACAGCAATACGACAGAAAAATCATGGTATACCGTCGACCTTAAGCTCTCCTTTAACAAGTCATTCTCCTATTATGGCCATAAGATTACGGTGAAGGGTAAATGGCAAGACATAAGCAGCGGCTCTGTAGTAAATAAGGACGCGGTTCTCGACAACGACATCAACGGCTTCGTTCGTCCTTTCAATATGTCGGCACAGCCTTCTGGCGACAACATGGTGTTCACGTGGGAGAAGCAGGGCTATAATTCGTCGGCTTCTACCGACGGCAAGTGGGTGGTATACAAGCGCGAAGGCGACAATAATGTCAAGCAAGGCGAGGTGGCTGCAAATGAGCAATCACTCAGCATTGAGAAGAAGCAGTACAGCTGCTCGGAAGATTACATTATGACATTCCTCCCCAATGTATGTGAGGGGGAAGAGACTGTTTGCGGTCTTACCACTACGTTTACTGCCCCTGGACATCAGATTAACGATGATGATATATGTCAAATGTGTGGACATAGTTTCTTCCGTTACCAAACATCCGATGGCAATACGGTGGATATAGGTGGAAGAGATTTTGGTGCTACGGTAGTGTCGCATGAGGTTGTTGATGGTAAGTGCGTGATAGAGTTTGACGCTCCGATTACGAAAATTCCTGCAAATGCATTCTATCTATGTGGAAAACTTACAGGAAACCTTGTCATACCTAATTCAGTAACAGAGATTGGTGATTATGCTTTCTATAATTGTACTGGATTCACGGGAGATTTGACTATACCAAACTCTGTAAAAACTATTGGAGAGTCGGCTTTCTATTATTGTACTGGATTCACGGGAGATTTGACAATATCAAACTCTGTAACAACTATTGGAAATTCGGCTTTCTATAAATGTTCTGGATTCAAGGGAAAATTGACAATATCAAACTCTGTAAAAACTATTGGAGAGTCGGCTTTCTGTAAATGTTCTGGATTCACGGGAGATTTGGCGATACCAAACTCTGTAACAACTATTGGAAAGTCGGCTTTCGAGGAATGTTGGGGATTCAAGGGAAAATTGACAATATCAAACTATACCCGTTGGCGGAATTAATTTAAGTTGATAAATATGAGTAAAAGGTTGTA
>ERZ1034976.554-NODE-554-length-34553-cov-5.610325_pt1 | contig 34553 bp, 30 predicted proteins | sample MGYA00520623_ERZ1034976 | MGnify/ENA primary metagenome ERZ1034976 (study PRJEB33766, sample SAMN09781774) | gut metagenome | biome: gut microbiome | host: Homo sapiens | place: Madagascar | study: EMG produced TPA metagenomics assembly of the PRJNA485056 data set... | reverse complement strand
GTACCAGAGAAACGGTCGGGGTTTGCATTCCGGCAATCATTTCTGCAATGGCAAGCCCTGCTTCCACGTCACCGCCAACCGTATTGAGTAAAATCATCAGTCCTTCAATGCTGCGATCCTGTTCAATCGCAATCAGAGCGGGAATGATGTGTTCATACTTGGTTGTTTTATTTTCAGCCGGCAGGATATAATGCCCTTCCACCTGTCCAATAATGGTTAAACAGTGGATGAGATGTTTTGCATTCTGTGGGCGAATGCTGCCGGATTCTGCAATCAGAACGGCTTCTTGCAATTGCTGTTCTGATTCGTCTGCGGCAGAAGGCGTTTCTGCCGAAGTGGATGCTGTCCATGGTGTCTGCATATCCATTCCGCCTTTCCTGTGGATGTTTTTCAAACAGTATTCCACAAAAGCGAAAAAATATACTGTAATACCATTTTTAATAGATAGGTTGGCATACTGTTATCATTATAGCATTTTACCCTTAGAATGTCAAGCGGAAATCCAGCTGGAAAATAGAAATCAAACAACAGCTTCTCTATAGAAAAACGGGAGCAAATGGTTTCATCTGCTCCCGCTGCATGTTTTATTTTTGACACTTAATAGAAATCAATGTAATTCTCATCGACCCAGCCGTAATAATCCCCGTCATCGGAATCCCATAGTTCATACCAATTCGTTCCGTAGTTGTAACACGAATTCTTTGCAGTTATATGCCAAGTATCTCCAAGGCTCTGCCGAACCATTCCGCATGCACCGCCATTTACAATATAATCGGTCGTATATCCAGCTACAACACCACCATGACAGTTGATTTGTCCTCTTATATTGAGACCATCAATTAAAATTCCACCTGTATTGATTGTTCCTTCTGCATCGGTTGGAATCGCACAAGTAACTGTATCCCCAGCATTTCCGGCATCATCATACGGTGTGACAGAAAGCGTGGTTTCTGGATTTGCAATTGGATTAAATGGCAATTCCACATAATCGCTGAAATCACTTCGCAATACGGTGCTATCATAATTGATGCCATTTATTTTGATATACACTTTGTAGAAATTGCCGTCCAAATATAACCGCACCTTAGAGCCATCATATCCAGAGAGCAAAAATGTCTTTACATAAGCAGTGACATACGGCTTCGGTTTTGCAGTTGTAGTTACCACTGGTTTGGCAGTCGTTGCAACGGTTGTCGTAGTTGTTACGGTGGTGGTCACAGTTGTAGTTGCCTTTGTGGTGGTGACTGTTGTTGTCAAATCTGTGGTCGTCGTTTCATGAGCATCCTGCACTTCTGCAAAGTTTTTATCATCTGGTTCAACCGTATTTTGGTTTCCCATTTTCGTTGTTCCCAGCACAACCGCAAGAATACATACAACAATTACCAAAAGCAGAACAATTGCCCATGGAAACCATTCCTTTTTCACAATCGAACTTGCACCGATTGCTTGACTGCCTTCTGCATTGGAAGTATCTGTTTCCGTAGCTTTTTCTGTTGATTCTGCTTTTTGTTTCATAGATGCTCCACATTGTACGCAAAATTTCGCATCCTCCGGTAATTCCCGTCCACAATTTTTACAAAACATGATCAATCCCCTTTTCGAATCTATTTTTTCTATAGTATAGCACTATTAGCTCTATTTGTCAACCCTTATAGCTTTTCATCCGACACAAAAAAATCTATTCTTCGATTTTTGGTATGCAATTTGACAATTTGTGTCGATTTATGGTATAATCATAAAAAATCAAAGATTCTGTTTGCAGTTGTTCCTCTTTTCCACAACACAACAGAATAGAAAGGACAAGAAAATGGCTACTGAAACCAAAGATCCACAGAAGAAATCAAACGCAATCACCCACTTTTTTGGAGAGTTCAAAGAGTTCATCTCCAAAGGCAATGTACTGGATATGGCAGTCGGCGTTGTTGTCGGCAGTGCGTTCACCGCAATTGTCAATGCATTGGTAGACAATGTATTGATGCCGTTGGTTGGGGCAGTGATTGCCGGCATCAACTTCCAAGACCTCGGCTTTCATATCCCGTGGGGCAATCACCCTTACATCAACATTGGTGCGTTTCTTTCCGCAGTCATCACGTTCCTGATCACTGCATTCTGTGTATTCCTGATTGTCAAGGCAGTCAACACCATGCGGAACTTGACTTTCAAGAAGAAAGAAGAAGAGAAAAAGGAAGAACCGGAAAAGGTTGCTCCAGACGTTGCCCTGCTGACTGAAATTCGGGATCTGCTGAAACAGCAGCAGAGTGAAGAAACAAAGCGGTGATTCTATGATCCATTCAAAAAAACAAAAAGCAATCACACTGATTGTCTATTTTCTGCTTTTCTATGCAGTCTGGACGGTATATCATGTCTGGATCGCTCCGTTTCTAACCGCACACATTTCCTCGGGTTGGCTCTGTTCGTTGGTTGCAAACGGTATTTTCAAGAACCTCATCTGGACGCTTCCGGCAGGAATTTTGCTCTGTCGGTTTTCAGGCGATGTCTATGCCACTCCAAAGGAATGCTTTTCTTGGAATCGCAGTCAGTTGCCGTGGCTGCTGGTATTTCCGTTCTTTGCAGTTTACCTGCTCTTCGGAGCGTATCGGCTGCATGGCGGTTTGCAGATTCTGCCAGACTTCGGACTTTCCTCGGTGATTGTCGTTCTGTTTGTCGGACTGACAGAGGAGCTTGTTTTTCGAGGCTGGCTGCTAAACCTCACCTACTCGGAATCTCATAAAGGGACTGCCATTGGCATCAATTCCCTGCTGTTCCTGATGATTCATTTTCCAAAGTGGATGATGGACGGCACGTTTTTCTCAAATTTTGCACACTTCGGTTTCATCAGCATTTTACTGCTGAGCGTTCTGTTCAGCGTGATTTTTGTAAAAACAAAAAGTTTGCTGCTGCCGATCGGGCTGCATATGTTCTGGGATCTCCTGATGATGATGGTTTATTAAACATAACAAAAGGCTCGCAGGTTGCGAGTCTTTTTGTTTGATGAAAACGTTTTCAGCCAAATGATCATACTACAGCACGATTTTCTAAAAGCCCTTGCACGCTCTCTCTTTACAGCTTCCAAAAAATATGATACAATAAACAGCAGGAGGCGATTGCAGCATGTTGCGAAATCTCTGGCATCACTTTTTATTGATTACCCGTCACCGGCATAAAGTCATTGCCCACTGCAAACAAGCAGGGATTCTCTGGCAGGGACTTCGCCATGACCTTTCCAAATACAGCCCGACCGAATTTATTCCCGGTGTGAAATATTATCAGGGAAACCGCAGCCCCAATGAACGGGAACGGGAAGTGCTCGGCTATTCCCTTGCCTGGATGCACCATAAGGGCAGAAACCGCCATCACTTTGAATACTGGACGGACTACAATCCTATGGAAAAGAAAGTCATGCCTGTAAAAATGCCAGCCCGATTTCTGATAGAGATGTTCTGCGACCGCTTAGCTGCCAGTAAGATTTACAAGGGCGAACAGTACACTGACCAAGCCCCCTTGGAATATTTCCAGAACTCCACTGCCCGAAAAAATGGCTGCCTGCATCCAGAAACAGAACGGCAGCTCATGCAGCTACTGGAGATTTTGGCGAAAGAGGGCGAACCAGCTGCCTTTGCGGCTGCTCGTACCCTGCTGAAAGCAGAAAAACAACAGAAGAAAAAGGAGCATTAACCCTATGCGATTGGTCATTCAAAGAGTTACACAGGCATCTGTCACCGTTTCCGGCTCTGTCGTTGGAGCAATCAACAAAGGCTATCTGGTACTTGTTGGAATTGGACAGAACGATACCGAAGCCATTGTGGAAAAAATGGCGGATAAAATGATGCGGTTGCGGATTTTTTCCGATGAAAACGATAAAATCAATCTTTCCTTGCAAGATGTTGGCGGTCAACTGCTGCTGGTTTCGCAATTCACATTATATGCAGACTGCCGGAAGGGCAACCGTCCCAGCTTTATTGCTGCCGGAGCACCCAAAACCGCAGAGGCTCTGTATGAATACATGATTGCCTACTGCAAGCAGACTGTTCCTGTTGTGGAACATGGCGTTTTCGGAGCAGATATGCAAGTTTCGCTGTGCAATGATGGGCCATTTACCATTGTGCTGGATTCCGATGAGATTGTAAAGTAACATCCTTGCAAAAATACGGGCAAGTTGTCTGTAAAAGAAATCGATTTCACCCGATTTTTTTCAGAAATCGCCGAAAATGAAATCGTTATCTTGACAAATGCCCGTTTTTTTGTTATAATGAAGTTGTACAAAAAACAAAATAGAAATTGGTTTTATTGGAAACGTGCATTCTCCTGAATGATTAACGAACAACACAACTTTCTATCCGTGCTGTCGAATCGAAAGGAGAATTTTTTATGCCCAAAAACAAATTACAGGAAGTCATTTTTACCATTCTGATGGTGTTCGTCATGGTCTATGCGATGGTTTGCTATAACATCGCCCTCAGCACTGGCGGCATGAGCAACGCTGTTTTTCTGGCTGCGTTCCGAGAATTGCCAATTATGATGCCAATTGCCTTTATTTTAGACTTTTTCCTGGTCGGAAACCTGGCGAAAAAAGCAGCGTTTCGCATGGTCGATGTAAAAACAGAACGTCCATTTCACCTGATTCTTGCCACCTCTGCGGTTTCTGTTGCCTGGATGTGTCCGCTGATGAGTCTGGCTGCTACGATCTTATTCAAGCACGCTGGTGCACAGTTCATCAGTGTCTGGCTGCAAACAACCGTCTTTAATTTCCCAATGGCTCTTTGCTGGCAGTTGTTCTTTGCTGGCCCGTTGGTACGGTTCGTTTTCGGATTACTGTTCCGAGAAAGGGCAGTTGCTCCAGCAGCTCAGCCGACTGTAGAATAAAAAAGATTACAATTCCCACAAAGCAGAATGTTTCATGCTGTTTTGTGGAAATTTGTTTTTCTGGAAAAATTGATTGCTCCCACTTGACAACTTCATCCAAAGCTGTTATACTAAAATCAGCCGTTGGGGCGGACACCCATACAAAAAAACAGTACGGCAAAATTAAATGACAGTTACCAAGGGGGAGAAACCCATGCAAAAAAACGTAATGGTACAGGATGCTGCTGGTCAAATCATCGGCAGCACTTATCCGAAACGAGCAAAAGGTCTTTTAAAAAGCGGTCGTGCCGTTCTGGTAGACGACCATACCATTCAGCTGTGTGCGTCTGCACAGAACACAGCCGCTCCGATTTCAAACAAGGAGCTTCATATGGAAGATTTATTATTTTGTGCACCTGCATTTTCAACGAAATCCCATTTCAGCACGCTACTGACGGTCACCGATGCAGACGGTGACCCCATGGAATTGTGGGAGTTGGATGCAACAGAAGCAACCACTTCTGCAACCATCTCCGCACAGCTGCAACAGCTGCCGAAAACGGCTTATCAATTCCAGTTTACCCTTGCAGGCAGTTCTGAAACCGAACAGATTCGCTGCACCGTGCAGACAGACACGGACACCAAAACCTATGCACTGGAACAGGGACGCTATCGGTCAGACAGCCGCAAGAATCCAGACGGAACGCTGCTGCGGACATTTTCCTTACCTGTTACCAGCGGAACAGATGGCAAAGTTTCCGTTCAATTTACTGTGAAACAAGCGTGCATTCAGATTCTGCCGGTTCAGCCGGATGCTGTTTTTCAGGCTCTGCCAACGTATTCCTATCAGGAATGGAAACAGGATACAAACCGTGCTGCAAATCCGATTGTGGACTTGTCTAATGCAAAACTGCCAAAAAGTGCATTGCTGCAAATTCTGGCAACCTGCGGAGCAAATACAACAATTTCCCTTGAAAATGCTGATATTTACAACGACATGGAATAACCGCTTTCAACATCGATTTTCATAAATAAACAACGACTGCCCCTGCATGATGAAATCATGTGGGGGCAGTTTTTTTGTTTCAACAAAACATAGTGGAAACAAAACCGGTCAACCCAATTCCTCTTCCAACAAAATCATCTCTTCCAGTGCTGCATCCAACTCTGTCCGCAGAGCATCCATTCGCTTGCACTTTTCCTGCATCAAATTGAAATCACTGTACACTTCTTCCTTTGTGATCTCCTCGTTGAGGGCATCCAGTTCTGCTTGCATCGCCTCGGACTGCTGTTCCAACTGCCGCATTCTTGCTCGCTGCTGGGCAGCCTTTGCACGTTGTTCCTTAGAACGATACGTCTGCTGCTTGTCCTCTTTTTTCTTTTCTGGTTCAACTGCCTGAGCCGCCGCATTTGCAGCAGCTGCTTCTTTTTTCGTTGCATCCAGCCAGCTTTGAAATCCGCCGATATACGTCTTTACGCCAGTTGGAGTGATTTCTAAAATATGGTCTGCGACCTGATCTAACAGATACCGGTCATGCGATACAAACAGAATCGTTCCGGTAAAGGTTTTCATAGCATCTTCGATGACTTCTTTCATGGAAATATCCAGATGGTTCGTCGGTTCGTCCAAAATCAAAATATTTCCATGCTCCAGCATCATGACAGCAAAACAAACCTTTGCCCGCTCGCCACCACTGAGCACACCCACTTGCTTATAGACTTCTTCGCCTGTAATTCGCACCTTGCCCAGCAAGCTACGAACATCATAGTCCAGCCAGGTTGGAACACGGTCATGAATCTCCTGCATGACCGTCTTTGCTGGGTGCAGGTTGGTGCTTTCCTGCTCAAAATAGGAAATCTTCGTCTGAGCTGCCCAGCGAATCTTTCCAACATGCGGCAACTGCCCCTGTAAGATTTTCAACAGAGTTGATTTTCCAACACCGTTTTCCCCAATAATGCCCCATTTTTCCCCTCGCCGCACTTCAAAGGAAACTGGTTCTGCCAACACTTTTCGTTCTGCTCCGCTGCCGACTGCAATGGCAATATCCTGCACCTGCAAGACCTGCTGCGGCGGTTCGATGTCATAGGTAAACTGTACCCGTGCCGACTTCTGGTAAGTAATCGGTTTTTCAATTCGTTCCATCTTTTCCAGCTGTTTCATACGGCTCTGGGCACTCTTTGCGGTAGAGGCTCTGGTCTGATTACGAGCAATATAATCTTCCAGCTTGGCAATTTCTTTTTGCTGCAATTCATATTCTTTTGTCTGCCGAATCACAACGGCTTCTTTCTGCACGGTATAGGCGGAATAGTCGCCCTTATAGCGAGTTAACACGCCGTGCTCAATCTCACAAATCGAGGTACAAAGCCGATTCAAGAAATAACGGTCATGGGATACCAGCAGCAGAGCACCCTTATAGTCTTTCAAATAATCTTCCAGCCACATGACAGTTTGAAAATCCAGATGGTTGGTCGGTTCGTCCAGAATCAACAGCGTTGGTTCTTCCAACAACAATTTTGCAATTGCCAGTCGAGTCTTTTCCCCACCGCTGAAACTGGAAATTTTCCGCTCATAGGTTTCTGCACCGAAGCCCATGCCGTTCAGCACCATTTTGATTTTCACATCAATCTGATAGCCGTCATTGCTTTCAAAATAAGTCTGCAAGCGGTGATATTCTTCTGCCGCTGCTTCGGAATTGTCTGCCAATTCCTGTTCCAGCTCTCGCATACGTGCCTGTGCATCCAGCAACGGCTGAAAGACATTGTGCATCTCGTGCCAAACCGTCTGTTCTTTCTCCAGACCGCCCATCTGTTCCAGATAGCCGATACTGGTATGACTGCTCTTGATGATTTCGCCGTCCCCTTCCTGAATGTGGTCGGGCAGAATCCGTTCCGTAATCAACTTTAACAAGGTCGATTTCCCGCAGCCATTCACACCAATTAAACCAATTCGGTCACGGTCTTCAATCGTGAGAGAAATATGTTTGAGCAGCGGTGCTCCATTGTAAATTTTATTGACATCTGTTAATTGCAACAGCATAATAACACTCCTATTTCATGAGATTTCGTGTTATCATGATACCATGAAATTGCAGGAACTGTCAAGAAAAAACCGCTGTTTCTGACAGAATGGGTCTGTTACTTCCCAAAACTGCCAGCAAAAACAGCGGCGATTTTCTCAGCGTATCATGCTATTTTCCGATTTATCGGCGGAACAGTCCCCGCTTCTTCGGCTTTTCGGTTGCCCGATTGGCAACGATGTCTGCCATTTCTCCCACGTTCTTCATACCAGAAACTTCCTTCATCTGGAACTGCATGTGAAATTCCTGTTCCACAGCATCAATCAAGTTGATGTGTTCCAGACTATCCCATTCCTCAATATCATTTGCGGTGGTCTGATCGGTGATCACGATGCTGTCATCGTCAAATACATCCCGAAATACCCCTGTCAACCGTTCCATTACCTCTGCATGTGTCATTGTTCTGCACACTCCTTCTGATTTACTGTAATTACCTGATTTTTATTTGTATAATCTGCAACATTCAATTCCCAGACGCTGTCGCCATTTTCCATGTCCTTCGTCTTGGTGAAACCAAATGTGCCGTACAAATCCTTTACCATTGCATTCTTGGCAGTTTTATAATAATAGCCAACAATTTTCTGAATGCCCTGCTCTCGGCACTGCCGTACCAGTTCATCCAGCATTGCAAATTCCATATCCCGTTTCAAAACCCGGCAGCTCATCAGCCACAAGTCCATATGTAATGCATCGTCCACTTTTTCGCCGATGACAACGGAAACAATGCCGTTATCGCCGAATTTATCCTCCAGCCGTCCATACAGCCGAATATAGCGGTCAGACGCTGCAACGGTTTCCATTTCACTTTGTGTATAGCGTTTCGTGGTCAAATTGAACTGATTGCTCTTATTGGTCAGCTGTACAATTCGCTGCAAGTAAATGGGTTCAAAGTCCCGAATCGTGCCTTGCATCTCCAAACTGTTCAGATAGTCGGTATAGTCTGCAAAGGTTTTCTGCATCTGTGCCCGCTGTGCATTTGCCTGATACATCGCATTCCGCTTTGCATCATCACTCGACAGGCTGGTAACTTCAAAGTATCCGGCACGGTCTAACTGCCGCAGGCAATCTTCCACGCAGTCAAATTCCGGAACAGCAACGCCCGGAATCTGTCCGGAAACAATCGCCCGTTCTGCTGGATTGTCGTCTACAAATACAATGCTCTCCGGCAGCAGGTTCAATTCCGCAGCAGTTTCCACCAAATTGCGGTCTTTTGGCTCCCAGTTCGCCTTGATGGTGACAAAGTCATCTGGTTTCAGAACACCACTCGGATGATTCAAGCCCAGCAGAGCATTTTCCGGCTCATTCTTTGAGCAGACGGTCAGCAAAACACCAATTTTCTTCTGCTGTTTCAAGTAGCCCTGCAACTCTTCATATGCCTGTCCCATGGAGGTTTCATGTCCGATTTCGATGCCTTCTTGTCCATCATCACCAATGACACCTCCCCAGAGCGTGTTGTCCAAATCCAACGCCAGAACCTTCTTGTTCTTGCCGTAAATAGAACGAATGATTCGAGTCAGATTATAGGCAAAATCCGGAATGGCTGGCACACTCAGAGCATATTTATACAGATACCAATAAGACGGCTCTGCCCATGCATCCAAGCCATAGCAAGCGGACAAATACTGAATATCGTGAATATAGAACGAGGTGTGCGTATTTGCATAATCATAAAACTTGCAGTTTAACCGTGTGATGAAGTTGATTCTGCCGTGAATGTCCGAAGCATCCCGATTCCCCAGCAGCCGATAAGCGGGCAATTCAAAGTTGTTCTGAATAATCGGGCAATGATAGACTTCCGCCAGACGATCCCACATCTGCGTAAAGTGCGTGTACTGCCGCTCCAAGGCTGCCTCTACGGTTTCTGCCGGACAATACACATCCTCCGGAAATTCTGTGATGTTGCGGCTGGTGGTGTGAATGAAAATCAAATCTGGCTGAAAGGCTTCCAGCTCTGGATTTTCAAACATGGCATCCTGCCAGTAGCGGGCGTATTCCGACTGATAGAAAGACGGCTGAATGCCATTGTCCAACAGGAACAGTTCCAACATGGAAACAATATCATTTGTGGTAGAGCCGCCCAGAACTGCAATCTTTTTTTCCATGCGAGGCGTGCCGTCTGCCAGCAGAGCCTTTTTAATCTTTCTGCGGTTTTTCAGAATCCACGCACTATCGAATGGTACTTGTAATTCTTTCATGATTTGCAAAACTCCTTTTTCTTTCTTGCATTTAAAATTCCGTGTCTTCCCAATTCACGTTGTCATATGCGGCATTTTGTGTGCGGACAACTTCTAAATCCTGTCCGTTTGGCCCATTTGCACTGAACAGATTCATGCAAAACAGAACATCAGTTGCTTTTGCCTCTTCCTGAATAAAGTCAATGGCATTCAAATTGAAATACCGCATATCACACACATAAATCTCAGAAAATGAACTGGTTAGACATGGCACTAATGCATTGCCATAGCTGTCCTTGAAAATCACCAATCGGCGGTCATTGTCGCAATCCGTCTGAATGTGGACAATCTTATCATCTCCACACATAAAGACCATGTAATAACTGGAATTGTCCCATGCAGCTGGGTCAAGAATCAAATCTGACTCGTAGCCATTTGCATAATCTCGGTCATAATAAGTGGTCTGAATGTCGTTGGTCGGCACATAATAGACGAACTCTTCTGGTGAATTTACCAAATCCGGATAATCATTCGTATAATATGCCATTGAGCCAACAAAATCATCTTCTACATATTTCTTGTAAGTTGTCAGGTCAGCAAACGGAACATCTGCCTGCTCTGCAAACGCTCTCGCCACATAGTAAGCCCCCAGCTGAAACCAATGGTGGTCGGTTCTCGCATAGATCGGCTCAGCAGTGTGTTCTTTTAGAACACCATAGGCATCAATCGGAATGACACCTTTAAAAACCTTTTCCGCTGCATCCATGCAATCTTTTTCGCTGGAAAGCGTGGAATCCTGAAATGCAGCTGGCGTATAGAAAGAAGCATTCGTTGGGGCTAAAATCGAATAGCATTGCACATCGTCCCCCAAATCCTTTTGATACTGGTTTAAGATTTCTGCATATGCTTCAGTTTGTTCGGCATAACCATTAAACAAGTTGATGGCACGCTTATGATCCCACAAAATGCCGGACACGACTTCAATTGGTTCTGCACCATCATCCATCGTTGTGACAATCGTCACATAGGTGGTGACTGTAGTTGTGGTAGTTTCTGTGGTGGTAACTGCTGTGGTGCTAGGCATCGTTTCAGTGGCTGCTGTTTCTGTTTTTTTGTCGTTTCCGTCTGCTGGTTTCATCAGCATGAAAAGCAACCATGCCACGGCTGCCAGCGTTACCAGAACAGCTGCACCTAAAATCAACCGATCTTGCCACTGCATCTGTACTTCATCCGATTGCGGCTGATTCTGCTGGGATGCAGTATCGGACTTTTTTCTCTTTTTAGGAACTGCCTGCTGCTGCAAAGCTCCGCAGTTGGGACAGGTTGTTTGTTCCGATGTCAGCTTCATACCGCATTCTTTGCAAATCATATCCGCATTCTCCTTTTCCATGACAAAAAATGGAACAGCGGCAAGGCAGGAAATCCCACCCTGCCGCTGTTCGGTTTCTTTTTCCAACGTATTCCGAACGATTACTGTACACGATTGCTCTCTAAGTAGCTTTCATTTCCACCAGTTGCACTGAACGTATTCATTGCAAACAGCAAATCTGTACAGCCGACCTGCTTGCAGAAATCAATGGCATTCAATTCAAAATATCGCATATCGCAGACGTAAATATTTTCAAAAGACGAGGTTAAGCATGGTACTAACGCATTGCCATAGCTGTCCTTGAAAATGACCAGCGTTCTGCCATTCTTGCAGTCGGTTTCCACATGTGTGATTTTATCGTCACCGCCCATGAAAACCAAGTAATACATACTGTTATCATAACCATCTAAATTCATCAGCAAATCACCTTCGGTTGGGTCGGTGAAGCTGGTACTGTAATAGGTGGTCTTGTATTTGTTTTTCGGGATGTAATATGTAAACTCTTCCGGATTGTCCAGCAAAACGGCACTTTCCGTGTAAGTATACATCGAGCCGACATAATCCTTTTTCATTGCAGTGTTATAATCGGACAGCGATGCAAACGGTACATCTGCAACCTTTGCAAACGCTTCAGCAGCATAATATGCCCCCAATGGTAACCAGTGGTGGTCGGTACGGGCATAAATTGCCTCTGCGGTATGCGGCTTCAAAGCGTTGTATACATCCACTGGCTTTACACCCTTCAGATAGCTGTTGATGTTGTCAATGTTTTCCGTTTCACTTGCCGTATAGTTTGCATACTCTTCCGGCAGGTAATAGGAAACAGCAGTCGGTGCGACCAAAGAATAAACCTGTACATCTGATCCAAGGTCTTGCTGATATGCATTCAATGTTTCAGCATAGTCCTGTCCTACAGAGAAGCTACCGCCATAAACGCAAACTGCACGCTTATGGTCAAGAATAATGCCCTCGCCGATTTCCGCAGCTGGCACATCGTCTGGGTCTTCCGTTGTCGTTACAACTGTTGTCGTAACAGCTGGCTCTGTGTTGGTTTCATCGCTGCCAGCAGCAGCGACTGCAACGGTTGTTTCTACTGCTTCTGTCGTTGCCGCTGGTGTTGCTGTTTTCTTCTGCACCTGTGGCACATTTCCAAAGAATACCGTATCTTCTTCACTCTGTACCCCTGTCCACTGCATCATAGCAGAAATGGTCTTTTTCAGCTTGCTGCGGAACGGGACAGTATCGTTATAATATTCTGACCAGCCGGAAGTATAAGAACCATCTAACAGCGATGTCAGCGAGAACTTCGGCTTTTCTGCTAAAACTCGATTTTCTTCATAGGAAATCGTGGAACGTGGTGCTAATAATAAAACAACTGCCAGCACGACAACAACACCGCTCAACAGGCTTACACCAATGGTTTTGGAAAACCGCTGTGCCTTTCGCTGCATATATTCCCGCTTTGTCAAGCGTTTTTTATGCGGTGGATTACCCGGCTGTTCTGCCTCTGAAACCGCACCCTTTACGGATTCGATCACATCTTTTTTGTGCTGCTGTTGTGCCATTTCTTCTTCGGTTGGCGGAACTTGCTGCTCCGGCTGTTCCGGAAAATCATGGAACAAACGGTTATAAAAAGCAGCAGACTCCAACTGTGGTTCTGGCTCGGGTTCTTCTTCCCGTGCATGGGAAATAACCGGACGCTTTTCCGGTTTTGGCGATGCAGGTGCTTCCTGCACAGGGGGCATCATAGGCTGTTCCGGTACAGGTGCAGCCATTTCCGGCATGAGTGGTGCAACGGGTTCTGCTATTGGCTGCTGCGGTGGAGTTGCAACCGGCTCCGGCTGTGGCGGTGCGGTGTTTCTCGTCAGTGGCAGAACTGGTTTTTGCTGTTCTGGGTCAACCGGTGCATCTTCCAGAAACAGTTCCCGGAAGAAACGGGCTGCCTTGCTAGGCTGTTTTCCATTTGGAATTGCCCGAGGCTTTTTTTCTGCTGCTCCAGTCAGTTCTGCAACAGATTCTCGGGGCTGCCGATTCTTCAAATATTTGGTTCGCTGCTCTGCAACCTGTGGCGTTTCTTCTTCGGAAAACCAATCCGGAATGGGTTCTGGTGCAGCGGTATCAATCGAAATATCCTGCGGTTTTACCGGACGGAATGACGGTCTTGCTGGTTCTGACTGCGGTACAGCAGTCGTTTCCGCTGCTGGCTTTCCCTGATACCGCCGAACCGGCGTTGACTTTTCCGTTTTTGTATCTGCTGGCTGTAAGTCGTCCAGCGTTTTTCCCTCCGCTTTCATCTGCCGGAGCATTGCCGTTGTAATAAACGGTGAGGCAATCGCTGGCTCTGGTTCAGGCTGCGGTTCTGGTTCAGAAATCGGCTGCTGAATTGACTCTGGGGCAGCTGTCTGCACTGGCATTTGCGGTGCTCTCCGCTGTGGGCGAGCTGGACGAGATTTTTTCTGTGGTGGTACTGGTTCTGCAACGGGTTCTGGTGTTGGAACTGCCTGTGGCTCTGCCGGAGATTCCGATACAGCGGAAACCTCTGGATTTGCAGCGGTCTGCTGCTGTGCCATCGCTACAATTTTTTGGAGCAGTTCCGGCGTTAAAGTTGCCTTTCCAGTTGCATCCTGCTGCACCATCGCTGCAACCTGCTGCAACAATTCCGGTGAAACCGCAGCAGATTCTGCTGTTGCCTGCGGTTCTACTGGCTTCGGCGGTTCTGGTGTTGGCTGTGCTGGCTCTGCCTGCTGTGACTCTGCTGGAGTTGGTTTTGCTTGCGGCATCGCTCTTGCATCCCGTACGGGCGGCATTTTTGGAGCAGACTTTTCCGGTTCTGCCGGATTGGTCGGCGGAACGGCTGCTGCTGCCTGCGGAGCAGATTTTTTCGGGGTCTGCGGTTCTTCTACGGAAATATCCTCAAAAAACCGATTGTAAACAGCGGATTCTTCCGGCTGCTGGGTTGCCTGCTGCTGAATTTCCTGCAAAGCTTCTCTAGAAATTGCCTTGGCTGGCTTTTGAACCGGCGGTGGCGGTACTTGCTGCATCGGCTGCCGTCCAAAATGTGCCGGCTGCTGCGGTGGAACTCGCATCGGTTCTTGCGGAACAGTTCTTGCACGCTGCTGCTCCATTTTTTGACGGCGTTCCTGCTGGCTGCGTTGTGCAAGGGAATGCATACCACTTGGAACGGAAGAATTTGAATTCTTTTTTCTCATGACAATGCCTCCTTAAAAACGCAGATACAAGAATGGACGATTCGTTGCATTGACCAGCAGAATGCTGGATACAATCAGAATAACGACTGCTAAGATTGTTCCGCAAACGGAAAGGGTAAGATATGCCCCTGGACTTTTCTGCATGGCACGTTTCGGCAGTTCCAGAATCGGGAAGCAGCCAATCAATGCAATCACTAACAAAAAGACATTCGTCATGATGGAGGTTTGCAGGACAGCATCTGTTAAGCCATGTCCGCCAAATCCAAACATACACTTCAGGCAAGCTCCAAGCTGACCGAAGTCCTCAAAATAGAAAATACCAAAGCCCACCACGATGACAATTTTATTATAGATATGCCGGATAACCAGCGGAATTTTTTTCATCCGCTTCTTGCCAATCAACAATTCAATCAGAATAAACAAGCCATAATACAAGCCCCAAAGAATAAAGTTCCAGCTTGCACCGTGCCAAAGTCCGGTACAGAACCAAACTAAGAACAATCCGCCGTATTTTCTCCGTTTACCGAAAATCGGAATGTACAGCACATAGTCCCGGAAAAATGTTCCCAGGGAAATATGCCAACGCTGCCAGAATTCTGTAATGTCCTTACACAGGAACGGATGCCGGAAGTTTTCTTCCAGCTGAAAGCCCATCATGCGGGCAATTCCGATTGCCATATCAGAATAACCGGAGAAGTCAAAGTAAATCTGCATTGCATAGACGATGACACCATACCAAGCTCCTAGCGTGGTCTGCTGTTCGATGTTTCCATTTGCAAGGAACTGGTCAACGATATTTCCCAAATTATCGGCAATGATCACCTTTTTGCCCAGACCAATAATCACCCGCATCATGCCTTCATACAGGTCAGATGGATTGCAGCGACGAACTGCCAGTTGATTTTGCATCGTTTCATAACGGGCAATCGGACCTTGCATAATGACAGGGAAAAATGTCATATACAGCAGGAAACGAGAGAACTTCTGCTCTGCTTCGACTTTTCCCCAATAGCAATCCACGATGTACGAAACTGCACGGAATGTATAAAAACTGATGCCGATCGGCAACGGGAAATTCGGAACGGGAATTGAAAGCGAAAACCAGTTGTTCAGATTCTCTATGAAAAATCCCGTATATTTAAACAGAATCAACATGCCAAGGTGGAATACCAAGGACAGGACAAGCGAAACTTTTGCCGTGCGGCTCTCAGGGTCAGCAGAAATCAGTCTGCCGAACAGATAATTGAGCAGCGTACTCATCAGCAACAGCCAGATGAAAACAGGTTCGCCCCATGCATAAAAAACAAGCGAACACACAATCAATACAGCGTTGCGGTAACGGGGTTTTGCCACATAGTACGCAATCAACGACAGGGGCAAAAAGAGATAGAGAAAAAATAAACTTGAAAATACCATTTTTTACATTGCCTCGTTTGTTCTGAAATTTCATTCCACAGATTGGTTTTTCTTTCTTTGAAATCTATGGATAATCCGCACTGTGCCGCTGCATTTTTCTACGAAAACAACAAATGAAAAGAAATAAAAAAGATTTGGAAAAATGAGGCAGTGCATCCCTCAAAAAAATTGAAATGATTACTTTTTTATTATACAACAAATAAAATTTGTTTGCAAGTATCCATTTACAACTTTTCTTTCTTTTGGAAATTTCACTTTTTTCAACAAAAAAAGGCGGCTTCAAGCCGCCTCTTCTTGTCGAAAAAGTACAATCCTTTGAAAATCTTAGAAAAGCTTACCAGAGAATTGCATTCCTTTCAACTGGTTCTTAGTGATGTTGCTCTGCATCTGCATCCACAGGATTTGCAGTCTGTGCCACAGTTTCACTGGATTCTGTCGGCTGGTCAGATTCTACAATTCCCTTTAAGCCAGCTGCCAAACCAGCCAAGCCCTGAATTTCGCTCGGAATGATAATCTTGGTTGCCTTGCCATCTGCTGCCTTCTGAAATGCTTCCAGTGCTTTCAGCTGCAAAACAGCAGCATTCGGATTTGCCTTGTTCAACTGCACCAAGCTGTCTGCCAATGCCTGCTGAACCACTTCGATCGAACGTGCTTCACCGTCTGCGATCCGGATCTTCTGTTCCTTGATGGCTTCGCCTCGCAGGATGGTTGCTTCTTTTTCTGCTTCTGCTCGCAGGATGGCTGCCTTTTTGTCAGCTTCTGCACGAAGTACCTTTGCTTCCTGTTCACCCTGTGCAACCTTGATTTGATATTCCTTTTCGCCTTCTGCACGGAGGATTTTTTCTCGCTTTTCCCGTTCTGCCTTCATCTGTTTTTCCATGGCGTTCTTGATGTCCACCGGTGGATCAATGTTCTTCAGTTCCACACGAATGACTTTGATACCCCAGCGGTCGGTTGCATGGTCGATGGTTTCGGTAATCTTTGTGTTAATCAGGTCACGGGAGTTCAGCGTTGCATCAAATTCCAGTTCGCCGATGATGTTACGAAGCGTGGTTGCGGTCAGGTTTTCAATCGCTGCGAGCGGACGTTCTACACCATAGGCAAACTGTACCGGATTGGTGATCTGGAAGAAAACAACGGTATCGATCTGCATGGTAACATTATCTTTCGTAATAACTGGCTGCGGCTTAAAGTCTACAACCTGTTCCTTGATGGAAACTCGCTTTGCAACCCGATCCAAAAACGGACACAGGAAGTGCACGCCGGTTTCCCATGCAGCATAGAATTTTCCCAGTCGTTCTACAACATAGATATTCGACTGCGGAACAATCTTGATTCGAGTAAAGAGAACGATCAAAATAAAGACAACTAATAAAAAGAGGACAATTAACGGCATAATGAAATTCCTTTCTGTCGTGTGTTAAGATGTGTGTTCGGAACTGCTTGTTGCATTTGCAGATTCTACCACGGTTTCTGTGGTTGGCGGTACAGGGGTTACAAACAATTTTGTTCCATCAATTGCCTGAACCTGTACGGTTGTGCCTTTCGGAATCACCAAATTCGGCTGAGAAACGGCAATCCAGTCGATGTCATCGACCCGTACTCTGCCCGTTCCTTTTTCCGCATCTACGGTTTGCACAACTGTTCCGAATTTTCCCAAGTCCAACCGCAAATTGGTATCTCGGGAAGCAAAATTGGTGAATTTCCGCACCAGCGGACGTGTCAGAATCAGCAGCAAGGTAGATGCTGCAACAAACAGCAATGCTTGCAGCCAGATGGGTACACCGCAAAGTGCTGCAAGTAAGGCAACCAGCGAACCAGCTGCAAACCAGATGGAGATCAACTGCTGGGAGGCAACTTCTGCAATCACAGTCAGAACAAACAAACTTCCCCAAATCCAAAATACCATTGTGCTCCCTCCTTTCTGTCTGTTTCAGGCTTCGCCATTCGCTCTACGCATAGTATAACATAATTTCATACAATTGTAAAGAACGTGTTGCGTGCAATTTCTGCTATTTTTACGTTACATGCAGGAAAACTGAACGATTTCAATCATGCCTGCTCTGCCGCAAGTGCCTCTGCTGCTTTCAATAATTGGTCAAACTGTTCCCGTTCTTCCCGATACAGCCGCACTGTTTCTATGAATAATTTGGATGCCGATTTTGTTCCTTTAAATCCCTGATAAGCGGACTCTATTCCATACATCTGAAAATGAATACCGGCTTCATTCCGGTAAACATCATCCAGTTCGATTCCTTGATTGGCTGCCATTTTTCTCAACTTCTGAGATACAATTGCAACTGCTTCTTTTTTGGTCAGTTCTCCATGAATGATTCGCAGATAACCATCCAGTAAAATTGCTGCTTCATAGGGATTCCATCTTTTCAGTGCTGCCATTGTTTTTTCCTTTCTCGTTTTTCTAATAAAATCAAACACAGCTATCCAATTTTAGAAAATCAGACAGCTGTGTATCTTTCAAAATCTTATTCCCACTCGATGGTTGCCGGCGGCTTTGTGGTGACATCATACACAACCCGATTGATGCACTTGCATTCATTGACAATTCTTGCAGAAACGGTTTCCAGTACTTCATACGGAATCCGTGCAAAATCAGCTGTCATGAAATCTGTGGTCGTAACGCCACGCAGTGCCAATGTATAATCATAGGTTCTGCCGTCACCCATAACACCAACAGAACGCATATTAGTCAGAACCGCAAAATACTGGTGAATGCTCCGGTCTAAGCCAGCCTTTGCAATTTCTTCCCGGAAGATATAGTCTGCATCCTGCAAAATTTCCAGCTTTTCATCGGTAATTTCGCCGATAATTCGAATCGCAAGACCCGGCCCCGGGAATGGCTGCCGCCATACCAAAGTTTCCGACAGGCCCAGTGCGATACCCAGCCGCCGTACTTCGTCCTTGAACAACAACCGCAGCGGTTCGATGATTTCCTTGAAATCCACATAATCCGGCAAGCCGCCAACATTGTGATGCGATTTGATGACTGCTGCATCGCCGCTGCCGCTTTCGATAACATCCGGATAAATCGTACCCTGTACGAAATAGTCCACCTGTCCGATTTTCTTTGCTTCCCGTTCAAATGCACGAATAAATTCTTCGCCAATGATTTTCCGCTTCCGTTCTGGGTCGGATACACCATGTAGCTTTTCCATGAAAACATCCTTTGCATTTACCCGTACAAAGTGGATGTCCCAGTCTGCAAACGCTGCTTCGACTTCATCGCCTTCGTTCTTCCGCAGGAATCCATGGTCAACAAAGATACAAGTCAGCTGGTCACCAACTGCCTTCGAGAGCAAAGCTGCTGCAACAGAACTATCAACACCGCCAGACAGTGCCAGCAATACCTTTCCATCGCCAACCTTTTCCCGAATCTGTTCGATGGCAGTCTTTGCATAGTCTTCCATCGTCCAGTCACCTGTACATCCGCAAACCTGATACAGGAAATTGTGTAGCATCTGCTGACCATTTACGGTATGATTTACTTCCGGATGGAACTGTACGCCATAGAATTTCTTTTCTGGATATTCCATTGCTGCAACCGGACAGCCTGCAGAATGTGCCGTAATCGAAAAGCCTTCCGGCAGCTTCTGAATATAGTCGGTATGGCTCATCCAAGAGATTGCTTCTTCCGGCAAACCGGTAAATAACAGGCTTTCCGTCTGATATTCTGTCAGTGTCTTGCCATATTCTCTGGTTTCTTCAGAGGAAGCAACTGTTCCACCTAAAGTATATGCCATCAGCTGGCAGCCGTAGCAGATACCCAGAATCGGAATGCCCAGTTCAAAAATAGCAGGGTCTACGTGCGGAGATTTTGGGTCGTAAACGCTGTTCGGCCCACCGGTAAAGATGATGCCAACTGGATTCCTCGCAGCCAGTTCTGCAATCGGTGTTGTATACCGCATGACTTCGCAGTAAACACCACATTCTCTGACCCGGCGTGCAATCAGCTGATTATACTGTCCGCCAAAGTCTAATACAATGACCAATTGATTTTTCATGATGGTATGCCCTTTCTGTCCCGTATTCCAGCCATAGCCGGAAAAGTTCTTTCTTTTGATTATAGCATACTTTTCCGAAGCTGTCAATCGAAAAGAAATAGCTGCCATCCGTGCATGGGTCACGAACAGCAGCTTTTGTGTGTGAAATGATTGGGATAAAATGGGTCGATTATGCGGCTTTCGATTCCGTTGTCAACATACAACGAAATGTTGCAATGGTGAGAATTAGTGCATAGTAATAAAGGTCATGTTTCATGCGTCAAAAATCCTTTCCGTTTCAGCGAGTCGGCACACAACGTCTTCAGCATACCATATCTGCAAAATACTGTCAAGCAAAAATATGTTATTTTTTGCCGCATTTTGCCGCAAGACGGACGGACACGAATACCAGCGGGATTACCGGAATTTCATGTTGGCAAAAATTCGTTCCATTCGGACATCTGGAAAGTGCACATCAAAAAACAGCTGTAAGCCATTGGTGGCGGCAATGCCATCAATTCGCTGTGACCAGCGGAACACTGCTCCGACTGTCATCACCGCATCGAATAAAATAAAGGCAAACAGCAGCCATGTCAGGATTTTTCCAATCCGGTTCGGAATATGCAAAATGCCTTTTGCAATCCAAGGATAGAGCGTTTTAATCCAGAGAACGCCGAGTGCTCCCCAGAAAATCGAATAGAGCAAGCAGATTCTACCGTTCAGATTAAACGGCATACTGCTGTAATCCCAGGAGCAAGAGCCGAAAATCATCTCCTGCCCCCATGAACAAGCATACTCTACCGCACTGCCAACCAAAAATCCACCTAAGAAAGAAATCCAGCTGTTTCGATTCCGGAATCGATAAAGTGCCAGCGTCAGGGCAGTTGCCCCTGCTCCATAGAGCAGGTTGAATGGTCCATAGACCAAGCCCGACCGGCTTTCGAGATACCCATTCCGCAGCAGACACCAAAGTAATTCTACGATGACACCGGCAAAGCTGCCGGAAAAGCAAATCAAAAACAGCTTATAAAAATTCAATCCCTGTGCAAAGTGGTCTTGTTTGCGTTCTGCAAAATCAATGGTTGTATTGGCTGGCGGTTTGGGAACGATGCCTTTTTTCTGGCTGCGTTCCGTGTCATGCAAACGAGTTTGCAGTTCATCCGTCATTGCAGAAGCGGTGTTGTAACATTTTTTATAGTTCTCAGTCGCATTTTTCAGGACAGTGATTTCTTCCCGAAGGGATTCATGCCGTCTGCGGGATTCCGCATCCAGCGGCAGTGTTTCCTGTGCCAGCTCTGCATAAGCGGTCTGCAAATGCTGGTCGGCTTCGTTCAAAGTATCCAAACCATCCTGACTGTGCTGTAACAGCGTCGCAACAGGGACAGCGGTCAATTCAGTGGGTTGTGCGATTGTTTGTGTCTTTGTCTTGACAGGACTCATAAATATTCGACACCTCCTGCATTCATTATAACACAAATTTCATGCTGTTGCAACAGATTGCAACAAATTTTCCGCCAATCCCCACTTTTTCCGTACAAACAGATCTCTTCGTTTCTGCAACCTTTTTAAGATATGCAGAAACCGCCGAAAATATCCCCACTTTTTCAGAAAATTTGCAAAAAAATCCGCCCCGGTGCGGAAATGCACCGGAGCGGACTTCTTGTTTCTTTCATCCGAAAGCGGTTTTAGAAAGTAACAGACGCTTACGCCTTGCCAACAGAACCAAACAGGTTCATCTTTTCTTCTACCTTTGCCAGAATTGCTTCGTAGCCCGGCAGGAGCAGCTTTCTCGGGTCAAAGCCCTTGCCCTTCAGATCCTTGCCTTCTTCGATGTACTTTCTGGTAGCTTCTGCGAATACCAGCTGGCATTCTGTGTTTACATTGATCTTTGCAACGCCCAGAGAGATTGCCTTTGTGATCTGATCATCCGGGATACCAGTACCACCGTGCAGAACCAGCGGCATATCGCCAACAGCTTCCTTAACAGCAGCCAGTGTTTCAAAGCTCAGACCTTCCCAGTTTGCCGGATATACACCGTGGATATTACCAATACCAGCAGCCAGGATGTCTACGCCCAGATCAGCGATGGTCTTGCATTCCTGCGGATCTGCACATTCGCCTCTGCCGATAACGCCGTCTTCTTCGCCACCGATTGCACCAACTTCAGCTTCGATGGACAGACCCAGCTTGTGAGCAACTGTAACCAATTCCTTGGTCTTTGCCAGGTTTTCTTCGATCGGGAAATGAGAACCGTCAAACATAATAGAAGTAAAACCAGCCTTGATGCAGTCATAGCACTGATCATAAGTACCGTGGTCGAGGTGCAGAGCAACCGGAACGGTAATGCCCAGAGATTCATCCATTGCCTTTACCATTGCAGCAACGGTCTTGAAACCGGTCATGTACTTACCAGCACCACCAGAAACGCCCAAGATTACTGGGGACTGGAGCTTTTCGGCTGTGTTCAGGATTGCCTTTGTCCATTCCAAATTGTTGATGTTGAACTGGCCGACTGCATACTTGCCGTCTCTTGCCTTTTCCATCATATCCTTTGCAGATACTAACATAATTCAACTTCCTCCTATAAAGTGTTTGCGTGTCAGACAGACACGTGATTACAATGAAGACCGTTCCATTTCTGGCGGTATCTGTTTTTATTATACCGCATTCTGTGCAAAAATGCAATGGTATTTTGAAATTTTTTCAAAGTCCCGTAGTTTTTGTTGCTTTTGCACAGGAAATGAAAAAATTTCAGGTGATTTGTCACGACAAACTAGAGAAAGAATGCGGATTTTTGGTATGCGGCAAAGACTGCACGATCATCCGCCACATGACACCGGCAACTTGATTCCGGTCATCCTTGCATTCGTTTTGCAGCCACTTCTGCAAAACACCCAGAATCCCGGTATAGAGAAATTCATAGAGATATTCATTTTCCGCAGAAAATCCATTTCCGGCATATCGCCGTAAATATTTCCCATAGTGTGCGTGCAGAATCGTAGAGAAACGGGAAATGGCGATTCCGCTTCCCTGTTGGAACAGGCATTCAAACAGGGTTTTATGCGTCTGCACATAGTCCAACAGCTGTTCCATATCGTGCACAGACGGCGGCTCTTTGGAAAAAATCGCATCAATTTCCTGATAAACCTGCTCCTCGATCTCGTCCAGCAGTTCATAAATATCTTTATAATGCATATAGAATGTCGAACGGTTGATGTCTGCGGTTTCGCAGACTTCCCGAACCGTAATCCGATTGAATGGCTTCTGCTGCATACAAGCAATCAGAGCGTTTTGCAAAGCATATCGGGTATAACGGATCCGGCGGTCATTTGATTTTTTCATAAAATTCTCCTTTTTTGTTGGTTTTCCACTTATGGGCAACCAATTTCACAAATGGGAAGCGCCTTTCTTTTTCAACACAACAGATAAAAATGTCAGTTTTTCAACAAATTCTCTATTTTTGTACTTGTCATCGGGCTTTTTTTCTATTATAATAAAAGCATGAAAAAAATGCAAATCTTGTTCTCAATTTTGTAGAACATCACAAAAAATAAGGAGATCGGAGTTTACTTTTATGGATATTCATCAGTTTTTTCTAGGCAATGCGTTTGATGCCTACACTTTTTTTGGTGCACATGTACAAAAAGACGGCAGCGTTTGCTTCCGCACCCTTGCCCCCAATGCAGAAAAGGTATCGTTGATTTATGAGGGCAACGACTGGAAAGAAATTCCCATGGAAAAGACCCATCCCGGCGGCGTCTATACTTGCATTGTAAAAGATGCCATCCCCGGGATGATGTATAAATACCGCATTTATTCCGAACATTTCGCCGATGTGGAATTTATTGACCACTGCGACCCCTATGGATTCGGCATGGAACTTCGTCCGGGAACAGCTTCCATTATTCGGGACACAGACAGCTATCACTTTCAGGACAGCGAATGGCTGAGCCAGAGGGGCGGACATCTCGAAAAACCAGTCAATATCTATGAAGTGCATCTTGGCTCCTGGAAAACCAATCCCAACGACCCGAACGGCTGGTATCGCTATGAGGAATTAGCTCCGCTGCTGATTGCACACGCCAAGAAAAACGGCTACAACTACATTGAATGCATGCCACTGAGCGAACATCCGGCAGACTGCTCGTGGGGCTATCAAAATACAGGCTTTTACAGCCCGACGGCTCGCTATGGCGACATGGATGGATTGAAAAAGTTCGTTGACCTCTGCCACCGCAGCGGCATCGGTGTCATCATGGACTTTGTTCCGGTGCATTTCGCTGTAGACGGCTATGGGTTGGCACGATACGACGGAACCTCTCTCTATGAATACCCAGACGACAACAGCGATAACTATAGCGAATGGGGCAGCTGTAACTTCATTCATGCCCGTGGAGAAGTATGCAGTTTCCTGCAATCCTGTGCAAACTACTGGATTTCAGAATTTCACTTTGATGGAATCCGAATGGATGCCGTCAGCCGGCTGATCTACTGGGGCGGTGACCCCGGCCGTGGCGAAAATGAAGCCAGCCTGAATTTCTTAAAACGCATGAATCAGGGTTTGCACCAGCTGCATCCAGATGCAATGCTGATTGCAGAGGATTCCACCGACTTTGACGGCGTTACCCGTCCGGTGGAATTTGGCGGACTGGGCTTCGATTACAAGTGGGATATGGGCTGGATGAATGATACCTTGAACTATTTCCGCAGCAATCCGTTCTTCCGTGGCTCTGGCTACCATCAAATTACATTCTCGATGATGTATTATTATAAAGAACAGTATCTCTTGCCGTTCTCTCACGATGAAACCGTACACGGAAAGGCAACCATCGTACAGAAAATGTTCGGCGAATACGAACAGAAATTCCCACAGGCACGGGCATTATATCTCTATATGTACACCCATCCGGGCAAAAAGCTGAACTTTATGGGCAATGAACTCGGACAGTTGCGAGAATGGACAGAAGAACAAGAACAGGATTGGGACATCTTAAAGTTCCCGATTCACGATGCATTCTATCACTATATGCATGATTTGAACCAGCTATATTTACAAGAACGTGCACTGTCTGCATGGGATTATCGGCGAGAAGGCTTCCGCTGGATTGACTGCCATCAGGAAAACCGCTGTATTTATGCCTATGAACGGCGTGCTGACCGGGAACGGCTGCTGATTATCCTGCACTTCTCCGATTTGCAGAACCAGCAATACACAGTAACTGTTCCGGATTGTGTCGCACTCGAACCGCTGCTGCACAGCGACTGGACTTGTTATCATGGCTCTGTCGAAAAAAATACAGACTTGATTCTGACAACCCCGACAGAAAAGGGCGGTCAGGTTACATTGCCGCTTGCACCCTATAGTGCAATGCTGTTCCGTGTTCATACGACTGTGGAAAAATCCGTTCCAGCACCGCCTGTACAAGCAAAAAAGCCGAGAAAGCCTCGGACATCTACGGGAAAAACGCACAAGACGGCAGAAACTGCACAGTAAATGCACTAAAATTTCTTGGGAAAAGTATGTAGAACGGTTCGGCAGATTCGCTTCGCTGTCTGCCTGTGTCGCCGTTCGCCGGAGTTGTGTTTTCCGAATGCGTTACGCTTCTTTCTTAGATTATGGTTTGCTGGAAGTTTTTTGTTCTTCGCATGGCGAACAGCGATTTGCCGATCTCTCTTAGATTTCAATATGATTCCTTGCAACCTTCGTTAGGGAGGGCAGCTTGCCCTCCCTAACAACCTACCTCGCCGAGCTGAGCCAGCTCGACCGCAGTTACCTTCGGCGAATCGACATTTTTGCCGTTTTTTCGCCAATCACATTGACTTTTTTGCCGAACTGTGATACAATTTAGAAAAAGCAATGGACAACTTGCTTTTCTCAGAAACAGAATTTCGCAGCATCTGTTTCCAAAATCAAAAGCCTGCGGAGGAGGTTACAATATGAATATCAAAAAGTACCTTGCAGAATTTTTGGGGACAATAGTACTGGTATTATTCGGATGTGGAACAGCTGTCGTCTGCGGCGGCTTTACCGGCGGTATGGAAACCGGTTTTCTCGGCGTTGTTGCCATCGCATTGGCGTTCGGACTTGCCATTGTTGCATCTGCCTATGCCATCGGCGATATTTCCGGATGTCATGTAAACCCTGCTGTTTCACTTGCAATGCTGATTAACGGCAAGCTGACATTCGGCGATTTCATCGGCTATGTCATCGCACAAGTTGCTGGTGCATTCGCAGGCAGCGGCATTTTAAAACTCATCACTGCCAACTCAGATTTGAACGGAGCAGGTGCAAACGGCTATGGCAGTTTATCCGGCGTTGGTCTGCACGCAGGGGCTGCATTCGTGGTAGAAGTGATTTTAACGTTTGTGTTCATCATGACCATTCTGGGCGTTACCAGAACCAAGAAAACCGCTTCCATCGCTGGTCTGGTCATTGGTCTTACATTGACATTCGTTCATCTGATCGGCATTCCGCTGACTGGAACATCGGTCAATCCGGCAAGAAGTCTTGCTCCGGCAATTTTCGCTGGCGGCGATGCCCTCAAGCAGGTTTGGCTGTTCATTCTTGCTCCGTTCGTCGGTGCAATTCTTGCAGGTCTGATTCACAAAGCATTTTATGCAAATGCAGAAGAAGAAACCGAAGAAGAATCAGAATCTTAACTTTGAAAGTTTCGGAAATTTCCATAAAAAAGGGTGCTGTTGACTGGTTTTCCAGTTCGACAGCACCCTTTTCTTTTTCTCAAAAGTCATATAAAACAACAACACCATGCTGCATCGCAAAGTCTGCTGCTTTCCAGAGAATGGAAAACGTAAATTTTGCAAGGGAAATGGTATCATAAACAGTATGGTTCTTCTGAATAGAAACATCACCATTTATCTGTACTGTTCCATCATATGGATAGCCCTCTGTGTTTCGCCAACTTGCAATCTCCTCTGGCGTAGCGTTCCAAGAAAGTGCATTGATCGCATTCAATTCCCTCTTTAATGTGCCGATGGTTGCGAGCACTCCTTCTTCAAAATTCGGCAGCACATAGGAAAAAATCGCTGGTTTTTCCAACGGAACCCACCAGCCACAGCCTTCTAAAATGGAAATTGGTTCGTCGTGTTGCTTTAAATATGCTTGACGTGTCTGATAGAGCGAAGATTTGGTAAGTTCAGTATTTTTGGAAATCGTTTTCGGAACGGATTCGCCAAACATCTTTGCCAGCACAAACAGTTGCAAAGCAGTGATGCCATCCCAATCCGGCTTGTCGGTATAATATGGCGTTTGATCAGCATCTTCGTTCCAAAGCGGTGGCTCAGTAATACCAAGTCCATTTAGAATGTGTTTCCGCCATTCGGTCACTCGTTCCAGCACTTCCGCTTCATCTGCCGGATGTTCCTCCGGATTTGCACGGATAATTTGAACTGGTATGCCATGTGCTTCACCAAACTGCTGCACGGCTGTTTTCCAGTTTTGTGTATAATACCGTGTCAGCGTTCCTGCGTAGATATCTAAGCCCATTCTTCCTGCTCCCTCTATCCGTCTTGTTCAACCATACTTCGCTTTATCGAATTTGTCCGTCTCCGTTAATCAGATATTTGACTGTGGTCAATTCATGCAATCCCATCGGCCCTCTTGCGTGCAGCTTCTGGGTGGAAATGCCAATTTCTGCACCATAGCCAAATTCACCGCCATCTGTGAACCGTGTCGATGCATTTACATAAACGGCTGCTGCATCAACCTGCTGCTGGAATTTCTTTGCAGCGTTCAAACTTCTGGTAACAATGCATTCCGAATGCTTTGTGCCGTACTTCGCAATATGGGCAATGGCTTCATCCAAATCAGAAACGACCTTGACCGAAATTTTATAATCTAAAAATTCTGTTGCATATTCTGTTTCCGTTGCTGGCAGAACACTGTCCCCCAAAATCGCACGGGTCTTTTCACAACCATAAATCGTCACATCATGCACAGCAAGTGCTTTCTGTACCATCGGCAGCAGTTTTTCTGCAACTGCTTCATGCACCAGCAAGCCTTCAATTGCATTGCAGACAGATGGACGCTGGGTCTTGGCATTGTCAATAATCCGAACAGCCATTTCATAATCTGCATCGCCATCCAAACAGGAATCTACATAGACGTGACAATTTCCGACACCCGTTTCAATGACTGGAACGGTTGCCTGATTGACAACTGCCTGAATCAAACCTGCTCCACCTCTTGGAATCAGGACATCCAGATAACCATTCAGCTGCATCATATCGCTGGCAGTCTGTCGAGAGGTATCTTCCACCAATTGCATAATATCTGCCGGCAAGCCAACGGATTCCACCGCTTCCCGCATGACATTCATTAAACAGGTGTTGGAATGGATCGCTTCTTTTCCACCCCGCAAAATTACTGCATTTCCGGCTTTCAAACAAAGTGTTGCAGCGTCAACCGTTACATTCGGACGGGATTCAAAAATAATTCCAATGATACCGAGCGGCACTCTGGTCTTTAAAATTTGCAGTCCGTTCGGACGAACAGAACCGCTTTCTACTACACCAACTGGGTCATCTATTGCAATCAGCTTTTCAATGGCATCTGCCATGCCCTGCATCCGAGCTGGTGTCAGTCGCAGGCGGTCTTGCAGCGATTCTGTCATATTGTTCTGAACAGCTACCGCCAAATCTTCCGCATTTGCCTGTAAAATTCGGTCAGTCTGTTGCAGCAATGCCGCAGCAATCGCTGCCAATGCTTCATTCTTCAGCTTCGGGCTGGCGTTTGCAATTGCCGGAGCAGCAACCTTTGCCCGTTCTCCCAATGTCTGTGCGTAGTTCATGCAGTTACACCCTTTCCATTTTTGGCAAGGAACAACGTTCCCACCTGTTTGTTATCGAATAAATCATAGAGCAAGTCCGGATTTTTTCCGTTCATAATCACCATATCAATGCCATTTTCTGTTGCAATCTGAGCAGCATTCAGCTTGGTTGCCATTCCGCCTGTTCCCAACGTGCTGCCTGCTCCGCCTGCCATCTGCAAAATAGAATCGTCAATGGCAGATACCAGCGGAACAACTTCTGCATCCTGATGCACCCGTGGGTCAGCAGAAAATAGTCCGTCAATATCGGACAGAATCACCAGCAAATCTGCATCCGCAACAGTTGCAATTACAGCGGAAAGCGAGTCATTCTCGCCAATTTCCAGTTCCAATTCATCAATCGCAACGGTATCATTTTCATTCAAAATCGGAATGACACCCAGTTGCAGCAGCCGTTCAATGGTATTTTGTACATGCTGGCGACGTTCCGGATTCTGAACGATGGTTTTTGTCAACAGAATCTGTGCAACGGTAATACTATACTTGGAAAACATATCATCATAAATATGCATCAGTTCGCACTGTCCGACCGCAGCAGCAGCCTGTTTCGAGGGGGTATCTTTCGGGCGTTCCGGCAGGTTCAGCTTGCCAACACCCATTCCAATTGCACCGGAGGAAACCAACAAAATTTCCTTTCCGGCATTATGTAAATCAGACAGCACCTGTACCAGATTGGTCATCCGGCGAATGTTCAGCTTGCCGGTCTTGTGGGTCAGGGTGGAAGTGCCCAACTTAATGACAATTCGTTTTTTCTTTGTAAAATCAATCATATTTTTCTACTCCGTTTTTAGGATACGACATTTTGCGGTGTGCCGTTTAAATAAGCGGCGACATTTTCCGTCACAATCTGCAACAAACGCTTTCTTGTTTCTACGGCTGCCCATGCAACGTGCGGCGTAATCGTACAGTTTGGCAGCTGTCGCAATGGTGTCTGGTCGGACATTGGTTCAGTGTCCAGAACATCAACTGCCGCTCCGGCAATGACACCACTTCGCAATGCTTCTGCCAATGCGGTTTCGTCTACAATGCCGCCCCGTGCCGTATTGATAAGAAATGCAGTCGGTTTCATGCTTGCCAGCCGTTCCGCATTGACAAGATGCTGTGTTTCTGGGGTCAATGGCGTGTGAATCGTTAGGACATCAGCGGTCTGAAATGCCTCTTCCATGGAAATCACTGGGAACGGGCAGTCTGTTGGAGTTGTTCTTGTGGTAATTTTTACCTGCATTCCAAAAGCTTGCCCAATTTTTGCCACAGCTTTCCCGATGCTGCCATATCCTACTACACACAAGGTCTTTCCTGCCAGTTCTGCGGTTGGATACGGAAACCAAGAAAACTGCAATGACTTCTCCCAAGCCCCCGCACGCACTGCACGGTCATAGGCAGCAATCCGGCTGAAATGATGCAGCATCAGGGCGAATGTATGCTGTGCAACTGCCATTGTGGAATAGCTGCCAGCATTGCAGACGGTAATTCCATGCTGAACAGCGGCTTTCAAATCAATATTGTTATAGCCAGTTGCCATTACGCCGATATATTCCAAGTTTGGGCAGGCATCCAAAACCGCTGCGGTGATGGGGGTTTTGTTGCAGAGCAACAGTTCTGCATCGCCAATGCGAGCAGCGGCTTCTTCCGGAGCAGTCAGCGGATAAGCTGTTACATCTGCCAGTTCCTGCAAGGCAGCCGTGGAAAGGTCATCCGTCATGGAAAGCGTGTTCCAGTCTGTAATCACCAGCTTTTTCATTTTGCTGCCGCCTCCTGCTGTTGGTCGGATTTCTTTTCCTGCGGATGGCGAAACCGCTGAATCAAACTAATCACCAGTGCCAGCAGCAAATCCAACGCAATCAAAAGACCAATCGTATAGAATAATGTCCGGCTTTCCGGCTGAATGTAGATCAGCAGAGATGCCGGCATTGCAATTGCCATCATCAGCTGATAGGGTTTCTTTAAGCGAATAAATTGTGCCAAAAAAAAGACACAGCCCAGCACACACAGTACAATGTGATAGGCAAGGGGCAGTGGAAATGTAGTTGCATCCATAATTGGAGCACTTCCTTTCTATATTCATTTCTCTCTGTGCAGAGAACTTGTATTTATTATAAACGATTTTTAATGGTATTGCAAGGGGTTTTCTGCATGGTTTGGAAAAAAGCGACACCCTTGGGATACCAATTGCATTTGATTGTGCAGTTTCATTTGCTTCGCAAATGTGGGCTGCTCGCCCACACCTCTCCAACATTTTTGAAAAACTGCTGCACCGAAAAACTTTTTAGTTGCCTGCGGCTTGTGATTGAAAACACTCCTCTTAGGAAAAACGGTCTTTCACGTCCGGCAAAAGGGGGTTCCACCCCTGCTTTTGCCTACCAGCGTGCTGCAATTGCCCCGTTGCCTTGTCTGAATTTGTAACTTGTTTCACAAAGACAATCAAATTGCGAATTGGAAAGTTTCAAAAGTGCAATTGCAGCAGGAAAAACAAATTGCAAAATTTGATTTGCTCCGCAAATGTGGGCTACTCGCCCACACCTCGGCAGCATTTTTGAAAAACTGCTGCACCGAAAAACTTTTTATTTGTGCTTCGCACGATACAACTGCTATGATTTTTGCGTTCTCTGTATTTACTTTTTTCCCGTCACATGGTATACTGAAAAGAAAAAGCATACAGATAGGAGGAACTACACTGTGTTTGCAACCATCAAAAGTCTGGGACTGTTTGGGCTGAATGCTTTCCCAGTCGATGTTGAAGTAGATATTCAAAAAGGCTTGCCGCATTTCGATATTGTCGGTTTGCCAGATGCAGCAGTAAAAGAAAGTCGGGAACGCATTCGGGCAGCACTCTATTCCATCTCCGTTACACTTCCGCCAAAACATATTGTCGTCAATCTTGCTCCGGCAGATGTCAAAAAAAGCGGTACAATGCACGACCTCGCCATTTTGGTCGGCGTTCTGAAAAGCATGGGACAGCTTTCCTGCTCCACACAGGGAAAATTTTTCATCGGAGAAGTTTCCCTCAGCGGAGAAGTCCGCAGCGTGAATGGTGTTTTACCAATGACGATTCTTGCCCGTTCGCTTGGCGTGGAAGAACTCTATGTTCCGGCAGACAATGCTGCAGAAGCTGCCACGATTCAAGATGTTCAGGTCTTTGGCATACACAACATTGGCGAACTCATTGACCACTTAGAGGGCGATGCTCCGCTTTCTCCGGCTCAGCCGGCAGACTTTACAGAACCGGACGCTCCGGAAAACCTGCTGGATTTTTCCGATGTCAAGGGGCAGCAGACCGTAAAGCGTGCCTTGGAAATTGTCGCTGCTGGCGGACATAATGTTCTGTTGGTCGGAGCACCCGGCAGCGGAAAAAGTATGCTTGCAAAACGGATGCCATACATCTTACCGGAAATGACCATGGAAGAATCCATTGAAACCACAAATATTTATTCCATCTCTGGTCTGTTAGACCCCAAACATCCGCTCATTACAAAACGTCCATTCCGAGCACCACACCACACGATTTCCGGCGTAGGGTTGGTTGGAGGCGGAACCGTTCCCCATCCGGGAGAAATTTCCCTTGCCCATAATGGTTTACTCTTTTTAGATGAATTGGCAGAATTTGACCGACACACCCTCGATATTCTCCGGCAGCCTCTGGAAGACCACATTGTCACCATCACCCGTGCCGCTGGAACGATTTCTTATCCCTGCCGCTTTATGCTGGTTGGTGCAATGAATCCCTGCCCTTGCGGCTATTACGGACACCCGAAACGGCGTTGTTCCTGCTCACCGCAGGCAATTCAACGCTATCGTTCCCGTATCTCTGGGCCATTACTGGAACGGTTTGATTTACAAGTGGAAGTTGACCCAGTTTCCTACGAAGACCTCACAACGACAGAACCCATCGAAACTTCTGCTGACATCCGGAAACGGGTACAGGCTGCACGGGAAATTCAGGAGAAACGCTTTGCCGGCACTTCTATTTTCTGCAATGCACAAATTCCAGCCGGAAAATTGCAGCAATACTGCCCGATGGAAGAAACCGCAGAACGACTGGTGCAGGATGCCTTTGACCGGTTGGGACTGAGTGCCCGTTCTTACGACCGCCTGCTGAAAGTCGGCAGAACGATTGCCGACCTCGCTGGCAGTGACTGCATTTTACGGCGACATATGGCAGCTGCGATTCAATATTGCAGCTTGAGTTGGAAATATCTCCCGCCCATCTGATGATACATCCGGCAGAAATCGTTCCGACAAAAGAAAGGAGTTTTCATGAAAACGGTTCTTCAGGCAGTTGCACAATACTGGAAGAAGCTGGACAAGCCCTTGCTGTTTGCAGCCATGCTCTGTTCCGCCCTCAGCGTTGTGCTGCTCTATTCCATCTATGTCAACCACACGCTTTCTGAAATTGATGATGATGACTACATCATTCAGCTGGCAGCGGTTGGCATCGGTGTACTTTCCGTCTTAGTTCTGGCGGCAATTGACTATCACAAAATCGCCCGACTTTGGTTTGTCTATGCTCCCATTGCACTGATTTTGGTATTGCTGACATTTACATCCCTCGGCTATCGGCGAGCAGGTGCGGATGACCAAGCGTGGTTACAACTAGGCGGTGTGACCTTACAGCCATCTGAAATTTTAAAGCTTGCCTTTATTCTCACATTCTCTCTCCACTTAGCAAAAGATGAGGAAAACATGAATCGCCCCCTGCATATGCTGTTGCTGATTCTGCACGGTTGCGTGCCGATGGGGCTGGTATTCTTACAGGGTGACTATGGTACAGCAGTCGTATTTGCCTTTATTTTCGCAGCAATGATTCTGATTGCTCACATTTCATGGAAATATGTGCTTGCTGGTATGATTGCCGTTCCAGCAGCTTTGGTGGTGGCATGGAATTTCGTGCTGGGCAGCCTGCATAAAAATCGAATCTTAGTCCTGCTGCATCCGGGCACAGACCCCGAGGGGCTGGAATATCAACAGGATTTGGGGCTTTCTGCTCTGGCATCTGGAAAACTATTCGGTGTCGGATTGTTTGACGGCGATTCGTATATTTCTGTTCCAGAAATGCACAACGACTTTATTTTCTCCTACATCGGGCAAACATTAGGTTTTGTCGGTGCAATGGCAGTGGTATTGGTAATGGTCTTTCTCTGCCTGCGGACGCTGGCAAATGGGCTGCGTGCAAACGACCGACAGGGCATGTTTTTGTGTATTGGCGTGTCCTCGATGATTTTCACACACTGCTTTATGAATATCGGCATGGTTCTGAAAGTTATGCCGGTAATCGGTGTTCCGCTGCCGTTTTTGAGTGCTGGCGGTACGTCTACTCTGAGTATGTATATCGCCATTGGCATGGTCATCAGTGTTCGGACACACAACGAACGAAAATATAATGTTTTCTACGATTACAAGAACCCCACACTTGCAAGGGTGGGACGATGAGCTGTTTTGGAAAAACCATTGAAATCCGTTGACAAAAACAGGACAGTATGTTAAAATAGCAGAGAAAAGACAAGAAAAATACCCCTCTTGTCTTGTAAAATAGAGAAACAAAAAAGAAAGTGGGAATTGGAACACATGAAAAAACGCATTTCTTATTATGTTGCTGCCCTCATCGGAAAAGCCATGATTCATGGA
>ERZ1034976.549-NODE-549-length-34829-cov-24.874648_pt1 | contig 34829 bp, 24 predicted proteins | sample MGYA00520623_ERZ1034976 | MGnify/ENA primary metagenome ERZ1034976 (study PRJEB33766, sample SAMN09781774) | gut metagenome | biome: gut microbiome | host: Homo sapiens | place: Madagascar | study: EMG produced TPA metagenomics assembly of the PRJNA485056 data... | reverse complement strand
TATTCGTTGGCAAAGAAAATGCAAACGAGCGCAAAGAAAGCTTGCTTTCAATTTTCCGAGTGCAGCTTTTCTTCTGCAAAGATACGTTTTTCCCTCGTAACTTCCAAAGTTTTAGGGAAAAATGTAGGAATGAAGATAAAGAAAAAAGGCGGTCTCTGAATAGAAACCGCCTTTAATTGTTATTTTTAGAGAGATATTACTTCTTTGTCATCACACACTTTGCTGTTCCTTCTGCCCAATTAACCTTAAGTTTAATGTCGTAAGTACCAGCTGCTACAGCGATGTTTGGACCATTCTGTGTAGTGAGGTTATCTAATTCTCCACCCCAACTGAGAGACCAATCGTTTGTGTGACGGAACTTCATTTCGCCATCAATCAATTCGACGTTCTTAAGTTCCCAGCAGCGCTCTTCCGGATTGTATGTCATATCCGTATCGCCATCCCAACCTTTAGGAGTTGCGCTACCAATAATACCAATAGTAAATGGAGTCAGTGTGTAAGTCTTCGCAGACAAGTCAACATCTACCTGATAGAAACCTGCTTCTTGTGTCATCATGATGTTGTCACTTTCCTGACCGAAGAATGCACCGCCATAGTTAGTACCATCCCAGTTTGGCTGAGTACAGAACTTGAAACCATTCTGGTTCAGGTACATATAACCTGTAAAGTGAACACCATCATCACTATTGAGGACGTCACTATGGTCCCATCCATTAGCATCACCTGCCATATAGAGGATAGGCTTGCCTACAGAGTAAGACAGGTTGTTCATGTCGAGAGTTACAATCCATGTGCCAGCACCAGGGATAACCATAGACTGTGGAGTACCCCATTTATCACCAGTATAATAGATTGTACCTGAAGCATCCTCGCAACCATCCTTCTCGCAACCCAAGACACCTTTGTTGATAACATCCCAGTTGCCACTTTCATCCCACTTGCTACCTTCGTAGAACTTGAAGTAGTTCTTGTCTTTCTCTGTGGTGACCTTGAGCTGGTAAACACCATCAGATACTTTGGTCATCCATACAGGACTTGTAGCAGTCCAGTTATTTCCGTTTACCTCGCCAAGCATGTAGTAGCCCTGTTCATCGATAGCAGGAGTTGGGGATGTTGTAATCTTACCTGTAGTTTCACCTACTGTGTTGATGGCAACAGCATCGCCTGATGCCAAATTGACAGAAACCTTTGACTCAACTTTGATGTTACTTGCAACGCTGGCGCGAGTTTTATTCTGTTTGCAGAGAATCTTCTCCAATTCGGTTGCATTTACCTGAATGTTGTTGCCGACGGCTTCGCCTTTGATAGCCTCACCATTCACTTTCAAGTCTTTCACTGTGTAGCCTGTAACATTGGCATCAGTCGAGTTGACTGTGACGAGATTGATGACTCCATCTTCGTCAGGCATATTACATTCTGCTTCAGGACCCGCTGTAAAGGTAATACCATATTTGGCAGCTGAGGCTTCCTGTGGATTGTGCTGTGGTTGAGCCCAATCATCGTAGTCGCCGTTGCAGCTGGCAAGTGATACACTTGCCAAGACTGCTAAGCTATATAAAAATGTCTTTTTCATTTTGCTTTGATCTTTAATTATCTAACTTCTGCTTTATTTGTATCAAAGTTGACATACAACTTCGTGCCAACGGCAGGCTTAACAGAGTAATCAGGACCCATGGTCTCAGCCCAGTTGTTTGGCATATTATATTTACGCCAGAACACTTCGCCATTGTGAACAGTGAACTCAGTGCGATACCAGTCGATGCTACCGACCTTGACTGCAACACGAAGTTCTTCGCTGGCAGTGAAAGCTGGAGAAACCCATTCACCAGTTGGATCAGCTGGAGCTTCCAGAGCTGTATCGTCAGCAAAGCCCCAAGTGCTTTGACCAATACAACCACCAATCAGGCAAACCTGAGTCTTGTAAACAGTCAGAGTCCAGTCGATGTTCTTCTTGTCTTCGGTAATCTTACCCTTGAAGTGGAGAGTGTACCAACCAGCGTTGGCTACCTTGATGTTTTGTTCCTCACCTGCAGAGATAACTGCACCAGCTTCATCGTTGATTTCCTTAAGACGGTTAATGCCGCGATAGTCATTGTTTTCTGTACCCCACTTGAACTCACCACCTGCAGGCAAGTAGATGATACCATAGTAATTGCCATCCAAGCCTTCTACCTTAGGAATAGCTTTCCAACTCTGCCATGGAGTCTGGATAGAACTTCCAATCAAGAAGAGGTTGTCAGTGAACTTAGCGTCAGGAGCCTCGTAGGTAGCCTTGACAGAAGGCAGGGTAATGACATTTGAATAGGTCTCGCCCAAGGTTTGATTCAAAGTACCGCTAATGACAGCACGAAGGCGGATATATATAGGCATCTCCTCTGGAACACTTGTATCAGGATTAGCTGCCTGGAAAAGAGATACAACAGCGTTGTTTACTTCGGATGCATTAAATTCCAAACTGCTTGCATTGTCTGCGTATGTCGCCAACTCTACATGAGTGACTGTAGCGTCGCTGACAAATGCAGGGTCAATAGAAACCTGTGCATAATACTTCACTGGATAGGGTACATTACCATAATTTGGCTGAGAGCATGTCAGTACCAAGTTTTTTGCACTGTTGAGGTCGTATGTATTGTTTTCTGCAAGAGCAGGAGTGTTCAATACAAATCCCTCTGCAAGATGACTCAGGTCCAATGTAGGGTTGCTGTCTCTGTCTTCATCACAGGATGTAAAGAGCAAAGGGAGTACCAATGCTGGCAGCAACATGAATTTGAATATCTTTTTCATAATTGATTTCTTTTAATTAAATCTGGTTTCCAAACAATTAATATTTGGGGTTCTGTGTCATGTTAGGATTGTTCTTAATTTCATTGTATGGAATAGGATAGATGTCGTAGTATGATGGAATACCAGCACCATTTTCCACACCACCCTTGAAACTCCAGAGATACTTGGAACCTGTGAACAAACCAAAGCGAACCAAGTCAGAACGACGGCGGCCTTCCATATAGAACTCACGGCACCATTCATCGATAAGGGTCTTCTCATCTACTGATGTAGCTTTCAACTGACGGTGGGCACGGCCCTGAACTAACTGGATGTCAGCCAAACCTTCCTGACTGCCATTGAGGCGATACTTAGCCTCTGCACGGGTCAGATAGATTTCTGCCAGACGGAACACAGGAAAGTCGGTATCAGAATAGTTCTGGTCGTGCTGTGTAGAAAGGTCTGCGTGGAGATTGCTCCACTTTACAAAAGACGCACCATTCAGAGGACCTGTGATGTTCTCACCAGGATTGATTGTACGAACTTTGCCTGTTTCGCAGCCACCTACACCCATATATAACAGGGCGCGGTCGTCTCCAGCCTTTGCGATTACGTCTGCTGTGCCGATACCCTTCTCGCTATCTTTTGCAATCACCTGTTCTTTTGAAGGATTGTCCAAGACATCATCAACAGTAGCCATAGGGATGTCCTTGTTAGGGAAGAACTTCTCAACCATGTTTTCGCGGGCAAAAAAACATTTCCATGGGTCACCCGTGCTTGCATAAGGCATACCACCGATAGTGGCTGCCGCTACGAGGTAAGTGGTACCTGCATACGCACGGGCTTTCAAACCATCCTGACGGATAGGAAAGATGATTTCCTGCATAGCCTCTGGGTTGCAGTCATTATCGCCCATAAACAACTGCTGATAACCGCTATAGCCATTCTTTTTTTCACGACAAAGATCATATTTACCGCTGTTGATAATCTTGTCGCAATAATGAATAGCCTTCTGGTAGTCCTTCACCTTACCATCGGTATAAACTTCAGAGTTAAGAGCCAAGCGGGCATGAAGTGCGTATGCTGCGCCACGGTCGGCACGTCCGAAATTCTGACTGTTATTATAAGCGCCCACCTCAGCCATCAGAGGCTCAATGGTGGTCAACTCATTATCCAACCACTCGTAGAGATCCTTGCCGCTTTTCTCGGTAGGGAGATTGTTGTCGAAGGTGTCCTTGAAAGGAGCCTTGCGATACAGGTCAAGGAAATAATAGTAGTTCAGTGCACGGAGGAAGCGAACTTCTGCAATCTTGTCTTCGCTCAAGCTGCCTGACTGCTCGGAAATAAACTGGTTGTACAGGGTAATGTCGAAAATGAGACGCTGGTATGCCCAGTTTACACGGCCATTACTGCTTTTCCAACTTAAATTTGTGATAGGAGCGATGTCAGGATCATTCTGATATGCCCATGCTGTCTCGTCAGTCATCAACTCTTGCAGGTTGAAAATGGTACGGATGAATCCGCTCTCACCCTCATCACCACGACCCAAGTCAGAAGAACCTGCGGGACCTTTCTGACCAGTAAGGCCAAGAGTAGCATACTGTTTGGCCAAGAGCCCCTCTACTGTATATGTTGGGGTGGACTGTGGGTCAATGGACTTGATATTCAGTTCGTCTGCGCAAGAGACAAAGCCCATGCACAACATACTTGCCATTGCAGTCTTTAAAAATATCTTTTTCATAATTGTCTCCTTTTTGTATTTTAGAAGTTAAGATTCAAACCAAGCTGGAAGCTTATTGGACGTGGGTAAGGATTACTGTCGATACCACTGCTTACCTCTGGGTCGATACCCTTGTACTTGGTAATGATGAATGGGTTCTGTACGGTGAAGTAGATGCGTCCGCTGCAAATCTTCTCAGCACCAGCCTTGATCAATGCAGGGAAGCTATATCCCAAAGTCATGTTGCTACACTTCAGGTAAGAAGCATTGCGTACAAAGTAGTCACTGAGGTTGGTGGGATCATCTGTTGTACCCATAAAGCCAAGATTGACGGCTTCAGCAGTTGTGTTTCTGTAGAGATTGGTATCGTCGATTTTCATCAACTCAGCTTTATTGTTCAGGAAATCGTAGTACACATAATTGCCGATAGATGCATGGAAGGCTGCACTGAAGTCCCAGTTCTTATAGATGAACTTGGTGGTGAAACCCATGATGACATCAGGTGCAGGGCTCTTGTAACAATAACGGTCGTCAGGGTCAATCTTGCCGTTACCATTACGGTCAACATACAGTCCCTCAATAGGCTTTCCGTTCTCGTCGTAAACCTGCTGGTAAACATAGAAAGAATTGAGAGGTTCGCCAACCTTGTTTACCTGTACCAATGTGTTGTTACCACGAGATATCGTGCCACCTGTCTCAACCCAATCTTGCAATCCAGCCTCTAACTTTGTGATTTCATTGTGGTTCCATCCTACGTTGTAGGTTACATCCCACACGAAATCCTTGGTGACGATAGGCTTCACATTGAATGCCAATTCCACACCATAGTTTTCCAGAGAACCGATGTTCTTCAAGAGCTTGTCGCCAAAGTTAGTACCACCAGCGATGCCTACTTCTGACAACAAGTCAGTAGTCTTACGATAGTAACCATCTACGTTGAAGCCGAAGCGACCATTGAGAGCGGTGAAGTCAAGACCGCCATTGTAGGTTGTGGTCTTTTCCCATGTCAAGTCTGGATTATACTTGGATGGACGCATGGTCTGATAATACTGGTTACCAAATGGATACTGTGCATAAGTGTCGCTGATGGTATATTTAGGAGTATAGTAGAAGTCGTCTATACCATTCTGCTGACCAGTCATACCCCAGCCCAAGCGGAGCTTCAACTCGTCAATCCATTTTACATTCTTCAAGAAAGACTCGTTGTTGATCTTCCAGGCAAAGGCTGCTGCTGGGAAGTAACCCCACTTCTTACCTTTTCTGAAACGAGAAGAACCATCGGCACGGAATGTTGCTGTAAGCAAATAACGATCTAATAAGTTATAATTAAAACGTCCGAAGTAAGACACCAATGAGTTATGACTCTTCCACATGGTGTTTGCCATGTATCGTGGGTTATTCACGTAGTTCCATTCTCCATCTACTATCTGTGGATTGGTATCTCTCAAATACTCATCGATACCGCTTCCGAAGTCATAGGTTGTTCTGTGAAAGTGGCTCTGCTCAGCACCTGCCATGATGTCGATGTCGTGCACACCAAACTTGTGGGCATATTCTGCAAAAGCTTTTCCTTCGATGCTGTATTTGTATTGATGTTTAGTAGCATACCAACCAAAATAGTTGTTGGATGCTTTTGAATAATCGTTGACTGATGATGAATACTTGTTAATATCATCATTCTGCTTGGCATCAGTGTACTGTGCACCGATGGCAGCATGCAAATGCAAGTCTTCGAAGCCATGAACCTTATAATCTACCTCTAAGTTTGAAGATATGTCATGAGTATTGGCTATTATTTTTCGGTTGTTGAGGAGATTCACAGGGTTATGAGGAGCCTGAGTACTGGGAACCTTTGTCCAGTTAGGATCTGTAATTGTGTTACCCGCATTGTCCAGATACTCGAAATATCCGCCTGTACAATAATTGTACACCTCATCGTTTACACGAACAGGCTGTGTGGGATCCATTTCCAACGCAGCACCGATGGCACTACCAAAATCGGCGTAGCGGTCCTTTTCGAACATATACTTCGCTGTGAAGTTGAAGTTCAAGTGCTTGTCGAGGAAGGAAGGAGCCACATTGACAGAAGTATTGAAACGCTTCATCCAGGTGGTCTTGACGATACCATTGTTGTCTTCGAAACCTAAGCCAATACGGTAAGGCATATCCTTCAAACCGCCCTGAATGCTGAGGCTGTGCTTGGTAGAGACGGAAGTGCGGAAAATCTCATCCTGCCAGTCGGTGTCGGCTGTACCCAAACCACTTGTATCAATGCCTAAAGAGGTAAGAGCCTGCTTGTACTCGCTGGCATTCATCACCTCATATTTCTTCTGGATGGTTGACAAGGTAATATCACCATTATAAGTAACGGTAGGTCTCTGACCTGCACGTCCCTTCTTGGTGGTGATGATGATGACACCATTAGAAGCACGAGAACCATAGATGGCTGTTGCCGAAGCATCCTTCAATACTGTGAAGCTCTCGATATCGTTAGGGTTAATCATCGCCAAGATGTTACTTGTACCCTCCAGATTGTTATTATCAATAGCCAAACCGTCGATGACATAGAGAGGGTCGTTAGAAGCCTTCAGAGAGGCACCACCACGGATACGAATCTGTGCGCCAGCACCTGGCTGACCACCAGCAGTCTGTACGTCTACACCAGCAATCTTACCTACCAACATGTCAGAGGCACTGCTTGTAATACCCTTTGACATCTCATCAGGCTTGATGGCTGTGACAGAACCTGTCAAGTCGTTTTTCTTAGCACGACCATAACCGATGACAACGACCTCGTTCAACGACTTAGAGTCGTCGATCATCGTGATGATCATGTTCTTGCTTGCTTGTACTGTCTTTGGGGTCATACCCAAATAAGTAAAGGTTAGCTTAGTACCGGGAGCTGCATCAACAGAGAAGTTACCATCCATGTCGGTAATGCCTACTGCCTTACCGTTGACTGTAATGGTAGCACCCATGACAGGCTCACCAGAAGCATCTTTCACTTGTCCCTTAATGGCATTTGACTGCGCAAAGGAACTTGCTGTCAGGAGAAGACCGCTTGCGAGGGTCAACATCCTAAGAGGCAATTTAATTTTTACCTGCTTCATCATTCTGTTTAATTTTTAGTTAATATATGCATGTTGTTGTTAGTCGGTTTTTATTCCACGCTTATTTCCCTTTAGCCGTTAGTTATTAGTCCGCGGTTAAAAAATATTATAAGGTGGTATAGCTCATCTCATCATTTTGTTTGATCTTTAAGTTTATATGAATAATCTTGCTTAGTTATATCCTGCACTTAAAATAAAGTTATAACCTTTTGTGGCGTTCTGGATAAGTTTTGGCTTTTAGTTAGTGTTGTTAGCTATTAACTTTCAATATCCAGTCGGTCGTTAGGTCTCAACATTATTATAAGGTAGGAATGGTATTTTTTGTACCATTTTAACTTTCTGTATGCAAATGTAACTCCTTTTGCGCTTACTTGTACTTTTTTTAGAGTTAAAAACAGCATTCTTGTTGTGCAAACGTTTGCGCAATATTTGCCTTAGGTACATCTTTAGGTACTTTAGTGGACGGGAAAAAATAACTTGGTACGAATTGGGTGAAAAATGCACCATCTCAATAAGGTCATGGTCTCAAATCATACTAATTTATTTTTTCACCATCACTAAGTAACTCTAATTCCGCAAAGTGGTTCAAATACGCCCTGAAGGAGCTGGAACCCATATAAGCAGCACGCCCTGAAGGGGCAGAAGCTCTTAGCCCAGGGCAACGCCCTGGGTATAGTAACAGTTAGCAATGCGCCCTGTAAGGGCAAAAGCTTTATAAATTTCAGTGTGAGTTTTAAAGCTTTTGCCCTTACAGGGCGCCAAGTTTGCGAACATGATAACCCAGGGCGTTGCCCTGGGCTAAGAGCTTCTGCCCTTTCAGGGCGTGCTGCTTATATGAGCTTCTGTCCCTTACCTATGCTTTCGGCCGGTGACCGTTGGCTCAGGGCGTGCAGAGTAATTTCAACCGTACAGGTCATATTATTTTCGGTTAGTTATGAAATTGTTCTGTCTCTTGCGGATAAATCTATATTCCGTGACACGGAATGTACGTTCCAAATCACGGAATGGCGGTTCCGAACTACGGAATGGCGGTTCCGAACTACGGAATGTACGTTCCGTGTCACGGAACGGAACTTTTTGTAGCTTAAACAAAACATTTATATAGTATAAGAGTAAACAGAGAGTAGTTACAAATGAAATATTAACAATGAATTAAAGAATTATGGAAAAAGTAAAAGAACCCATTAAGATATGGGCAAAACCCCTCAGGAATGGCAACAAGGCACTTTATCTTAGAAGATATATTGCTGGTTCTCACAGCAAAGGGTATGTTTATGAGAAATTGGATGGTTTGTTTCTCATTGATGACAAGAAGGGCAAAGACAAAATTGCAAAAGAGAGAAACAACAATGCCTTGCAAATTGCAGCACTTATCAAGTGCGAGCGAATCAAAGAGTACATGAACGGGATGGTCGGTATCAAAAAGAAAGCTCTCAGGGATATGGCTTTGAAAGACTGGATGCTGACATATGCTGAAAGGAAGAAAGCGCAAGGGCAAAGTGGAAGCAATGCTGCCACAATCCGTAACACCATGCTACACCTTATTATATATAAGGGAGAGTCTGTCAGAATGAGTCAATTAGACAAAGCCTACTGTGAAGGTTTTGTGATTTATCTTGCCAACGCTATGACCATCGGCTTCGACAAGCCCAAACGAGGGCAGCATCATCAGAAAAAGCTTGCCCAGGGAACAGCCCGACTTTACTTCAATACGTTCGTCACGGCATTAAATGAAGCAGTGCGTGAGGGAATCATTGCCGAGAACCCCACTCGCCTGTTGAAGAAAGAAGAGAAAAAAATCATCTGTAAGAACAACAGCAGTCGTACACATCTGAGTGTTGAAGAGGTCAAGACCCTAATAAACACCCCCTGCAAAAACACATCCGTAAAAGAGGCTTTCCTTTTTGCTTGCTTTTGCGGTTTAAGAATCAGTGACATCAAGACGCTCAAATGGTCGGACGTAAAGAAAGAGACGGAAGGCATCTGCATCAGTAAGAAAATGATAAAGACTAAACAGGTAGTGACCGTGCCTTTGTCGGGAAGTGCTCTGGCATGGATGCCCAGTAAAGGAAATGCAAAACCAGAGGATTTTGTGTTCAAACTGCCTTCTTACATTTCTGTCAACTGCCAGATAAAGCAATGGGCTAAAACCGCAGGGTTAGAGAAGAAAACAACTTTTCACACGGCTCGCCATACATTTGCCACCACATTACTTACCATGGGAGCCGACCTATATACAACAAGCAAGTTGTTGGGACACCAAAACATCAAAACAACACAGGTATATGCCGAAATCGTAAACAAGAAAAAGATAGAAACGATTCATTTGTTAGACAGAATTTAGGTACAGGATTAGGTACGTCATCTTCCGAAAGCCGAAGCAGTCAAAGCATTTTACACATTTAAAGATCAAACAAAATGATGAGATGAGCTATACCACCTTATAATATTTTTTAACCGCGGACTAATAACTAACGGCTAAAGGGAAATAAGCGTGGAATAAAAACCGACTAACAACAACATGCATATATTAACTAAAAATTAAACAGAATGATGAAGCAGGTAAAAATTAAATTGCCTCTTAGGATGTTGACCCTCGCAAGCGGTCTTCTCCTGACAGCAAGTTCCTTTGCGCAGTCAAATGCCATTAAGGGACAAGTGAAAGATGCTTCTGGTGAGCCTGTCATGGGTGCTACCATTACAGTCAACGGTAAGGCAGTAGGCATTACCGACATGGATGGTAACTTCTCTGTTGATGCAGCTCCCGGTACTAAGCTAACCTTTACTTATTTGGGTATGACCCCAAAGACAGTACAAGCAAGCAAGAACATGATCATCACGATGATCGACGACTCTAAGTCGTTGAACGAGGTCGTTGTCATCGGTTATGGTCGTGCTAAGAAAAACGACTTGACAGGTTCTGTCACAGCCATCAAGCCAGACGAGATGTCAAAGGGTATCACAAGCAGTGCCTCTGATATGTTGGTAGGTAAGATTGCCGGTGTGGACGTACAGACTGCCGGTGGTCAGCCAGGTTCTGGAGCACAGATTCGTATCCGTGGTGGTGCCTCTCTGAATGCTTCTAACGAACCTCTCTATGTCATCGATGGTTTGGTTCTTGATAATAACAATCTGCAGGGTACAAGTAACGTCTTGGCGATGATTAACCCAAGCGATATCGAAAGCTTCACGGTATTGAAGGACGCTTCGGCAACCGCCATCTATGGTTCTCGTGCTTCTAATGGTGTCATCATCATCACTACCAAGAAGGGACGTGCCGGTCAGAGACCTACCGTTACCTATAATGGGGATGTTACCTTGTCAACCATCCAGAAGAAATATGAGGTGATGAATGCCAGTGAGTACAAGCAGGCTCTTACCTCTTTAGGCTATGATACAAGCGCATTGGGTACAGCCGACACTGATTGGCAGGACGAGATTTTCCGTACCTCTGTCTCTACCAAGCACAGTCTCAGCATTCAGGGTGGCTTGAAGAATATGCCTTACCGTATTGGCTTAGGTTTCGAAGACAACAACGGTATCGTTAAGACCAGTTGGATGAAGCGTTTCAACACATCGGTCAATTTGGCTCCTTCCTTCCTCGACAAGCACTTGAACTTCAACTTCACAGCGAAGTATATGTTCGAAAAGGACCGCTACGCCGATTTTGGTAGTGCCATCGGTGCTGCGTTGGAAATGGATCCCACACAGCCTGTTCGTGTAAACGATGAGGTGTACAATTATTGTACAGGCGGATATTTCGAGTATCTGGACAATGCGGGTAACACAATTACAGATCCTAACTGGACAAAGGTTCCCAGTACTCAGGCTCCTCATAACCCTGTGAATCTCCTCAACAACCGAAAAATAATAGCCAATACTCATGACATATCTTCAAACTTAGAGGTAGATTATAAGGTTCATGGCTTCGAAGACTTGCATTTGCATGCTGCCATCGGTGCACAGTACACTGATGCTAAGCAGCATGATGATATTAGCAAGTATACATCATCAATCAACGACATTACAAAAGCATCCAACAACTATTTTGGTTGGTATGCTACTAACCATCAATACAAATACAGCATTGAAGGAAAAGCATTTGCTGAATATGCCCACAAGTTTGGTGTGCACGACATCGACATCATGGCAGGTGCTGAGCAGAGCCACTTTCACAGAACAACCTATGACTTCGGAAGCGGTATCGATGAGTATTTGAGAGATACCAATCCACAGATAGTAGATGGAGAATGGAACTACGTGAATAACCCACGATACATGGCAAACACCATGTGGAAGGGTCACAACTCTTTGGTATCTTACTTCGGACGTTTCAACTATAACTTGCTGGACCGCTATTTGCTTACTGCAACCTTCCGTGCCGATGGTTCTTCTCGCTTCAGAAAGGGCAAGAAATGGGGTTACTTCCCAGCAGCAGCCTTTGCCTGGAAGATTAACAACGAGCCATTCATGAAGAACGTAAAGTGGATTGACGAATTGAAACTCCGCTTGGGCTGGGGTATGACTGGTCAGCAGAATGGTATTGACGACTTCTACTATACTCCTAAATATACCCTCAGCGACACTTATGCACAATATCCATTGGGTGACAAGTATTATCAGACCATGCGTCCTTCAAAATACAACCGTGATTTGACATGGGAAAAGACAACAACCTACAATGGCGGTATTGACTTCACCGCTCTCAATGGTCGCTTCGGCTTCAATATCGATGGTTACTATCGTAAGACTACTGACTTGTTGTCAGAAATAGACATCGCTGGTGGTACTAACTTTGGCGACAAACTCTTGAAGAACATCGGTTCTTTGGAAAACTATGGTGTGGAATTGGCATTCAATGTGAAGCCTATCGTCACCAAGGACTTCGTTTGGGATGTAACCTACAACGTGGGATGGAACCACAATGAAATCACAGAGTTAGAGGCTGGCTTGCAAGATTGGGTTGAGACAGGTAACACGGTATCTCGTGGTACCGGCACAAAGGTACAGGTAAACAAGGTTGGCGAACCTCGCAATTCTTACTATGTTTACCAACAGGTTTACGACGAGAACGGCAAGCCTATAGAGGGACTATATGTTGACCGTAATGGTAACGGCAAGATTGACCCTGACGACCGTTATTGCTACAAGAGCCCTGCTCCTGATGTCATCATGGGTTTCACCACCAAGTTTATCTATAAGAACTGGGACTTCAGTGCAGCCTTCCATGCATCTATCGGCAACTATGTGTACTACGATTTCCTGAACTCAAAAGCTCAGTTGAAGAAAATCAACGTAGATAACAAATCCTTCAGAAACACAACTGCTGAAGCCGTCAATCTTGGCTTTATGGGTGAAACAGATGAAGCCAATCGCAGTGACTACTTTGTACGCAATGCTTCTTACCTGAAGTGTAGCAATATGACTTTGGGCTATAGCTTCCCTGCATTGTTCAAGGCAGGTGCTGAAAAGATTTGCAGCGGACGCATCTTCTTCACCGTTCAGAACCCATTCATCATTACCAAGTACAAGGGTATCGACCCAGAAGTAAGCGATGGTATCGACAAAAATCCTTACCCACGTCCAATAAGCTTCCAACTTGGTTTGAATCTTAACTTCTAAAATAAAAAAAGGAGACAATTATGAAAAAAATATTTTTAAAGACTGCAATGGCAAGCATGTTGTGCATGGGCTTTGTCTCTTGCGCAGACGAACTGAATATCAAGTCCATTGACCCACAGTCCACCCCAACATATACAGTAGAGGGGCTCTTGGCCAAACAGTATGCTACTCTTGGCCTTACTGGTCAGAAAGGTCCCGCAGGTTCTTCTGACTTGGGTCGTGGTGATGAGGGTGAGAGCGGATTCATCCGTACCATTTTCAACCTGCAAGAGTTGATGACTGACGAGACAGCATGGGCATATCAGAATGATCCTGACATCGCTCCTATCACAAATTTAAGTTGGAAAAGCAGTAATGGCCGTGTAAACTGGGCATACCAGCGTCTCATTTTCGACATTACCCTGTACAACCAGTTTATTACCGAGCAGTCAGGTAGCTTGAGCGAAGATAAGATTGCAGAAGTTCGCTTCCTCCGTGCACTGAACTACTATTATTTCCTCGACCTGTATCGCAAGGCTCCTTTCAAGCTCACTTTCGACGATAGTCTCCCTACCGAGAAAAGTGGCAAGGATCTCTACGAGTGGTTGGATAATGAGTTGACCACCATTGAGCCTCTGATGGCTGAGGTGGGCGCTTATAATAACAGTCAGAATTTCGGACGTGCCGACCGTGGCGCAGCATACGCACTTCATGCCCGCTTGGCTCTTAACTCTGAAGTTTATACCGATGGTCAGGTGAAGGATTACCAGAAGGCTATCGATTATTGCGACAAGATTCTCAACAACGTAGGTGAAGGCGAAGGTAAATACAATCTTTGCCGTGCAGAAAAGAACGGTTACAGCGGTTACCAGCAGCTGTTCATGGGCGACAATGACTGCAACCCAGAGGCCATGAAGGAAATCATCTTCCCTATCCGTCAGGATGGTTTGAAGGCGCGTGCGTATGCAGGTACCACTTACCTCGTAGCGGCAGCCACTATCGCCGGTATGCCTTATGCAAGCACGGGTGACCCATGGAAATGTTTTTTTGCCCGCGAGAACATGGTTGAGAAGTTCTTCCCAAACAAAGACATCCCTATGGCTGCTAAAGAAGATATCCCTGAAAATGCAACACAAGAGAAGATTATAGCAAAAGATAATGAGAAGGGTATCAGTACAGCCGATGTCGTAGCAAAGGCTAAGGACGACCGCGCCCTGTTATATATGGGTGTAGGTGGCTGCGAAACAGGCAAAGTTCGTACAATCAATCCTGGTGAGAACATCACAGGTCCTCTGAATGGTGCGTCTTTTGTAAAGTGGAGCAATCTCCACGCAGACGGTACAGCACAGCACGATCAGAACTATTCTGATACCGACTTTCCTGTGTTCCGCTTGGCAGAAATCTATCTGACCCGTGCAGAGGCTAAGTATCGCCTCAACGGCAGTCAGGAAGGTTTGGCTGACATCCTGGAGGTTCAGGGCCGTGCCAATCGTGATTTGAAAGCTACATCAGTAGATGATCAGACTCTTATCGATGAATGGTGCCGTGAGTTCTATATGGAAGGCCGCCGTCGTTCCGACTTGGTTCGCTTTGGCTTGTTTTCAGGTTCCAAGTATCTCTGGAGTTTCAAGGGTGGTGTGGAAAATGGTACTGGTATTCCATCATACTACGACGTCTATCCTATTCCATACAATGAGATTAAGAACAATCCTAACATGACACAGAACCCCAAATATTAATTGTTTGGAAACCAGATTTAATTAAAAGAAATCAATTATGAAAAAGATATTCAAATTCATGTTGCTGCCAGCATTGGTACTCCCTTTGCTCTTTACATCCTGTGATGAAGACAGAGACAGCAACCCTACATTGGACCTGAGTCATCTTGCAGAGGGATTTGTATTGAACACTCCTGCTCTTGCAGAAAACAATACATACGACCTCAACAGTGCAAAAAACTTGGTACTGACATGCTCTCAGCCAAATTATGGTAATGTACCCTATCCAGTGAAGTATTATGCACAGGTTTCTATTGACCCTGCATTTGTCAGCGACGCTACAGTCACTCATGTAGAGTTGGCGACATACGCAGACAATGCAAGCAGTTTGGAATTTAATGCATCCGAAGTAAACGATGCTGTGGTATCTCTCTTCCAGGCAGCCAATCCTGATACAAGTGTTCCAGAGGAGATGCCTATTTATATCCGCCTTCGTGCAGTCATTGGCGGTACTTTGAATCAAACCTTGGGCGAGACTTATTCAAATGTCATTACCCTGCCTTCTGTCAAGGCTTCTTACGAGGCTCCAGACGCTAAGTTCACTGACAACCTCTTCTTGATTGGAGATGGCATCCAGACTTCATGGGAAAGCTGGAAAGCCATTCCACAGGTATATGGTTTAACAGGCAACTATTATGGTGTTATCTACATGCAAGCTGGCGGAGAATTCGAGTGGGGTACCGAGAACAATGACTATCGTGGTTACAACCGCCTTAAGGAAATCAACGATGAAGCCGGTGCTGGTATCACCGAAGGTGACGAGCATAAAATCAAGGTAGCCAATGCAGGTTGGTACACACTCTATTTCAAGGGTAAGATTACCGAAGACAAGAAGAATATCGATTGGGCACTGACTATTTACCCAACACAGGTTTATCTTTTAGGTGCTTGTATGAACCAAACATGTGACCCTTGGGTATTTGATGAAGCTTATGCATTGAAAGCTCCAGCCGACAAGAATGGCAAATGGGAATCACCAGCATTCCTTGCCAGTGCAGAGCTTCGCGCTGCTGTCAAGGTGGGCACATTAGACTGGTATACTACAGAGTTCACCATTTACAATGGCAACTTATTCTGGCGTAGATATAATATCGTTAAAAGCTGGGCAGAAACAGAGGGCGAAGCATACTCTGTAACAACCACCGTTGGCCAGAAGTTGTACATCGACTTCGATAATAACACAGCAGAAGTTAAATAATTAAGACCAAAGCAAAATGAAAAAGACATTTTTATATAGCTTAGCAGTCTTGGCAAGTGTATCACTTGCCAGCTGCAACGGCGACTACGATGATTGGGCTCAACCACAGCACAATCCACAGGAAGCCTCAGCTGCCAAATATGGTATTACCTTTACAGCGGGTCCTGAAGCAGAATGTAATATGCCTGACGAAGATGGAGTCATCAATCTCGTCACAGTCAACTCGACTGATGCCAATGTTACAGGCTACACAGTGAAAGACTTGAAAGTGAATGGTGAGGCTATCAAAGGCGAAGCCGTCGGCAACAACATTCAGGTAAATGCAGTCGAATTGGAGAAGATTCTCTGCAAACAGAACAATTCACGCGCAAGCGTAGCTCGTGACATCAACGTTGAGTCCAAGGTTTCTGTCAATCTGGCATCAGGCGATGCTGTCGCTATCAACACCGTAGGTACGACTACAGCAAAACTTAAGCCAACCCCAACTCCTGCTATCGACCCGAATGGTTACTACATGCTTGGACATTTAAATGGAAAGGATGATTGGGACAATACCGATCCTGTATGGATGAACGAAGTGTCTGATGGTGTTTATCAGGCAAAAGTTACTACTGCAAAAGACAAGAACTGGTTTAAGTTCTTTGAAGGCAGCAAGTTTGTTAGCGGTGATTGGGATGCCATTAATAGTGGTGCCTTAGGATGTAAGGATAATGGTTGTGAAGATGCTTCTGGCTACATCTATTATACTGGTGATAAATGGGGTGAACTCCAAACATTGGTTATCCCTGGTGCTGGTACATGGATTGTAACTCTCGACATGAACAACCTGACTTACTCTGTTGGCAAGCCTATCCTCTATATGGCAGGTGATGCTAATGGCTGGAATCAGATTGACATCCTCAATAGTGATGATGGTGTTCACTTTACAGGTTATATGTACCTGAACCAGAATGGTTTCAAGTTCTGTACTCAGCCAAACTGGGATGGTACTAACTATGGCGGTGCATTCTTCGGTCAGGAAAGTGACAACATCATGATGACACAAGAAGCAGGTTTCTATCAGGTAGATGTTGACTTGTCTGCGAAGACTTACACACTGACTCCATTTACTATTGGTATCATTGGTAACGCAACTCCTAAAGGTTGGGCTGGTGATACAGATATGACATACAATCCGGAAGAGCGCTGCTGGGAACTTAAAAACGTCGAATTGACTGATGGCGAAATGAAGTTCCGTCACACAAACGATTGGAATCTCAACTGGGGTGGTCCACTTGACGCCTTGGTTCATGATGGAGATAACATCGCTGTAGCAGCTGGTACTTACGACATTAAACTTAAGGTTAATTGGGCAGAAGGAACAGCAAAGTGTGAGATGACAAAGAAGTAATATCTCTCAAAAAATTACAATTAAAGGCGGTTTCTATTCAGAGACCGCCTTTTTGTATGCCCTGCATTCTTTTCTTCATTTTTCCCTAAAACTTTTGGAGATTAAAAAGAAATGTTGTACCTTAGCGGCATCATCATAATAAATAAAAAATATGGGACATCAAGAAGATATTGTAAAAACAGAAAGTAAAATCATAGTCGTCAGGAATATTCAAGTTATTCTTGACAGAGATGTTGCAGAATTGTATGGAGTAACAACCAAGGTGGTTAACCAAGCCATAAGAAACAATCCGGATAAGTTTCCTTCTGGATATGTTATCGAACTGACTAACAGCGAGAAAGAGTATGTGGTCAAAAATTTTGACCACCTCGAAACATTGAAGTTTTCTCATGCAACAGTAAAGGGATTTACAGAACAAGGACTTTATATGCTTGCCACAATATTAAAGTCACCAATGGCAACAGCCACCACCATTGCCATCATTGATACTTTCACTAAACTTCGCAAATTGGCAAGAACCATCGACAAGGTGAACGAAGATGCTAAGGAGCATGGTATTTATCCGGACAAGAACACAGAGGACAAGATACAGACTGCCATGAACGAAGTCTTCGACGACAACTTGCCACTGAAAATGCGCAAGCTTACCTTTGGTGTGAACCTGGGAATCCTCAAATTCTCTTTGGAAACAACAAGGGAATCCAAAGAATAAAAGAAAGAAAAAGGCGGTTTCTATTCAGAGACCGCCTTTTTGTATGCCCTGCATACTTTCGACCTGTACGATTGACACGTCCTAAAGGGGCAGAAGCTTAAGTAAAAAAGCAATACGCCAATAACAGGAGCTTATCGTTTTTCGCCTCCTGAAACAACATGATTCTGAACTGAGGTCATGACAGATACTATGAATTTGCACAAAAATGCAAACGTTTGCGCAAGTCGTTTGCTTGATTTAGGTCAAGAAAAGATTGCCACTACAAAAGAAAATCATAACTTTACCCCCGAAAACAAAAAACAAGAAGAATATGAAGAAAGTTTACTTGACACTTATTGCACTCTTAGCAGTAATCAGTGCTTCGGCACAGGGATGGCCGGCAAACTACAATGGAGTCATGCTGCAGGGCTTCTCTTGGAATGCATACGAGGCTGCACAATGGAAAGCTCTTGAGGCTCAGACTACAGAGTTCAAAGGATTCATCGACCTCGTATGGGTTCCTCAGAGCGGAAAATGTGCTGAAACCGTACAGGTAATGGGCTATAAACCCTATTACTATTTCAACCACAACTCCAGTTTCGGAACAGAAGACGAGTTGCGTTCCATGATCAAGACTTTTAAGAACAATGGTATCGGAACCATTGCCGATGTAGTTATCAACCACCGCAATACCGAGGGTTGGTTCACTTTCCCAGCAGAGACATACCAGGGTGTGACCTACCAGATGCTGCCTACCGACATCTGCAAAAACGACGATGGTGGTAAGACCTTAATCCAAGCAAACAAAGAAAACGTCAATCTCAGCATCAACAACGATGAGGGCGACGACTTCGGCGACTGCCGTGACTTGGACCACAAGAGCACTAACGTGCAGAAAGTAGTAAAGGCTTACTTGAAATTCCTGAAAGAAGACTTGGGGTACGAAGGTTTCCGCTATGACATGGTGAAAGGCTTTGCGGCAAGCCATGTGGGCGACTACAACACAGCAACAGGTATTCAATTCTCTGTGGGAGAATACTGGGATGGAGTAAGCAGTATCAAGAACTGGATCAACAATACAGGCAAGAAAAGCGGTGCCTTCGACTTCCAATTCCATTACAACATGACCGATGCTATCAAAAGCAACAACTGGACAAAACTGAACAACAGCAGTCTGATGTCTGATGTTTCCTATCGCCAGTATGCCATAACCTTCGTAGAAAACCACGACATACAGGTACGCGAGGACAATAGCAACGAGGGAAGCAAAGACCCTATCCCTACAGCATATATTCCTGCTGCTAACGCATTCCTCATTGCCATGCCTGGTACTCCTTGTATCTTCCAGCCTCACTGGAAAGCATACGAGCACGAGCTGAAGAGCATGATAGAAGCCCGCAAATTAGTAGGTATCACCAACACAAGTTCTTATAGCAAATATGCCAGCAACACACAGTATTTTGCTAATGCAGTAAATGGTACTAATGGTCGCAAGTTGTTGGTGGTTGTAGGTATTCCAAGCATGATGACTACCCCAAAGACTGAGTACACCCGCATCCTCTCTGGCAAAAACTACATGTACTATCTGTCAAACAACTCAGAGACTGCATGGGCAGACAAAGCTTCTGGCACATACGAAGAAGGATTCAAAACAACTCTTACCGCAGTAAGCAAGAACACCTCTGCCAAGTTAGTTTACACCACCAACGGCAGCGACCCTACAGCCAGCAGCACTCAGGCAACAAGCGGTACATCGATCAACATCAGCAGTTCATGTACACTGAAGGTGGGTCTGCTCATCAACGGTACTGTAAGCGGTATTCGCACTTATAACTATAGCATCAAGCGTTTCGAGCCATACAACATCACTGTTTATGTAAACACAGATGACACCGGTTGGAAGAAGGTGAACTTCCACATCTGGAGCAACATCAACGTAAAAACAGACTGGCCTGGAACCACCATTACACAGACCAAGATGATTGATGGCAAGAACTGGTATTATAAGGACTTCACCATTACCCAGAAAGACGGAATGCTCAACTTTGTTTTCTGTGAGCCTAACGATGCAGGAACAGCAGCGAATTCTCAGTCTGGAGACTGCCTTGGAATCAACTCAACCGTCTTCATCAAGGTTGGTCCCGCAAAAAGCAGTGGAAAATATGTCGTAACTAATGTCACTAAAGACATAGATACTGGAATCGACTTGCCTATAACAGAGAACGCAGGCAGCTACACCGACCATGCTTGGTACACACTCAGCGGTATGAAGATGAACCAGAAACCTAACCAGACTGGCATCTATATCCACCATGGCAAGAAGGTGGTCATCAAGTAAATAAAAAAACCTAACATATAATTCATCTATTCAACTGGCGGCTCACGTTATGCGAGGGTCGCCAGTTTTTCGTATAGAGTAAAATAGCCGAGAAAGAAGAAATATCATTTTTTCGGTAAAACATTTGGAAGCAAAAAAGAAAAAATGTATCTTTGCATAAGATATTCTGCACTCGGCAATCTGAAAACAAGTTTTCAATGCGCTCATTGGTGCTATCTTTGCATAAGATATTCTGCACTCGGCAATCTGAAAACAAGTTTTCAATGCGCTCGTTGGTGCTATCTTTGCATAAGATATTCTGCACTCGGCAATTATCATTTAAACAAAAAGGAGGTTTTATTATGGCAGAACTGAGAGATAGATACATCCGTTTCGACTGGGCAATCAAAAGATTACTCCGTCAGAAAGCTAATTTTGACGTTTTGGAAGGATTCCTTACCGTATTTCTGAATGAAGAAGTAAAAATCATAGAAATACTGGAAAGTGAAAGTAATCAGCAGAAAGAAGATGATAAGTTCAACCGCGTTGATATAAAAGCCAGAAACAGCAAGGGAGAAATTATCATTGTGGAAATACAAAACACAAGTGAGCTGTACTACTTAGAGCGAGTTCTTTATGGAGTAGCAAAAGCTATTACTGAGCATATCAACCTCGGCAACAGCTATAAGGAGGTGAAAAAGGTATATTCTATCAGCATCTTATACTTCGATCTCGGAAAAGGTTCTGACTACATCTATATCGGACAGAACAATTTTACAGGTCTGCACACGAAAGACCAGCTCGTGATAAGTGCCAAGGAAAAGAACAATATCGTAAGAAAATCACCTTCTGAGATTTTCCCTACCTATATCCTTGTGCGTGTCAACGAGTTCAATAAAGTGGCAAAATCACCATTGGAAGAATGGGTAAACTATCTGAAGAATGGCGTTATCTCTCCAGACACTAAAGCTCCAGGTCTGCAAGAGGCTCGCGAGAAGCTAAAATACTACGAGATGTCGGATGCAGAACGTCACGCATACGACGAGCATATCAATGCCATCATGATTCAGAATGACGTACTCGGCAATGCTAAATTAGAAGGATTGGCTGAGGGAAGAGCTGAGGGAAGAGCTGAAGGAAGAGCTGAGGGAAGAGCTGAAGAGAAAAAAGCAATAGCCCGCAACCTGCTTTCACAGAACATTCCTTTGGAAATTATTTCCCAAGCCACAGGACTGAGCATAGAAGACATTCGGTTATGTCACCCTCACTCTTGAAGAGGAAATATTCAACTATTGTTGGTGCGCTCTATTCTGAGCACCTGGTCGCAATAATCGACCACAGCAGGACGATGTGTAATGAAGATAATGGTCTTGTCGTGAGAAGACAGGATGTTCTGCAACAGCTGGCGCTCGGTTTCTGGGTCAAGGGCACTCGTAGCCTCATCGAAGAGCATGATGCTGCGATTGCGCAACAGACTGCGGGCTATGGCAATACGCTGTGCCTGTCCTTCACTCAGTCCTCCTCCCTGTTCGCTGCAAAGAGTATCCAAGCCTGCAGGCAACTCCATCACAAAGTCGGCGCAACTCTTATGCAGAGCCTCCACCATCTCCTCATCAGTAGCATCGAGCTTACCCAACCGCAGATTGTCGCGGATAGTTCCGCTCATCAGCGTGTTGCCCTGAGGCACATAAACAAAGTTGCATCGATGAAGCGGAGTGAGCGTCTGACTCTTCACCTTATTATATATAGAGAGCTGACCTTGCTGCGGACGAAGCAGAGCCAGGATAAGGCGAACAAGAGTTGTCTTGCCGGCACCTGTCTCACCCAAGATAGCAGTACAGCTGCCTGGTGTGAAATCGAAATCGAGCTGATGAATGACATTGCGGGCATCGGAAGCTGAGTCGTCCTCAGACTGCTCTGCCTTGTAGGCATAACTCACTCCCTTAAGGCGAATGCCGCAAGGCGAGTCTATCTCTATTGGCTCACCCTGTTCCTCCAATGGATTTTCCTCCAACTCCATGAGTCGTTCGGCAGCAGTAAACACCCCCACAAAGGCAGGAACCAGCTTGGCAAGGTTGCGTGCCGGACCCTGTATTTTGTTGACAAGCTGCAGAAAGGCAGTCATGCCGCCAAAGGTAAGCGAGCCTGCACTCATGCGCACGGCTGCCCAAAGGAATGCCACCAGATAGCCCAAGGCAAAGCCAAAGTTAAGAACCAAGTTGCTGAACACGCTGAATATGGTCTTACGCACCACTTTGGAGCGAAGCTCGCACTGGGTGTTCTCCAACCGTTCCACCATGACGCTGTTACTCTCCAAGGTCTTGATAAGCATGCGGTGCTGGATGGTTTCCTGCAACACACTCTGAACCTTACTGTCGGTATCGCGCACCTGACGGGTAAGGAATCGCATCTTGCCCATATACACCTTGCTGAAAGCCAGGAAGATGGGTATCATAACGACGATGACTACCGACAAGAGCTTATCCATGGAGAAGAGATAGAAGAAGGCGCTGAGGAAAAGCGCCAGGACGCTCAAGGTACTTGGAATAGTCTCGGTAAGGAAGCCTACCACTTGCGACACATCCCCCTCAAGCCTGTTGAGCACATCCCCCGAATGAAGGCGCTCCCTGCCCTGCCACTCCGAGCGAAGGATGCGGTCGAGCATACGTTGCTGCATACGGTTCTGCGCCTTGATGCCCAGGAGGTTTCTTATCCAGATGCCAGAGATGTTGAGTGCGAAATCGCATAATATCAGTCCACCCATCAATGCCACAGCCCAATAGATATTGCCCTGCACGGCATGCGAAGCCACATCGATGGCATGCTTCACCGCCCACACCTGTCCTAAACTGACAGCAACAGACAGCAAGCCGACAACAGCATTGAGCATAGCCTGCAGACGGTTGCCACGCCAAGAACGCCAAAGCCACTTGAGCAGGGTCTTGGCATCATACTTGAACTTGGGAACCTTGATTATCTTCATCCATCTAAGCATTTGAATTCTTCACGCTTCGTTCTTCACTCTTCACTTAAATTCATCTTCCTCTCTGATCGGCACCCCACATCAACTTCTCTCTCAGAGTGGAGAAGTATCGCTGGTTGCGCTGTTTTACTATTTTAATGGTATGGGCAGCCTTGCGGATAACGAGACGTGTGCCTTCAGTCATTCGCTCACTGCGTCCGTCGATGGCAACAAGGTAGTTGTGGCTACGGCTCTCCACATCGAGTGTTATCTCTGCCGTATCATTAATGACGACGGGACGAATATTTAAACTATGAGGAGCCACGGGCGTGAGACACAGGCTGCTGCTCTGGGGAATGATGATAGGTCCGCCATTCGACAGGTTGTAGGCTGTAGAGCCCGTAGAAGTGGTCACGATCAGTCCGTCAGCCTGGTAGTTAACCAGAAACTCTCCATCCACCTGCGTGCGAATAGAAATCATGGACGCATCGTCACGCTTCAGTACGGCAATATCGTTAAGGGCAAAAGGATTGCCTGCCAAGACACCTCCCTCTGCCTCTACCTGAATGACGACATGTTCCTCTATCTGGCACTCACCGGCATACAAGCTGTCCAAGGCTGCCTCCACCTCGCCAGGCAACACATCAGCCAGGAAGCCCAGTCGCCCCATATTTACACCGATGATGGGTGTTCCCTTGGCTCCCACTCTGCTGGCAGCCTTGAGGAAGGTGCCGTCGCCTCCCATGGAGATGACATAATCCACATCGAAGTTATAATCCTCGAACACTCCTGCCGCCTTCACATCAATGTGCTGACTGCGGGTGAGAAACTCGTAATAGGCATTCTCCACATAGATTTCGGCGCCTTTCTGCGCTAAATAGTCCAGGATCTTCTCTATCGAAGTAGACTTCTTGGCCTGGTACTCATTGCCAAATATCGCAAATTTCAATGGTTGTCGTGTCATTTATTTTGCTGTTTCAATTATTATTCTTACTTTTGCAAAGGTAATAATATAAATCGAATAATCAGACAAAAAGAACATAAAATTATGGCAAAGGTATACGAATTTCTTGCCAACGGCTTCGAGGAAATCGAAGGTTTGGCTCCGGTAGACATACTTCGCAGAGGTGGTGTAGACATCAAGACCGTAAGCATTACGGGCAGCGAATGGGTAGAAACTTCTCATGGCGTAACACTGAAAGCCGACCTGCGCTTTGAGGACGTGAAGGACTTCGGCGATGCCGACATGCTCCTTCTTCCAGGAGGAATGCCAGGCAGCACTCATCTCAACGAGCACGAGGGCGTGCGACAGGCGCTCATCGCTCATCACAAGGCCGGCAAGCGCATAGGTGCCATCTGTGCTGCCCCTATGGTATTGGCAAGCACGGGCATCCTCAACGGCAAGAAGGCTACCTGCTATCCTGGTTTTGAACAATACTTTGCTGCCGACACCGAGTATACTGGCCATCTGTATGAGGAGGACGGCAACGTGATAACAGGTGAAGGTCCGGCTGCTACCCTGCCCTATGCCTACAAGATATTGAGCTACTTCGTAGGCGACGAGGCTGTGGCAGAACTGCAGAAAGGCATGAGGTACACACACCTGATGAGCAACAAATAATTCTTAACTCTTCACTTAAATTATGGATTACGTAATCATTGTTGCCGGAGGCAAAGGACTGCGCATGGGAACAGAGACGCCCAAGCAGTTTCTACCTGTAGCCGGCAAGCCCATACTGATGCGCACTATAGAGCGCTTCTACGAATACAACCCCGACATCAATATCATCCTTGTGTTGCCCGAGAGCCAGCAGGAATACTGGCACCAGCTTTGCGAGGAGCATCATTTCGACATCAAGCACCAGATAGCCAATGGTGGCGACACCCGCTTCCAGTCATCAAAGAACGGACTGGCGCTTATTCCCGATGACGCCGACGGAGTGGTGGGAATACACGACGGTGTGCGCCCATTCGTATCAACCTCAGTCATAGACGAATGCTACGAGACCGCCCGCGAGGAATATGCCGCCATACCCGTATATGCTGTGACCGACACACTGCGCTATATAGACCAGCGTGGAGGAGGCAAAAACGTGATGCGCGACGACTATCGTGTGGTACAGACTCCTCAGACTTTCGACATTGCTCTTGCCAAGCAAGCCTTCAATCAGGGTTACAAGGCCCAGTTTACCGACGACGCCTCGGTGGTGGAAAGCTTAGGATGCCAGGTAGCAATGGTGGAAGGCAATCGCGAGAATATCAAGATTACAACCCCCTTCGACATCAAGGTGGCAGAAGCCCTATTAGCAGAATAAGAACAAGGGAATTCTTCACTCTTCATTCTTCACTCTTCACTAAAAAAAATGAGTAGTATTTTAGACCAAGACATCATGTACCTGCCTGGCGTAGGTCCTAAGAAGAAAGAGATTCTGAGCAAGGAGCTCGGCATCTGCTCGTATGGTGACTTGCTGGAATACTATCCTTATAAATATGTAGACCGCACCAAGGTGTTCCACATCAGCGAGCTGACACCGGAAATGCCCTTTGTACAGATAAAGGGAAGGATCCTCAGTTTCGAGGAATTCGACATGGGGAAACGCAACAAACGGGTAGTAGCCCACTTCTCCGACGGATTCGGAGTGGCTGACTTAGTTTGGTTTCGCGGCGCACAATACATCTACAAGACTTACAAGACCGATACCGAATACATTGTTTTCGGCAAGCCAACGCTTTATGGCGGACGTTTCCAGTTTGCTCACCCCGATATCGACGACGCACAGTCGCTGCAACTCTCCGACATGGGCATGCAGCCCTACTATGGTACCACCGAGAAGATGAAAAAGATGGGGCTTACATCGCGCGCCATAGAGAAGATAGCCAAGGCGCTGATAGAGAAGCTTCCTGCCCTGCCAGAAACCCTGCCCGACTTTATCACCCATCGTCTGCACCTTGTCTCACGCGACGAGGCCTTCCGCAACATACATTATCCACACTCTCATCAGGAACTGCAGAAGGCACAGGTGCGGCTGAAGTTTGAGGAGCTGTTCTACGTGCAACTCAATATATTAAGGTACGCGAGCGACCAGCGACGCAAATACCGGGGATACGTGTTCAACCGTGTGGGAGAGATATTCAACAATTTCTATGCGAACAACCTGCCTTTCAGTCTTACCGGAGCACAAAAGCGGGTGATGCATGAGATACGCGCCGACATGTGCAGCGGCAAACAGATGAACAGACTTCTGCAGGGAGATGTAGGATCGGGCAAGACACTCGTGGCACTGATGACCATGCTCATCGCACTCGACAATGGATTCCAGGCCTGCATGATGGCTCCTACCGAAATCTTGGCTGAACAGCATCTGCAAACCATCAGGGAGTTTCTGAAGGGGATGGACATCAGGGTGGAACTGCTGACGGGCATCGTAAAAGGCAAAAAGCGACAGGCCATACTCGACGCATTGGCTTGCGGAGAGGTGCAGATATTGGTGGGAACTCATGCCATCATAGAAGAAACCGTACAGTTTGCACACTTAGGACTGGCTGTCATCGACGAACAGCATCGCTTCGGTGTGGCACAAAGAGCCAAGCTATGGAGCAAGAGCCTGAATCCGCCGCATGTATTGGTCATGACGGCAACCCCTATACCACGCACCCTTGCCATGACTATATACGGCGACCTGGATGTAAGTGTCATCGACGAACTGCCGCCTGGCAGAAAACCCATACAGACGCTGCATAAGTTCGACACTCAACTGACCTCTCTCTATCAGAGCATCAGACGCCAGATCAACATGGGGCGACAGGTCTACATCGTATTTCCGCTCATCAAAGAGAGCGAGAAGAGCGATCTGAAAAACCTGGAAGAAGGCTTCGAGACTCTCAAGGAAGCCTTCCCCGACTACAACCTCAGCAAAGTGCACGGCAAGATGAAACCTGCTGAGAAGGAAACTGAGATGGAGAAGTTTGTGAAGGGCGAAACCCAGATACTCGTTGCCACAACCGTCATCGAGGTAGGCGTCAATGTGCCCAACGCCTCGGTCATGGTGATTCTGGATGCGCAGCGATTCGGACTCTCTCAGCTACACCAGCTCAGAGGACGAGTAGGACGAGGAAGCGACCAAAGCTACTGCATCCTGGTAACCAACTACAAGTTGAGCGAGGATACAAGAAAGCGAATCGACATCATGTGCGACACCAATGATGGATTCCGAATAGCTGAAGCCGACCTGAAGCTTCGAGGCCCTGGCGACCTGGAGGGAACGCAGCAAAGCGGAATAGCCTTCGACCTGAAGATAGCCAACATAGCACGCGATGGTCAACTTGTGCAACTGGCAAGACAGGAGGCGCAAGCTGTTATCGAGGCCGATCCGCAATGCAGTCTTCCCCAGTACGCACCATTATGGTCGAGGCTCAGAGAGCTGAAGAAAACCAACATCAACTGGGCTGCCATCAGTTAGCGGCAGCCCCTCAACCAGACAACACAGGCTATCAACATCAAGTAAAACAGAAGCAAAAATGGCAATAAAAGAACAAACATCAGAAGGAAACCTCTTCCCCGACATGCCCACCACGCCAGCCACTGTGCCTGTCTCCACACCCAAGAAGCGAGGTCGCAAGCCACTGGTTCGCGAGCCAGAGCCACGGCCCGACCTGACCAAGGAGGAAATGAGAGAAAAGCTCATAGGCATCAAAGAGATAGAAAGCGTAACAGGCATCAGATACATCCGACTGCACGTCACCGCCAAGATGATCATCGGCATAAGAGAAAGCTCGGGCAAGGAATTTACCATCAATCTCGATGAACTCTATAAAGCCTATACACAGTGCAACCACTTCACAAGTCCGGAGGTAAAGAAGTACATCTTCATGGGACATTCACCTGCCGTAGCTCTGCTCAGATATCTGAAAAATGGATAAATTACAAAAGAACAGAGATATCCAACAAGAGTAAAAAAAAGGAAAAACGAGAAACAGAAAAAATGTTAAAAACCGCTTTCGACTTTTCATGCAATAATTATGCCAATTCGCCTATATATAAACTGCATTCGAAAGCTATCCGAGTGAAAACGAGCATGTTAAAGACCGAATAATTTATGTTAATCCATTAGGTTGTTTGAATTATTTTTGTTATATTTGCAACGTCTATATAACAAAATCGCATCTTAGAGCACTTTGCATTGCGATTTTCCGTACAGAATTCTTATTGTTCTGTATGCTGAACGACCAACCTAAAAGAGTATTAATTTAGAATTATGAGTTTAAAAAGCAAGATAAGTAAAATCTTTGTAGGAGTATTATTGTCCCTCGCTGCCGTGCCCACTCAGGCTCAAGACCTTCTGGCACGTCAGGCACCGGTAGATCATCGAATGAAGTCGCTCGACACTTTAGCCATCTCTCATTATCGCCAGATGGAAGAGCGTGAGAACCCAGCCAGCGAGCTCTATGAAGATTTCTCCAATAAATATGCTCACAAAGCCACATCGCTGCCTGAGCATTTCCGTATAGACCTTCGTCATTTCTGTATGCCTACCCAGAGCCGCGTGGTAACCAGCAACTTCGGTTATCGTGCACAGTTTGGCCGTAGCCACAAGGGTATGGACATCAAAGTATATATCGGCGACACCATACGTGCTGCCTTCTCAGGAAAAGTACGTATCGTAAGATATGAGAGAGGCGGATATGGCAAATACATCGTCATTCGTCACAACAACGGACTGGAGACTATCTACGGTCACCTTTCTGCACAACTCGTAGAAGAGAATCAGGACGTAAGAGCCGGCGAAGTGATAGGACTCGGTGGAAATACCGGTCGAAGCACAGGTTCGCACCTCCACTTTGAGACTCGTCTTTGCGGCGTAGCCTTGAACCCTGCCTTGATGTTCGACTTCCGCAACCAGGACGTAGTGGGCGACTACTATGACTTCAACCGCAACACATACGAGAACGAGGGCATTGCTGCCAACTCGGTTCGTGGAAAAGTGGGCAACGGAGGCTACACACGCGAGGAAGTCAATGGAGGCTCTGTCGGCAGATACGAAGCCAGCACAAGTGGCGAGAAGCTTTACCACAAGGTTAAGTACGGCGAGACTCTCAGCTCTATCGCCGAGAAGCGTGGCGTCAGTGTAGAGAAGATCTGCCACCTCAATGGTTACAAGAAGGACAAGAAGCTTACTCCAGGACAGATTATCAGATACTCATAATTCTGTCATCATCCGATTGACAGCCTCGGCATAACATAGCAGAATAAACTTTTCATACAATAAATACAAAAGCAGGAACTCCCCAATAGGAATTCCTGCTTTTTCGTTGTCATTCCATCCAAGACTATTGGCTATAACTTCTAACGACTACTGAATGTAGTGACAACTTCTTTAAATTCTATAACTTCTGGACTTCAGATTGATTGTGTTCTGACTTTTTAAAGTGTACACAATTAACATAAATATAACAGTTAGCTAACAAAAAGTATTCGTATTTTTTGTAACTTTGTAGGCGACAACGGAATTCAACAATTATTAAATTATGAAATATTTGTATTTAGTTTTATTGCTTCTACCGCTAAAGGTATTAGGTCAGGTAAAATTACAAGATGTCACGATAAGTGGTAAGCAACCTAAGTTTGTAAGATTAAAGGGATATTTTCGTAGTTATCAACACAATGATTCTTTGCTTAAGTATTACGAGGATGGTATCGTGGAATACTATATCAATCTAAAAAATGAAAAAGTATATTTAAGAAAATATGGCAATCGTTATCTAAGAAATGAAGAGCTTATTAGCAAAGACAAGAAAAGGGCCTTTATGCTTAGCGATCAAGCAACATTTCGTCCGTGGCCAGAAGGAACAACTTTTATAGAGGAATGTCGTAAAAAGTATACTATTCAAGATTCTGCTAATATTGGATATATCAAAAAAGACAATCAAACAATAGGAAGAATAACTACTGATTCTATCCGAAAATGCTGTACGATAGAAATGGATATGGTGCCTACATATGACAAGCTTTCTCACAATATATTTGGTTTTTCACAGGAAATAGTAAGTGACAAATTCACGGAGGCTTACCGATTGAGTGATGAGGATTATTATTCCTTTAAAAATTTAATCTTTCAGAAAACTGATCAAAGTTATAATTATTGGCATAAAAAGGATTCTCATAAACAGTTAATTCATGTTGTCACAGAATTGTTTATTACGGAACAAGAATATGTAGATGAAAAGAAGAAAGAATCAGGCATTAATCTGCAACCGCAAGAAGCTACTCAAGCGATAGAAAACTATATATCAGTCCATGGATTGCCACCCCTGTCGCCAGAAGAACAAGCAGAAATGAAGAAACTACAGTTTTATGACCCAGCCAAATTGTAAGAAATAGGAACTATCAACGATTAGACAATAGTTCGTAAACAGAGTCTACTTTAAAGTAAGACCTGTTTTAAATGCTTTTATTTCACGAAAATAATCTCTGATTGATGCCGCTATCAGGATTTATTTTCGTATCTTTGGCATCATCAATCAAATAGAAAGACTAACAAATGGCAGACATAAAATTACTTCTGGTGGAAGATGACGGGAATCTCGCATTTGTCGAGAAAAATACGTTGGAAGATGTCATTGGTGGTTATGAGATTATAACTGCCTGCAACGGTAAAGATGGTATCAAGGCTTGGGAAACATTCAAGCCTGATGTTATCATCTCAGATATTGACATGCCTGTAATGAACGGCATTGACATGGTAAAGCATATCCGTGAATTAGATGGCGAGACCATCATTATGTTTACCACCAACCTCACTTCGCCGTCCAAACTGAAAGAAGGGTATCATGTTGGTGTTGATGAATATATCAAGAAACCTTTTGTGCCAGAGGAACTTGATTGTCATGTCAAGGCATTGCTAAAACTCAAAGGAGGAATAGCGAGACGTAACGTCTCGAATTGCGTCAAGATTGGCAAACACATATTGGATCCAGAACACACATGTTTAAAAGATGAAGATGGAAAAATCTGCTTGAAATTGGGACGACAAGAATCAAAGACATTAGAACTTCTTGCCAAGAACAAAAATGCAATCATCAAGCGGGAGACCATACAGAATATCCTTTGGGGAAGTGACGAGAAAGATTTCTATCTTGCGCGAAGACTTGATGTTGTCATAACAAACCTTCGAAAAGATCTTCAAATAGACGCGTTTGTGCAAATAGAGACCACACGTGGGGTAGGCTTTTCATTGATAGAGTCCATCTAATCCTTCTTCACCCCCCCCATTGCTTGCATCTTGATCTGGCAAGAATATGGTGAACTCGGTATATTTTCCGAGTTCACTATCTACAGTTACCATACCATGATGTGCATCTATAACTTGGAAAACATAAGTCAGCCCCATTCCAAAGCCAGACGCGCCTCCTTTTTTTATCATTCTATTAGAAGCTGAAGCACGCTCAAATTTATCAAATATAATCTTTTGATCGTCTTTTTTTATTCCAAAACCATTATCCCAAAAACGAATAACAACACCTTTATTCACTTTCTCAGAAGAGACACGAATAGTGACGACTTTATCGGAATATTTAATAGAGTTATCTATCAAGTTATAGAATATTTCTTTTAGGTACTCTATATCTGCATAGATGTTTGGGCAATTGAGTTGGTTCTCAAATGTAATGATCTTCTGATGGTTTGTTATAAAATTATTCTCTATTCTTGAAAGAATAGCAGAAAGGTCTACAGTCTCTTTATGTAGCTCTAATTTTTTTGACTCAGACTTGGAGATTGTCAGAATATTATGGATTAATTGATAGGCATGCTGCGTTTCTGCATTGATTACATTTAGATATTTTGTTCTTTTTTCCTCATTATTTATAACTCTTTTATTATTTAAAGCTGTCAGTGATAATTGGATGGTTGAAAGGGGAGTCTTTATATCGTGAATCATAGAATAGGTAAACTCCTTCTTTACTCTTGCTGCTTCTTGCAACAAACGAATGGCCTTGTATAATTTTACGACACATAATAAGATAAACATTCCTATAATGAAGCTACTAAGTATGATTAGTCCCAACTGTTTAAAAAACAAATTAATAGGGTTTAGTAATTCTACTTGTATTCCTATAGACTTGTTGATTCTTACTGGAATGTATTGAGAAGAAATTTTATTGATGATAATAGAAGGCAGAGAGTTGCTCTTGGCCACAACTATTTTCTTGTTCGCTTCTACCTTATATATAATATATGCATAATCCCATCCTTTTGCCTGTATATTCTTCTGAAAGAACTCACCTAAACTTCTATAATTTATATCTTTATGGGTGGCATTAAAAACTCCTTCTTCTATATATTCTATACCTTGAAATTTAGGCGTAGACAAATCTGGAGCACCTGCTATCCGAGTTTCAGCAGGAACGTATATAAACCTTTTATATACTTCTGAAAACATGGATTTAACGACCACTTTGTTAATATCTTCAACCATGTTAGTTTCTGTATATAGAACAGTTTGGCGAATCCACATTGCTTGAAGAAACAATACAGATAAAATTCCTACTATAGATACAAAAATATACTTTTGCAGCAAATAAACTAATAACAATAAAAGAGATATAATTATGGTAAAAGAATTAACAGAAATGGAATGCCGAAACATATTCGGTGGAAGACCTATCATCATTTTCTATGGAAATGGGAAGTATAAAGTTATAAATGTCCCTGATTGATATTAATCATTTGACATTTATAGAACAGCTTGCACAGACAAAGTGTTTTATCTTTTGTGTAACATAAAAACTTAAAATTATGAAGAAGTTGGAAGAAATGGGACTTGTTCTGGTTTTCATATTTGTAAAAATGACAATAGATTTAACATAAAACTAACAATTTCCTAACATTCGGTATGATTCTAAAATTCTACTTTTGCAGCAGAATTTATCGCTTCGAATGGGGGAGCAAGTTCTGTAAGCTTACTTTAGTTAGAAAACTTATTTCAAATAAATTAAAAGCATGGAAAAGAATTTAAATTTAAAGGAGAAAATGTTGATTCCATTGAGTACAGTTGAGCAACAAAACAATTATGGTGGCTCTGTGTTGGGTGAATTATGGAAAGTCGCAAAAAAAATTATTAAAGAATTAAGTAAGGATTCATATCCGCCAATTATGTAATATCCCAAAAATGAAACATAAGTGCTGCTATCAGGTATTTAGTGTAATAGGATTTTTGTTGGTATGTATTGTATACGTTACATTACTGACACTTGCTATTCAATTTGTCTTCGAACTTACAACCCATATCATTGGTAGCTCTATGACTTTTAGTGAATGGAGTAAAAATGACATGGGAATAATTTGCACAGACATTATACCTTCTCTTGGTTTAATTCTTTTATGTCTGTGGAAGTTTAATGGGAAAAAGATAATAAGTCATAGCTGTTCTAATTTTTCGACAGCATACGTTCCATATATTATAATATTAGGTATATGTACTTATTTTCCTATAGGGGTAATAGAAGATATTATATGTTTACCAGATTACTTGATGGATGATTTTGAAAAGTCAGTTTTCAATCCATACGAGATTTTGCTTATTTGCCTTATTGGACCCTTTGTAGAAGAATTACTGTTTCGAGGTGTTGTGTTAAAGCGACTTTTAATATATATGAACAATGTCTATAGTGCTATTATCTTGTCGGCAGTTCTATTTGCTTTGTTTCATGTTAATCCAGCTCAAATACCTGGAGCTCTCATATTAGGTCTCATAACAGGATATATAGTTTACCGAACAAAGAGTATTTTCTATAGTTTTTTCGTTCACGCTATATATAATTCTTTATGCTGTTTGCAATATTTTGCCATAGGATATGAGTCTAAGACCATAGATCTTGTAAATGGTAATTGGTATATATATTTGTTACTTGCAATATCAAGTTTGGGAATAGGATATTTTGTCGTTAAAACGATGAATTTTAAATTAAGTTTAATTAAAAAGTAGTAAAAATGAAAACAACTAATGTTATGTTAACAGATCTTACACAACGTGAGATGCTGGAGGTCAATGGAGGTGGTAAAATAACCATCATCCTAAAATACGGTAAAATTCTTCTTCGTGAAGCAGCTATTCAGCTTGGTCTTGATTGGCTTGAGAAGAAGCTTAGTGATTAACCTTTTATGTTACTCAGGTATGTTTACCTGAGTAACTTATTTAATTTTATGCAACTTTTACCTTCTGCTTGGATAGAGAATAGTATTGAGACCACTAGTGTCCACTAAATAAATTTAAGACTTAATTCTCTTACAGTTTGTAACTTC
>ERZ1034976.548-NODE-548-length-34863-cov-10.099058_pt1 | contig 34863 bp, 45 predicted proteins | sample MGYA00520623_ERZ1034976 | MGnify/ENA primary metagenome ERZ1034976 (study PRJEB33766, sample SAMN09781774) | gut metagenome | biome: gut microbiome | host: Homo sapiens | place: Madagascar | study: EMG produced TPA metagenomics assembly of the PRJNA485056 data... | reverse complement strand
GCCCAGGCGGCAACATCAGCACAGCAGACCACAGCCGACAAGAACATAACAGCAGACTACGCAAAAACTGCCAAGACCAACGCTGACAGCACTGCGGCAGACAGACAGGCGGTGCAGGAAATGGCGGCACAGGTGACGGCTGACAAGGCTACAGTGGCAGACCATGCCGCTAAGGTCGCCACAGACCGCAAAGCCGCTGAGACCGCCGCACAGACAGCACAGGCGGTGGCTGACAGTCTGCCTGAGGATTATGCTACGGCGGTTGGAAAAATCGCTGAAAACACAGCTGAAATAGGACGTGTTAAGCTGACGGATAAAGAGTTGCAACGCAGGGTAAATGCACTGTACGACTTAGGTCAGGGTATCACACACCAGTTTGAAACTGATAGTGATACGGCATATCAGAAAACTGTTCCTACAGGGGCAAAGCTGATGTCGGTGAAGTCTGTGGGTGGTAGGTCAATTGTTTGGAATCAAATATTTGAGGCGTATTCTGGCACAAATAACGGTGTAACGGTGACAACTGAAGCAGACGGAACGATAACCCTAAATGGAACTGCTGAATCGTCATATATCTATTTCAAATCCCTTAGTTCAGCCCAAAATAAAATTGGAAAATACATTTTAAAACTGTTGATTTTGAACAATCCAGACAGTGTAACAATGCGTTATGCCTATTTCAACAGAACCATTTCAACACCAACAGTTGATAAAGGTACTGCGTCAGCCCTGATTAATCAGACCGCAAAAGACATAGAGTTGCAAAAAGTTGCTGGACTTTCAGGGTTTACAACAGGCACAGTTTTCAATAACGTCAAAATTAAAATTCAGATTTTCGATTTAACCGCCATGTTCGGCGCAGGCAACGAGCCCACAACTGTGGAAGAATTTGAAAAAATATTCCCAGCTGCCTACTATCCATACAATGCAGGGGAGATTGTCAGTGCAGGCACAGAAGAGGTCGCTGTGGGTGATACCGCACACAAAATCCCCGAAGCAATCCGAAATCTGCCTGGCTACGGCTGGTCGGCAGGAACGGCTAAGAACTATGTTGATTATGAAAATAAACGATACGTTCAGTGTGTAGGCAGCGTTGATTTGGGAACGCTGAACTGGACTGCTGGTGGTGGTTCCCAGATAATTTTCATAGCATCGTCACAGAAAATTTATGGACAGAAATTGTCGTATAATTCTAATATTGCATCGAATATATTATGTTCAAAATATTTAGCAAAATCACAAAATGAGATATGGAGTAATGCAACATCTATGGGCATAGCAACCAATGCAACCATTGACGGGTATATCTATGTCAACGATACGTCATACACCGATGCCACCGCATTTAAACAGGCCATGCAGGGCGTAATGCTGTATTACGAATTGAAAACACCAATCGTCACCGATATATCATCGTTAATACCCGATGATTTCCTGCGAAACATCAGCGTGGAAGCAGGGGGTAGCATAACATTCAAAAACGGCAATGACAGCTACAGAATACCTGTGCCGAATGAAGAAGAGTATGTTGTAAAACTGAGCGAAGTAGGAGGTAGCGTATGACGGAATTGCAAAAGAAAATGGCTGACAAGCTGGGGCTATCCTCAGAAGATTTTCAGCCGAAAAAAGCAACAAAGGTGGATGAGTTAGAAGCGCAGGTGCTATATACTGCGCTGATGACCGATACACTGATTGAGGAGGACAAAGAAGATGTATAGAAAAGTCAAACGTTTGTACGATTTAGGGCTGTACACCGCTGAACAGGTCAAAGATTTTGCCGACAGGGGGAAGATTACCCCTGAACAGTATGAGGAAATCACAGGGCAGAAGTATGAAAGCGAGGTGGAAAAGTGAAGTACATAATCATGTTGATAATCGTGATAGGGCTTGCACTGGCTGATTTTGCCACAGGCTGGATAAAGGCATACTGCAAGGGTGATGTTCGTTCGTCCAAAATGCGCAAGGGCGGTCTGAACAAGCTGGCTGAGATAGTTGTCATGGGCGTGGCTATCGGTTCGGAAATCGGTTTTGAACAGCTGGGTCACTACTACGGACATGACGAACTGGCAGGCATTGCAGGCACGATAACAGCACTTGCGGTTTTCGGTTATATTTTCGTCATGGAAATAGTTTCTATTTTAGAGAACTATGGCGAAATCAATCCGCAGGCTAGTTGGATAAACAAAATTATTGAAAAATTTGGAGTTTTCAAGGATAAGGAGGACTAAACTATGACATTTGATGAGTTTATCAAGAAGCACAATGGCGTAGCTGTTGACTATGACGGAGCAGCAGGCAGGCAGTGTGTAGACCTTGCAACAGCGTATTTTAACGAGGTCTTCGGCTCAGGTATCAAGAATTTCTGGTATGACGCACATCACTTTTGGGACTTGTTCGACAAGAACACTTGGTTGAAAGCAAATTTCATAAAGGTAAAGAACACGCCAAGTTTTGTACCGAAAAAGGGTGACGTAGCGATATGGTCAGGCACGTTGAATGACGGCTGGGGTCACATAGCAATCTGCACAGGCGAGGGTAACACGAGCTATTTCTATTCATATGACCAGAACTGGAGCGGAAAAGCCTGCACTAAGGTCAAGCATACTTACGACCACATAGCAGGCTTCCTGAGGCCAAAGAACCAGAGCAAGATAAGTGCAAAAGTGCTTGACAAGACAGGCTACAAGCAGGGCGACAAAACAAACGGTGTGCTTGCGCTCAAGGAGCTGCTGCTTCTTGCAAAGGCGGTCAAGCTCCACAGTGTTGGCATGGACAAGAACGGTACATACGGAAAAGGTACTGCAAAGGCAGTTAATACCCTGCTGAAAAAGTGGGGATATTATGAGAACAGCATTGCAGGCGTGAACTTCATCAAGAGACTTGGCGATGAGATTGCAAAGAAGATAAAGTAGACAGTAAGACAGCCGACAGGGGTTATTCCTTGTCGGCTATTTTTTGTTTAGTATATAAGAACAATCGTGTAAAAATCGTGTACAAAAAAGAAAACCACCGTATTTACGGTGGCTTTCGTATGCTTGGCGGAGAAGGAGGGATAAATTATACCACTTCACACCGCTTTTTACTGCTTTATAAAACTACTCGCAAACCACGCTTTTACGTCATTTAAGCCGCCTTTCTTGTTCCATATTTCGCAAGCATATATTTACAATTCAGCTTTATCGTGTACAATTCGTGTACGCCAAATCAGACGATCTCATTCAATATCTTCACCGCACGTTCTTCCTCTCGTGGGTAGAGGTGCGAGTAGGTGTTCCATGTCATTGATATGTTGGAATGTCCAAGACGTCTTGCTATCTCCTGAATGTTTATGCCCTCATTGGCGAGCAGGGAAGCGTGGCTGTGACGGAAGTCATGAATACGGATACGTTTGACACCTGCCAAGTCTGCAAACTTCTTGTTGGTCTTTTCAAGGGACGTGTCACGGATAGGACGCTCACCGCCGCAGATGTACATATTATCATTAAACTTCGGTACTGCTTTCTTACAACGTTCGTAATGCTCATCAAGCACTGCTCTTAACGGCTCTGGTATTTGTATCGTCCGTATGCTCGGCTTGTTCTTTGGTGGCGTGATACGATCACCGCCTTTGAGCTTCTGAGCAATGCTCTTGGTGATAGATATGTAGCCGTCTTTTATATCCGTCCATTGCAGAGCGTATATCTCGCCTTTTCGCATACCCATATAAAATGCTATGTTGAAAAATACATAGTAGTTCCATTCGTACATTGAACCGCTGTCCTCTGCGGTCTGAGCGTAATTCTTAGCTACCGATATGTATTTCTTGAACTCATCAGGAGTGTAGAAAAGCATTTCTTTCTTGGCTTCAAGTGGCGCTTTAAAGTTGCCTGCGGTTATAACGGGATTTTTCGGAATGTATTCCATTTTTACAGCATAGTTCATCATTGCACGAAATTCGCCATAAATGTTCTTTCGGGTGACGATAGCCAATCCCTGATCTGACAGCTCCTGCTTCCATTTCTGCACCATTGGCACGTTCAGATCATTTATCCTCACGCTTTCAAAGGTCGGCAGGACGTTCTTTTTCAGTATTCTCAGGGACTTGTCCAGCGACGTTTCACGGACCTCTGAACGCTTGGCGGTGATGTACTCCGTGAATAGCTGTCCGATAGTCATTTTCGGAGTTATCTCTTTAGCATTGAGCTTTTGTGTAAGTTGGAGTTCAAGCTGCTTAGCCGCCTCTGCACCGAACGCCACACGGTCTATCTGATGAGGCTTTCCAAAACTGTCCGTGTAATTGATACGCACACGATATTTTTGCAGACCGTCTTTTCTTATATTCTTTCCGTTCTTGTCTGTCATTTTGTAGATCGGCATAAATGTTCCTCCTATTCTTGACACTCTTAGAAAAGTGTGCTACAATAAAAGGGCAGAATTCGCCCTTTCTTAGCGGTTGGGTGTGAATTTTCGAGCTGATACTGTCAATATCAGTTCACCTGTCCTCTGAGTGCTGTCAACGCTCGGAGGACTTTTTTATCTTATTTTATAAGCAAAGATTGCCTATACTGTTCAGCTTCTGGAACGTCAGTCCATTCAACTGTTTTATCAAAGTTTTCTCTTACAACTTTCTTTATTTCATCAAGTGTAACATGGAAAAATTCTCGTCTTGGGTTTATCTTGTTTACTTTGCGGTCTGCAAAGGCTGTATGGAGTGCAGTTTCAAGTCCTGGAGCGTCCTCTGTAAATATCAATGCGTGAACATCAAAATTAAAAGGTACAGAAGCGTCACCTAGCTCATTTACTCTGTCCATTGGCTCAAGTCGGCGTGTCATGCCTATTTTGTAAACATCTTTGCCAAATGCACCTATATTACTGATAACATAAACATATCCTGCACGTTTGTTGGCTTCACGATAATCAACATCTTTTATAGCCTTTTCGGTATCCTCGATATTGAGTTCAAGCTCTCTGCGTTTAGCAAGCAAGTCGGGATTATCAGGCGTTTTTGCAAGCTGCTCCTCTACTGCTTTAAGGGCATTTTGATAATGAGACTGCTCTTTTGCAAGCTTCTTGCGTGCTTCTTCAATTTCTTTCTGAGCCTTAGCTTCCTCACGCTGACGTTCTCGTTCTTCTTTGATACGCTCTTTTTCCTCCTGCTTTTTCTGTTGAAAATCCAAAGCAAGACACAATTCTTCTGTTTTAAGTTTTACATAGGCATGGGTTATGGATATAGACATTATAGAGCCAAGCTTTGATATCTGTTCGCAGGATTTATGTATTCTGTCTTTTGACTTTTCAAAGTTGGATATCTTGATATTATCCACAATATCGTCACATTCAACATTAAAGGCTCTCAGCAGAAGCTTCTGCATATCCTTTACCATTTTGTTGCCCTGTGATTTGCTGCCGTTTACTGTCCAGCCCATGTTTCCTGTGCAGGCTTCACCTTGTCTTATCATCATCTTCTGTTCATTGCGCACTTCTTTGAGCCTATCTTTGTATAGGTCGGAATTTGCAAAAGTAAACGTAGGTGAATATATGCCATAAGACTGCATATCTATATCATCATCAAGCTTGAAGATCTCAATTTTCCTATCTTCAATTTCCTGTGCTTGCTTTGCAAGAGTGACCTCATAACGAGAAAGCTGTTGTTGAATATCAAAAAGCTTTGCCTGTGCGTCTGTCTGCGACTTTTCCAATTCTGCAATATTTTCTTTGAGCTTAATTATATTCTGCTGCTCAGGTGTGAGCTGACTACGCAGGCTTTCTATTTCAGCTTGAAGCGCCTGCTCTCTTTTCTTTGACCCGAAAATTCCCATATTGTTTTCCTCCCTTAATTTCTTATTTTATATAGACAAATGATAATATAAGGCATATTGCAATAAGTAACACACCTATGCAAGTAACGACTGTCATGCAGCCGTTTGGTTTAGCTTTGTCCGCAGAGTTATCAAACTCAATTGTACCGCCATGTGCCTTTTTACCAAAAGTTAAATTTAAGCACTTGCTACGTTTTCTTCTCTTACGAGATTTTGACCCCATAAACGTTCCCTCCTATTTTTTAATTTTGCTCACAACAACTGCAAGGAACGTATCCTAAAGAAGTCATATGAGAATATGTTTGGAGATTATAGACTGTATATAATAGATCTAAACCAGTCTCATTCCAATGTAAATCGGGACAATCTCTATTCTCGTGAAAAACGACGGGGTGCTCTCCATATAGAGGCTCAGACGTATAGTAGGTTTTCAATGGCTCACTATACTCAGTTTCCTGCGTTTCATCAGGATAATCGTTATTATCCCATACTGTTGGAGTTTCAGCCCATGCAGATGTAGTTGTTGTGGTTGTTGTAGTTTCAGTAGTAGTCGTTATGGTAGTTGTATCAGAAGTCGTTGTTTCTGATGTTTTCGGCGTTGTGACAGTAGTTGTAGGAGTTGTGGTTGTTGTAAACGTCGTCGCAGGATTAAAAGACGGCTTCCACGTTGCATATGTAGAAGTTGTAGTTTCGTTCTGAGCATTTTCAACTTTTATGTTTGCTGCCTGCTCAGATTTACCACATGAACTGCAAACTATCATAGCGATAAAAGTCAATATAATTATTTTCTTCATTTTGTCATACCCCTATATCTACATTGTCTCGACTTCTTCAAGAGTGTCAAAACTAAAAAAATCACCTCTGGCTATATGCTCCATTTCGTGAGCTATAGTCTTTTTTTGTTCCTCATAGGATAGCCTTGAGTTTATGTATATATTATAAAATCCGTCAGAATCCATTGCTGTCACACCCTTTACCGTTATGGGCAAAGGAACGTATCTAATGCAATAATCCAATCTATTCACTATCCTTTTGCATACGCTTTAAAATCTCAACTGTAGCTTCTATATCCTCTTTGGTGACGTTCTTTGACACACTAAAGAGGATCTTCATTTCTGGTCGTGTCCTCAGCTCATCTATTATATCTCTTGTTTCATCATCAAGATAGATAGGCTCGTTGTGTGCTTCGACCTTGATACCCTCATCACTGTTTTCAGTAAAATAGGTAATAGGCACATTAAAAAAGTCTGCTATCTTCTGGAGTTTGTCAAGCTTAGGTTGACTCTTTCCTCTTTTCCATTCGCTAAAAACAGACTGACTTATTCCCGTTTCTTTTGATACCTTATACGCAGAAACCCCGTAATCTTGTAGCAGTTTGCTAAATTTTTCGTACATAAATTATACACCTTTCACAAAAATTAAATACTTAGAAAATTCTAAGTCAAAAAGTGTTGACAGGTTAGAAAATATGATGTATACTATGTACATACTTAGAAAAACGAAAGCGTATTCACCGGCAAGTGATTTTTGTTTTCTATGGTATGTAAAATAATATACTGTGGATTTTCTCCTGTTGATATTCTAATTATATAGGAAATCCTAAGTATATTAAACACAAATGATGTTATGGAGATGTAAATAATCTATGTATGAAACGTTTGCGAAACTGCTTTCAGAACGTGGCATATCCACTTACAAAGTCGCACAAGATACAGGTTTGTCACAAACAATGTTCAGCGATTGGAAAAATGGAAAGTCTAAGCCAAAAGTCGATAAGCTTAAAATACTTGCCGATTACTTCAGCGTAAGCCTTGAAACATTTGTTGAGTAGATTATACTACTTTATTCAAGTGATGTCAACAGCTAACAGTCCGATTGAACGGACAGAAAATGAGGAGGTATAAGTGTTGGACTTGAAAAAGGTAGCCTACTATCTTGGTATTGCGTTGTGCTTAGCAAGTCCGCTTGCATTCGGTATATGTATGCTTGCAGGGCTTGACAACACAGTTCCGTTGTCGCTTATGATAACCAGCAATGTTTGCAGGATATGTTCGCTGGAAGCAGAAATGACAGAAAATACAAAGAGGAGGTACAAAGGTATGAAACTGTACATAGTCACAACAGTAGACCAGTATCATGATAAAAGGGTGTTCACAGTAGCAGCAAAGAGTCAGTACGAGGCTCTGACAAAGGCAAGTGTTATTAGTCCCCATGAGAATGTTTTGACAATCGAGGAGGTGAACTAAATGAGGTCACCTGACATTGAAATGGCAGTGCGGCTGTACTATGAAAAGCCCGAAATAACCAATTCGGATATCAAGGAGCTGTTCGGCACAGGTGAAACGCAGACTATCAAGATCAAGAAAGCTGTTAAGGAAGAAATGGCAAAGCGTGGTGTGAAGTCATGGCTGCCGCACTCGGTCAATACTGAGATAGCCTACGAGGTGTGGGGCATTGATATCGACAACTTCGAGAAAAGGCTTAAAAAACTCCGCACGCTTTACGGAAAGGACGTGAGAAAATGATAGCCGTACTAGAGATAATCAGATGTGCCGCAGCGGTAGCGCTCTTGGTGGTGCTTGCAATGTATGTAGCGTACAGGTGGTATGTAAGTGTAAAAGAAACTGCCTACGAGGAAGCAGAGAAGAGCATAGAGCGTGCGGTGAGAGAAGCAGGCAGACCTGTGGTCAAGGTCGAAGTTGAAATGAAAGGAAAGTGGTAAAATGGCGTTGATACTGCTGATAACAGTAGCCGTGCTTGCAGCGATAGATGTAGTGATGTATCTTGTGCTGAGCGTGGTGGATAGGCACTGGGAGAAACGCTTTGAGAAAGAGGAGGACGAAGACGATGATAGTGATGAGAGAGGTATTTAAGAGGGACAAGCCCCTTGACAACGGCAGTGAAGCGGTCAATATCTGCGTGTTCCATTCAAATGTCAAGCCTGACGAGTGCGGTGCGCTGACAGTAACGCCAACGAAGGACTACTGCCGCAGATGTGCATTCTACAAGACCCGTGAGGACTTCGACAGAGGGCTTGGCGATGCCGCAAGGTCGCTGAGGGATAAGGGGCTTGAGCCTGTGAAGAAGATGGACTATGACGGCAAGCAGTATATGAGCGTACAGCCGATAAGGGAGGAATAAAGATGAATAAGGAATTTACAAACGAAGATATCATAAATGCGGCGAAACATTGTGCGACAAATGCTGACTGCGATAACTGCCCATTTTTCGCAACTTTGGAAATTGAGGGTTGCATTGAAACTTTCACACAATACATAGTGAACAACACAAAAAACGAGCCTGCACTGTCTGCCAACAGCACAAGCTCGGAGGTGGTATCAAAAGATACCAATTCAACACACCTTGATGATAGCACAAAAGGACAGATTTGTCAAGAGGCAGAAAAGGCTTGCAAGGCTTGTGAGCTGATACTGGAAATTTACGAACGTATGGACGATAATGAGCAGAAAGCCTTCGACCTGGGGCAGTCATATCGGGCAATGGTTGAGGTGAAAAAGGAGCTTGAGAGGATAGGGAGAGGCGGTGAGGGCAATGGCTGACCTGCCGACACGCTGTATAGATCCTGTCATGAAGTGCTGTCAGGATTGCGCTTGGGGATATCGTAAATATGGCGATGACGTGGAATGCTCTGCCGACCTAGCAGGCTGTTGTTTTGAAAGTGGCTGTATGTTGGGCTTTGATAAGGGCAGACCTGAGGACGAACCAACAGAAGATGAAATAAGACAATTTGAAAAAGAAATGAGGAGATCTGAATGTCAGTAAAAATAAACTCACTTGAATTTGAGAACGTAAAGAAAATAAAAGCCGTGCAGCTTGAGCCTGCAAAGAATGGGCTTACTGTTATCGGCGGTAAGAACAGGCAGGGCAAGACCTCTGTGCTTGACGCTATCGCTTGGGCGCTTGGCGGTGACAAGTATAAGCCGTCCTCTCCTCAGCGTGAGGGGTCTGTTGTCGAACCGCATTTGAAGATCACCCTCGACAATGGAATCGTGGTGGAGCGTTCGGGTAAGAACAGCTCCCTCAAAGTCACGGACAGCACAGGCAAAAAAGGCGGTCAGCAGCTGCTCAACAGCTTTGTGGAACAGTTCGCACTTGACCTGCCTAAGTTCATAAATCAGTCAAGCAAGGAAAAAGCTTCAACTCTGCTGAAAATAATCGGCGTGGGTGATACGCTCTATCAGTTGGAGCATAAGGAACATTCCCTCTATGACCAGCGAACGGCTATCGGCAGGATAGCAGACCAGAAGTCTAAGTTCGCAAAGGAAATGCCTGTGTACGCAAACGTCCCTGCCGAGCCTGTTTCGGCTTCGGAGCTTATCAGACAGCAGCAGGATATACTTGCTCGCAACGGCGAAAATCAGCGTAAACGTGACCAGAAAGAATACTACGAAAAGCAGTTAGAGATTGCTAAGTCTGCCTATGAGCGTGCAAAAGCAAGCTATGAAGCGGCAGTGAACAACTTCAAGCTTGCAAGCCTTGACGCACAAGACCTTGTGGACGAAAGCACAGCGGAGCTTGAAAAGAACATCTCAGATATCGAGGAACTGAACAAGAAGATAAGAGCAAACCTCGACAGGGAGAAAGCTGAGATAGACGCTGAGGACTACCGTTCACAGTATACATATCTCACTGAGCAGATAGAGGAGGTAAGGCAGGCAAAGACTGACCTGCTGAGCGGTGCAGACCTGCCCCTTGAGGGTCTTTCCGTTGAGGACGGAGAGCTGCTGTATAACGGGCATAAGTGGGACAGTATAAGCGGAGCAGAACAGCTTATCGTCGCTACCTCTATCGTGAGAAAGCTCAACCCTGACTGCGGTTTTGTCCTGCTGGACAAGCTTGAACAAATGGATACCGACACCCTTGATGACTTCGGCAAGTGGCTTGAAGCACAGGGCTTGCAGGCGATAGCCACAAGAGTTTCCACAGGTGACGAGTGCAGTATCATTATCGAGGACGGCAGGTCAATGGACAATGATAAGGAAGAAAACACAGAAACGAAAACTTGGAAAGCAGGTGCATTTTAATGTATGAGATAACATCAGGAGTTGTAAGTTCCGCACAGAAAGTCGTGATATATGGTCCTGAGGGCATAGGCAAATCCACCTTTGCGGCTCAGTTCCCCGACCCTGTATTTATTGATACAGAGGGCAGCACAAAGAAGCTGAACATCAGACGTTTTCCTAAGCCAACAAGCTGGGAAATGCTCAAAAACGAGGTAAAGGAAGCTATGAATGGCAGGCTCTGCAAGACCCTTGTCATTGATACATTTGATTGGGCTGAACAGCTTTGCATTGAAACTATCTGCTCGGCACATCAGAAGAAAGGCATTGAAGATTTCGGCTACGGCAATGGCTATGTTTACGAGAAAGAGGAGATAGGCAAGTTTCTTAATCTCTTGCAGGAGGTAGTTGACAGCGGTATCAACGTTGTACTTACGGCTCACGCTCAGATGAGAAAGTTTGAACAGCCTGACGAGCTGGGCGCTTATGACCGCTGGGAGTTAAAGCTCGGCAAGAAAACTTCTTCTCAGATATCGCCTCTTGTGAAAGAATGGGCAGATATGGTGCTGTTTGCAAACTACAAAACATATGCAGTAGCTGTGGATAAGGACGGCAAGAAGTTCAAGGCTCAGGGCGGTGACCGTGTTATGTACACCACACATCACCCCTGCTGGGACGCTAAAAATCGTGACGGACTTCCGCCTGAAATGCCTTTTGAGTATAGTGGCATAGCTCACCTGTTTGCGTATACACAGCCTGCTGAAATGCCTAAGCCTGTGCCTGCACCGACAGTTCAGACAGCACAGTCTACACAGACCGCACAGACTGCCACACAAAAATCGGACGAGCCTCTTACTGATCTCAGCGGTTTTGAGGACGTTGCACCACCTATCGTTATCCCTGAGGGCATACCGAAAGCGCTTGCAGACCTTATGAGAGCCAACAACGTAAGCGAATCGGATATACGTCTTGTGGTATCTCAGAGAAACTATTTCCCTTATGATACTCCTATCACAAACTATCCTGACGACTTCGTACAGGGCTGTTTGATAGGTGCTTGGGAGCAAATGTTGCCGCTTATCAGAGAAAATCAGAAAGTACCATTTTAAAAGGAGGACAACACTATGGATAATTTTATGGAATACGGCTGGGAAGATGAGATAGTCAACGAGGGTGGGGACTTTGTCCTGCTCCCTGAGGGGGACTATGACTTCACCGTTGCAAAGTACGAACGTGCAAGGCACGAGGGGTCGGCGAAAGTGCCGCCCTGCAATATGGCAAAGGTCACATTCACCATTTGGGGTGCAGAGGACAGCGTGGAGATAACAGAGAACTTCTTCCTTTGCAACAAGTTTGAGTGGAAGCTCTCAGCACTTTTCCTGGCTCTCGGCTTAAAAAAGCATGGCGAACCGCTGAAAATGAACTGGAACGCTATCACAGGCAAAAAGGGCAAGTGTCACGTCTACGTTGACAACTACAAGAACAAGGACGGCGAGGACAGACAGTCCAACAAGATAAAGAAACTCTATGCCTATGACGAGAATGTGACTACCGTTCAGCCTGCTCAGACGCAGACACCACAGTATAGCCAGCCTGCTCAGATAGGTGGCTGGAAAGCCGGTGCGTTCTGATGATGAATTTAAGACCATATCAAAACGAGGCTAAGCTTGCTATACTCGAACAATGGTCTGAGGGAATAAACAAGGTCCTTGCAGTTCTGCCCACAGGAACGGGAAAGACAATACTTTTCTCGGCTGTTACGGAAGAATGTGTGCGGCAGGGTAAGCGTGTGCTTATCCTTGCCCACAGGGGCGAGCTGCTCGACCAGGCGGCGGACAAGCTTATGAAGTCAACAGGGCTTGGCTGTGCCACCGAGAAAGCAGAGCAAAGCTGTTTAGGCTCTTGGTATCGTGTAGTAGTAGGCTCAGTTCAGACCCTTATGCGTGAGAAAAGGCTCAAAGGCTTTTCGGAAAATTACTTCGATACCATAATAATTGACGAGGCTCATCACGCTATCTCAGACGGCTATCAGAGAGTGCTTGAACATTTTCCTGAAGCTCAGGTACTTGGCGTAACGGCTACACCTGACAGGGGCGATATGAAGAACTTAGGCTCGGTGTTCGACAGCCTTGCATATGAATACACACTGCCGCAGGCTATCAAAGAGGGCTATCTTTCACCTATCAAGGCTATCACCATACCGCTGAAACTTGACCTTTCAGGGGTATCAACGCAAGCAGGAGATTTCAAGGCAAGTGATATCGACACGGCACTTGACCCATATCTTTATCAGATAGCTGATGAAATGCTCAAATACTGTAAGGAACGCAAGACAGTTGTGTTCCTGCCGCTTGTCAAGACCTCTCAGAAGTTCCGTGATATCCTTATCAGCAAAGGGTTCAACGCTGCTGAGGTCAACGGAGAAAGCACAGACAGAGCGGAGATACTTGAAGCTTTCGACAAAGGCGAATACAATGTGCTGTGCAACTCAATGCTCCTCACAGAGGGGTGGGACTGTCCGTCAGTTGACTGCGTTATCGTACTAAGACCAACAAAAGTGCGTGGGCTTTACTGTCAAATGGTAGGCAGAGGCACAAGACTTTGCGAGGGAAAGACAGAGCTTTTGCTGCTTGACTTTCTGTGGCACACCGAGCGGCACGAGCTTTGCAGGCCTGCACACCTTATCTGTCAGAATGAAGAGGTCGCTGAGAAAATGACCGAAAACCTTGCCAATGAGGCAGGCTGTGCAGTGGATATCGAAGAGGCAGAAAAACAGGCAAGCGAGGACGTTGTGGCACAGCGTGAAGAGTCTTTGGCAAAGCAGCTCAAAGAAATGAAAACACGCAAGCGAAAGCTCGTTGACCCTTTGCAGTATGAAATGTCCATACAGGCTGAGGACTTGTCCTCTTACGTTCCTGCTTTTGGTTGGGAGTGTGCTCCTGCTACCGACAAGCAGAAAGCAAAGCTTGAAAAGCTGGGCATTTTCCCTGACGATATAGACAACGCAGGCAAGGCAAAGCTTATCCTTGACCGACTTGAAAAGCGCCGCAATGCAGGACTTACCACACCTAAGCAGATAAGGCTGCTTGAAAGCAAGGGTTTTGAACACGTCGGCTCTTGGAGCTTTGACAGTGCAAGCAGGATGATAGCTCGTATTTCTGCCAATGGTTGGAGAGTGCCGAGAGATATCGACCCGAAAACATACACATCTGAGAACTAAGGAGAAGTGAATGGATAACACAAATTTGCTTAAAGTGCTTGAGTACATAGACCCTGCAAGCTGCGATTATCAGGAGTGGGTCAATGTGGGAATGGCTCTCAAGCACGAGGGCTATTCCGTGAACGATTGGGACAGTTGGTCGAGGTCAGACAGCCGTTATCACAGCGGTGAGTGTGAACACAAGTGGCAAGGCTTTAACGGCAATGCTCAGCCCGTGACTGCAGGAACTATCGTGCAAATGGCAAAGGAAAGAGGATACAGCCCCAGAGAGTTTCAAGCCTATGACTGGGACGGCGAGATAGTCGCAGAGGAAGGCAGCCCTCTCGTAAACGGCGGTGAGGGCATACCTATCAAAGAGCCTACCCAATGGGATCCTGTCAAGGAAATAGTCACATATCTTGAAACACTCTTTGAGGCAGGAGAGAACGTGGGCTATGTTACGCAAACGTGGGAAACAGAAAAGGACGGCAAGACCAAGTATCTGCCCACAAAGGGCTGCTGTGACAGGACGGCAGGGGAACTTATCAAGAGGCTTGGCGAATGTAACGGCGACATTGGTGCGGTGTTTGGCGACTACAAGGAAGAAGCCGGAGCGTGGATCCGTTTCAACCCTCTTGACGGCAAGGGCGTAAAGAACGAGAATGTAACAGACTACCGCTACGCTCTTGTGGAGAGCGACAGTATGCCAATAGAACAGCAGAATGCTGTGATGAGAGAGCTTGAACTTCCTATCGCTGTGCTTGTATACAGCGGTGGAAAGAGCGTTCACGCTATCGTCAAGATAGACGCTCCCAACTATGATGAATACCGCAGGCGTGTTGATTTTCTTTACAAAGTCTGCAAGGAAAGCGGTCTTGACATAGATAAACAAAACCGCAATCCCTCACGTCTTAGCCGTATGCCTGGTGTGATGAGGAACGGCAAGAAACAGTTCATCATTGACAAGAACATAGGCAAAGAAAGCTTTTCGGAATGGAAAGATTACATCGAGAGCATTAATGATGACCTCCCCGACCCTGAGAGCCTGAGTGCTGAGTGGGATAACCTGCCTGAGCTTGCACCGCCACTTATTGACGGTGTTCTCAGACAGGGTCACAAAATGCTCATTGCAGGTCCGTCAAAGGCAGGCAAGTCTTATGCACTTATCGAAATGTGCGTGGCGATAGCTGAGGGAGTCAAGTGGTTTGGCTGGCAATGTACCAAAGGAAAGATACTATACGTCAACCTAGAGCTTGACAGAGCATCTTGTCTGCACCGTTTCAAGGACGTGTACACCGCAATGCACCTAGAGCCTGATAACCTCAACAGCATAGACATATGGAACTTGCGTGGTCACAGCGTACCAATGGACAAGCTTGCACCAAAGCTTATACGCCGAGCAAGCAAGAAGAATTACATTGCCGTGATAATAGACCCTATCTACAAGGTCATAACAGGTGACGAGAACTCAGCAGACCAAATGGCGCACTTTTGCAACCAGTTTGACAAGGTATGCACAGAGCTTTGCTGTGCGGTCATATACTGCCACCACCACTCAAAGGGAGCGCAGGGCGGTAAGCGTTCAATGGACAGAGCCAGCGGTTCAGGAGTATTCGCCCGTGACCCTGACGCACTTCTTGACCTTTCAGAACTTGACATCTCAGACAGTCTTTACAAGCAGCAGGAGGACGAAACTGTTTGCCGTATCTGTGAGAACTGGATGAGGAGATTTTACAGAAATACTGATGATCTTTGTTCACAGGACGATCTTGTTACGCCGTCAAAAATGCTTGAGATAACACACAAGTACCTGCACCCGAACTCATACAAGCTTATGATGACCGACATAGACAAGGCTAAGCTTGCAGTAAGAAACCGCACGGCATGGCGTATAGAGGGTACTCTGAGAGAGTTCCCGAAGTTTGCTCCCCTCGATATGTGGTTTGATTATCCTGTTCACAGAGAGGATACTGTGGGCGTGCTTAAAGACTGCGAGGTAGAGGACAGCGCACCGAATTGGAAGAAAAATTTCAGCAAGAAAAAGACCAATGAGGACCGCAGTAAGGAACGCAAGGAGAGCATTGAAACAGCTTTCAGCGGTGTGCAGGAGAACGGCAAGTGCCGCATTTCTGAGCTGGCGGAGTATCTTGCAGTTACCGAAAAAACAGTGCGTTCAAGGCTAAAAGAGCATGGTGGTTTCTGGATAGATGACGGTGAATGTGGCTTAAAGAAGTGAGTGAAAGAAAGGAAAAAGTCGAGAAAATTTACTTTGAAACGGAAAAGAAAAAATCGAGTAAGCGTAAGGAAAATATCGGTGTTTTCCTTTAGGGAGAAAATATCGACAAAATACCGACTTTTTCCTGAGGGAAGAAAAAGTATATTATTACATAATATATATTTTCGGGCATAAGCCGCCCGAAAATCTATTCTGAAATAATAAGGCGGCTAGCACACCGACCGCACGAGAGGAGCAGATAACAATGACTGAATTTTTTATGGCGATGATACCGCCGACGGCTACGGCACAGGAACACAAGGTATCTGTGAAAAATGGCAAGCCGATATTTTATGACCCACCCGAAGTCAAGGCGGCGAAAGAAAAGCTCACGGCAAATCTTGCAAGGCACAGACCGCCTGAGAAGTACATCTGTGGGATAAGGCTGATAACTAAGTGGCTGTTTCCCAATGACGGCAAACACAAGGACGGAGAGTACAAGACCGACAAGCCTGACACAGACAACTTGCAGAAGATGTTCAAGGATTGCATGACAAAGCTTGACTTCTGGACAGACGATCAGCTTGTGGCGAGCGAGATATGCGAAAAGTTCTGGGCGAACACGCCAGGCATTTATGTGAGGATAGAGGAGCTATGACGATACACGAGGTAAAGAAAAGTCTTGGACGCAGAGTAAGCTACAACGGCTCTGATTGCTACGAACTGACAGGGTGCATTATCCGCAAGAGCAGAAAGACAGGTCAGTTCTTCTATCAGGCGGAGATTGCTGACAAGACTTGTGGTAATACGTTGGTGTATTGCAGACTGGAGGATTTGAGGTGTGAGGAGGCAAAAGAGTGAAAACACATGATCTGAAACTTAACATAGAATTTTGCGACGCCGTTCTGAGCGGCGAGAACACGCAAAACATGAGATATCAGGGAACATATACCCTCATATGTTGTGCTAGGAATAAGGGAGGAATAAGAATGAAACGTTCAGAGTTAGAAAAATATTTAGGTCAGAAAGTTGAGATAAAACTTTTTGACGGTGATATCTTAAAGGGTGTCTTGCATAAGACAGGCGAAGAACAGTTCAAGGATAATCTTAACTTGTACTTACCTCAAAAACGTTATTTTATAACTGATGATGTTGGGTCTTGCGTAAGTTGCATGTTTCGCAGTTCCCACGTTGTTTTACTTAGGGTGATAAGCAATGCCGAAATGTGATACCTGCACACACAAACACACTTGCATCGACGGAGCAAATTACAGATATGCAGCTAAGTGCAAAAGATGCAGAGAGGAGAGAACCTATGGAAAGAAACGACCCTATGACCATGCCACGCCTGAAAGCATACCGCAGGAACGCCGCAGCCATTGAGGACATTAAAGCGGAGCTTTCAGGCAAGTACGTTGCCGACAGTATCAGCGTATGCACGCCGCCGTCCTACACGCCCCACAGCACACGCATAGACGGCTTTCTGCCGAGCGGTGATACACTTTCATTGCTGTGCGAGCAGGTACGTCTGGAGCGTGAGCAGAGGGCTGTTGAGGAGTTTATCAAGGGGATTGAGGATAGACAGATGAGAAAAATGTTTGTACTCAGGTTTGTAAAAGGCTTGACTTGGATACAGATAGGACACAGGGTCGGAGGTACAGCGGACGGCTGTAGAATGGCGGTCAAAAGATTTTTGCAAAATGCTTAAATATGTTCGCTCTGTTCGTTTTACCTATGCTATAATTTAAACTGAGGAAAGTGTAGATGTACCTCAGACTTGTACTTTCATTGAAGTCACCTCCAATTTTCTAAGCCCCGAAAGGGGCTATGCAGAACGTGAGTGCATGAGCTTGCAGTCTGCTCCACCATTTTACAAAACTCCTTAAAATATTTTCACAAGGGCGGCTGCATTTTGCGGTCGCTTTTGCGTTGCACGGAGGTATACAATGCCAACACCAAGACCAGATAGGAGCGGCTCTCATCAGCAGCAGTTTCGTATCAACAAGAAAAAGATATATGCTACCCAGACAGTCTGCGGTATCTGCGGAAAGCCTGTTGATTTTTCACTGAAATATCCGCACCCATTGTCGGCTTGCATAGATCACATCATACCCATAGCAAAAGGCGGTCACCCGTCGGATATTTCAAACTTACAGTTGGCACATTGGTGCTGTAACCGCCAAAAATCTGACAAATTGGTGGAAAAACAGGTGTTCGACCAGTCCTTGGAGGTAATTTCCAACCGAATTTTACCACAATGTTACGATTGGAAGAAGTTTTAACAAAATATTAACAAATATGGGGGTATACCCCCTTTTGAGGTCAAAAAAGACCTTCACCGCCGCACTGCTTATATTTCTCGCAGAATTGAAATAATTGGAAAGGATATACAAAATGAGCGAATACAAAGGCATGGCATACCTGAAAAAGAAGCTTTCTTCAAAGGCTACAAGGGTCAAGGTACGCTATGACTACTATCACATGAAAAACCGCCTTAGTGACATGGGCAGGATGATACCGCCAAGCTATAAATGGATACGTCCTGTGCTTGGTTGGTGTGCAAAGGCTGTTGATACCCTTGCAGACAGGATAGTATTTGACAAATTCGAGGACAACAGCTTCTACGTCAACGAGATATTCGACAACAATAATCGTGACGTGCTTTTTGATTCCGCTATCCTCTCGGCATTGGTGTCCTCCTGCTGTTTTGTGTACATTTCAGCTGACGAAACGGGCTATCCTCGCTTGCAGGTCATTGACGGCGGCAATGCTACTGGAATAATCGACCCTATCACAAATATGCTCCGTGAGGGCTATGCGGTGCTTGATAGGGACGATAAAGGCAACCCTACTATTGAGGCATACTTCACCGCTGAACAGACAGAGATATACCGCAGAGGTTATGACGTTGAGATCTATGACAACCCTGCACTGTACCCCCTGCTTGTGCCTATCATATATCGCCCTGACGCTGTTCGTCCATTCGGTCACAGCAGGATATCAAGGGCTTGTATGGAGCTTGTTCAGGAAGCGGTGAGAACGCTCAGGCGGTCGGAAGTGTCAGCCGAGTTTTACAGCTTTCCGCAGAAATACATACTTGGTCTTTCTGACGACGCTGAGAAAATGGAGAAAATGGACAAATGGGGTGCAACAATGTCCTCACTGCTGACTATCACTAAAGATGATGACGGCGGAAATCCTACTGTCGGACAGTTCCAGCAGCAATCCATGTCACCATATTCTGAACAGCTTAAATCTATAGCTTCTCTTTTTGCAGGAGAAACAGGGCTGACCCTTGACGATTTGGGCTTTGCAACATCAAATCCTGCAAGCTGTGAAGCTATCCGTGCGGCACACGAAAACCTCAGACTTACCGCACGCAAGGCTCAGAGAACGTTCGGGAGCGGCTTTCTGAATGTGGCTTATCTTGCCGCCTGCGTCCGTGATGACACGGCTTATATGCGCTATGCTTTCAGTGATATCAAACCGCAGTGGCTTCCTATCTTCGAGCCTGATTCCGCCGCACTCTCAGGTGTGGGCGACGCTATCCTAAAAATCAATCAGGCTGTACCTGACTATCTTGGCGCAAAGGGTATACGTCAGCTCACAGGCATAGAGGGCGAAAACAATGGCTGATATCGGTGCAGAACTGCTTGAAAAAATACGAGCTGAGTTTCAGAAAAACTGCAAGGCGGACAAGCACATTCAGTCAGTCTTGAAGAAGGTCGATAGCGGCACGGCAAGCCTTGAAGAAGTCGCCACGCTGTCAAAAAGGCTGGGCTTGCGTGCTTCACAGGCTATCGGCACATACGTCAACGCTGGGGCGCTCCCCAACGGCAAGATGTATTACAATATAGCCGATACCATACTCTCGGGCGTTCTGAAAGATAACTATGATATCATCAATTCTGCAGCGGCAGAGTGTCAGAAAGCCCTTGACAACCAAGCAGGCATTCACATCAGCCCACAGCAGGCTGAATTTCCTGCCGAGCGTGTGCAGGCGGTAGCCAATGCGGCTTCTATACCTGATATCGCAGAAGAAGTGATGATACGGCGAATGACGTCGCCGACGCAGAATATCACGGAGAGCTTTTACAACGATTATGTGGAAGCAAACGTCAAGTTTCGCTCTGACGCTGGGCTTGATTGCTACATTATCCGCAACGATCATGGCGGCTGTTGTGAATGGTGCGCAAAGCTGGCTGGCAAATATCATTACCCCGATGATGTTCCGAAAGATGTTTACCGCAGGCACGATAATTGCGGATGCACTGTCACATATCTTAACGGCAAAAAGGCGCAGAACGTGTGGGACAAGACCAAGTGGAACGTTTCTGATGAAGAGCTTGAACGCATGAAAAAGGTAGGAGCAAGAGAGCCTGTCAGACTTGTTGACAACTCGGGCAAAAGTGATATAATAGAAGCAAAGAAGCCAAATTATGCAAGGGCTACATATGAAATTCAGCACGAATGTGAAGTCAATAAAGTGGCTTACAACAAAGTTGAAAAACTCTCTGAGCAATTAAGTGGCAGCGAGATCATAAACAGATTGGCTGGTGGAGATATGACAAAAGGTTCGTGTGCTTCACTTGGGTTTGCTTACATAGGCAATAAGAACGGACTTGACGTTCTTGATTTCAGAGACGGAAATAGTCGGGATATATTCTCAAGAACGTCCACGATAAAGAAAGTCCTGGAACTTCCAAACGTGAAAGGCTCTGTGGTCAAAGTCAAAAAGGAAGCAATGGATACCGCTGCATTGCTGAAAAAGCTTGAGCATAACAAAGAATATTTTGTTGCAGCAGGAAAACACGCTGCTATTGTCAGAAACACCGAAAACGGGCTTGAATACCTCGAACTACAATCAAGGATACAAAACGGCTGGACGTCGTTCAATAAGTATGGCTCGACTGTTGCAACATTGCAAAAGCGTTTTGGCTGTCGTAAAACAGTAGACAGGTCATTCGGTATGGTGTGGGAAAGGTCAGTCATTATAATTGACGTGGATTCATTCGCAGATAACAGCGATTTCCAACATATACTTGGATATATAAACACCGCTGTGGATAAGCAGAAAAAGGGGTTGAGTGGTAATGTCAAATAGATGGTACAAAAACGAAGATACTGATGTTATTTGGTGGAAAGACGACCCGAACTCTGTCGGTGAATGGATATTCAGCTTTGACAAGTCAACAGAATTTAATATGTTCCGTGACTATCCTCACAAACTAACTGAGGAACAAAAACAGATCTTTGATAAAGAAAACCCCGAATGGTCAGATTTCTTTAAAGACAGAAAATAAACCTTTACCGCTTCGCTACGGCGAGGCGGTATTTTTATACCCAAAATCAGAAAGGACGGATATTATGGCACTTGACCTAGGTACAATATGGCAGTTGTGTAGAGCCAAGAATGATATAAAGAACATCAGAATGGAAATTCAGAAGATAAAGGATAATGCTGATTATGCTGCGGCACTGATACGCTGTGAAAGATCATTGAGTATAGTTTTATCCAATGCTGAAAAGGTCAAATCGACAAAGTAAATATCAAACCAAGCACCTTAACGGGTGCTTTTTTAGTACCCGAAAAAAGGAGGTAATCCGCTATTGAGGATAAGAGAATCGGCAGGCAGACCCCCACCATATCGGTAGTTCTGCCCTATGAGCAGACTAAGGGCGGTGAAGCTATCGCAATGTACAACAAGTCAGGACGCACTGCACAGGAATGGCAGGAGCTTATGCTGTATGACATCATGGCGGTGGACGATGAGGGCTTGTGGAAACATATGAAATTCGGCTGGTCGATACCAAGACGTAATGGCAAGTCGGAGCTGCTTATAATGCGTGCTATCTATGGCTTGCAAAATGGCGAGCGTGTTCTTTACACCGCTCACCGAACTACAACGTCACACTCGGCGTGGGAGAAGATAATCGACCTTATCGCTAAAATGGGCTTCCTCGAAAAAGAGGACTTCAAGACCACGAAACAGATGGGCTTGGAGCGTATCGAGTGGCTGAAAGGCGACGGGCTCATCAACTTCCGAACACGTTCCAGCAAGGGCGGACTTGGCGAGGGTTATGACCTGCTTATCATCGACGAGGCGCAGGAATATACCACCGACCAAGAGACAGCCCTCAAATATATCGTCACAGACAGCCGCAACCCTCAAACCTTGATGTGCGGAACGCCGCCGACAATGGTGTCCGCCGGTACGGTTTTTACGAAGTACCGACAGAAGACGATATCGGGCAAAGGCGGTGACGACGGCTGGGCTGAATGGTCTGTGCCGAAACTCACAAATGCCCATGACCCTGAGCTTTGGTATGCTACTAACCCGTCTTTAGGCACTATCCTCACAGAGCGTAAGATACGTTCAGAGCTTGGCGACCCGAAAGACGATCAGGTTGACGATAATATCCAGCGTCTAGGCTTATGGCTCACTTACAATCAGAAGTCAGCTATAAGCAAAGGCGAATGGCAGGCACTTTGTATCAGTGGTAAGCCTAATATCAGCAGAGAGCTGTTTTTCGGTATCAAGTACGCAAAGGTCACGGACAATGTTTCCCTTGCAGTCGCCGCAAAGACAGCGGACGGCAAGATATTTGTAGAAGCTATAGACTGCCGACCTGTGCGAGAGGGGAATGATTGGATAATCGCATATCTGCGCAATCCGCATATGCGTGAAACTGTTATCGACGGAGCAAACGGACAATCGCTCCTTGCGGCTGACATGAAGAACGCAGGTATCAAGCATAAGCCTATCCTGCCGAAAGTCGCCGATGTGATCACCTCGTCAGCAGGCTTTGAGCGAGGAGTATTTGCACAGAATATCTGTCACGCCGACCAGCCGTCTTTGGAACAGGTCATTGCCAACTGCGAACACAGAGCTATAAGCTCAGGCGGTGGTTTTGGCTATACCTCAATTCTTGAGGGCGCTGACATATCGTTGCTTGAAGCCGTTGTGCTTGCACATTGGGCGTGCGCTAATTCATCAGACAAGAAAAAAGTACAGAAAATAAGCTGGTAACAGCTTGTTATATATCACCTATACCGCAGGGTAAAGCGGGGAAAGGAAAACACTATGGCAGAATTTGAAGCTATCACAACACAGGAAGCCTTTGACAATGCGATAAAGGCAAGGCTTGACCGCAACACAGATACAGTCAAGAAGCAGTTTGAGGGGTATATTTCCCCTGATGATTTCAAGACAAAGACAGCCGACCTTAACAGCAAGATAACCGACCTTACAGGCAAGCTTGCGGAAAAGGACACCGCTATCGCAGACCTTACGGCTAAGAACAAGGCATACGAGACCAGCTCGGTAAAAATGAGAATTGCCCACGAAAACGGTATCCCTTATGAGCTTGCAAACAAGCTTTCGGGAGACACAGAAGAAGCTATCAAGAAGGACGCTGAAACATTTGCAAAGTTTATCGGCAAAAAGCAGACAGCACCTCTTGGCAGCACAGAACACGATCACGCAGACGGCAAGAATGCGGCATATAAGTCGCTGCTTGCAAGTCTTACAAAGTAAAGAAAGGAAGTAATATTTATGCCAGACATTCTCTCAAAGGGCTCAAAGTTCGACCCTGTACTCGTTAAAGAACTTTTCGACAAGGTAAAGGGCAAGTCCTCATTGGCAGCTCTTTGTGGTCAGACACCTATCCCGTTCAATGGGCAGAAAGAGTTCATCTTCACAATGGATGATGAAGTTGATCTTGTTGCTGAAAACGGCAAAATGACAAGGGGCAGTGTTTCGCTTGACCCTGTTATAATCGTACCTGTAAAGATCGAATACGGCGCACGAATTTCAGACGAATTTCTCTATGCAGCTGAGGAAGAGCAGATAGAAACTCTGAGAAATTTCTCCGACGGCTTTGCGAAAAAGACTGCAAGAGGTCTTGACATTATGGCTTTTCACGGAGTTAATCCGAGAGCCAAGACAGCTTCTGCACTTATCGGTACAAATCACTTTGACAACGGCGTAACTGTGATAAAACAGGACAGCAAGACACCAAAGACACCCGACGCTCTTATTGAGGAGGCTATCGCCGCAGTGCAGGACAATGAGTATGACATCTCAGGTCTTACAATGGCACCGTCATTCAGAGCTGACCTTGCAAAAATGGTGGACACAAGCGGCAGAAAGATATATCCTGAACTTGCGTGGGGCAATGCGCCGTCACAGATGAACGGCATTCAGACCGTAACAAACAATACAGTTTCATTCAATTCCAGCAAAGACCTTGCTATCGTGGGCGACTTTTCAACGTTCAGGTGGGGCTACTCAAAGGAAATTCCGCTTGAGATCATTGAATACGGCGACCCTGACAATAGTGGACAGGATCTCAAGGGCTGCGGTCAGGTATACATCAGAGCCAAAGCATATATCGGCTGGGGTATCATGGACAAGTCCGCATTTGCTGTCATTCAGTCAGCTGCTGAATAAGGGGGCGGCATAAATGGCGGCAGAGTACGCAACTATCGAAGATGTCATAAAGCTTGGACGAAAGCTCACGGCTGAGGAGCAGGAAAAGGCGGCGGCTCTGCTGCCTGTCGCCTGCGCAAAGCTTTCGACCGCCTGCAAGAAATATGGCAAGGACCTTGACCTTATGATAGCCGACGAGCCTGACATAGAGCTTGTGGCAAAGGATATCATAGTCCGTGCCACACTGAGAGCTGTTGACGCTATCACAGATGTGAACAGCTCTCCTGCGGCTTCGCAGGCTTCACAGTCGGCTATGGGCTACTCAGTATCAATGACCTACCTCAACGCAGGACAGCAGTTGTACTTTCTCAGGAACGAGCTGAAAGAGTTGGGAGTTATGCGACAAAGATACGGTGCAATGGAGGTATATGATGTATGAGATTAAATATCAAAGGCATACCTGTCAAGCTGTCTGTAAAAACGCAGACAGGCGTTGACGGCTTCAACAGACCTATATACGAAACTTCGCAGGAAGTTGTCGAAAACGTGCTTGTGGGCGAGCCGTCCGCAGAGGACGTTGTGAACGAGATCAACCTGTCAGGCAAACGCATAGCTTATGTGCTTGCTATCCCGAAAGGCGACACGCACATATGGGAGAATACAGAAGTCGAGTTCTGGGGAATGACGTTCAAAACTGTGGGTATCCCTACTCAGGGCATTGAAGATAATATTCCTTTACAATGGAATAAGAAAGTCAAGGTGGAGCGCTATGAGTAAAGTTAAGATAGAGCTTGACCACAACGGCATTGCGGCTTTTCTTTGCTCTGCGCCTGTTGAAAGCATGGTCAAAGGCTATGCCGACAGAGCCGTTCAGAGGCTTGGCGCAGGGCATAAAGCGTACACTATCACATGGACAAGATATCCGAAAATGCGCCGTAAGGTGGCTGTTGTCAAGGCTAAGACAAGGAAAGCTCAGCGTGCAAATTTCAAAAACAACACGATCTTAAAGGCGGTGCTTGGCAAGTGATAGAGAAGATTATTCTTGATTGGCTGAGTGCGGAGCTTGACGTTCCAGTTTATCTTGAAGAACCTAAAGAATTGCCGGAAGAGTATGTGCTTATCGACAAGCTAGGCTCGGCAGAGAATGACTTTATCACCTCTGCCACAATAGCCGTTCAGAGTTATTCAGCGAGCCTATACGGGGCGGCAGAACTTAGCGCAAAAGTTAAAAAGGCTATGGCTGAAAGCGTGTCGCAGGGGGATATATGCCGCTGTGCATGCACATCAGACTACAACTACACAGACACAGAAACAAAGCGATACCGCTATCAGGCGGTATTTGATATAACCTACTACGAGGAGTGATAATATATGGCAAACAACAAAGATAACGTATCAACAGGCAAGCCAAAGGTAGGCGGAGCGGTATTCACAGCGGCCGCAGGCTCTACACTGCCGACAGACGCAACCATAGCACTGGACGAAGCGTTCAAGAGCTTGGGCTACTGTTCAGAGGACGGTGTAACAAACAGTTCGGGCATTTCTACCGAGAACATAAAGGCATGGGGCGGAGATATCGTTGACACTCCGCAGACGGAAAAGACGGACACATTCAAGGTCAAGCTGATAGAGGCTACCAATATAGATGTGCTGAAAACTGTCTACAATGACAGCAATGTTTCGGGCAGCCTTGACACGGGTCTGACAATCAAAGTCAACAGTGCAGAGCATGAAGACCAGGCGTTCGTATTTGATATGATACTGAAAAAGAACGTGCTGAAAAGAGTGGTCGTTCCGTTCGGCAAGGTGACGGAGATATCTGATATCACCTACAAGGACAACGAGGCTATCGGTTATGAGTTGACTATCACAGCCACACCTGACGAGAACGGCAATACTCATTATGAGTACATGAAAAAGGGGGAATAACCTATGCTGACAGGTAAGACAGAAAGCGGTTTTGAGTTTGAGATAGAGGAGAAGACCCTTGACGACTATGAGTTTATCGAAGCTGTCGGAAAGTGTGAACAGGGCGACCCTCTTGCATATGTCAAAGTAGTTGACGCCGCTCTCGGAAGGAAGAAAGAAAAAGCTTTTGCGAAGATAAGAGAAAAGTGCGGCTATGTGTCCGCAAAAGAGATAACCAAGCTTATCGTAGAGATCTTCCAGACCCCTAAGGCAAAAAACTCCTAGTCCTTGCCGCTGTCATGGAACGCTATCCTGATGAGCTTGAATGTGATATGGCGCAGTATTATCACATATACGATTACAAGTCGCTGCCTGCACGAAAGGTGGCGACTTTTCTTTGTGGTCTTGACAGCTCATCACGGGTCAAGCGCAGGCTCAACAGCGTTGGCGGCTCGTTCTCAGAGATACTGCTTGCGCTAATATTCGACCGTCTGCAATGGCTTTGCTGGTCGCAGACAAAGGACGGTCAAAAGGGCGTGAACGTACCGCAGTCCATAGCTGAAAAGCTTATAGGCAAAAACGAAAGCGACAGCGAGATAACGGCGTTCCAAAGCGGCGAGGATTACGAGGAAGCAAGAAGAAAACTCTTAGGAAAGGAGGGCTAACATGGCAGAAGAAAACGGCACACAGCTAGGCAAGGCATATGTGCAGATAGTTCCGTCAATGCAAGGACTTGCGTCAGAACTCAAAAAGGCTTTTGGGGAGAGTATGCCGGAGGGTCACAAGTTTGGAAGCTCTCTCGGCGGCAAAGTCGTTTCAGGCTTTGGAAGCACCATCAAAAAGGGCTTTGCACTTGCCGCAAAGGCAGGCGTGGCGACTATTTCAGCGGCAGCCGCTGGCATTGGTGTGATAGTCAAAAGCTCTGCCAGCGCATATGCGGACTATGAGCAGAACATAGGTGGTATCGAAACGCTATTCAAGGATAATGCCGATACTGTCGTAAAGTACGCAAGCGAGGCGTACAAGACCGCAGGGATATCCGCTAATGACTATATGCAGAATGTCACAAGTTTTTCTGCTTCACTCCTACAAGGCTTGGGCGGTGATACTGCGCAGGCGGCTGAGATAGCCAATGAAGCAATGGTGGATATGTCGGACAACGCCAACAAGTTTGGTACTGACATATCTTCAATACAAAACGCTTATCAGGGATTTGCTAAGCAGAACTATACCATGCTCGATAACCTCAAACTCGGCTACGGCGGTACTGCGGCAGAAATGGCAAGGCTTATCAACGATTCAGGCGTACTAGGGGATTCGATAAAGGTCGATGAAAAGACCGTCAACAGCGTATCATTTGACAAAATGATAGAAGCTATCCACAAGGTACAGACTGACCTTGACATCACAGGTACTACTTCAAAGGAAGCGGCGACAACAGTTTCCGGCTCTCTTGGATCTGTGAAAGCAGCTTGGTCAAACCTTATGGCAGGAATGGGCGACAAAAACGCTGACCTAAAAAATCTTATCGCAGAAATGGTAAGCACAGTAAAGACCTTTGCAAAGAACATTCTGCCTGTTATCAAACAGGCTCTTTCAGGGGTCACAACACTCATAAGCGAGCTTGCTCCTGACATAGCGGCTGAACTTCCACAGCTTGTGAGCGACCTGCTCCCACAGCTCATAGAAGCAGGCACGCAGATATTTCAGGCACTTGTAAAAGGCATTTCTGATAATATCGGCACGATAACGCAAGCTGCTATAACAGCCGTTACAACTATTGCAACGGCGCTTATACAGAACACAGGTCCTCTTGTGCAGGCGTTGGCAACTATCATAACCACTATTGCACAGGTTTTGCCGACTATATTGCCCGACCTTATCAATGCAGTTGTTGAGCAGATACCTACAGTCATACAGGCTGTTATAGATTGCATGCCTGCAATAATTGACGGCACGATACAGATAGTGACCGCTATTGCAGAAGCATTTGTGGATAACATAGACCTTATCATAGACGGCGCTGTTCAGATCATAGACGCACTTGCAATGTCGCTTTCCGACAGTGATACCGCCGCTAAGCTTGCTCAATCGGCGCTTGAGATAATCGGTACGCTTACAATGGAACTTTTGAAAAATCTTCCTGATATCCTTGCCGACGGCATACTTATAGCGGTCGAACTTATCAAGGGCATTGCACAAGGAATGGTGGATTATTTTGCACCTGTTTCAGATGCTTTGTCTGATATGCTTATCGACCTTACAGACTGGTTTTCACGCAAGTGGAATGACTTCAAGGAGTGGGGTTCGGATATGATACAGGCGTTTATAGACGGCATAAAAGAGAAGTGGCAGAGCCTTAAAGACACTGTATGTGACGTAGCTTCAAGCGTTAAGGACTTTCTTGGATTTTCCGAACCTGACAAAGGTCCTCTTTCAAACTTCCACACCTTTGCGCCTGACATGATGGACTTGTTTGCAAAGGGTATAGCGGACAATGAGGACACTATCACGATGCAGTTCAACAGGTCTCTACAGCCGCTTATGGATACGGATATTATACCGCCAAGCTTTTCGGCATTGCCTGAAAAGAGCGTGAATAACGGCGGTAATGATATAATGAACAAGATCATCACCCTCCTGGAAACCTACTTTCCACAGCTTGCTCAGCAAAGGGATATCTACCTTGACGGTGATAAGATCACTTCAAAGGTGGACGGAAAGCTAGGCGAGAGGGTCACAAGCAACGAAAGGAGGCTTGCAAGTGTCTAAGGAATATATAGAGTTTGGCGGCAGAAAGTCCACCGATTTCGGGCTGACTATCCAAAAGGACGGCGTTGATATATCTCAGCCTGAGGAGAACAGGATAGAAGCCACCCTGCCGTTTATGAACGGCTTTTATGACTTCTCGAAAATGGCGGGCGAGCGCACTTACAAACAGCGTGATATCACAATAAAATTCAGCCTTTCTGCAAAAGATGAAAACGAACTTTATCGCAGAAAGTGTGATGTTGTCCGCTGGCTCAGTGGAGCAAAGGACGAACTGAGGATAAGCTTTCTGACGGACTATCACTTCGTGGGGGCAACAGCTGTGTTTGATACCTCCGCATTTGAGTTCACTTCTCAGCGCACCGCAGATCTGACAGTGAATTTCAAGACGTATCCTTTTCTGCGTTCTGACGATTACTCGGATATCGGTTTTGACAACTTCAATTTTGAGACCGACTATCTGAATTTGACGGATATATCGCTGACAGCGGTCGAACAGACACAATACGCCCCTCCTGCGACCTTGAAAGTCTATTCATATGCTGATAGACCTATACGCCCACGCCTTTCTTATAAGCGCTCAGAGGACGATACAAAGAGTGTGGGATTCACCTATTTTGCACTCAATGACAAAGAGATAAGTGCAAGTGTATACCGCAACACAGAGAAAGAATTTGACCTTGACGAGCTGACTTTACAACCTGGTGTGAATACTCTTACGGCTTATGGCTTTGGCACACTCACGCTCAAACTTTATGAGGAGGCACTCTGATGTTCATAGTAACGATAACAAATGGAGCTGAAAACACTGTCATACATAGTGACGGCACTGACCGCATATCAGGCGGCAAGATAGCAAAGTCTATCAATGCTGTGGATAGTTTCAGCTTCACCATATATCCAAACAATGCAGGCTATGACCTCTTGAAGCCGCTTACAACGGCTGTCAAAGTCTATGATGAAAGCGCTGACAAGGACATATTCATAGGCAGGGTCTTGAAGTGTCCTGACAGCATGGACGAGAGAGGTCTGATATGCCGCAAAGTCACCTGCGAGGGGCGGTTAGGCTGGTTATACGACAGTGTTCAGCCGTATGTCGAATACAAAATGGTAGGCATATCAACAGTGCTTTCTTCGTTCTTGTCGAAGCACAATTCTCAGGTAGGTGCAGATAAGCGCATAGAGCTGGGACAGGTCACTGTTGCGGCGAGCAACAACTACACATACACTGCGAATTGGGATAAGACAATGGATGTTATCGCAGACAAGCTTGTAGGGAAATTCGGCGGCGAGATACAGCTCAGAGATAAAGACGGCAAGGTATATCTTGATTATCTCGACCATATCGGACACGGCACTGATACCGCTATAGAGCTTGCGGTCAACCTTAAAACCATATCACGAGAAGTGGACGAAGCGGCGGTCATAACACGCCTTTATCCACTGGGCGCAAAGCTTACAGACAGCGAAAAGCGGTTGACTATAGGCACTGTAAACGGCGGCAAGGACTACATAGAGGACAGTTCACTGGTCGCAAAATACGGCGTTATAAGCGGCACACAGATATGGGATGACGTAACCCTTGCAAGTAATCTTCTCAGCAAGGGCAAGGCGTACCTTAAATCTGTCAATCGTGCGAAAGTGCAGTATCAGATAACAGCACTTGACCTTTCGAGGATAGACAAGCGATTTGAGCAGTTTGAGCTTGGCTGTTGGTACAGAGTAAAAAACAGCATTATGGGGATAGACGAGGACTTACGCATTGTGGGCATATCCATAGATCTTGACAATCCGCAGGCTTCACAGTTGACCTTTGGTGACCGATTTGAAACGCTTTCGGGCTTTATGACAGCGAAAACTCAGAGCCTGCAATCGGCTATAGACAACTCAGAGTTTAGAAACAGGCAGATCATAGACAGCAAGATAGAGAATGCGACAAAATTGATAACAGGCGCAGAGGGCGGACACGTGATACTCGACCCGTCCGAGAAGCCTCAGCGTATTTTGATCATGGACACGGCTGACATCAGTACTTGCAAGGCTTGTATCCAACTAAATAAGAATGGGTTAGGCTTTTGGAAGTCCTCAGACGGTGGGTCGGCTAAAACTGGACCATACACCAACGCATGGACCATTGACGGAAACCTTGTTGCAAGCTTCATTACGGCGCTGACCTTAACAGGCTTGAAGATAAATAACGGCTCAGGGACTTTTTCGGTATCTGAGGACGGAACAGTTGTCGCCAATAGGCTGTCGTCAAAATCAGCAGATATAACAGGCGGAACGATAAATATAAAAACGTCCAGTGAAAAGACCAGTGTTATTCAGTTGTCACATAATGAATGGACACTAAAAATCAGTCCGCTGGAGATACGTATTGATAACAGCACAATTGGTGGTCACGTTGTCTTACAGGCAGGTGCTATGAACTGTTATTGGAACGACGAATTAAAGGTAAATATCGACAGTAATTCAGGCAATATCTCAACGTATACAGATAATGGAAAACAAGTCTTTGCTATGAACACGGCGGAGCGAAGTTTTACGATTTGTGATGAAAACAGTAAACCTACTGTGGTTTGTTTAGGCAGCACAGGCGAAATTTACTGCAAGAGCATTTCGACAGAAAACCACACGTTTGATTAAAAAAAAGGGGGCAATTTTATGGCAAACATAGACCTTACACAATTTATAGAAACTGTATCAACAGCATTTGAGGGCAGACAGGTAAGGCAGGCGTTTGTGGACGCACTTACAGCGGTGCAGACGGCGGTAAACGAACTTGACCAGTCAAAGATAAAGCACGGCTCAGTAGAGTATGTGCTTTCTGAGGCAACATCTACAGTAAGTGTACCGCTAAACCTTGACTTCGTGCCGAAAGAGATCGTGGTAACTCTGAGGCAGAAAAGCACAACGCCTAATCCATACAAGAATTTCTGCACCCATGTTTATGACTATAACGGCGGCTATTTTGTTGAGATCTGTATGGGCCCTAATAGCGGTTCGTCAACTGTGAACGTTCCTAAGGGCACATATGAGATAGATTATATCGCTATTGCAGAGGAGTGATACAATGGTAATACGTTTAAATGAAAATTATGAAGCTACGCTGAACAACGCCCTCTTGGGCTATATAGGTGAAACAAACGCACGCCCTGTGACGTTCGAGGGGCTGACAGTAGACGGCGCAGACCGCTATGTGCTGACGATAGACTACGGTGACGGCGTGGAATATGAAGTCGATATCACAGGCGGACAGTGGACGCCTACGGCTGATATACTCAGGGCGGCGCAGACTGTTAGCTGTCAAATATGTGCAAAAAAGCTGTCAGGCGACGAATATGTTTTAGTTAAAAAATCACGCATATTCCACCTGAGAATAGGTGCGGCTATAGGCAATAATGCAATACCGTCACCTGATGTGTCTATGGACGCACTAGACCGCATAGATGCCATAGGCAGACAGGCGCACGCAGATATGCAGACAGCCGTCACCGCTGCAGAAACGGCGACTACAGCGGCAAATAACGCCACTAAATCTGCCACAAACGCAGAGAAATCAGCAGATACCGCAGAACAGGCGGCTGAACGTGCTGAAACCGCAAAGGCATCTGCAGAAACGTCCGCAACGCAGGCAGAAACCGCCAAGCAGGGTGCAGAAACCGCACGTGCTGAGGCGGTCACATCGCAGAACGCCGCAAAGGTATCCGCAGCCCAGGCGGCAACATCAGCACAGCAGACCACAGCCGACAAGAACATAACAGCAGGCTACGCAAAAACTGCCAAGACCAATGCCGACAGCACTGCGGCTGATAGACAGGCGGTGCAGACGTTGGCAACGCAGGTGACAGCAGATAAGGCTACAGTGGCAGAAAACACTGCACAGGTCGCCACAGACCGTAAAGCCGCCGAAACCGCCGCACAGACAGCACAGGCGGTGGCTGACAGTTTGCCAGAGGACTACACAACAGCGGTCGGAAAGATAGCAGAGAACACGGCTGAAATTTCTGCGGTGAAGTTGACCGACAAAGAGTTACAACGCAGGGTAAATGCGTTGTACGACTTGGGCAATGGTGTGACACATAAATTTGAAACTGACAGTGATACGGCATATACCAAGACAGTGCCGACAGGCGGTAAACTGATGAGCGTGAAGTCAATAGGCGGTAGGTCAATTGTGTTTAATCAGATGGCTAACGTAGCTGATATTGTTGACGAAACATTTGATTTTTACTATAGTGAGGTATTGTTCAGCGGAAATCGCCCTAAGTGGACAAAGAGCCATAAATATCTTTTTGAGTTATACGTCAAATCAAGCATTGAGCCGTTCACCACATCCATTGGGTACAGCAACAAAGAGAGTGTGGCATATAATCTTGATGGTGAGTCATTTTCAAACGTGGTAACAGGTAGAAAATTGCTACTATTTACACCAGATGATAGTCTGATAGATAAAGGGTATCAGTACATTGGATTACGCCCTGTAAGATATGACACACAGAAACGTTGCACAATAAGTGTTAGAAATTTAATGATTTTCGACCTCACAACCATGTTCGGAAGCGGCAACGAACCTGCAAGTGTGGAAGAATTCGAGAAAATGTTCCCTAACGATTACTACCCATATAACGCTGGCGAGATAGTCAATGCAGGAACGGAAGAGGTTGTGGAGCAGGGGAAGAATTTGTTTGATTATACCAATGAAATCTATCACGGACAAAATGTTAGCAAGATTGAAAAAGGTATTATTTACACAAAGGGTTTAACGTCAACTGCCCTAAATATTCCGACTGTTATCGGCAAGGAATATACACTGTCATTCAAAGCAAAATCAAATACAACTAATCAAGGTGGTTTGCGTTGGTCACTACAAAAAGGGGAAAACACATCATACGCACATGATAGTTCGCTGATAAAATCGAAAGTAGGTTATGAGGCAAACACAGAATATCAGGCATTAGTTAGCTTCGTAGCCGACACTGATTTTGTGTCACTGTGCACCATAGTGAACATGATCTATGACGTACAGTTGGAAGAGATCGACACACCAACCGCCTACACCCCCTACCACCAGACCGCCTACCCAATCCCCGAAGCTATTCGCAATCTGCCTGGCTACGGCTGGAGTGCTGGCACGGCTAAGAATTACGTTGACTACGAAAATAAACGATATGTTCAGGGAGTTGGTTCGGTTGATTTGGGGACGAAAAACTGGCTGATGTACAAAGACGGCGATTACACCCCATTTTTCTATCTGACTAGTATATCGGACATTCGGGGTGGCACATCAAATTTTCTATGCCCAAAATATCAGTACGCTAAGATTGGCGCAATTGGCAACGTATCTGGATTATACGTCTTGGAAAATGCAATGGTGCGTGTGCGAGACACCACCTACACCGACGCCACCACCTTCGAACAGGCAATGCAGGGTGTGATGTTATATTACGAATTGGAAACCCCAATTGTAACCGACATTTCAACCATGATTGACGATGATTTCCTGCGGAACATCAGCGTG
>ERZ1034976.544-NODE-544-length-34958-cov-5.610807_pt1 | contig 34958 bp, 35 predicted proteins | sample MGYA00520623_ERZ1034976 | MGnify/ENA primary metagenome ERZ1034976 (study PRJEB33766, sample SAMN09781774) | gut metagenome | biome: gut microbiome | host: Homo sapiens | place: Madagascar | study: EMG produced TPA metagenomics assembly of the PRJNA485056 data set... | reverse complement strand
ATTGGAAGGAGAATTACAATGAAGATATCAAAAATAGTTGCAGGTGTTCTTTTGGCTCTGAGCGTCATTGCTACCGGCTGTGGAAATGTAAAAGAGGAAGAAAATAAGGTAGAGGAAAAAACAGAAGTGTCGGAAGTCTCTTCAGTGGAAAATGAAACGGAAGAAAAAGTAATTATTGGATGGATTAATGCTGATACGACTACACCTTCACAAATTGCAAAACTGAATGCAGCTAAAGAACAGGCAAAACAGATGAATGCTGAATTAAGGGTTATGGATTATCAGCATGATATTAATAAAATGATTGAATCAATTGAAAATTTAGCGGCTTCGGGAGGAAATGCGATCATTATACAGCCGGAAGATACCGACGTAGCAACAGAAACATTACAGAAAGTAAAAAAGCAATATCCGGATTTAGTAGTAGTTGTTCAGGATTTTGAATGTGGTGAAGACGTTACGGACTATTTTGTAGGAATGAAGGATCCTGTGGAACTTGGTAAAATGATGGGACAGCAGGCTGGAAAATGGGCAAAGGATAATATTGATGGTTCAGTAAAGCTGGCTTTGTGTGATTATCCGAATATTCCTTTTTGTACAATGCAGATAGATGGATTTATAGAAGGCGTTAAAGAATATATTCCAGATGTTGAAGTAATAGACAGACCCAGTGCAATTTCAGCACCTGAGGGTATAAGTGCTGGTGAAAACTGGCTGCAGGCTCATCCAGATGTTAATTTAGTAGGAAGTTTTACTGATGGAGGTATTTTAGGAGTATATGAAGCGTTCAAGGCTGCAGGACATGTAGGAGATGATATTGGTATTTTTGGCGGTGATGGCTCTATTGACGGGTTAAAAGCCGTGGCAGAAGGATCCATATTCAGAGGTGATTTGTATTCAGATATTGGATTACAGGGAGAGAACTCGGTGATTGCAGCTGTGGGAGGAGCCAGGGGAAATGGGCCTGAGGATTCCTATATTAAGACGGAGTATATTCCAGTTAATGCGGATAATGTGAGTGAATATTTAGAATAAATAATATTAGTGAATGATATGGGTGTGGGGAATACTCATACCCATATCTTGAAAGGTGATAAATGAATGAGCGTTGAAAATATTTTATCAGTAAGAAATATAACAAAAACATATCCCGGAGTTATAGCGTTGCAAAATATTTCAATGGATTTCAAGAAAGGTGAAATTCACGCTCTTGTAGGGGAAAACGGAGCGGGAAAATCAACGCTGATTAAGGTTATTGCAGGAGCGGTATCGGTTGATAAAGGTCATGTGTATTTTGAAGGAGAACTGCAGGAGATACAGGAGCCTCTGGAACGTAGAAAACTTGGAATTGAAGTGATTTATCAGGAATTTAATTTAATCCCAGAATTGAGTATTGCAGAAAATATATTTTTGGGTTCTTATCCGGGAGGCTTGGTTTGTGTAAATCGGGAAAAAATTGTGAAAGATACACAGGCATTGCTTGATGAATTGGGATTAGGGTATCTGAATCCCAAAAGTCCTGTAAAGAATCTGTCAGTTGCCTATATGCAGATGATAGAAATAGCCAAAGCTATTGCCAGACATGCAAAATTTATAATTATGGATGAACCAACTGCACCACTTACTGCAAACGAGGTTAAAATTTTGTATTCCATTGTAGATAAGCTTAAGCGAGAAGGCGTTACCATTTTGTATATTTCCCATCGGCTTGAAGAAGTATTCGACTTAGCTGACAGAGTAACGGTTTTTCGAGATGGAAGAAAAATTGAAACGCTGAATATTACTGATACATGTCAGGATGAATTAATTCGATTAATGGTTAATCGGGAAACGTCAGAAACTTTTCCGGATAGAAATTATCATAATAAAGATCTTTTGCCATTATTGGAAGTAAATAATTTATATGGCAGAGGTGTAAGAAATGTTTCTTTTAAATTACATAAAGGAGAAATTCTTGGTTTGGGAGGCCTGGTAGGAGCAGGTCGAACAGAAACGGCAAAAATCATATTTGGAGCTAATAAGATGTGGAAAGGGAGTATTTTTTGTGAAGGTAAAGAGCTGCATATTACTTCTCCAAGAGATGCCGTTCAGTGTGGAATTGCATATGTTTCTGAAGATCGAAAACAGGAAGGCGTTTTGCTGACGCTGTCTGTTAAAGAAAATATAGTGTTGCCTATTTTGAAAAAAATATCGATGGGTTTGGTGGTTCGTAGCGCTATGGAGAATAAAATTGTAGAAGAGCAAAGAAGCAGACTTAGAATCAAAACACCATCTACAGAACAACTCGTTAAAAATTTAAGTGGCGGTAATCAGCAAAAGGTTGTATTGGCGAAATGGTTGGCAAGCGATTGTAAGATCTTGATACTGGATGAGCCTACCAGAGGGATTGATGTCGGTGCCAAGCAGGAAATTTACTTATTGATGAACCAATTAGCAGAATCAGGAATTGGAATAATCATGATTTCTTCTGAAATGGATGAGTTAATTGGTATGTCTGATCGGATCATTGTATTACATGAAGGAAAGATCAGCGGAGAATTGCAAAAGGGTGAATTCGATCAAGAGACAATACTGAAATATGGTTCAGGTTATGCAGTGGAGGAACAGAAATGAAGAGTAAAATAAAAGATTCCGTACAGGAATATAGACAGTTAATTGCAATTTTAGGAATATTGGTTTTCCTTGTTATCTTTTTTTCCATAATTGCCAAAGGATTTTTTACATACAATAATTTTATTAACCTTTTAAGACAGCTTTCTATGTTGGGGATTGTAAGCACAGGTATGGCAATGGTGCTGATTTCAGGCGGACTGGATTTAACAGTTGGATCGCAGATGTCTCTTGTTGGAACGGTTACGGCACTTCTTATAGTAAAATATCAGTGGAATCCTTTGGGAGCAGCTGTTATAGGTATGGTAGGAGTAGCCCTGTGTGGATTTGTTAATAGCTTACTGATTAATAAATTTAAGATGTGGCCGATGATTGCAACTATAGCGATGATGCAGATTATTCAAGGAGTATGCTATATTATATCGGGAGGACTTCCTATATATGGTTTATCTGAAAACGTAAAATGGATTGGTCAAGGATATGTTGCTGGAATTCCGGTTCCTGTAATAATTATGTTGATTGTTATGTTTTTGGGAGCATTTGTCCTGAAAAAAACATATATAGGAAGATATTTATATGCAGTAGGAAGTAATGAAGAAGGTGCAAGGCTTTCAGGAATCAAAATTAAAGTTGTAAAAACCATTTCTTATTTAATCTGTGCACTGCTTTCAGGGATTGCTGGTTTGATCCTAATGGGGCGGGTTGCGTCAGGACAGCCGGCAGGTGGCGAAGGAATGGAGATGGATGTAATTACGGCCTGTGTGGTTGGAGGTATTGGATTAAACGGCGGTGTAGGTAATATGAAGGGGGTTTTTCTGGGAGTTCTTATTATTGGAACGTTAACCAATGGTTTGGGAGTCTTAGGAGTTGGAGAATTTTATCAGTTGATCTTCAAAGGAATTGTGTTATTAGCTGCGGTTGGAGTAGACTGTATCAGACGCGAGAAAATGGCCAATAAAAAAGTAGTTATTACGGAAGAATAACAAATAAGAAGGAGAGTGCAGAAAGATGAGTAAAACAGTGATTATTACAGGCGCTAACAGAGGTATTGGGAAAGGCATAGCATATGTATTTGCATCAAAAGGATATAATATTTTTTTGGCACATTGTGGTGAAGCAGAAAAGGCATATGAAACAGCAAAAGAAATTAAGGAAAAATATGGAAAGGAATGTGTGACCTTTGACGGCAACTTAGCGGAGGAAGATGTTATCAAAGAGCTTGTTAAGAAGGCTGTTGAAGCGTATGGACATATTGATGTTCTGGTAAATAATGCTGGTGTAGGGTATGAAAAATATATTCAAACATCTTATACGGAGGAAATTGATTATGTTTATAAAGTAAATTTCAGGGCTGGGATCATTTTGGCCAAATTAGTGGCACAGCATATGATTGATGAAAAAATCAAGGGAACAATTCTTTTTACATCATCAGAGAAAGCAACGACATCAAATGCAATTGACTGTATATATGGAGCAATGAAGGCGGGATTACAACGCGCAGTCAGATCTATGGCAATTGAATACGGTCCATATGGAATTCGGATTAATGCAATTGCGCCAGGCTGTATAGCCGTGTACACAAAAGGGTATGAACATTTAAAATATGACGAACTTAAAAATAATATACCGATCGGAAGAACGGGTACAGGAGAGGATATTGGTTATACCGCGGCATTTTTGGCTTCCGATGAGGCAGGTTTTATTACTGGAATAGAAATTTTAGTTGATGGTGGTGAACGATGCGGTGCTCCGGCAGATCAGGAGTTGAATGAGCAGGGCATTAAGGGGTTAGGTACCTTTATAATGCAGAAGTGATAGAGAGAACAGTTTTATATGGATGATATTCTATTTGTAGGAACAAAGGGAAATGAAAAGAATGATGGAATTGTATGTTGTCATGTGAATAATGAAATATATCAAATTAGTAAAATAGAGTTTGCAGACAAAATTGAGAATTTTTCGTTTTTGGCATGCGCATATAAAAAGAAAACATTATATGCGGCAGGACGGGATTCTGAGACAAATACAGATTTCATTAATGTGTATAAAGTGAATGACGGAGACATTGTATTTGTTGAGAAAAGAATAGTTGCGTCTATAGGAATCAGTTTTATGCGGGTGGCGTTTGAAGACCGGAATCTTTTAGTCAGCGGATATGATGCAGGTAATGTATATTGTTTTGAAATAGGAGAGGAGGGAGAATTAAGTAATACTTACCTCAGATTTGATTTCCCAAATGAAAAGAAAAAGCAAGAAAAAGAACCGGAAGTTAATATATATAGTGCGGAATATCGACAGAATGGTTCTCACCCGCATGCGATCTATGGGGTGGATTTTACAGGGACGATTTTGATTCCAGATCTTGGAAAAGACAAAATATGGATTTTGAAAAAAGGGGAGCATGAACTTAACCTTATAAATTCCTGTAGCATCAAACCTCAAAGTGGGCCGAGACACCTGGTGATTAATAATGAAACTTCTTATGTATATCTTTTGACAGAATTAACTAGTTCTCTTTATACACTAAAATATGAAGTATTAGAAGCTGAGATGACAGTAGTTGATAAAAAATCTGCTTTGCCGGATGCTTACATAGGTAATAACTTGTCGGCAGATATAGTGCTATTGCCAAACGGAAAATATTTATATGTTTCCAATCGCGGAGCAAATTGTGTCTGTGTATTTGAGATTAATGAAGAAAATGGAATCCCTGTATTATTGCAAAGTGTTCCAACGGCTGGATGGCCGAGGGCACTTCAATTTTCCGAAAACTTTAAGGTCCTGTATATATTAAATGAGGAATATGAATCTTCCAAAGGATCGTTGGAATCATATTGTGTTTCACGATATGGAAGATTAAGTGACAGAACAAAGCTGCTTGATTTGGAAAATGCTTACAATTTTATAAGGTGGTGAATTTTAGATGAATTTTGAAGATGAATTTGATGTAGTACCACCAGAAGGAAATGTCTTTGTGAACCATGAAATAAATGGACGGAGCGGTCATTTGGGACATGCTTTGGTGGAGTATGAGGAAGGAAAAATTTTAGCTTTTTACCCTAATTGCTCACTTGATGAAAAAGGACATTCTGCGGTAGGATGGATGGAGTATAAAAGGTCAGAGGATTATGGGGAAACATGGTCACAGCCCTATATCTTTCAGCCGTCATTAAAATTGCTGCATTCTGAGATGAAATACTCTGCCATGTGCGAAAAGGCAATAGTGAATGAAAAGGGAGATATTATTGTATATCAATTAATATGTGATATATCAAATGATCCACAGTGGCAACCCTATATGGTGCCAGCTTATTCAATCAGCCGAGATAAAGGAAACACATGGAGCAATCTGCGTCAGATAGGAACACGTCGAGGACGTATTTATGATGCGATGTATCAGGAGGGAACAATTTTTCTGCTTTTATTTGTCAATGATGCGACGGTTGATTGGACAGGACAAACCACGGATCATTATTATTCACTTGTGGTTAGTGAAGATGGTGGAGAAAACTATTATGAAAGAAGCAGAATTCCAATTCCGTCGCTGCATCATGGATATGGAAGCATGATGTTTCTGGAGGATGGCCGTCTGATTGTGTACAATTATAATCTGGATGATGAATATAATCTGTCCTATGTGTTAAGTGAGGATAAAGGAATGTCGTGGGGACAGGCACGTATAACCTTTGTGGCAAAAAAAATCCGGAACCCGCAGGTTGTAGGCTTCGAGCATTTGTATTTTCTTCATGGCAGAAGCGGAAATAATGGCGAACAAGCAGGAAATTTTGTCTTATATTGCTCGGAGGATGGAATTCACTGGGATGAAGGAAGATATTTAAAAGTCCGTACAGAGGGATTAGGGGCTTATTCAAATAATTTGGTCATTGGGAAAGGAACATCCCATGAGAAGCTCCTGATTCAGGCATCGCATGCTTACAAAGATAATCAGACTAATGTTCTACATTGGCAAATAATTAAAAGAAAGGTGTAAAGATAATGAAATGTATAATGAATCCGAGACCGGATATCCAGGAGGAACTGATCAAACCCTATAAAGAGATGGAAGATGTTTATTCCCTTTCCTGCGTTGTAGGGGACGCAATGGAGAGAGAGCAGGTAATGCGACATGATATGAAGCCCAAATCCATCAATAAAAAAATAATTGGTCCGGCTATTACTGTAAAGCTGACAGCAGGAGATATCGTGGATTGCCTGTGCGTATTTGAAATTGCCAGACCTGGGGATGTTATTGTAATTGATGCATTTGGAGAAACGGAAACCTCAATTTGGGGAGGACTTATGTCTGGCCTTGCAAGAAATGCCGGTATAGCAGGCGCCGTGATTGATGGCAGCTGCCGGGATACAGATGAGGCGAAGATGCTGGAGTTTCCGATAACTGCCAAGGCGTCAGGACCTAGAGCAGCGCATACAGCATATTCAGGAAGGAAGGAACCTATTGCGGTAAATGTTCCTGTCTGTTGCGGAGGTGTTATTGTAAATCCAGGAGATTTAATTGTTGCGGATGAAATCGGTGTTGCGGTAGTTCCGTATAATGAGCTGGAAGCTGTATATAAAAAGGCACGCGCTCAGGCAGATCTTGAAATTGCAACAAGAGAAGAAATTCTGAGAGGAGCAACCGTTGATGAATTGCTTGCAAAATTCGGAAGAATATAATCATGAATTGAAATATATCATTACTCTTGATGGTGGTACAACGAATACCCGGGCATATTTGTGGAGACAGGATGGTTCCTTTGTTTCTTCTAAAAAAGAAAGAGCAGGTGTCAGGAATACCGCTATGGATGGATCTGATCAGGTGATCCGTGAAACGGTAAAAAGATGTATTGATGGCCTGATAGAAGAAAGTCATATAGAAGAAAGCCAGGTTCAAGGGATTTTTTGCTCGGGGATGCTAACCTCTAATGTTGGGCTTGAAGAAATTCCATATTTATGCGCACCTGTTGATGAAAGGGCTTTGTGCAATGCAATAGAATGCCGCTTCTTTAATGACATTACCAGAATACCTTTTTACATGATTCCGGGAGTCAGGAACCATGTAGAGAATATCGGAATAGATACGCTGGAGCAGATGGATGTTATGCGTGGAGAAGAAACAGAGGCGGTGGCTTTGTTGAGGGAGCGTGGCAAGGACGAGGATCTGATTTTTGTTTTACCAGGCTCCCATACTAAAATAATATATGCAAATGAAGAAGGGTTTATCTGCCGTTGTAAGACAACCATGAGTGGAGAACTGCTTGATGCTTTGTTTTTCCATACGTTATTAAAGGATTCACTTCCGGATTCCTTTGTCGGTGAAGAGGAATATGATTATCAGGCAGTGTCAGATGGAGCTCGGACAGCACAGAAGAATTCCTTTACAAGTGCAGTTTTTAAAACACGTATTTATCAAAAATATGTACATAAAGATAAAAAGAAGGCAGCCAATTTCCTGTTAGGGGTATTGATGTATTACGATTGTCTGAGTATATGTGAGTTTAAGAAGACAGAGGCTTTGGAGGAGGTGCAGTTTGTTATTGCAGGTAAGCGGATAATTGCACAGGCTGTTTATGATATATTAACAGATATTATGCAGGAAAAGAAGGTTCATCTTTTGGATGAGGACGAACTGATGGCGGCGAAAGGGGCATTTCGTCTCGCAGAATTATATTATAAATGGAAGGAAGGTGAGTAGGATGATGAGTGACCTGAAGGATAGAATTTTAGAAGAAAAGCTGATTGTTATTCTCAGAGGGTTGCCGGAAGAAAAGCTGATTGCTACAGTAGATATCCTGAAAAATATGGGTATGCACTTTTTTGAGCTGGCTATTGATAACGAATCAGAATTATCAATGGAAAAAAGTCTCCGGAATATTGAAGGCTTAAGAAAGCATTACGGGGATTCCATACATATTGGTGCTGGAACGGTAATAAATAAGCTACAGGTAAAAAGGGTTGCAGAGATCGGAGGGGAGTACATTATTTCTCCGAATTTAAATGAGGAGGTAATTCGTGCTACTAAAGAAATGGGATTGGTTTCTATACCGGGAGCAGCTACGCCAAGTGAGATCATAAGGGCATATCAGGAAGATGCAGATATTGTGAAAGTATTTCCGGCAAATTATCTGGGAGAAGCTTATATCCGTGCGATAAAGGCTCCTCTTGACTATATTCCTATTGCTGCTGTGGGCGGAATCCGTCCGGAAGATATATCTGCATTTCAAAGTGCCGGTGTCTGTTGTTTTGGAGTCGGAAAGCAGCTTGTAGATGCCGGTTTGTTTTCAAGCTATTGTGATGAAGAAGTATTTCAGATTATAGAAGACAGAGCAAAAAGATATTTACAGGCGATTCGATAAATAAGGATTAAAGCATATGCTGGAAAGGAATTGTATGGCCAAATTAAAGATTAATCTGCAAAATCCGGTGTGGCTGAGTCTGGGAGCTCTTTTTTGCTGCGTGCTGTGGGGAAGTGCATTCCCATGTGTAAAAATAGCATATCCACTGTTCAAAATTTCGGATACGGGTAGCCAGATTTTGTTTGCAGGAGTCCGTTTTTTTATATCGGGAATAATTACTTTTATTGTCGGGTGCATTTTGGAAAAACGGATTTTGCGGGTGAGGAAGCTGTCGATTCCGGGGATTATCAGGCAGGGGTTATTGCAGACTACGATTCAATATACGTGTTTTCACATTAGTCTGGCGTATATTTCATCATCAGAAAGTGCAATTATAAATGCCTCAAATGTGTTTATTTCTGTTATAGCGGCGCATTTCCTGCTTAAAAATGAAAGATTATCCTGGGGAACCATCTTTGGATGTATTGCCGGATTAGCAGGAGTTATTCTGATAAATTTAACAGGAATATTAAATGGTAGTTTTTCCTTTAGGGGTGAGGGACTTATGCTGGCGGCTGCTGCATCTTATGGAATCAGTAATGTATACTTGAAAAAAATAGTAAAACAGGAATCGCCGATGGCAATTACGTCATATCAGATACTGTTTGGAAGCCTGCTAATGATAATAATAGGAATCTGCATGGGAGGACGAGTACAGGTATATTCCTTAAAGGCAGCCTGTCTTCTTTTGTATTTGGCAGCACTATCTGCGGCAGCTTTCAGTATATGGACGTTGCTGTTAAAATATAATCCGGTGGGAAAGGTTACAATGTTTGCATTTTCTATTCCGGTTTTTGGCGTGATAATGTCGGGAATATTTCTCGGTGAGTCCGTTTTTTCTGTGAAAAATATCATAGCACTTGTGCTTGTTAGCGTAGGAATCGGAGTTGTAAATGCTAAACATGGAGAACAACACTACCTATAAATGTTGTTAAAAAGTCTTATTTATTCCAGGGAGTGTATCCAAAAATTCAGCTATGTTGAATTTTTGAATACACTCCCGTTTTCTTTTTGAGCAGTTCAGTATTTTTGCTTTATTTCCAGAGAACCTGATCAAAAGGATGTTGTATTTCCTCAGCAACTTGGTAAAATAATTTCATGCTGGATCTGTTTCTGATGGGTGAAAACGGATAATCACCGGAGGCGGATAAGCTGCCATGAAATAGGATAAATTTACAGAAAAAGGAGCACACAGATGGAAGGAAAGCTGACAGGAATTGGTGTGGGGCCGGGAGATCCGGAGCTTCTGACACTGAAAGCAGTCAGGGCAATTATGGAAAGTGATATACTGATCCTTCCAGGCAGAAGCCGGGATGGCTGCTATGCCTACCGGATCGTGCAGAAGGCATTGCCGGAGGTGGCAGAGAAGGAATTCATGCTGGCTGACTTTCCGATGATGAAGGATAAAGAGGTGCTGAAAGCAGCATGGGAGAAGACTGCAGAGGAAATCTGCCGTCTGATTGGTGCAGGGAAAAAGGTCGCTTTTCTGACCATCGGAGATCCGTCTGTTTATGCTACTTATCATTATATTCACCGTCTTGTAGAGCAGCAGGGAAAGAAAGCGGAGATGATCAGCGGAGTGCCATCCTTTTGCAGCGCAGCGGCAAGGCTAGGAATTTCGCTTGGAGACGGAGAAGAACAGATCCATATTATTCCCGGAAGCTATGGAGTGGAAGAAACGACGACGCTTTCCGGCACCCGAATTTATATGAAGTCAGGCAGGGAACTGCAGCATGTAAAGAAAGTACTGAAAGAAGAGGCAGCATGCCGGGAGAAAAACGGTGAAGAGCTACAGGTGTATGCAGTGGCAGACTGTGGCCTTGAAAATGAGATGGTGATGTGTGGTCTTGAAGAATGGCCGGAAAAATTACCATATCTGACGATTGTGATCGTGAAAGTGAGGAAAATATGAGAAAACAGAAATTAATGCTTGGAGCTATTCTTGTTGCTGCAGGCCTGCTAATGGGCTGTGCAGGGACAGCGAAGGGGAGTACAGAGGAAGGACAGGCTGATGAAAATGGAGACGCTTCCATGACGGAAGATACGATTTCAGAAGGTGAGGATGGCCTGACAGCAGAGACGCAGGAGGAAGATACAGAAAGTGGTGATATAGGAACCGGGGGCGAAAATGAGCAGATGGATACATATGTGATCCTGCCGAATCCGTCTTTTTCCTATTATAGGTCGGATCGGGTGCAGGAACGGGAGCTTACTGCCATTGGTCTTATCAAGGAAAGTGAAGAGCCCAATGAGATCATTGATGAGGATAAGTGGTTTCAGGACAATGGATTGCAGAGACAGGGATTTCCCTATGAGGACGGGGAGTATCGTTATGAGGCCTTCAGAAATGAGGCAGATCAGCCAGCCCTTTTTCTGACAGAGCTGGCTACCGGAAAAACAGTCACCTTTGATCTTAGGGAATATCAGTATAGCACAGAGTATGTGGAAGCGGATTATGATTTTATTGATCAGAATCTTTTTTATGCGGCAGTAAGGGATAACGTTCTTTATCTGGCAACAGGGCATTATACCTATGCAGGTTCCTGTCCACAGACGGCCTATATCACAGCAGTTGATCTGACAGACAACAGTGTACTTTGGAAAACGGAGCCGCTGACCTGCAATGCAAGAGGCTTTACATTTGTAGATGATTATATCATCTGCGGATATGGATTTACGGCTGAAGACGATTATCTGAAGATTGTCCGCATAGATACTGGGGAAGTAGTACAGGAAATACCGGTAAAAACGGCACCGGATTATATTATCCGGCAGGATGGGATTCTTTATGTAAGAACCTATGATACGAATTATACATTTATGATAGCTGTAGAATAAGCGGAATGTCAGCAGAAAGCACAGGAGGAAGAGAAATGTTCAGAGATTTAGTGAAAGCAAACAGAAGCTACAGAGGGTATGATGGGTCTTATCAGATTGACAGGGAGAAGCTGCTGTCTTACGTAGATCTGACCAGATATGTAGCTTCCAGCCTGAATATTCAGCCCTTGAAATATCACATTGCCTGTGAGAAGGAAGAGGTGGCAAAGATTCTCCCGCTTACCAAATTTGCGGCAAGACTGGCTCATTTACACCTTCCCCATGAGGGAATGAACCCGACTGCATTCATTGTCATCTGTCAGGACAAAAATCTGGCACCGAATATTGCAAGCTTTCAGAGAGATGTGGGAATCGTGGCACAGACTATACTCCTTGCAGCAACTGAGGACGGGCTTGGCGGCTGTATGATCGGCAGCTTTTCCCTGGCAGAGCTCAAAAAGACACTGAATCTGCCGGAAAATCTGGAGCCTGTACTGGTAGTAGCACTCGGTAAGCCGGCAGAAAAGATCGTACTGACGGACGTGAAGGAAGATGGCGAGATAGGATATTACAGGGATGAAAATGATGTGCATTATGTACCAAAGCGTGCGCTTAAGGATATTCTCTGCTAAAAAGTGAGTACACAAAGCACAGGGAGTTTTTGAGATGCAGGAGCTTTCGTGTATTTTCAAAGATGTCTGGAAGACAGGATCCTGAGAGAAGGGGTTAAGGACAACCGCAGCCAGTGGTATATTCAGGGACACATCGGTTCCACATGGAAAGATGAGCAGTATTTCCGGACAAGGGATATGAAGTATGTGCGTCCCGCTTTTGAGGATCTGCTGAAAAGACTGCAGACAGATTATATTGACCTTGGCATGATCCATTATGTGGATTCGGAAGAAGAATGGGAGCAGATCCAGCACTCTGATTATCTGGATTATGTGATGGAACTAAAAAGGAATGGTATGATCCACCATATCGGTATGAGTTCCCACAATCCCAAGATAGCGGTAAAAGCGGCTAAGTCAGGCTATGTGGAGATGATCCTTTTCAGTATCAATCCGGCCTTTGATATGCTGCTTGCCAGTGAAGATATCGATACCATGTTTGCGGAGAAATTCGACGAAGGCCTGAAAGGAATCGATGAAGAAAGGGCGAATTTATACCGGGTATGTGAGCAGAATGATGTGGGGATCACAGTAATGAAAGGATTTGCCGGCGGCAGGCTGTTTGATGAGAAGCGTTCTCCTTTTGGCGTGAAGCTGACACCGGTGCAGTGTATCCACTGTGCACTGACAAGGCCTGCGGTCTGCTCTATCATATGCGGCTATGATACGAAGGAACAGGTAGATGATGCGGCAGCATACGAAACGGCCACAGAGGAAGCAAAGGATTATGCTTCTGTGATCGCCAATGCCCCTTTTCATTCCTACAGGGGAGAGTGTACTTACTGTGGGCACTGCAAACCCTGTGTAGCCAATCTGGATATTGCCATGATTAATAAATTCTATGATCTGGCAACTATGCAGCCGGAAGTGCCGGCAACTGTGCAGTCCCATTATGAACTGCTGGAGCATAAGGCAGCGGAGCTGTTTGGATGCTAAAAATGTCAGGCAATGATAGATAATGCGATCCCCCTTGAGCAGATCAGGCAAAACCAGATCTGTTTAAGGGGGATTTTTTCTGGGAATAACCTTTGACAGAAGTTTATTTTGAAGTATAATAAAAGAGAAAAAATATATTTCAAATTTGTGAGGCGTGAAGTGCTATACGATTATATAGTAAATAATTATGACAAAGATGAACCGATTTTTCTGTCAGAGCTTCCGGGAAATTCCAGAGACTATGTACGACAGGAAATGAAGCAGTTGGCGGATGAAGGTAAAGTAGAGCGTTTGTATAATGGGGTCTATTATTTGTCCTATATGACGATCCTCGGAACAAAAGGAAGGGTTTCTGTAGATAAGCTGGTAGAGAAAAAATATATATCTTATCAGGGGAAAGTTTCCGGGTATATAACAGGAATACAGCTTGCTAATATGTATGGCTTTACCACTCAAAATCCGGCATGCATTGAAGTATGCTCCAATGAGGCTACTACAAAGCAGAGAAAACTTGATATTGATGGACGCAAGGTGATTGTATATAAGCCATTAGCAGAAATCAATAAAGAGAATAAATCAGCACTCCAGTTTCTGGATCTGATGTCTTCTATAGATAAATATAGTGAATTATCAGGAGAAGAGCTTGAAAAAAAACTAAAGGAGTTTGTAAGGGCTGTTAATGTTGATTTTATGAAGGTTAAGGAATATATTTCGTTATTTCCGGATCGGGTTTTCAGGAATATTTATCAGGGGGGATTAATGAGTGAACTGGTATAAAAATCATTCGAAGGAATGGAAAGAAATAATAGAGACAGTAGCTCGTGAAATTGACAGAACAGAGTTGATGGTTGAAAAAGACACGGTACAATCAATGTTCTTGTCTGAACTGTCTAAGGCTGAATTGCCATTTGTATTTAAGGGAGGAACATCCCTGTCCAAGGCGTATAATATGATTGACAGGTTTTCAGAAGATATTGACCTGTCGATGAATAGAAAACCAACGGAGTCAGAAAGAAAAGCGTCGAAAGAATTAATCATACAAATTGCAGAGTCTCTGGGGATGACACTTGGTAATCCTGATAAAATCAGATCAAGATATGATTATAACAAGTATGTCTTTAAATATATGTCTCTATTTGTAAGCATGCCAGTAGAGATTATCATAGAAACGAGCTATTATCAGACGGCATATCCTGTAGAAAAACATGAAGTGGGAAGCTTTGTAGGGCGTTTCTGTGAGGAGAGAGGAATTGACTTACCAATTCCTTTCAAAGCTGCTAAAGTATATATGAATGTGCAGTCTATAAGACGAACATTTGTAGATAAAGTATTCGCAATCTGTGACTACAGAATTCAAAATATGCAGGATAGAGATTCAAGACATCTGTATGATATTTGCAAATTAGCAGCGCAGTTGAAGATGGACGAGGAGATGGATGCCTTGGTGGATAAAGTTCGTGAGGATCGAATGCTTTCCCCAAACAAGCCGTCTGCGCAACTGGAGTATATTATTCCGGAGATGCTTAAGGAGATTATAGAGAGTAAGTTTTATGAATCGGATTATAAAAATGTTACTCAAAAACTTTTGTATGAAGATATTGATTATGACTATGCTGTGCAGAATGGAATTGCACTTGTAGCCCAATCAGATGTTTTTATATACAAGAAAGGTCATATAAAGTAGTATAAATTTATAATATGAACCCCTTCTGCTTTTTCTTATATGTTTTTTATAAAATCCGGCAAAATGATTGGTTTTAAAGGAACTGTAGGCTGCAGGGATTTGGGCGCAGTTGGCATATGAGGGAAACCTGATACATTGGGGCTGGATGGAGAGGGTACTTTGGAAACTGAACTCCCTGCCGGAGTGGAAGGCAGTTCAGAAGCTGGCAACCCGGTGGCAATGATAGTTACGGAGTTATTCATACCTGAACTGTCAGAATCAGTTACAGTTCCCCACATGATATCAGCATTATTTCCGGCAATTTCACGGACGTAGCCGATTGCAGTATTAAGTCCCTGCAGATTTAATCCGGCACTGCAGTTGATCAGAATATGTGTGGCTCCTTTTACACTGGTTTCTAAAAAAGGGGAATTTAAAGCTTCTTTCATAGTATCTATAATAGCCGATTTTTCTGCCATGGCACTGATCCCAATATAACCAATTCCCTTATTCCCGAGAATAGTCTTCAGATCATTAAAATCCAAATTAACCAGACCGCAGTTATGAATGATATTTGTGATTGCATTTATGGTATCCTTTAGTACGCTATCAGCCAGTAGAAAGGCATTTTCAACAGTCAGGTTTTTATCTGTGACTGAAACTAATTTATCATTTGGAATGATAAACAGAGTATCAACATATTCCTTGAGCTTTTCAATTCCGTTTATGGCAGTTTTCATTTTCATTGTTCCTTCAAAAGAAAAGGGTTTAGTAACTACAGCGACAGTTAAAATATTCAGCTCATGGCATAGTTTTGCGATTACAGGGATAGCACCTGTACCTGTACCGCCACCCATACCGGCAATAAGAATAACCATATTGCAATCAGCTAAAAGAGATTTGATAGCCTCTTCACTTTCTTCGGCAGAGGCACAGCCAATTTCAGGGTTCCCACCAGCACCATATCCTCCGGTTAATTTGGGACCAATCGTTAATGTTCGTGAAGCTTTTGATAAATTAAGAACCATCTGATCTGTATTTATGGAGATGTATTCCAAAGTGTGCGGAGAAGAATTCATATCTACCATGCGATTTACAGCATTATTTCCACCACCACCAATACCCATAACCAGGATTTTAGGCATTGTGGATGGAACGTCTTTTAATTCTATCATTGTGACCTCCTATTTCCAAAAAAGCATAAATGCAAAATGCAAAATGCATTTATGCGAATTTCTAAGATCAGTTATACAATGATAGCTGGTATAATGTCAATAGGAAAAAGCAAAAATGCGAAAACATATTGCAAAAATGCAAAGACGAATGTAAAATAAAACAAAAAGAGATAGTGGAAGGAAACAGCATGAAACTTGGAGAACGTATAAAAAACAGAAGAAAAGAACTGGGCATTTCTGTAGACTATGTGGCGAAGGAATTAGGCGTATCTATTTCAACTGTGTACCGCTATGAAGATTCAAGCATTGAGAAGATTCCGGTTAATGTATTTGAAAAACTGTGTAGCATTTTGCAGACAACACCGGCAAGACTTATGGGAAACGAAGAAAAAACAGGGATATCTTTGCCGGAGAATTTCAGTACGGCGCAGGAAGCAATGGAATTTATTTTAAAGATGCCAACGTTGGCTGCATATGGAGGATATGATCTGAAAAAGCTGGATGAAAAAAAGCTAGTTGAGTTTGCCAATGAGATTCTGCAACAGTTACGATTGGTAAGTTATAAGTATAAATAGAGCAGAGGGGAAAGATGCGAACAAAAGAAGATATTATACGGTATGCCAGAGAATTGCGTTGTGAATATAATACTAGGGATCCATATATTCTTGCGAGGCACTATGGAATCAGGGTAGGTGACGATTTGAAACTGGGTATATCGAAAAAGGCATACACAATAAAGATGGACAATTATCCAACAATGATTATGATCAATAATGTGTATGATAAGAGATCGAGAATAGTTCTGTGCGCACACGAGCTTGGGCATGCATTGTTGCATGACAGTGGTATCAGTAATTTTGCGATCACAGAAAAGAATGCTTTTACAAATGATGAATACGAGGCAAATTTGTTTGCAGTCAGTCTGCTGTTTGACGATAAGGACTTTAATATTCCGATTACACAAATGTCCAATTATATTTTAAAGAGTATTCTGGATTACAATATTGCACTTAAGGAGGTATAAAAATGAGAAGTACGGGGTTAGATCCAATTTATAATAAAGAGTCTCAAATTTTGATTTTGGGAACTTTTCCGGGAAGGGAAAGTCTTAAACGAAGAGCATATTATTCAGATAGGAATAATCAATTCTGGAAAATTATTTATTCTATATATCAAGTGGATTATTCAGAAAATGTTGAAGATAGAAAGAAATTGTTATTGGATCACCATATTGCATTGTGGGATGTTTTAAAGGAATGTGACAGAGTTACAGAAGATGGAAAAGAAAGCTCTTCTGATAAGTATATAATTAATGAAATACCGAATGATATACAGAGGGTAATAAGCGAAAGTAAAATTAGTACTATATTAATTAATGGTAAAACAAAGAATAAGGGGGAAAAAGCAAAAAATCCATATAAATATTATATGAAGTATGTTTGGGAGAAGATATTAGTGGATCCAGTGTTGCTGCCGTCTACAAGTGGACTGAATACCCATCAAAATCTTGAAGAAAAAATACAAATTTGGAAAGAATTTTTAATAAGATAAGAAAACGGAAGGATCTGTTGTAGCATTGGGTAAGAAGCAATTATAAGTAGAAAAATAACTCCCTGTCCGTTTATGCAACAGATTTTCACTAGATTTGTCCGTTTTTCCAACGAAAATATTGAGAAATTGTCCGCTTTTTTGGTTTGATAGTACTAATATTTTTTCATAACTCTCCGATATCTATAAAGAAGGAATCCAATATTGTTCACGGATGAGAATTAAGCTACGGATGGCTGACCTGCAGAAGCGGTTGCCCATCCGTTTTTATGTCGCTTAAAGCGATCCGCCGCAGGAGAAGAATCTTGCAAGCAGGATTCTTTTCTGCGTTGCCACGCAAGTACAGAAATCATAACAGAGCAGAACGTTATTGCAGAGAAGGAGGAGAAATGGTAGTTTCAGGAATTGGTACAGCATACAACATATTGTACGACTATCAGAGCAGAACACAGGGAACAGAGCAGGAGAGTAAACAGAGTGAGCGTTTTTCTGATTCGCTCACCACGGATGGAAAGACAGTACCCTATGGAGCCATGGCAAAGGATGGCGCCATAGAGTACAAAGGTGTGGTATTTACCTGTGATTATGAACATAACAGGATTTGTCTTGGAGATGTTTCGGACAAGAATAAATGTATCAATATTGCACTTTCCGGTGGTGGAAGTCTTGTGGTAAACCGGGAAAATCTGGGGGATCTTTCGCGTGCCATTGGCATGTTTTCACCGGAAGATGTCAATCTGATCCTGCGTGCGCTTGCAAGGGATAAGCAGATCCAGAAAATGCAGCATGAGATCGATGACATGGAAAATGGAGAAGAGGCGCAGCAGGTCATCCGGGAAAAGATGCAGGAAATCTATAAAAAGGTGACAAAGGGAGAAACAGAAGAGAAATTCCAGATCGGCGGCCAGTCTTACAGCAAGAAAGAGTGGGAGAAGCTGCTGGAGGAATTTGATGATGCACAGGATGAGGTAAAAGAGGAGCAGGAAGAGCGGCTGGAAAAGCTACTGGAAGAGGAGAAGAAAAAGAAACTTCTTGAAAAACGGCAGGCTGCTGAAGATGAGGAAGAAGACGAACTGGACAAACACATAGAAAAGCTGCTTGAGGACAGGACAGAGTAAGCTTTGATATTAGTTTCAGACGGTCAGATTCGGTTTCGTCAGATTCAGGTTCTGAAACAGATTGTTAGGCAGAGAAAAAGGATGTACTATCATTAGAAGATGGAAGTATATCCTTTTTATATTGGCTGATCCAGAAAAGAACATTATGGAGGCGGAAAGTGAGCAGGAGGATGCGAAATAGTATGCAGAAAAAAGAAAAAGGAATCGGGCAGCCTGACCGGATCCTGTCGTATTTCATAGCGCAGTGGCCGGTACTGCTTATTGTCACCCTGACGGGGCTGATCTACAATATAGGACTTCTTGCCGGTCCGTGGTTTGAAGGGAAAATGGCGGGCTGCCTTGTTGATGTGCTCGGGAAAAGGGCAGCTTTTTCAGATATGTTGGTGCTTGTTATCAGCTATGTGGTTACGATTGCGGTGGTGCAGATCGCCAGATATTGTAAGCGCTTTTATGTGCGGCGCTTTGCCAACAATGTAAACCGCCGGATGAAGGAGATACTGTACAGCAGTCTGGTGCAGAAAAGCCGGACGGAGCTTGAGGAGGAGGGAGCCGGCAACGTGATGACCAAAGCAATCCTGGATGTGGATGACTGCGTGGAGGGGATGCGGAAGTTTACCACGGAGATTTTTGACACAGGAGTTGCGCTGATCGCCTATGCGGGAATGCTGCTTTTCTATGACTGGCGGCTGGCACTGCCTTGTATGCTGTTTCCGCCTATCTCCTACATAGTGGCAGAGAAGATGAAAGGGATCGTGCAGAGAACGGGAGCGGTTTACAAGGAAAGATCGGGGGCTTTAAGTGCAGCGACACTGGACCGGGCTTTAAATGCGATCACCTACCGGGTTTATGGATGTGAAGAAGAGCGGAAAGCAGCTTATGAAAAGGAGCTTTCTTCTTATGAAAAGGCTGCTGTGAAAGCTAATATCTGGAGCAGCACACTGCCGCCGGTATACCGTGTCATATCCATGGCAGGCGTATTGTTTATCCTGTATTTTGGCAGCAGGAATGTACTGGGGATCGGGTGGAAAGTTTTTGATGTAGCAGTGTTTACCACATTCCTTTCCTGCTTTACCAGGCTGTCAGTGAAATCCTCCAGTGCGGCGAAGCTGTTCAATGCCGTGCATAAGGCGCAGGTGTCCTGGAGGCGGATCAAACCACTGATGAAGGCAACACCATTTCCGGAGACAAAAGAGGAAGCAGCCGGGGAACTGGTACTTTCCCATGTCAGCTTTGCTTACCCTGGCGGAGGTACGATTTACAGGGATGTGAGCCTGCAGGCAGAGCCGGGAGAGATCATAGGTGTTACCGGGCCGGTAGCTTGTGGAAAGTCCACCTTTGGCAAGACCTTTCTATGCGAATATCCCTATGAAGGAAGCATTACTTTTGGCGGCAGAGAGCTGCAGGAACTGACAGATGCAGAGCGCAGCGGCAGTATCGGGTATCTGGGGCATGATCCGGAACTGTTTGATGATACAATAAGAAACAACATCCTTCTTGGAAAAGACGAGGATCCGGGTCCGCTCCTGAAAGCGGTATGCCTTTACCAGGAAGTGGAGGAAATGGAGCATGGCATGGACACCGTAGTGGGAAATGGCGGCATCCGGCTTTCCGGCGGGCAGGCAAAGCGCCTTGCACTTGCCAGAACGCTCTGCCATAAGAGGCCGGTTCTGGTGCTGGATGATCCTTTTTCAGCGCTGGATAAAGAGACAGAAAAGCAGGTATTTGCGAGCCTGAAAAAGCTGGCGGCAGACAGCATCGTGATCCTTCTGTCCCACAGACTGTATCTGTTTCCACAGATGGATCAGGTGATCTTTATGGAAAAGGGACGGGTCATCACTGGCAGTCATGAAAGTGTCCTGAAGAACTGCCCTGAATACAGGAAACTGTATGGGGAGCAGGAAGGAGGGGCGGACAGATGAAAAACAGAAAAAGTGTCAGCAGCATCATCTGGTGGACCATAAAGAAAAAGAGCTTTCTTTCGGCAGGGATTGTATTTGCTGTGGCAGCCTCTGTCGTGACAGCCCTGCTGCCGCCGCTGATCCTTGGAAAGGTGATCGATATGATAACGGCAGGTCAGGAGCCAGCTCTTATCCTTATCTTTTCGTATTTTGGGCTGACAGCCCTGACCGGTTTTTCTGAAAGCTTCAGGGAAGGACTTCTGACAGTATTTGGACAGAAAATCACCCATGCCCTGCGCAGCAGCCTGATGGACAAATACACTCATCTGACGGCCGATTCCCTGACGGGACAGGAACCGGGTGCTGTAGTATCCCGGTTTGTAGGGGATGTGGACGTGGTGGAAAAGCTGTTTACCTCCGGGATCATCAGTATGTTTGCTGATGCCTGCAGGATCATCAGTATTCTTGTAGTGATCTGGGTGAAAAACAGGGGACTTGCCATTGTACTTGCTGTGATTCTGCCATTCCTGTTCTGGTTTACCAGAAGAGTTCAGAAAAGTATGCTTGCTGCAAAGGTGGAGAACAGAAGGGCAGTTGGACGGGCTTCCGGCTGCGTGCCGGAAACGTTACATAATATCAGGACGATCCACTGTCTGCAGAAAGAGAAATATATGACAGAGCGTTATGACCGGTATATCGGGGAAAGCTACCGGGCGGTGGAGCGGTCCAATTTCTGTGATGCCATTTATTCACCGGTGATCCTGATCCTGAATGCAGTCGTAGTGGCAGTTGTCATGCTTTTGTCGGCATCTGGGAATGCACAGGTGCTGACGCTCTTTGGAATGAGTGCCGGTACAGCGGTAGCAGTGATCAATTATATTTCCCAGATCTTTGGACCGGTGGAAAGTCTTGGCATGGAGATCCAGACTATCCAGTCAGCAATAGCCGGTGTGCACAGGATCAATGAATTCCTGGGACTGGAGGAAAAGGAAGAGGTGACCGGTCGGCAGGAAGCGTTGAAGCAGAGTCAGGCGGCTGTCCGGGAAGAGGATGCAGAACATGCTGAAATTATCGCAGAATTTCAGCATGTCACCTTTGGTTACCGGGAGCAGGACATTCTGCAGGATTTCAGTTTCCAGATCAGAAAAGGAGAGCAGATCACACTGGCTGGCAGAACCGGAGCAGGGAAAAGTACGATCTTCAAGCTGCTGCTCGGATTGTATGAGCCAAAGAAGGGCAGTGTATTGATAAATGGCAGAAGAGCCGGAACGGTGGAAGAAAAGGAGAAAAGGAAGCTGTTTGGTTATGTGGAGCAGACCTTCCATCAGGTTCCGGGTACGGTAAGAGACCAGATCACTTTGTTTGATCCTGCGATCACTCCGGAAATGGCAGAGGAGGCAGCCAGACTGGCGGGACTTCATGAAACGGTTATGGCACTGGAAAAAGGCTATGACATGCCCTGCATGGAGGGGATTTTTTCAGAGGGACAGTGGCAGCTTCTGTCGATTGCGAGGGCAGTGGCGGCACGGCCGAAGATCCTTCTACTGGATGAGATCACGGCAAATCTGGATGCACGGACAGAAAAAGAAGTATTACGAGCACTGCAGAGAGCAGCAGATGGAAGAACGGTGATCTCCATTTCCCACAGGATAAATGCCAGAACCGGAAGAGTGATCACCGTGAGAATGCTATAAACAAAGAAAGCAGGTAACCTTCCAGATCCTGAAGATCAGGATCCTTGTTCTCAGCAGCCATTTGTGTAATTATATTCTATGTGATACAGAAGAGGTAAAAAGCATGAAAAAGATAATATCCTTTATGAAAAAAGAAACCGTGCTGACTATCGCCACACTGCTGGCGGTAGTGTCGGCATTTTTTGTTAAGCCGGACAGGCAGTATATCGGCTATATCGATTTCCGGACACTGGGTATCCTGTTTGGCCTGATGGTGATCATGCAGGGATTTCAGCGGACGGGATTGTTTGACCGGATTGGAAAAAGCCTGCTGCAGAAGACGGGAAAGCTCTGGCAGCTGATCCTTGTGCTTGTCATGCTGTGCTTCTTTTTCAGCATGCTGATCACCAATGATGTATCACTGCTTACCTTTGTACCCTTCAGTATCTTAGTCCTTAAAAAATGTGGACAGGAACAGGCGATGATCCCGACAGTGATCCTACAGACAGTGGCAGCTAATCTTGGCAGTATGCTGACACCGATCGGAAATCCACAGAATCTGTATCTGTACGGGCTTATGGACTGTAGTATTCCGAAATTTATGGGGATCCTGTTACCTTACACTGTGATGACATTTGTGCTTCTTCTGCTTTCCCTGTTATGTATCAGGGGAAAAGGACAGGAGATTTCCTGCAGGATGGAAGAGGGGACGGAGATAAAGCAGAGCAGGAAATACCGCAATCTGATCTATGGGCTGTTGTTTCTGCTTGCGCTGCTTGTGGTAGCCAGGATCCTTCCATATGGCATTCTTGTGACAGCCGTGTTTTTGTACACGGTCATTTTTGACAGAGAGGCTCTGAAAGGAGCGGATTATGCTCTGCTGGTTACTTTTATCAGTTTCTTTGTACTGATCGGGAATTTAGGCAGGATCAGCCTGATCCGGGAAGCACTGGAGCGTTTTGTGAGTGGACGGGAGATCCTGACAGGGGTTCTGGCAAGCCAGGTGATCAGCAATGTACCGGCAGCAGTACTTCTTTCCGGTTTTACAGAAAATTACAGAGATCTGCTGGTCGGGGTGAATCTTGGTGGTCTTGGTACCCTGATCGCATCTATGGCCAGCCTGATCTCTTTTAAGCTTTATACAAAGTGTTATAAGGAAAACAGAGGCAGATATCTCAGATGGTTTACGCTTGTGAATATCATTTATCTGTTTCTTCTGTTGACAGCAGCTCTTTACTTGTACCGATAGACGAAATATTGTATAATACACCGAAAAGAATGAAATCAGGAACGGAAGAGAATACGATGGATTTTGGCAATATGATGAAGCTCATGGGAGCATGGAACACCTTTAAAAGAAATCATCCAAAATTCCCGGCCTTCTGCAGGGCAGTGCATGCAAAGGGACTTAGGGAAGACAGCGTGGTGGAGATCATTGTGACGACACCGGAAGGTGAGAGGATCGAGACAAGCCTTAAGGTAAAGGCTGAGGATCTGGAGCTGATCCGGAATCTGACAGGCATGGTATCGTAGATGGCAGAGAGAATGAACCAGAAGCTGAAGATCCTTTATCTGATGAAGATTCTTCTCGAAAAGACGGATGAAACGCACAGTATCACCATACAGGAGATGATCACAGCGCTGGCCTCCTATGGGATCACGGCGGAGAGGAAAAGTCTTTACAGTGATCTGGAGAGTCTGCGTACCTATGGTCTTGATGTGATCGGTGTGCAGGAAAACCGGAATTATTATTATCATGTGGGAAACCGGCAGTTTGAACTGGCAGAATTAAAGCTTCTGGTAGATTCTGTGCAGTCAGCCAGATTTATTACGGCCCGTAAGTCAGCAGAGCTGATCCATAAGATCGAAGGACTGGCAAGCCAGTATGAGGCCTCCAAACTGAACCGTCAGGTCTATGTGACGGAACGGGTCAAGACTATGAACGAAAGCATTTATTATAATGTAGACAGCATCCACACTGCAATCAGCGAGAATGCACAGATCCGCTTCCAGTATTTTAACTGGAATGTGGATAAAGAGATGCTTCTTCGCCGGAACGGTGGATATTATGAGATCAGCCCCTGGGCGCTGACCTGGAATGACGAGAATTACTACCTGGTAGGCTATGACAGCAGTGAAACGAAGATCAAGCATTTCCGGGTAGACAAGATGCTTCATATTGAAATGCTTCCGGAGAAACGGGAGGGCAGGGAAGTTTTTCAGGAATTTGATATGGCGGTCTATGAACGGAAGATGTTTGGCATGTTTGACGGCAGGGAAGAGAACGTGAAGCTGCTCTGTGATAATGCCATGGCAGGGATCATGATCGACCGCTTTGGAAAAAACGTTCCCTTTCTGAAAAAGGACGCAGAGCATTTCACGATGAATGTGAAGGTAGCGGTGAGCAGGCAGTTCTTTTCCTGGGTCATGGGTCTTGGAAGCGGCATACAGATCATCGGTCCTGTATGGGTCGTGGATGAAATGAAGGAAGAAATACGGAGATTATCGAAGCAGTATTTACAGGAGAATCAGCATGAAAGTGGTATTACAGGATCTGACGAAAAAATTTAAGAGCCGGGATAAAAAGGGAAAGGGGGAAGTGGTTGCGGTAGATCATTTTACCTTTGAAATACCGGACGGGGAACTGGTAGGGCTCCTTGGCCCTTCCGGCTGTGGCAAGAGCACCACCCTTTTTATGATCTGCGGGCTGCAGAAGCCCACAGAAGGAAGGATCTTTTTTGGAGAAGATGATGTGACGGAGCTGCCGCCGGAAAACCGTGGTGTGGGTGTAGTATTTCAGAATTATGCACTGTATCCGCATCTGAGCGTGCTGCAGAATATCACCTTTCCACTGGAGAATCTGAAGGGTAAGGATAAGCTGACAAAGGATGAGATGAAGGAGAAGGCCATGGAAGCGGCAAGGCTTGTACAGATTGAAAAGCTGGTGGACAGAAAGCCAGGTGAGCTTTCCGGTGGTCAGCAGCAGAGAGTTGCCATCGCAAGGGCTCTTGTAAAGATGCCAAGGGTTCTTCTTCTGGATGAGCCGCTGTCCAATCTGGATGCAAGACTCCGCCTGCAGACAAGGGAGGAGATCCGCAGGATCCAGAAGGAAACAGGAATTACCACAGTGTTTGTCACTCACGATCAGGAAGAGGCTATGAGCATTTCGGACAGGATCGTTGTTATGAAAGAGGGAGTGATCCAGCAGACAGGAAGGCCTCAGGAGGTCTATGAGAACCCGGTGAATCTGTTTGTGGCAAGGTTCCTTGGAACACCACAGATCAATCTGTTTGAAGGCCGCGTGGAGAGGGGACAGCTTCTGATCGGAGAGGAAGCTGTGCTTTCTGTCAGAGGGGTGGAGGATCAGCCACTTACTGTGGGAATCCGTCCGGAAGGCTTTCTTTTGCGGGAGGATGGTCCCTTGTCACTTGACCTTGTACGTGTAGAGGTGATGGGAAGAGATATCAGTGTGGTCTCTACAAGTGCGGTGTCCATAAATCCCACGGTGCGATCTATTATTGATGCGGAAATGCGGCTGGAGGTGAAGGAAGAGAAGGTACGCTTCGCCCTTCGCCCTTCAAAGGTGCTGCTGTTCCATAAGGAAACAGAAGAGAGGATCTATCCGGAGGAAGCTGAGTGATGGAAAATAAAAATGGAAAAGCGTTTTTGTATCTGCTGCCGGCGATTCTGTTCCTTGGCTGCTTTATGGTATATCCGCTGATCGATGTATTTGTGTATTCTATGGAGGAGGGATATAATTTTGCCTCCCAGACCTATTTTTCTATTGGAACCTACAATTTTTCCTATGTACTTCACGATCCCTATTTTCTGCAGGCAGTGAAGAATACCCTTCTGATGGTTGTGATCACGGTACCCATTTCTACAGGGATCGCTCTGCTGATCTCACTGGCGCTCAGCTCTATCGGACCGCTGCAGAAGCTGTTCCAGACTATCTATTTCCTGCCGTATGTGACGAATACACTGGCAGTTGGTCTGGTATTCATGATTTTGTTTAAAAAGACAGCCTATACAGATGGACTTGTGAACCTGATCCTGAAATGGTTTGGTGCTTCTGTGGTGGATTTCATTGACGGACCTTACTGGGCGAAGATGTTCGTGCTGTGCTTTTATATCATCTGGGTAGTCATGCCGTTCAAGATCCTGCTGCTGACAAGTGCGCTGGCATCTGTAGACCGGAATTATTACAATGCCGCAAGAGTAGATGGGACATCTCCTTTCCGGATATTTTATAAGATTACACTTCCCATGATCTCACCCACCTGCTTTTATCTGATCATTACGGGCTTTATCGGAGCCTTCAAGGAATACAGTGATGCGGTGGCGCTGTTTGGGACTGACCTGAATGCTGCGGAGATGAATACCATCGTAGGCTACGTGTATGATATGCTGTATGGGGACAGCGGTGGATATCCGTCCTATGCATCGGCAGCGGCGATCCTGCTGTTTGTCATTATTCTCACGATCACCTGCATTAACCTCATGGTAAGCAAAAAGCACGTATATTATTAAGGGAAAAAGAGCATGGAACCTAATACAGATTATGAAGTAATTGAAAAAAGGGCAAGGAACAGGAAGCGGCTGTCACAGACGATCCTGTATATCCTGCTGACAATATGGGCAGTACTGGTATGCTTCCCTTTTTACTGGATGCTGCTGACCTCCGTAAAGGGCTATGGAGAATATAATTCCGAATATATCCCAAGGTTTTTTACCCTGTCACCTACGCTGAAGAATTATGCGGATGCCTTTACCAGTGTGCCGCTTGGCAGATATCTGCTCAATACGCTGATCTTTACAGTGATCACGACAGCGCTGATGCTGGTGGTTATTACGCTGGCGGCCTACGCCTTTGCCAGACTGGAGTTTAAGGGAAAGAATCTGATCTTTACACTGTTTCTTTCTCTGATGATGATTCCGAATGAACTGGTGATCATCACGAACTTTGCTACGATCACAAACTTAAATCTGAGAAATACCTTTGCAGGTCTGATCCTGCCGTCGGTAACCAGTGTGTTCTACATATATTTGTTGAAGGAAAATTTTGCGCAGGTACCGGATTCTCTTTATTATGCGGCCAAGGTGGACGGAACCTCTGACCTGAAATATCTGTGGAGGGTCATGATCCCCATCTGCAGACCAACGCTGGTCACAGTAGGGATCCTGAAGGTGATCGAATGCTGGAACTCCTATGTATGGCCAAGGCTGATCACAGACAATGAAAGGTATTATCTGGTGTCAAATGGTATTCAGGAGATCCGTGAGAACGGCTTTGGAAGAGAAAATATACCGGCCATGATGGCAGCAGTAGTGATCATATCCTTGCCATTGATCGTACTGTTTCTGATTTTCCGGGAAAAGATCATGAGTGGGGTATCCCAGGGAGGAACCAAGGGATGAGAGCATGGAAGAACCGGCTGCAGAGAGGCTGGGAAGACCGAAAAAGAAAACTGGCAGCAGTGTCTGCCGGAGTGGCCTGTGCAGTACTTTTTCTGACAGGCTGCCATGGATCAAAGGGGCTTTCAGCCTTTGCTGTTCCGGAAAGCTTTGATGAAACAAGGAACTATGAGATCACCTTCTGGGCTAAAAATGATACCAATAAAACCCAGACAGCCATTTATCAGAAGGCCATTACGGACTTTGAAGGGATATATCCGAATATCCGGGTAAACTTACGGCTTTATACGAATTACGGTGATATTTACAATGATGTGATTACGAATATTTCTACAGGAACCACACCGAATGTCTGCATCACCTATCCGGATCATATCGCCACCTATCTGACAGGTACAAATGTGGTGGTACCGTTAGATGATCTGTTTGCAGATGCTTCCTATGGACTTGGGGGAGATCAGGTAAGGTTTGATTCTGTGAAGGAAGAGGAGATCGTTCCGCAGTTCCTGAAGGAATGCAGCTTTGATGATCATTATTATGCACTTCCTTACATGCGCTCCACAGAAGCCTGCTATGTGAATAAAACCTATGTGGAAAAGCTGGGCTACACGCTGCCGGAAACATTGACCTGGGATTTTATATGGGAGGTTTCCGAAGCGGCCATGGAAAAGGATGCAGACGGAAATTTCAAGGTAAATGGACAGAATGTCATGATCCCGTTCCTGTACAAGTCTACAGACAATATGATGATCCAGATGCTGTATCAGAAGGGTGCAGGCTATTCGGATGAAGCAGGGAATATTGAGATATTCAATGATACTACGGCAGAGCTGCTGAAGACAATTGCAGGACATGCTGAAACCAAGGCATTTTCTACCTTTAAGATTTCCAGCTATCCAGCCAATTTCCTGAATGCCGGACAGTGTATTTTCGCTGTGGACTCCACAGCAGGGGCAACCTGGATGGGAACGGATGCACCGCTTTGCGATATCAGTGAGGATAAGCTGGTTTCTTTTGAAACAGAGGTAATGATGGTGCCCCAGTTTGATCCCGGGAACCCTAAGATGATCTCCCAGGGACCGTCTGTCTGTATTTTTAACAAGGCAGATCCGCAGGAGGTGCTGGCTTCCTGGCTGTTTACCCAGTATCTTCTGTCAGATGAGGTGCAGACAGCCTATGCAGAAACGGAAGGGTATCTTCCGGTAACTATAAGGGCGCAGCAGTCGGAAGAATATCAGGATTATCTTGCCAGGATCGGAGAGGACAATAATGTCCATTATGAAGTAAAGATCAAAGCGTCAGAGCTGCTGATGGCACATCTTGATGATACCTTTGTGACACCGGTATTCAACGGATCGGCTTCCCTGCGTGATGGTGCAGGCCAGCTTATAGAGAGTACGGTAAAGTCGGTAAGAAGGGGAGAAACGGTGGATGATGCCTATATCAGTAAGCTGTACAGTGATGTAACCTCCCTGTACAGACTGAAGAGGGGAAGTACAACGACCGGTGAGAAGGAGGAGCTTGGTCCGCTTCCTGTGACAGCAAAGCTTCTTCTGGGAAGCCTGATCACAGTATGGGTGATTCTGCTGCTTATCTTCAGTCTGCAAAAAATTAAAAAATACAGGGAAAATCACAAAAAAGATTGATTTATAGTTAAAACTTCATTACAATGACAGAGGATTGAAGCCCGCTAATGATAAAATTTCTTATGAGGCTTCAGAATGGAGGAAAATATGAAAAAGTATTTGGCAGTACTTCTTGCAGCAGCTATGGTATTTGCACTGGCAGGCTGTGGCAGTAAGGATGCAGGAACAGATGAGAAGTCAGAAGGTGTTATGACCTATGAAGAGTACATGGCAGCACCGCTTGACAGTGAAGTGGTAATTGAAACCTATGTGCAGGCAAAGCAGTCCTGGTGGGATAATCAGGCAACTGTTTATTCCCAGGATAAGGATGGTGCTTACTTCCTTTATAATATGGCATGCTCTGAGGAGGATTATGAAAAGCTCGTTCCCGGAACCAAGATCAAGGTGACCGGTTACAAATCTGAGTGGTCCGGTGAAGTAGAGGTGACTGATGCTGTATTTGAGATCGAGGATGGCAGCTATGTAGCAGAGGCAGAAGATGTAACTTCTCTGCTTGGCACAGATGAACTGATCGATCATCAGAATGAGTATGTAGCCTTCAAGGGAATGACAGTAGAGGATTCCGGTGATGGCGCAGCTTTCCTGTACAGCTGGGATGGCTCAGGCAGTGATGGGGATGATCTTTATTTCCAGGTATCCTACAATGGACAGACCTATACCTTTACCATAGAATCCTATCTTTGCGATAATACAACGGAAGTATATCAGACCGTAAAGAACCTGAAGGTTGGTGATACTGTGGATATGGAAGGCTTTCTTTACTGGTATGAGGGTGTAAATCCTCATATCACATCTGTAACTGTTAAATAACAGAACCAGATTACAGGAATTTTCTGCCGGCTGCTCATAGCACCGATTGGTGTCCTGCTTATTTCAAAAGATGGACACCCTTGTCAAGCAGGGAAAATCCTCTGTCAGCCAGTCCCTTCTGGTAACATTCTGTAGAAGAAGAGGTTCCGGAAAGGACTGGAAGTACAGAAGGAGGAAGAGCCTTTTTACAGGCTGCCTCAATAATGGACATAAACTGATCTGTGATCTCTGCACCGCCAATAACGATTTTATCCGGGTTGAGAAGACAGATCATATTGATCACGATCTGGGATAGAAGACCGGCTCTTTCATCAGCCTCAGCACAGAGCAGCTGGCTTTCCACGCTCTGCCTGTTACCGATCTGCATATAACCGGCTTCTCCGGCAAAGCTTGCAAAGCCGGGATATAACCTGCGCCCGATGATAATACCGGCACCGAGACCGGTGCCATTTATCTGCAGATAGATCAGGTTCTGACAGTCAGATTCATCTATCTTGAGATAGCCAAGAGCTGTAGCGTTGATGTCATTGATGACGGAAACCGGAAGCGGAAACCTTTTTCGCAGTATAGCTCCTATGTCCTGATCTTCCCATTCGGGGATTTGGGAGATAGCATATACAATGCCTTTTTCTGAAACAGCGCCGGGCAGGCCGATGGATATGGCACCGGTATCAGGAGCTTCTTCCAGGAGCTTTTCGATTACTGTACAGAGCTCTTCTGTGTAGGAGGCACCATCCTGATGCTTACAGGTAAAGGAACACTCCTCTGTCAGGTTCATATCCGTTATACAGCAGGCAAACCCGTTCATAGTCACTGTAATGCAGGCAATAGCAGACCGTTTGCTGTTCAGTGTAAAAACCTCAGCCTTTCTGCCACCGGTGGAATCAGCGCTGCCAAGAGAAAGAACGGTGTTGTCGGTCATCAGCTCACGGATGAGCTGATTTACGGTCGGCTGGCTGATCTTTGTATAATTACACAGTTCTACACGGATTGCAGAGCCGAGTGCATGAAGCGCATCTACGATCAGACTGATATTTATTTCTTTCATGACTGTTGGTTTGCCGGTCAGTTCTTTTTTTCTTGTCAAAGTTTTTATTTCCTTTCTTTTATGTCCTGCAGGATGAACAGAGCCATTCTGACAGCACCGGTCACAGGCTTCCGGGTAGGGAGCACAGGATAAGCTGCAGGGGCAGCGGTGTGTACAGCGTCCATAAAGGGATCAAGAAGCAGTGGATCATCTGAGTGGAACAGACTGCCGATCAGAACGACAGGTACCTGTTCATTTTCCATATGAAGTCTCCGGATCACTGCAGCAGCATAGAGCCCTTCCTCATGGCCTAGGTCCTGGATCAGCATACGGCAGACAGAGTCACCGCTGTTTGCAAGCTGAAAGACAGTGATAGGAAGCTGATAGCGTTCCTTGTCGGAAAGAGGGTTCTGCTTTAAGAGCCGGCATACATCTTCCATCGTGGAAACACCGAAAATGGGAGGGACTGCTGCTTCAAGAGCTGATTTCTCATAGGTCCCTTCGTCAGACCGGAAGGCATAATGCAGTGCTTTTTCTACCAGATCACCACCGCCACCATAGTTGCCAAGGCGGTAATCCAGGTTACGGAGCGTCAGCTCATCACCCTGTCTGTTACGGCCGGCATGTCCGGCGCCGGTTCCACAGATGGAAACAACACCAAAGGGCTCCTTTAAGGCAGAGTACATGCCGATCCAGGCATCATGCACTACCCGGAAGGGAACGCCGGGCAGTACTTTTTCGGCAGCCGGATTTAACAGGGCAAGATCATCTTCACCGTCAGCACCTGACATACCAAGCACAGCGTAGGAGAGATCCTGAAGAGTAAGGTCTGCCTCCTTAAGGGCGGCAGAGACCGCAAGCTGCAGGTTCTTCTCTGTCTGCCTGATTCCAAACAGCTGGTGCTGGGAAGCCCCGGCAAGGCCTTCAGCAAGAATGTTTTCGTTTTCATCTGCGATCACGCAGTGGGTTTTAGTTCCACCGGCATCAATACCAAGTACATACATGACAGGGCTCCTTTCTCACCGGATTACTGAAAGAAGGCGGGCAGGTAAGCCCTGTGCGCTTCTAACAGCTCATTCAGGATACCTTTGGCATCTCTGACATCATGGATAAGGGGATTGTTTAACAGGGCAATGAGTGCCTTGTTCCTGTCTCCGGTTATGGCAGCTTCAATAGTATACTCTTCATAAGCCTTGACCTGACCGATCAGACCAAGTACGGAAGCAGGAACGTCAGAAGCAAGGGGAGCGGCACCATTTCTGCCGATGCGGCAGTTTACCTCGATAACGACATCGTCAGGCAGCTGGGGGATAATTCCATTGTTAAAAACATCCACAACCTGGACATCGTTTGTATCATTGTAGATACTGTCGATCAGGCAGATGGCAGCCATGGAATACCTTGCGCCGCCGCGCTTTGCCAGTGCGGCAGGCTTTTCCCTGAGGTTTATATCCTTATAGCATTCAAAGAGGTTCTTTTCCACCTCCTTTACCTGAGCTGCCCTTGTGCCGGTAAGACCGATCGCTTCCATTTTTTCATGCTGGAGAGCTTCCTTTTCGGTGTAAAAATACTGCATATAAGGAGAAAGAAGGCAGCCAAGTTCCTTAGCTACAGCATCCATTTCCGCATCCTTCTGAATATTCTTTACAACACTTTCTGTGTTTTCAACGCTGACAGCATCCAGGATCCTGTCTTTGCCCTGATAATAAGCGTGGTTCATGACGCTTAAGTGGTTCAGGCCGATGAAGCGGCAGTCAAGCTCGTCAGGAGAAACGGAAAGGCGTTCTGCTGCGTCATAACGCATATTGATGGATACGTTGCAAAGTCCGATACATTTTACTTTGGTATTCTTCAGAATCGCTTCTGTAATGATACCGGATGGATTGGTGAAGTTGATAAGCCATGCATCCTTACAGACCTCTTCCATATCGCGGCAGATGGAGAGCATGACGGGAATGGTACGGAGTGCTTTGAAGAATCCACCGGGACCGGTTGTCTCCTGGCCGATCACATCATATTTAAGCGGGATCCGCTCATCCTTTTCCCTGGCATCCAGACCACCTACACGGATCTGTGCGATAACAAAGGAAGCGTCTTTAAGACCCTCTCTCCTGTCGAGTGTGTAACGGACAGAAATGGGAAGTCCGGCCTTCTCTGCCATACGCTTTGCAAAGGCTGTGTTAATGGAAACCTTTTTCTCGCCTTCTGGAATATCGATCAGGACGACCTCTGTGACAGGAAGGGAATCCTTGTGGTTGATGATGCCTTCCATTAATTCAGGTGTGTAGCTGCTTCCTCCGCCGATAACTGCAATTTTCATAGTCTTGATACCTCCTCTATTTAAACTTATTTAATAATCTTTAATAAGTGCAATATGATACTAACACAAGACTGAAGGTTATGCAAGAGGCTTGACGAAACTTTTTTAAGAAAATTAAATAAACAGCAGCCTGATTGATACCGTATAGGAGAACAGGAGGATCAGAAGCTGTGTCCGCCACCGCCGCCTGAGCTTCCTCCTCCGCCACCGCCACCTGAGCTTCCTCCACCGCTGCTGGAAGGGTTATAAACCTTGGTAGTGGTTGTTTTTTTGGCAGCTGCATTGCGGAAGGCAAAGGAGGACTGATCGGCAGAAAGAAGCTCTTCATCAGAGCATTTTCGGCTGCGGGAAAGAAAGCTTACCAGGAAATAATTCAGCAGGGCAGAAAGAAGAAGAGCCAGCAGGGCATTGCTGATATATTTCATGGGCATGGCAATTTTCTGTCCCTCAAGCAGAGATGCAATCTGGTCGAAGGCATTGTCTGCGCAGGTGAAGTAGTCTCCATCTGAAGCGTAGGTGTATATATTATCGGTTATAACGTTGGCATAAGAGGTCGTAACTGTCCTGTAAACATCACCATCACTGAATATGTACAGCTCGCGGTTATCCATATCGATCAGAAACAGGGTACCATTTACCACGCCGCTGCCAAATGTTTCGTGGAAATAGGAACGGGCGTAGGAGGAGGTTGACTGTGGATTATAGTCAATGCTTTTGAAGGCCACATTGCCATAATAGCTGACACGTTCCATGGTATCGGCGAGAAGATTCTTTTCTTCCGTAGTCAGAAGAGCCGCGTCATCCTCGATCAGGATGTCGTAGCCGGTTTCCGGATTATACCAGGAGAAGGATGCAGATTCTTCTGCCAATACAGTGCCGGCAGGCAGAAGACCGGCAGCCAGTAGAGATAAAAGAACCGCCATTGTCACAGCTTTCAGGAGCTTTTGGAGTTTTATCAGGTATTTCATGCGTCATCCCCCTTTCGGGCAAATTGCGGAAGAGGCCTTGTAGCCAGTGTATTATATTTCAGCAGAATGGCTGCCATGGTAAACAGTGTGCACAGGAAAGTAAGAAAGCAGCCGCCATAGTACCAGATATCTGATACCGGATCCACCATAAGAACGATAATGGCAATCACAAGGGCAAACAGGGAACCAAGAAATCCGGGAAGCTGCGTGCCGAAAACAGGAGCTTTACTGTAAGTCCAGAATTCCCCGAAGGTCATGGTAAAGGTTGCTT
>ERZ1034976.543-NODE-543-length-34971-cov-22.596374_pt1 | contig 34971 bp, 57 predicted proteins | sample MGYA00520623_ERZ1034976 | MGnify/ENA primary metagenome ERZ1034976 (study PRJEB33766, sample SAMN09781774) | gut metagenome | biome: gut microbiome | host: Homo sapiens | place: Madagascar | study: EMG produced TPA metagenomics assembly of the PRJNA485056 data... | reverse complement strand
AACATTTTCACAAAAAAGTGTTGACATTGAAGAAGAAAAGGAATATAATAAAGATACGCAAAAGGTTAATAGAGATATTAATAAAATGCGTAGTACAAGAGAACAATTTTATAAACAGATGGAACAAGAGAGAGAACAACAGGACAGAGATTTCAAAGCAAAAATAAAAGAAAGGAGAAAATCGAATTGGAAAAGAAATTCAGACAAAAAGGTGTAGCAACCTTTGAGGGTTTGAATATCGGTAAAAACAAACAGGTAACACTTAAAGTCAAATTAAGATATGATGAAGTGGTAACATCTGTAGAACTCTTACAGGGATTAAATACAGACATTACAATCCAAGCAAAGCTTGGCGGTGAGTCAGTAAGTTTAGGAATGTTTACCATCGGAGGTATCAATTTTGACAGGGATGGGAATGCAGTTATTCCTTTTAAGTCATTGACCGAGAATGTTAATCTTGATAAGATTACAGAATTAGTTGATGAAGAATATATACCTCTTAGATTTTTAGCGGTATTAGAACTACCAGAAACAACAGAGAGTGAGGATGAAACAGAGTGGGAAGATTAAAGTATAATCAGCTTGCAAAAGCACAGACAAAAGAAAATCGAAATGTTGTGATTTCAGAAGCCGCAACACTTGATGGTGAAACATTAGGTTATGCGGTATCAGAACAAATTGTAATCCATGAAGGAGAAAAGGACACAACAATGTTCTTAAAGAATGGATTAGGAATTGTTTCTAAAGAAGGACTTGTAAACTTGCGTGATGCAATCAACAAAACATTAGAACAAATTAATTAAAAACTTGTTGACATAACATAGCTCATATGTTATAATATAAATGTAAATAAAAGCAGATAAACAATCAATTTTAAAAAAAGAAAAGGAGAACAAGAACATGACAAACAAAGAATTAGAAATGGTAATCGAGATTAAGGAAGCAGAGTTAGAAGGATTAAAAGCAAAGCTTGAAGGATGCGAAGAAAAGAATGAAGAGCCAGAGAAAGAAGTAAGGAAGCCGGGAAGAGGAAAGAAAGCGGCAAAGGCTAAATCAGAGCCAGAAGTAGAGGAAGAAGAAACAGAAGAAGGTGCAGATGATTACGAAAGCATGACAAGCACAGCACTTTATAAGTTATGTTGTGAGAGAGGTATTTCCTCTAAGTGCAAGAAGCGTGATAAGAAAACATTAATCGCAATTCTGAAAGAAAACGATGCCGCACAGGATGCAGAGGATGATTGGGAAGATGAAGAAGAGCAGGAAACAGACCCATATGCAGGTAAGACAGCGAAGGAACTTTACAAAATGTGTAAAGATAGAGGATTAACCGCAGTACCTAAGAAGTCAGCAGATGTTTATGCAAAGATTCTTAAAAAGGCAGATGCAGAAGCCGCAAAGAAAGCAAATACAAAAGCAAAGGTTGAGGAAGAAGAGGACGATGAAGACGATTGGGAAATCTAACTCAATAAATATGGGAAATATGTTCTAGCAGTATATAATAATAAAGTTAATTAATCAAATTGCAAAGGCAGGTAGGTTGGTAATAAAACTTACTTGCCTTTTTATTTAGGAGAGAACAACATGAGAATGAGTGAAAAAGTGCAAGAAATGTTATTGATTGATTGTAGAAAGCAAGAAGGAAAGGAAAAAATTAATAAGATATTATGGAAGATTAAGCCTATCAAACAGAAAATGATTAAGTTAGGATATGTAAAAGGTGATATAGTACCTTTAGAACAGTTAGAGAAGTTTTTGCAGTTTGTTAGAACACAGTATGGCTACAGAACACAGTGGATAAATTCATATTTTGAAACAGACAAAACAAAAAAGCCACATAAAACAAAATTTGTTTTTTATACACATGGTCTTGTTGATGTGGAAGGTGAGTGGATAACAAACATTGAAGGGAAAACAATCTGGGAATTGTTTGCAAAGACAGCCATAGTATTTTATGATGAGATAAAGAAGGGAGAACAGAAAGAATGAGTAAAAATAAAAATGAAGAATTAACAATGCCAAAGACAAAAGCAACTTTCTACACGGATGGTGCTTGTTCTGGTAATCCGGGTATTGGTGGATGGTGTTATGTTGAGGTAGTACCTTATAAGAATGAATATAAAACAGAAACAACGGTGGGTGGGTCAGATGATACCACAAACAACGAAATGGAATTGTTAGCCGCTTATAACGCTATATTAAAGGCATATAGAGAAGGAGTAAAGGAAGTTACAATTTATTCTGATTCAGCGTATGTTGTGAACCCTGTAATTAATAGTTGGTTATTAAAATGGAAATCAAATGGTTGGCAGACTTCCACAGGTAAGGAAGTTAAGAACAAAAGAATTTGGGAGCGTATGGCAAAATTGATTTATGAAAAAGGTATGTATATTAATTTTGTTAAGGTAAAAGGACATTCAAGCGATTTATTAAATGATTTAGCAGACAGGGGGGCAACAAATGAGATTGAACGTAGAAAATATGAAATCATGGGTATGTAAATTATTAAAGGCTATCTTATGTGGTTTTAATGCTCTGGTGGAGCGTGTAGCAGGCTTTATATATAAAAATGCTAGAGAGATAGGCACAGTAGTAAAAGTCTTGTATGTGGTCATTATGGTGGCTTATATCAAGTGTGATGCAATAGATGCATTTGTTATAACAATTTGTTTGATGTGTATAGCATATGCAATTAAGATAGCCTATCAGAAATTACACAATATGAATGAGGATTTTATACCAAAGCCAAGAGAACGGTTTACTAAGGTAAATAAAAGAGGAATGATAGAAGTAGATAGAAGCAGGTGGCAGGAATTGATACAGTATGTATATGAATTAGAAGAATATATGCAAGAAAAACCTTGACAAATAAAAGGTATTATGATATATTATATACATGGAACTCATAAGGATAATTGAGGAAGGAATAGCCATTAAATATTCGCCATTTAACATAAAACAAAACTAAATAATGATACGACATAATCTTGGTTTAGTTTAAGATAGATTTTTAAAAATTAGGCATGGTAGCTCACAAAGTAAAATTCCTTTAAGTTAAGTTGATTAATGTAAAGTAGTTGTTAATTGATTATGTCGTATTAAATATAGGCGGTAAATAAATACCGCCTTTTTAAATATTAAAACAAAAAAGGAGGGAAACAAAAGTTGGGTAGAAAGGGAGAAATGCCAGAGAGTTTCAAAGATGGAAAAATAGATAAATATAATTTCAGAAACAGAACACCAGAAGAAATGCAGGAGATAGTAAGAAAATCTCATGAGAAGAAAAAAGAAAACAATAGAAAGAAAATGGAACTACAAAATTGTATGAGAAGTATCCTTGATTTAGGTGTACAATCTGAAAAGCAAAGGAAAGTCTTAAAGTCATTTGGCATAACAGATAAGAAGATAACAAACAAAGTGTTGTTGATGGTATCGTTGTATATGAAGGGTGTTAAAGGTGATGTACAGGCAATCAGAGAGATTGTGAACATGATGGACAGGTTGGACATTCTAGAGGATACAGGCAATATTACACAGGGAATCAACATTAACCTTGTTCCTGTGCAAAGTAATACAGAGCAAGAACAACAAGAACTATCAGATGAAGATGCATACTGGGATTTAGAGGATGAATCAGAAGACTGGGGAGAAGATATTTACAAACCATGAAAACAAAACAAAAGGATAGCAAAAAGAAAGAACCAAAAGTATTATGGATTGCGGTAACACCAGATAGGTATGAGTTCCCGATATGTGTTTGTGATAGTCAGAAAGACCTTGCAGAGCGTTTAGGAACTACAGTAAGCAATATATCCCATCTGGCAGAAAGAAAGCGTAGAAGCAGTCGTAGTAAGTATTATATATATAAAGTGAGGAATGTGTGATGATATGCAACGTATATAATTCATTGAGTATTCGACAAAAGCCAAACAGAAAAGGTAAGGTTTTAGGAACAGTGCCAATGAATAAAGTAGTTAACATTGTTGGCAAAAAATATGTGTGGGATAAAAATATCCCTTATGTAAAAGTACAGTACTGTGACATCATAGGATATGTAAATGCCAAGTATGTTAAAGGACTTGTGTTGAGAAAAAAACAAAAGAAAAATAAAAAATATCCGTGGGTAGCTGTGTTAAGTGATGGGAAACAAAACAAAAGAATCAAAGTAGTAAAACAATATAGTTTTGGAGAGTATATATCAAAACATGGTTGTTCCATTGCCGCTATTGTAGAAGCATTAGAGATTTATGGAATAAATAAAAGTCCATATGAAATAAATAAGTATTGCAGAAGCCATTATAAGTTTAATGGAAGTAAGGTAGCAATTCATGGAGCATATAAAACAGTAAAAGCAATATCAAAGAAGAACCCTGTTTATCATGATGTAAAACAAAACAATAAAACAAACATTAGGAAGGCAATCAAAGAATCTTTAAAGGCAGGAAAAAAAGTAGTGATTGAACAAAAGAATCCAATCCATACCTATGTTGCTTTAGGATTTGCCCTTAATGGTAAAATAGTAATTGCAACAAGTGGACAACTTAAAGAAGTATCACTTGCATGGATTATGAAAACAATAAACACAGGTGATGGTTCAAAAGCGGATTATTTCAAAGGTTCAGAAGCAGATGCAGGTATTTTTATTATTTAGTCAAATAGAGTCATAGAAGCATTTTAAGGTATAAGGGTATAAATGCCCTGTAAAAATATATAGAATGTATATATGAGCCTATATGAAGCCTAGAAAGGTGGTCTAATATGTTTGTAATTAATATAAATTGTAATAATTGCGGTAATAAGAATAATTGTATGTATGAAGACAGAACAAAAGAGTTAAAACAAATCTTAGAAAAGCAATATGATAAGAACAAATATTATAATTTAGGTGGTTATATAAAGTGTGCATTTTATGTATCAGAATAATATAATATATATAAACAAACAATATTAGAACGAAACAACAAAACATAACAGAAAGGAAATAAAACAATATGGAAAACAAAGAACTAAATATAACATATAGACCAATAAAGGAACTAAAACCATATAAGAAAAATGCAAAGAAACATAGTAAAGAACAGGTAGAGCAGATAGCCAATAGTATCAAAGAGTTTGGTTTTACACAGCCTGTTATAATTGATAAACATGATTGTGTGGTAGCAGGACATGGAAGAATCTTAGGAGCAAAGAAAGCAGGATTAAAACAAGTACCTACTGTATGTTTAGATGAATTAACAGAAGAACAAATAAAAGCATATAGGCTAGTGGATAACAAATTGAATGAAAGCGAATGGGATTATAGTTTACTTGATGAAGAAATAGAACAGCTTACAGATATAGACATGGATTTGTTTGGGTTTGATGAAGCTGTGGATTTAACAGATGCTTTTGAGTATGAAACAAAAGACAAGATAGAAAAGAACTTTTTTGTTGTTTCATTAGCATTTCCGAAGGATGAAAAAGAAGCGATTATGAAATACTTAAATAAAAACAAAGAAAAGGTACAGGAGATAATAAGAAAAAAGGCAGGTACAAAATAATGAGTGTTGATTGTGGAAGTCAAATTGCAATATGTGATATGCCGATACATTTTGATAACTATATAGGTTGTTCACATGCGTGTGAATATTGCTTTGTAAAGCGTTTTAAAGACATTAAAAAGATAAAGCCAGTGAAAGGTAGTTATAACAGTTTAAAAGGCTTCACAGAAGGGAACAGGCAACGAGATACATTCTGGTGTGATTGGGATATACCTATTCATTGGGGTGGAATGTCAGACCCATTTCAGCCAATAGAAAAAAATAACAAACAAAACATTGATAGCACATATAACATATTAAAGTTATTAGCTGAAACAAAATATCCAATTGTAATTAGTACAAAAGGTAAGTTGTGTATTGACAAAGAGTATTTAGAGTTATTAAAACAATGCAATGTTGTTATGCAAATTAGTTGTGTTAGTAAATATTATGATAACATAGAAAAGGGTGCGCCAACGTATATTGAAAGATTGAATATGATAGAAACACTTAGTAAAAATGTACAGAGAGTTATTGTTAGATGTCAGCCGTATTTGCCGCAAGTAAAACACGATATTTTAAAAAATAGTCTGAATGATTTTAAAAATTCTGGTGCATATGGTGTAATATTTGAGGGTATGAAGTATAATAGCGGAAGACCAAAGAACAGTAAATATGAACTTGAAAGAGTTGGTGGAGATTTATGCTATAACAAACAAATGCTACAAGAGCATTTTGAAATGTTTAAAACAAAAGCACATAAACTTGGTATGAAGTTCTTTGTTGGAGAAAACAGACTAAGACAGATGGGTGACAGCTTATGTTGTTGTGGTTGTGCAGATTTGTTTCAAGTAAATACATTTAATTGTAATCACCTTTTGAACGGTGATAAAACAGAGCCAACAGAATCAATGAAAGTTATTGGAACAGGTAGTATATTTCATGCGCTAGACCAAAGTAGAGGAACATATGAAAGACAAAAGAACTCAACAATGGAAGAACTGATGCTAGAAGAATGTACATTAAAACGAACACAACAGGCATTAGGTAAAATATAAAACAAGGGGCAGAATATTATTTCTGTCCTTTTTTATTTTATTAAAACAAATTACAAAAAGGTATTGACATATTAACATATTATGTTATAATAAATATAAGTTAATAAGAGAAAGCAATATTTAAAGGAGAAATAAAACAATGTTAAAATTTAAGAAAGATAAGTTAATTAATGGATTATGGACAGCAGAAAATGGAATTTATGTTATAGAAAAAGATATTGAGTTCGGTAGATATTATTTATATGTAAATGGAACACAATATGCAGAAACTAAAACATTAAAGACAGCTAAGAAGTATGCAGAAGAACATTATAACAAATAAATTTAAAAATAATTGTTGACAAAACAAGATGTTTGTTGTATAATAAAGACAATTTAAGAGAGAAAGCAAAAAAGAAAGGAAGTAAATATTATGTTATACGATGTTGAGGTAAGAGAGAACAATACACAGGAGTTTGATAATTGGGTAGGAGATTATACAGAAGCAGAAACAAAAGAAGAAGCAATCGAATTAGTAAAACAGTGGTTGATTGATAATGGTTATACAGATGATGTTGAGGAATTAGAGTTTAATGTTGAAGAAGTTGAATAAAATTAAAAAAAGTTGTTGACATAAAACAGTAAAGGTGTTATAATTAAAACAAGTTAAGAGAAAGCAAACAAACAAAGCATAAAAGAAGGAGAACAAAGAAATGACAAGAACAAATGTAGAAATAGCAAGGATGGTAGAGAGTAAAGGATATAGCTTCACAGAAGTATTAGAATCAATTGATGCAGGAAGAACACCAAAGGATGAAAAGAAAGAAATTACACAAGAAGAAATTAATGAAATGGTAGAAGCTATTTGTTCAAGTTTTGAAATTGATGCGGAGGAATAAAAACATGGTAATTAATGATTTAATGGATTTAATAAAAAAGTTGTTTGGTGATGATTATGTAAACATAGTTATCATTGATTCAAGCAAAAGAGAAATGCAAGGAGCAGAAATGCTAACAGTTAAGGAACTGAAAAAATATGATGTAAATAAGATAGATAATATATTAGCAAATGAAGACAAGATATATATTTGTTTTTAGTATAGATGTAGGTAGAAGGAATTGAAAATGGATATAGAAGAAATGATGTGCAGGTGTCCAGAGTATTTTACAAAACAAGGTAGATACATTTGGGAGAATGGTCTGGAAGGGCAGGTAGAAGATGTAATGGAGAAGATTCCATGTAGTAGAGAAATGGCAATCGAATATGTTTATTTGATGCATAGAGCATTTAATGGAATTGATTAAAATAAATTAAATTAATGGTTGACATAATCTAATAAATGTGTTATGATTATATTGTAATCGAAGTAATCGTAATGATAATCTTCACCTTGTCGGTTGTATAGGTTAAACCGTCATAATGGGTATTAGCCAAGCGGTAAGGCATAGGACTTTGACTCCTAGATGCGTTGGTTCAAATCCAACATACCCAGTAAGGAAAGTTAGCTCAGATGGTAGTAGCACTCGGCTCATAACCGATAGGTCATAGGTTCGATTCCTATACTTTCCATTTGTAACAAATAAACAAAACATTAATCAAGAAAGGAAACAAAGAAATGGAAGAAAACAAAACCAGAGAAGAAAGAACAAGAACAGAGAATTATGAAAAAATGACCGCAAAAGAGTTGTTTCATAGATGTTTAGACAAAGGTATCGAATGTCCTATTAAAAAGTCAAGAGAGTATTATCTTGAATTGTTAAAAGGGACTAAAACAAAAGAAGAAGCAAAACAAGATATTATTATCGAGAAGCTTGATAATATTCAGATTCAGAATGGTGTTGTAATGTCAACAATAGGCAATATAATTTTTGTTATGTTAGACAGAAAGGATAAATTAGATTTGAATGTTATACATAGAGCTAGTTTAGATGATTGCATTGCAACTATTGCAGGAGCATTAAGAAAGATAGAAATGGACACAGGAATGTATACAGAGGAAGAAATGAAACAGAGTGATAAAAAAGCAGGTGATATTTTAGATATGATTTTAGATTTATTAAAATAATGCCTTGACAAAATAAAATAATATGATATACTATTAATAGACAGAAAGCAATGTAGTAGGTGCGAATATAAAGTATCATTACATTGCTTTTTGTACTATGTAGAGGTAGGTAGAGAACAAAGATGGATATTGATGTAAAAATATCAGAAAGGTTTTCATCCTACATCATGGACTGGGATTATGAAAAGTATTTAGTAATTGGCGGCTATGGTAGTGGCAAGAGTCAAGCAACAGCACAGAAGATAGTGTTAAAATTATTACAAGAAAAACGTACTTGCTTGGTTGTAAGAAATGTATTTACAACGATAAAAGATTCTTGTTTTGAAATATTAAAACAAATTGTTAGTGATATGGATTTGTTATCATTTAAAGACAAAGATAAAAACAAGATAGTGTTTGTTAAGTCTCCAATGGAGGTACGTTTTCCAAATGGTAGTAGAATCATATTCAGAGGTATGGACAATACAGAGAAGATAAAGTCCATACATGGGGTTTCTATCGTGTGGATGGAGGAATGTTCAGAACTAAATTACAAAGCCTATACAGAGATATTAGGACGTGTTAGACAGCCTAATATGACATTGCATTTTATATTAACGTGTAATCCTGTAGGAAGGGAAAACTGGGTGTATGATTTATTTTTTACACATACAGAAAAGAAGGAAGACAAGATTATTAAGAAGACTGTACAGGATGAAGAAGAGTTATATAGACGTAGGACATTAGTAAACAAAAAGAATGGTGTTTATTACCATCATAGTACAGTTGATGATAACCCATTCTTGCCGCAATCATATATAGATAATCTTGAGGAATTAAAGTATATTGATGAATCATTGTACCAAGTAGCCAGATTTGGTAAGTTTGGAGCAAACGGAATAAAAGTGCTACCGAATTTTACAATCGCTACAAATGCAAAAGAATTTAAGGCAGTTGTACATAGGATTCCATCAAAATTCCATTTCTTCGGTTTTGATTTTGGTTTTGAAACATCATTTAATGCACTTATTTCTTGTTGTGTTGATGATGCAGAAAAGGTTTTATATATTTATGATGAAGTATATATGAACAACATAACTGATGATAAGTTTTCCAAAAGGGATGATGTACAAAAAGTGAAAGATAGGTCTATCGCATTAGATAAACCAATTATATGTGATAGTGCAGAGCCTAAAACAATTAAGTACTACAGGCAAGAGGGTTTTTATGTTAAGAAGTGCAAAAAGTACATTGGCAGTAGATTACAAAACACAAAGAAAATAAAGAGGTTTAAAAAGATTGTTTGTTCGCCTCGTTGTGTAAACACAATCATAGAGTTAAAAGATTTAGTTTATGCAAAGGATACAAAGGATGAACCAATATACGACCAATTTAATATTGACCCACATACGTTTAGTGCTTTGTGGTATGCATTAGATAATTATACAGTAGCAGATATAAAAGAACAAAAAACAAATAGTAGAGCAGGTTAGGGGGTGAAACAAAAATGGTTTTGTTTGTAGATAAAAACAACAGGTTATCAAAGATAAGCGAAACAAGAGAAGGGGATAAAGAGGTGGAGGTGACATTTACAAGTGCCGTTAGAAACCTTCCTCATGTTTTAAAAGTGGATAGTCTAACAATGGAGGACTATATCCCATTGGTAAATAAAAGGTGCAGAATACCAGATAAATTTAATATTTGTGATAGTATTGAGTTATCTGTTATAACAAAAGAAAATGGTGAAAACTATAGTACAAACAAAATAACAATAAACATGAAAGGAGGATACTAAGTGCCTAGTTTAGAAGAAGCAATGAGACAATCAGAGGATGGCATAGAGCAGTTAGATGATGGGTTGATAACACCAGTCAATGATGTATTTATGATTAATCCCGAAACAAGAATTATTGAAGTACCCGAAACAGAAAGATTGTTTGGTGTAAATTTTGATAAGGATGTTGAGAAGAAATATTTTAAATGTCCAAAGGTTGTTGGAAATAATATTGATTTATCAAAACATAAAATTTATGTTGTGTATCAAAAAGCAGACGAGAATGTTACAACAGTAATGGGTGAAGTTGGCAAGTATTGGTGCGAAGATGCAAAGGTTGATGAAACAGGAGACTATATAGAGTTCTCTTGGTTGTTATCGGGCAATGTATTGAGAGAGCGAGGATTTGTTGCTTTTAAGGTTGTAGCCGTATATATGGATACAGAAACAGGGGAATTGAGAACAAGGTGGAATACAGTTCCTAGCATTGGTCTTGTTAGATTTACATTATCGGATGGAGAAGAGATAACAGAACAATATGCAGATGTGATAACACAATTATTGCAAAGAATGGAAACATTAGAAAAAATAACATTAGAATTAAAATTTGATTCAAAAAAAAGATATATATATGTATAGTATTAGAAAGGGGAACGTAAGAGAATAGAGTATGTCATAGTAGAATGATAAGAAGGAGGAAAAAATGGACATTGGTAAAATTGAGAAAGGAAGTATCCAAGTTGTTGGTAGAGAAGGTAACAGAGTTTATTTACAGTGTTTAAAGAAAGATATAATTAATTTACCAAAGCAGGAAATCCTAAGTGGTAGTAGCTGTTTTGTTTTAGATGCATTGGATACTGAAAATTGTTTATATGTTTATAATAAAGTAAAAAATGAAGAAGGTCAATGGTACCCTTTGTAGAAAGGAGAATTAAATGCAAGTAATGTTATTACAAATATATGGTGCTTTACTAAGAAAAGTTAAAGCGCAAGGTGTAACGCAAGAAAAAATAGATATAGCGGTTGAGTCATATCTTGAAAGAAATCCTATAAAAAAAATAGAGTATGATTCAAAAAAAAGATTATTAAGATAGGAAGGTTCTGAGTATGAAAGAAGGAAAGGCAGAATATTTTGTTGCTGTGGATATTGAAACAAAAGAAGAAACTTATGTAAAAGTAATACCACCACAACCAGAAGGTGATGATTTAGGAGGTATAACAGAAGAAGAGAAAAAAAAGATTTATAAAAATGAGGAAGAATTAGGAAACAAAATCACAAAGTTCTATGCATCAAATCAAGGTGAAGTTCATATTGTCGATTCCGACAATGGCAAGATTCAAGATATGATGCTGTATGGCAAATCATCACAGGATGGAACGCCCTCACTCGAAAATCCAGTTGAGATTAAGAGCGTGGTAAATCCTGTTATTAAGATTTGTGGGAAGAACTTGTTTGATTCTAAAAAATTCCCAATTATATTAAACAGGGCGATAAGTGGCAGTACAGGTAATATATATGTATCGTCGAGCGGAAATTATTGTGCCATTGAGAAATATATACCTTTTCCGTATAGTGGCAAAAAAATTTCATTTAACGCTTCAATGACATTATATGCATATGACAAAGATTATAAATTCATTACTACTGTTAATAGAAATAATGGTCAAGTTCCAATTGGAACAATGTATGTCAGATTTGACATTAAAACAGTAGAAAAAGATAAAGCACAGATAGAATTATCCGAAAACGCAACAACTTACGAACCATACAAAGAACAGACCATACAGTTAACAATCACCCTTAATGCAATATCAGTCTCAAGTGGTGGTAATGTCACAATCAACGGACAGCAGTATGTTGCAGATTATGTGGATGTGGAGAGGGAAAAGTATGTTCAGATGATACAGACAGACAAAGTTCCAAGCAACGCAGTGTGGAACATCCAGAAGCAACAAACAGGGTATTCGCTTGGGTATACAAATATCTTCAAAAATGGTATATCAACAGGTACTCCCGGAATGGAGAAGGCATGGAAAAGCAATGTAGGAGATTCATCGGGTGCATGGAGTAACGTTTTTTCGTTTGGACGAAGTAACGTATTCTGGATTGTCCCATATGAGAATGACGGAAACATTACATCGAATGATATTAATGCATGGCTTGTTGAGCATCCAATGGATATAATGTATCCGCTTGCAGAACCCATCGAAACCGACCTCACACCAGAAGAAATCATCGCATTTAAAGCACTTGCAACATATTATCCGACTACAAACGTCAGTGTCAATTCAGAACAGCTTGACGGATATACAGTATTCAACTATCCGATTTCGATGCAAAATGGTTGGAATTATGTAAAACAGCAACTCAATGACAATCGTGATTATATCTATGATATGGACACACAATCAGCAGAAGCTTATATCAACAGCGAATATGCAGTAGCATTAACAGAATTGGAGGTGTGATTATGCTATATAGAACATTATTAAAACTTAAAGAAAGAAATGGACTTACAGATGATTTAAAAAATAAGATTGATGTGTTTTTTGCAGTTGGAAGAATCACAGAGGAACAGTACAATGAGTTGATGGATGTTAATAAGGAAGAGGAATCAAGAATGGAATTTAATTAATTTATAAAAAGTAGTATTTGACAACAACAATAAAATATTGTTATATTTAATGTAAAATAAGAGATAACAACATTAATGAAGGGAGATATAGTAGATGTTAAAGGGAAAAAGGATAAGAGAGTTAAAAAGAGTAAAGGATGTACAAGAACAGAGTTTAAAAGCCGAACATGATGATTATATGATAGGTTTATATAATGGGTTAGAGTTAGCCGTTGCAATTATGGAAAATAGAAAACCTGTATATTTATCTTGTATAAAAGAGCCAGAACAAATTGAGAATATAGAAAAACAAGAAGTAGGGAGAACTTGTTACAATGGTGTTATTGTAAGGAAGAAAAGTTGAGTAATTAAGTTTGACAAAACATAACAATAAGTTCTCTTGTATATAAGGTCTATAAATTTTTATATATTTATATATAATAGAGGTGTTTATATGATTGATAGCAGTATTGTTATTGGATATGGCGTGGTTGCATTGACAGCAATAGTTGGTCTATTTACAGCACTATATAAGCCATTAAATGAAAACACAAAACAAATGACAGAGTTAATAGTTAAGATGGGAAAGCTTACGGAAGAATTAGAGAAACAAAACAGAGATTTTGAAGAATATAAAAAACACGTTAGTAAATCACAACAAAAACAATGGGATGAAATAAACACGCATGGAAAGGAAATCATAGAATTAAAACATGATTTTGAAATGTGTAGGCAAGAAAATGGAAAGGAGAACAAACATAATGTTTAAAAATTGTGTATTTAAACCAGATGTGAATACAATTAAGTGGTGTAAGGCAACAGGGGTTAGAGCAATTAAAACAATGGCACAAACAGCAGTCGGGGTTATTGGTGCAGGAACGGTAATTAGTTCTGTAGACTGGAAAATGGTGGTATCCGCCAGTGTTGTAGCAGGTGTTGTGAGCGTTTTAACAAGTATTGCAGGTATTCCAGAAGTAGGTGTTAATGATGAAAACATTTAGAGCAAATGGCGAAGGAATGAAAATTGTAAAAGAATTTGAAGGATGCCAGTTAAAAGCTTATAGGGATGAAGTAGGAGTTTGGACAATCGGTTATGGCATCACAAACTCTGATAAATCAATTACAGGCAGAATAATCAAAAGAGGTATGAAAATAACAAAAGATACCGCTAACAAATGGCTTTTAGAATCTTTAAGAAAGAGATATTCGCCTTTAGTTAACAAATATGATAACATTTATCATTGGAATCAAAATGAGTTCGAAGCACTTGTCTCGTTTTGTTTTAACATTGGAAGTATTAAAATGTTAACGGCAAATGGAACAAGAACAAAGAAGCAGATTGCAGAGAAAATGTTATCTTATAATAAGGCAGGTGGAAGGGTTTACAGAGGTCTTACAAGACGTAGAAAAGCAGAAAGAGCATTATTCTTAAAGGAAGTAAAACCAAGCACTTATAAGGATATATTCCCTGTATTACCACCAAGAGGATACTTCCAGATTGGTGATGGATATAAAACATATACAGAATACCCAACACAGATTAAGAGAGTACAAGAACTACTTAATTGGTTAGTAGATGCCAATTTGAAGATTGATGGTAAATATGGAGAAGATACAGCAAAAGCAGAAGAGAAAGCGCAGAAAATGTTTAAATTGACTGTGAATGGTAAGCTCGGAAATGCAACATTAAAAAAAGCAAAGAAATATAAAAAATAGCAATTAGCACCCTTTGGGGTGCTATTGTAGTATATGGATATAAAAGGAGTAGTAAAGATGAACATTGATGTAATAGGATTAGAAAAACAAAAGTCAAATGATTGTTTGATTGCCGCTAAAACATTTCCATATTTTATTTTTGGAAGTTTTATTAAAGGAGATAGAGGGAATATTTATAGAAATGAGGTCTACGAGTTAATTCAATATTTTTTAGATTATCAGTGTGGGGCAGATTTTAAGCCAGAAGGAGCGAAGGGGGATTATATCCCATCAAATTACAGGTTTAAAAAGATAAAAACATTAATTGATAAAGAAGCAAGATTCATGTTTTCGCAACAACCAGAAATCAAAGTAAAAGCAAGGTTGACAGATGATAAAAGTTTACAGGATGTTGAGTATCTACAAACAGTAGTAAATGAGGTATTAAAGAATAGTGGCTTCTCAAATCTTTTGTTACAAAGTGCGAAGGATTGTTTTGTTGCTAAAAGAGTAGCCGCATTAGTAGATTATTCAGAAGAGGATGGAATTGCAATCCATTTTTATAACAGTTTGCAATTTTACTATGAGTACCAATATGGAACAAATAAGTTAATCAAATTTGTTTCGTTTGAATGTGTTGAACAGGATATAACAGTGGGAGGTTCATTGTATTTGGTGAATGAATATACCGTTCGCAGTGGTGCCGTTTATATGAGTTCTGCAATTTACAAAGGTTCGGGGGTTTTATCGGAGAAGTTAATTGAGGAACATAAAACAGATTTAAAACAAATACCTGTGGCGATTATTATTAATGATGGAACATTAATGAATAAAAGAGGTATGTCAGAGGTTAGACAGTTGGCAGAAGGAGAGTCAACTTACAGTAAGTTAGCAAATGCAGATGTAGATTGTGTTAGAAAGGGAATGAATCCGATTAGATATACTGTAGATATGAGCAGAGAAACAACAAAGAATCTTAGTTCTTCCGCAGGCTCTTACTGGGATTTAGAACATAATATGAATCTGGACGAACCAACCCCAATGATTGGAACATTGTCACCCGATATGGGACATACAGAAGCGTTAAAAAATACGCTTGACAGAATTAATTCTGAAATGTACAATGAACTTGACATTCCAAATATTTCTGAGGAAACATTAGTGGGAACAATTACAAGTGGTAAATCAATCAAAGCGTTATATTATTCTTTGATGGTTCGATGCGATGAAAAATTTAAAACATGGAAACCGGCAATAGAAAACATAATAAAATTTGTTTTGGAAATTGTTTTATTAAACAAAGACATGACAAAAACAATTTATGAGATTCCACAGTTAAATGATGTTGAATATGATATTGTGATTAATGAAAAGTATGCGTTATTGGATGATGAACTGGAAGAAAAGTCCTCTGACATGGAAGAAGTGCAAAATAATTTACGTTCTGTAAAATCATATCTGAAAAAACATAGGCACGAGGACTTAATAACCGACCAACAAATTGATGAAGAAATTTTACAGATTGTCTATGAAAAGAGTATGTTTGATGGAGCGATTGCAAATCCTGTTTTGGAGGATAAAACACAAGAGGATGGGGCGGACATTGAAGTAAATAAACAAGTCGAAGAAGAAGAAATAAATCGGAAATTTGAAGAATAGTTATTGACAAATAATAAATGTTGTGTTAATATATAATTACGAGAAAGAGGAAACAAAAAGAAGGAGGATAGTAAGATGAAAAAATATCGAATATTGGTGTATGAAAATTTGTCAATTGGATATTGTTATCTAACGGAGGAAATTGTTGAAGCAAAGACAGAGAGTGAAGCAATTAAGAAAGTCGAATTGATATTGTTTGAAAAAAGATACATAGATGATGTTAACGGGTTAGCTTATAAAATAATTAAAGTATCATAAAACATACAGAGGTGATGCAGATGGTTAAGTTTAGCTTAAAGTCAGCGGAAGAAATTAGGAGAACACTAACAAAGAAACAGGAAAAACAAATATATCAACTTTATTTAGATATGTATAAAGATGTGTCTAAGAAACTAAAGAAGATAGGTAAATATAGCAAATTGGAAAAAGTCCAGTTAATTATGTTAAAGCGAGAGATAGAACAACAGATAAAACAAATTGATAAGGAATTGAAAACAGGAATAAAAAACAGTGTTAGAGATACATCAAGGGTGGTGGTAGAAGACACAAGAAAATTTTTAAGTAAATGTGGATTTAAAGATATAGAACAAGCTTTTTATTATGTTCCAGATACGATTGTAAAAAGAATAGTTTCTGGTGATGTATATAAAGGGGATTGGACGTTATCTAAAGCCATATGGGGGCATACAAGAGATTTTAATACAAAGTTTGAGAGAATCATAGCGAATGGCACAAAGTATGGCAAAAGTGCTTATGAGATTGCCAGAGATTTAGAGCAGTATGTTAACCCACAACAGGCAAAGAAAAGTAAGGTAATTAAGTTTCAACAATATAAAAGAGATAGCAAGGGTAAATTTGTATTAGATAAAGATGGAAACAGAATACCAGAAGGAAGACAGAAAACATTTTATTTTGGAAATGTAGATTACAATGCACAAAGGTTGGCTAGAACAATGATAAGCCATGCATATCAACAAAGTTTTGAAATGGTAAATAAAAATGACCCATTTGTAAAAGGGTACATATGGCATAGTTCGGGGCAACATGGCAGAACTTGTCAGTTGTGTTTAAGTCGTGATGGGAGGTTATTTCAGAAAGATGAGTTACCATTAGACCATCCAAATGGTATGTGTACGTTTGAAGCATATATACCAGATGATATGAGTACAATAGCTGACAAAATAGGTAAATGGTATAGTTCACCTGTAGGGACATATCCAGACATAGATAAATATGCATTAGATTTTATGGGAGAATAAAAAAATGAATACAAATGTAATGTGTGATAAGTGTCAACATAATAATGTAGTTGGAAAAGGAAATCTAAAACAGGAAGAAGTAGTTATTTGTAGAAAGGGCGAAGGGAATGTTTTAAATATAATATATTTTGTTTGTTTAGAATGTAAATCAATCGTAGTCGTACAGATTGATAATAAAGAAACATTAAAAATAAAAGAATCATTATCAAGAACAATTATGCAGGCAGTAGAAACAAAAAGGGAGGGTGGTAAGGTAGGAAAGAAATTAAATTCTAAAAGAATTCGATTAACAGAATCATTAGATAAAAAGAGAGAAAAATTATTAGAAAAATATAAAAAAGAAGTGGAAAAAGTATTGACAGAAAATTAAAGAGGTGATATAATATGAGAGTAATATGTGATGGGTGTAAGAAAGAGTTTAAAATTAAACTCAAAAACAAAAAGGTGGGAGAATATAAGATAACCTATTTTAGGTGTCCAAAATGTGGAAGAGAATACACCGTAACATATGACAATAATAAAACAAAAAATTTGAGACTGAGAATTAAAACAGTCTTGGAAACACTGAATCATAATCCCGATGAAAGTGTAAGGATGAAAAAAGAAAGAGAACGAGCTTTTCTTGTGGAAATGTTGAAACAAGAGGAAGCAAAAATAAAAGCAAATATAAAAAAGGAGAATGATGATGGAAGAAAATAAAACAAATCCAAATGAAGAGACAAATACAGAAGAAAACAAAACAGAAGTGAATACAGAGCAGAAAGAAAACAAAATCGAAACAAATAAAATTAATGTTGAGGAAACAAAGAAGCAGGGTGTAAATGAAATCTTAGCCGCTTTAGGTGTGGACAGCAAAGAAGATTTACAGACGATTGTGAGCAAATATCAGCAAGAGCAGGAAAATAAAAAGACAGACTTAGAAAAAGCAAATGATTCTAATAAAACTCTTACAAAGAGACTTGTTGAGGAAAAGGAGCGTGCCGATATTGCAGAAGCGAAGCTTGCCGCTATTACGTTAGGAGCAAAGCCAGATTTAGTTGATGATTTAGTAATTGTTGCTAAGTCAAAGGCAACAGAAGATAAAAAGATTCTTGATGTTATCGAGGAAATTAAAAAGAGCAATAGCGGTTCTGTTTATTTTGTTTCAGAGGAAGAAAAGAAAGAGGATAAAAATAGAAGAACAGTGACAAGAACAAATTCAAAAATGCAGGAGAAAAAACAGAAGGAAGAAAATGGAGAGGGAACAGAGGGAAGTCTTGCACAGAGATTATTTGCAAGAAAACAAACAACAAAAAATAGTTATTTTTCACATAGTTAGGAGGGTAAACAAAATGTTTAATCAAACAGGAATTAAAACAGAGAAGTATGGAAACATTACGCAAATTCTTAAAAATGTAGAATTGCAAGAGTCAGTTGGAGTTGTTGTTGATGATTCAGTGGCAACGGCTGACAGTTTAGGAAGAAAGATTGTTAAGGCAGGCACACCATTAACTGGTGACCTTGATAATAGAACAACAGCGTTTACAGCGGCAAAGGCAGGTTCTTCTACTGAAAAGTCTGATGCAGTAGGAGTTCTTCTGCATGATGTGGATGTAACAATAGGGGATGCAAATGGAACACTTTTGATTTTTGGATTTGTTAATACAAATCGTATTGATGCAACAACAAAAGCAAAGATTACAGAGCAGGTAAAAGAAGCATTACCGATGATTAAATTCATCGCTTGTTAGGAGGAAATAAGATGTCAATTTTTGATTTAATTATCAGTGGCGAGATTGTCGCCTATTGGGAATTATTACAACAGAATTTAGAGCCTTACATGGGGCAGGAGTTATTCCCAAATAACAAAAAGTTAGGATTAAAATTACAGTGGTTAAAAGGTGCAAAAGGTTTACCGATTGTTTTAAAACCAAGTGCTTTTGATGCATCTGCAATTCCAAGACCAAGAATCGGGTTTGAGAAATTATCCGCAGAAATGCCATTTTTTAAAGAATCAAAATATGTTGATGAAGAAATGCGGCAGGAGTTAAACAAAGTCATTGAAACAGGAAATCAGAGTATTATTGATTCCATTGTTAACATGATTTTTGATGATGAAATGGAACTGTTAAAAGGTGCGGCGGCACAGAGAGAGCGTATGAGAATGATGGCTCTTACAACAGGTGCTATTGCTATGGAGGGTAATGGACAGGTTTATGAGTATGATTATGGTATGCCAGAAGACCACAAGAGTAATGTAACAAAAGTTTGGAGCGACCCTTCGGCATCAATTCTTACAGATATTAGAACAGCAAAGGACAAGATTCTTGAGGATACAGGGGTTGAGGTAACAAGGGCAGTTACATCATCAACCGTTATGGGATATTTCAGAAAGAATACAGAAATTAAGAAATCAATTTTTGTTCTTACAGATGGAGAAGGCTTTTTGTCAGATGCGAAAATCAAGCAGTTTATTCTTGATGAATTAAACATTGAAATCGCAGTTAATGATAAGAAGTATGTTGATGAAGCCGGAGACGTACAGAGATATGTTGAGGACGATGTTTTTGTTTTATTCCCAAGTGGAAATTTAGGACAGACATGGTTCGGAACAACACCAGAGGAATCCGACCTTATGTCTTTAGCGGCTTCAAATGTTAAGATTACTGATACAGGAGTTGCGGTTACAACAATGGCAAAGGAAGACCCAGTAAATGTTGAAACAAAAGTTACACAGATTTGTTTACCAGATTTTCCAACAGCCGACCAAGTGTTTATTTACTCCGTTGACCAAGTTTAGAAAGGGGGAGTAAAAAATGTTTGTAACAATTAGAAAGCCAACGAAACCTAATATGTTAAAGGTTACTATGAAACAATATGAAAACAAATACAAAAGATTAGGGTATATGATTGTTGGTGGTAGCATGAAGACAGAAGAAGTGGAAGAACCAGAGCATGAAGTTGTTGAGCAAAATATTATCGAAGAAGATTCAGAAGATATTGAATCTATTCCAATTAGTGAAATGAACAAAGAACAGCTTATGAGGTTTGCAAAGGTTCATAATATAAATACAAAGAGTGCTAAAAATGTAGCAGAAGCAAGAAGAATTATTCAGAGAGCAGTTAAAGAAGCAAAATTGTAAAAAGGTTGTGTGTTTATGGATGCACTGAAAGAGTTAAAAATGAACGTAAGGGAAAATATAATCCCTTACTTTTCTGATGAAGAATTAGTTTACTATTTAGAAAAAAACAATGGGGACGTAAGAAAGGCAAGTTATGAGTGTTTAATTTTAAAGGCAGAAACAACAGGGTTAGATGTTAGTGGAGTCTCAACAAAAGACTCTTCTTCTTATTTTAAAATGTTAGCACAGAAATATGTAACACCAAATACAGGTACATTGTTATGAGAAATTTAAAATTTGAACTATATAAGATTGCAAGAGAAATACAAATGCATGGAGAAACATATCACATAAACGAATTAGTTTGTGATGAATATGGAAAGCCAACAGGAGAACAAAAGAGTATCGCTGATGTAAGAGGACTTTTCCACACATCAAAGGGTTATATAACAGAAAACATTTCAGACGGAACAAAAACACATTCAAAAGGTCAACCATTGTTATTATTAAAGTATGAGGATTCAAAACCTATACAGAATGGACATATTTTAGAGATTGGTTCAAATAGATATAAGGTTGTTGAGAAAAACAATATACAGTTATATAACATTGTGTGTGACATATCATTGGAGTTGGTTGTTAATGGTAAGAATTAAAGCAGACGAGTTGTTAAACAATTTAGCACAAGCACAAACAAAATCGCAGATTGCTATAAAAATGTTTGCAACAGAGGGAGCAAAAAAGTTTCAGAATTATGCAAAGACACATAAAAGGTGGACAAATAGGACAGGTCATGCAGTACAAAGGTTAACAGGTTTTGTTGAAACAGGCAGTGACAAAACAAGAATCTATATCAGCCATGGTGTTGATTATGGTAAGTGGTTAGAATTGGCACATGAACGTAGATATGCAATTTTACAAGAAACAGTGCAGAATGTAAGCCCAGAAATTTTAAATGGATTTACAAGGCTGTTAGGACATTTGAGGTAGAAGATGGCGAAAGAAGTATCAAAACAAATTTATGATTTATTAAAACAAAATAATTTTGATGTGTATTTTCCATCACAACACAAAGGAGAGTGCATATCAAAATATGTTGTTATCAAACATGACGGAGCATATCAGCCATTAACAGTTTCATCTGAAAGACCAATTTACACAATTATGTGTTATGTTCCAGAACAGAGTTATTCAGAGTTAGAAAGTTTTGTTCTGGAAATAAAGAGAACCATGAAGAGCGTTTTTCCATTAGTCATGTATGCAGGAAATGAAACACCAAGCTATTATGATGATAGTATCAAAGGGCATATGATTAGTTTCCAATATTATGGCACAAGAAAGATTGAGAATTGGAATTTGTAAGGAGGGAAAGGCATGGCAACAAAGAAAGCCGCAAACGGAATCCCAACAATAGACGTATCGCTTGTTGTCGTTAGAACAACAGCAGTCGAAATTGCAGTTGACACAGCTAATAAGATTGCAGTTGAAGCACAGACAGAGGAAAGTGATGCAATAAAATTAGTTAAGTTGGGAAAATTGATTGCACAAAAACCGGCAACAACAACAATTACAGGGCACACAATTACGTTAACGGATAATGTGTTTATTCCCGATGTTGTTAAGATTTTTCAAGGTGGAACAGTTGGAGATAGTTCAGACGGTTATCCAACATATGAGCCGCCAGCCGCAGGAAGTACAGATAAAGGGGAAGTATTTGATTTAGATTGTTATTCTGCTGTTTATGATAGTTCTGGACAAATCGTTAAGTATGAATTAATTACTTACCCGAATTGTCAAGGAACACCAGTTGTTTTGAACAGTGAGGACGATGTATTTAGATTACCAGAATATACAATCAATTCAGCACCAAAGAAAGGTCAGGCACCATATAAGATTAGTTATGTGGACGAGTTACCAACAGGGTTTACAGCGGTATCTAATGCAGAAGATACTAAACAAAATTCTCCTACCGTTATGAGTGGAAGAAAATCAACAGAAGTTTCAAAATTAGATTAAGGGAGTAAAAGAGAATGGCAGTAGACGTAAATAGAGAACAGTTAGCGATAACAAGTATTGAGGAATTAAAACAATATGCACAAGGTGAGATAGTTACTTTACCACCGTTTGCACCGACACAGCCTTTTGTTGCAAAACTTAAAAGACCGTCACTTTTGGCAATGGCTAAAAATGGGAAAATTCCGAATGAATTATTGGTTAAAACCAATGAATTGTTTATGAATGATGGCACAGCAGTAAATGCTTCTGATGATAATATGTTAAAAGAAATCTTTTCCGTTATTGATACAATAGCAGGAGAGGTATTCGTGCAACCAACATATAAGGAAATCAAAAAAGCAGGTATTCAGTTGACTGATGAACAAATGTTGTTTATTTTTAATTACACACAGACAGGGGTAAAGAATTTAGAAAATTTTCGTGAAGACTAGAAACGTCGAGAATGTAATTGCGATTGCAAAAGAATTTGGTTGTTTGCCAAGTGAGGTAATGTCTATCAAAGATGAATACACAGCATATTGTTTTAATGAAGCTTGCATTAATGTTTTAATGCGGATTAAAAATAAAGAGACTCCGCATTGGATAACATTAGACAATGGGAAAGAAAAAGAGAAAAGCTATACAAACTTTTCTGATTTTTACAAAGACATATAGGAGGAATAAAGCATGGCTTTGAACATGGGTTCAGCGGTTGCTTTTCTTGAACTTGATACAAGTAAATTTAAGAGTGGATTCAAGTCTGCAATTAGCGATTTAAAGGTGTTTCAAGCAAGCGGAGCAACAACGGAACAAAAGTTAAAAGGTTTGAGCAGTGCATTTTCCACAATCGGGGGAGGGTTAACAAAAGGTTTGACTCTCCCTCTTGTTGGTGTTGGGGCGGCTTCGGTTGGTGTAGCAACTAAATTTGAGAGTGCTATGTCACAGGTCGCGGCAACAATGGGAATTACGACTGAACAAATCAAAAATGGAAATAAAGATTTTAAAAATTTACAAAAGACGGCTTTGAACATGGGTGCTACAACAAAGTATACAGCTAGTGAAGCCGCAGAAGGATTAAACATATTAGCACAAGCAGGTTTATCGGCAGATGAATCTATTAAGGCAATTCCAACAGTTTTAAGTTTGGCATCAGCAGGAGCAATGAGCCTTGATAGTGCGGCAACGTATGTAACGGCATCTGTAAAAGGTTTTGGAGATTCGATGGACAATGCTCAGAAATATGCTGATTTGATGGCAAAGGGAGCAACTTTAGCCAATACTGATGTTAGAGGACTAGGAGAAGCTTTATCTGGTGTTTCGGCTACAGCAAATAATTATAAACAAAGTGTTGACAGTACAACATTAAGTTTGTTAAGATTAGCTGAACAAAATATAACAGGTGGAGAAGCATCCACGATGTTAGCCAGAGCAATGGCAGATATTTATACTCCAACATCAAGGGCAAAAAAGGCATTAGATGAACTGGGAATATCCGCATATGATGGTTCGGGAAAAGCTAGAGATTTTAATGACATTGTGGATGATTTATCAAAAGCATTTGCAGGTATGTCTGATGAAGAAGCAAACGCAACAAAGAATCAAATATTTACAACATATGGCATGAACGCTTTTAACAAAATGACAGCGGCAACAACAAAAACAGTAGATAAGTTTAAAACAGGCTTGAAGGGTGCAACAGGTTCAGCGGCACAGCAAGCAGAAACACAGTTGGATAATTTAAAAGGTTCTTTGACGTTGTTACAATCTGCATTAGAAGGAGCAGGCATTGTAATAGGTAAAAGGTTGACACCATATATCAGAAAGTTATCAGATGCTATTAATGTGTTAGTAACAAAATTTAATAATTTGACAGATGCACAACAAGATATGATTGTTAAGATTGGATTAGTTGTGGCGGCTATCGGGCCAGTTATGCTTATCATGAGTAAATTGTTTGGAGCTGTTTCCATAACAATGGATGCGTTCAAAGGATTGAAAACAATTATGGGAACGATAAAAACAAGTGTAGATATGGTAAAAGCAGGATATGCAGGATTAGCGATACAAATGGGGGGTATACCAAGAGTAGTTGCTAGTTTGATGGAAGGTTTTAGTGGGATGCTAGTTCCTATCCTTTCGGTTGTTGCAGTTATTGGAGTGTTGGTTGCGGCTTTTGTGACATTGTGGAAAACAAATGAAACATTTAGAAATAAAATAGTTTCTGTGTTTGATGAAATTAAAACAAAAATAGGTGAGTCGATAAACAGTATAAAAGAAACATTATCTAGTTTGAATGTAGATTTTTCGGGAGTAATTAATGTTCTCAAGTCGTTATGGATAGGGTTTTGTAACATAATAGCACCTTTATTTACAAACGCTTTTCAAGGGGTAGCAACAGTAATAGAATCTGTCATGACGATTATTGAGGGAATTGTGCAAACAGCCGTTGGAATTATCAATGGTGATGTAGATTTGCTTACAAAAGGAATTGGAACAATATTTAATGGATTGTTGACAGGGATAACAGGATTGGCAAGCAATATATTGTCGTTAGTCGGAGAACTCGGAGCAAACATATTGAGTGCATTAGGTCTGGAAGATATAGCGGAAGTGTTTCAAACATTTTTTGAAACAATATCTGGAATCTTTGAACAAATACCAGAAGTAGTAAATAGTACATTTGAAATAGTCGGAGGATTTTTTACAGAAACTTTACCAGAATTTATTGATTCGGCAGTTGAAACAATACAAGGATTTGCAGACAATGTAGTGACATTTTTCACAGAAACAATTCCCGAAGCATTTAATAGTTTTGTTGAGTTAGTCGGAGGAATTGTTGACAGCTTCATTAAATTTTTCACAGTGACAATACCAGAAGCGTTTATGAATTTTGTAACAGTAATATTGCCAAATGCAATAAATAGTATGATAACATTTTTTAATCAGATACCATATTATTTGGGTTATGCGATAGGACTTGGAATTGGTTATATAGCTAAATTTGCATTAGGCATATATAATTTTGCAACAGTACAATTACCACAGTATATAGCGGTTATTATTAAATGGTTTAGTCAGTTACCGTCAAAGATATGGATATGGTTAACACAGGGTATTCAGAGGATAACACAATTTGCAACACAGGTGGGTCAAAAAGCACAGAAAGCAGGTAGTGCATTTATAACAGCTATTATACAGTGGTTTACACAGTTACCAAGCAAGGTTCAAAATTTTTTAACAAAAGCTATTCAGAATGTAACAAAATGGGCGGTAAACATGAAAACAAAAGCAATTCAAGCAGGACGAAGCTTTATCAATGGGGTTGCGAATGGTATTAAGAGTTTGCCTAGCAAAGTACAACAAACTTTGTCAAATGTTATTAATAAATTAACTTCTTGGGTATCTAAGATGCACAGCAAAGGTGTACAGGGTGCAAACCAATTAAAGAGTGGTGTTGTAAACACAGCTAGGTCAATACCTTCGCAAATGGTTTCCATTGGAGCAAACATTGTAAACGGTGTTTGGAACGGTATCCAGAGTATGAGAAGTTCTTTTGTTTCAAGGGTGAGAAGCTTTTTCAAAGGAATAGTTGATGGAGCAAAATCTGCATTAGGTATTCATTCGCCATCAAAAGTGTTTGACGAGCAAGTCGGACAGAATATAGTTAAGGGTGTTATACAAGGTGTAAATAAACAAAAGAAGAACGCAAAGAAAAATGTGCAACAGTTAGCAAAGTTATATATTAGTGCAGGAAATAAAAGATTAAATGAGTTAAAGAAACATAACAAATATAGTTTGCAGTTGGAAATAAATTTTTGGGCAAAGATGTTAAAACAATCTAAGAAGGGAACAGCAAAGTATAAAAAGATAAGTGCAGAGTTGAGTGATGCAAAGAAACAACGAAACAAAAAAATAAAAGCACTTGACGAAGAGTATGCAAAAAATGTTAAGGAAGTGCAAACAAAATTAAATGAAGATATTCAGAAAGTTATGTCTGAGTATGATAGTGAGATAACATCGAGAGCAGAGCAGATAAATAGTCAGTTATCATTGTTTAAAAAGTTTGAAAGTCAATCAAAAAACACAAAACAAAGCTTACTTGACAATTTACAGAGCCAAGTTAGTGGTTTGAGAGATTGGGAGAGTACATTAGAATCTCTTAGAAAGAGAGGGGTTGCAACAGGTCTTATTGAGGAATTACAGGAAGCAGGTGTGGATTCTTTAGCAGACATTAAGTTATTAAATGGTATGACAGATACAGAGCTAAATAAGTATGTCAGCCTGTGGAAAGAAAAGCAACAGTTAGCAACAAAAGAAGCAGTTAGAGAAATAGATAAAACAACATATGTAAATCAGATTAAGGCATTAGTAAATAGTGCAGGTGAAGAACTTGATAGATTAGAACAGACATATAAAAATGATTTAAAAAAATTAGGTGTTGGAGTTAAAGATACATCAAAACAAATTGGACAGAACATTGTAGATGGATTGAAAAAAGGTATGAAATCAAAATATCCAGATTTTTTAAAGTATGTCCAGAAGGAATTTAATAAAATAACAGTAACGGCTAAAAAGACATTAAGGATAAAATCCCCATCAAGAGTGTTTGCAGAAATCGGAGGCTTTATCGCACAAGGAGTCGGGGTTGGATTTAAAAATGAAATGCCGAAGGTAAATGAACAATTAGAAACAGAGTTAGATAAGTTGTCAGATGTTAATACAAAACAAATCAATGTAGGTGTTTCTTTTGAGGTTTATAAAAATGAATTTAGCAAAATTACTGAATCAATCTTGACAAGTATGCAAAGTTTTGTTATAATAATGAAAAATACATTTGAGACTATGTTAGATGGTCTTGGAAGTATAAAAGAGGACATGGCAGATATTCTGGAAATGTTAGAGCAATTAAATGAAATGAATAACGCAACATTTGAAAGAATAAGCGACCAAAGAGAAAAGGTAGATAAAACAAAAGAACAGGGAACAGATAAAACAGATAAAGGGGGAGATACATTTAATTTCTATAACACGAAGCCAGACCCATATGAGTATTCAAGGCAAATGAAAAAAGCCAAAAAAGAATTATTATATGGTATTTAGAAAGAGGTGATATTTTGATAAATGAGATTGTTATAGAAAATAAAAGAACAGAAGAAAACATAACAATAAATAAAGATGGTTCAACAGGATTTGTTATTGATGAAATGGATTGGGATACTCCGTCCATTTCTAATGAATCTTATAGAATACCATTTCAGATAGGCGAAACAATATCTAGCACAGTTGTTGGCATACGAAAACCGAAGTTAACTGGTTACGTAGTATCAAACAAATTAATGCCAATAGGAACAACATGGGAGAATTATTACAAAGAACAAGAGAAAGACATAATAGGTTTTAAAACAAGATTGAATAGATTTCTAAATATCTATGATGATTATGAGATAATTGCAGGAGATTATTATTTAAAATGTCGATTAAATGAACCAATAAAGTATTCTGTAAAGGAAAGCGAAAATAATGAGGTTTTATGTTTGTTTACAGCAGAATTCACCTGTTATAACCCTATGTTTTTTGAAGTTGAAAGAAGTAAATCAGAGTTTAGACATATTGATAAAAGATTTCATTTTCCACTGACAATTCCGCAAGAAACAGGTATAATAATTGGTGTGGAAGAGTTGTCGATAACAAAAACGATAGAAAATACAGGGGATGTAAAAGCAGGATTTGTAGCAGTAATGAAAGTTATAAATGGAGCAGTAAAACATCCAACACTAAGAAATCTTACAACAGGAGAACAAATTAAAGTGTTTGATTCGGTTGTTGTTGATAGTTTTGAAACAGAAGATTATATTATTGTAAATACAAATAATGGAGAAGAGGACATTTATTATTATGATTCTTCCGAAGGGAAAACAAAAGATTTAATAGGAGAAATAACACTAGATAGTGTTTTCTTCCAGTTGCAAAAAGGCGAGAATATTGTTATGTATGAAGTTGATGATAGTTCAACAGGACAATTAGAAGTTACTTTATATTATGACAATCAGTATTTTAATATTGGAGAAATGTAGTTATGTTGTGGATATTTAATGAGAATTTAAGAAGAGTTGGTTCATTGCGAAAATATGAAATGGCACAGTGGAACAACAAATTTAGAGATATTGGAACTTTTTCTATTAATGCAAGATATGTTGATGAAAATTTGTTTCTGTTGGACAAGACAAAAACATATTATGTTTTATTGTATATGTCAAATGATAAAACAAAAAGCGATAGTTGGAATACTTTGCATAATGTATTTGGAAAAATTGAAAAAGTTTCAAAAGAGAATGATGAAGATGCAGACTATCCTTCAACAATAAAAGTTGAAGGAAGATTAATGCCGTTTTTATTTTCCAAGAGAGTAATTGCAGGTACTTTTGATTATAAAAATATGGAGTTGATAGCATATGTTACAGATTTAATAACAAGGTGTTTTGAGAAGAATACAGAGCGTTATGTTGACATGAATATAAGTTATCAGAAAGATAACAAAGTGTATGAGGATACACTTATAACAAAACAAATAACAGGTGGTCAGTTATGGGAGGAAATGTCTGATTATTTTGAACAATATAAATTAGGGGTAGTTATTGCACCAAAAATAGATAAAACATTTGAATTGTCAAGTGAGTATGGAGAGCATCTTTCGGGATTGTCAAACGTAGCAGGTTTTGAAGTTCAAATAAAAACAGGAGTAGACAGAACAAGAGGCAATGGATTAAATACAGTTATATTTTCTAAGTCGTTGTCAAACATAAAAAGAGCTAGTTATTCCTATAATTCTGAAAGTGATATGAACGTGGCTTATATTGCAGGAGAGGGAGAAGGAGCAGAGCGAAAATGGTATGAGATTCAAAAGGATTCAGAAAACAAAAGAAACGCATGGAATAGAGAAGAATTATGGATAGATGCAAGAGATATTCAAAGTGAAGGAGAAAATGATACTACATTAACTGACGAAGAATATAACAAATTAATAGAACAGAGAGCATATGAAAAGTTTCAAGAAAATTCCGTTATGGACGAATATTCGGCAACAGTAAATGAACATAATCAAAGATATGTTTATATGAGAGATTATGATTTAGGAGATTGGGTGACAATACAAGACAGAGATTTGAGTATTGAAATAGATGCACAAATTGTAGAAGTTACCACAACACTACAAAATAATGAAACAATAAATGATATAACATTTGAATATGGAAAAGCAAATAAAACAGAAATAAAAGATATAAGAGCAATAGGTGCAAGCGTAGAAGAAATTAGTAATAATATAAAGTATATTGATAAAAAGATTTCCGATTTATTAAATATGTTTTATCCAGTTGGCTCGGTATATGAAACAATGGATTCAAGTTTTGACCCTAATAAAAAGTGGGGAGGAACATGGGAACGAATTAAAGGTAGGGTACTTGTTGGAGTCGATGAAAATGACAGCGATTTTAATACAGCAGAAAAAATAGGTGGAGAAAAAACACATAAGTTATCAGTTAGTGAAATGCCATCGCATAGACATAGTGCGAGTGAAAAAAGTCTAAAAGGTGGGGTAAATAATATTAGTGGACAGGACAAAAAGTGGGGTCTCACATCTTCTGGAATTTTTTCTAATTGGGGCGACACAAATGGATTTTACTCTACGTCAAGGGAAACTGCAACTAATTACAAAGATGGCTTTTATCTTGATGCAACACATACACATACGATTGGAAATACAGGTGGGGGAAATGCACATAATAATCTACAACCATATGTTACCTGTTTTATTTGGAAAAGGACAAAATAAAACTTGACAAAATAATATTGTGTTGTTATAATGTAAGAAAAGAGAAAGGAGAACAAAATGGCAGAAAGAAGTGGATTTTTTAACGCAAGATTACAAGATGGTGTGTATGATAGAACATATCAAGCCGAAGATTTTGCAGATTGTTTAAGTTTATTTATTCCGAATGGAATATATGTTGAGGATTCGGAAACATTAACAGGAACGATTGACAAGACAACAGTGCAAGGGTTAAAACCATATGCAAGCGGAACGAGTCTTTTTATTAAGGAGGGAAAGGCATTTATTAATGGGTATTGGTATATACTCGATGAACAGGACTTGGAAATATCTTTAACTGTTAATACAACAAAAGCAATCGCATTAATGTATGTTGCGGCTGACAGAAGAATAAGAGTAGAATTGCTTGATTTAGTAGATGGACAGCCAAATATTCCAAAAACAGATGCACAATATGGAATCTTATTAGGAACTGTTTCTTATACATCGGATGGTGTGTCAGTAACGGATTCAAGAGAAGATTTTATGGTTGGTTCTCCAAAAAGTTTACAAACAATAGCAAATCAAGCACAACAAACTTTAAGGGAACTTAAAAGTTCTATGAGTAAGTTAACACCAAAGGCTTGGCAACAATATGACATCCGTTCTGGTAGACACTTTGCAAAAAATGCAGATGGAACGGCATATGTTAGTTATATCAATATATTTGGAAAGAGTGTTGATGAATTTACAATAGAATGTTTATATTATGATTCAGACGAAGATACACTTTTGCCAATACCTTATGTAAATCACAATGATTTTGGTAATGTAACAATTAAACGATATTTTACATATCAGATAACGACTGACTCGAAGGGAGATGTTACAGCAGGAATAACAATTAGTAAGGAATTATATAATTTTATGGAGAAAAACACAGTCGGAAGGTTCTTAAGGATTATATGTAGAAGATATGCAAATTATGAAGGTATGTAGATTAGAGGTGAGTTTATGGATGAAAAAACAATAAACAAAGTTTTGTTAGATGTACAAAAAGAATATGCAAGGTCTAACAAAATAAAAGATAAAATTATTATGTTATTAATTGTTTTAATGTTTGCAGAAGCAGTTGTTGGATATTCTGGTTTTGTTTATTATGAATCACAGTTTGAAACAACTACAACAGAGAAGATTGAGGTTGGAACAGAGGGTGAAAATGCAAATGCAGAATACAATGACAATGATGTAAGCGGAAACCAGTATAATGGTAACGCAGTTCATAATGAAAAGAAATAGGAGGATAAAATATGGCTAAGGCATATGTTAAGGTGACAAGAACAACAACAAGAAGAAGAGTCGGAGAAGGTAGTGGAAGAAAGACAGGTAAAAGCACAACAGGACAAAAGCGTTGTCCTAATTGTGGCAAGTTTATGAAATAGGGGTGGTGGCATGAACAAAGAAAATGCCTTGACTCGAAAGAAATTAAAACAAATAGATTCTGTAGAGGATTTTGATAGAATGTTAAACAACTTGATGGCAAGCGAAGAAGACAAAAGGATTATAGAAATGCATTATAAACAAGGCAAGTCTTTGGGATACATTGCAGATGTGTTAGGTATGTCAGAATCGTCTGTCAAGAATAAGCACAGAAAACTATTGATTAAAATTGGAAATATTATGTAAAATAAGGGAGATACATTTTTGTATCTCCTTTTTGTGTACTAGGAATACATTTTATTTATACTTTTATTACAATAATAGTTGTATAATGGAGTCATACAAAAGGAAGGGAGGGAGTGGAAATGACATACCCTTATGGTGGTTATGGCATGGGAAAACCGTTGAGTCCTTACCAACAACAAATGTATCAAGATAGAGTAAATGCATACGACCAACAGCAATATGCAAATCAGTATAACGGATACATGAGAGGTCAGCAAGCGTTTAATCAACCACAACAAATGATTAATTGTAGACCTGTTTCCAGTTATGACGAAGCAAAGGCAAGTATGATAGATTTGGATGGTAGCTTATTTGTTTTTACAGATGTAGCAAACAAAAAGATTTACACAAAACAAATCATGTTGGATGGAACAGCGGAGTTAAAAACATATGTATTAGAGAATAATCAAAACAAAATGCAGGAACAACAGGCACAACAAAATAATATGTATGTTTTGAGAACAGATTTTGAAGATGTTATTAAATCAATGAAACAGAGAATTGAAGAACTTGGAGGAGGTGTCTTAAATGAACCAGTTGGAAATGATGTTTAGGAATAACCCATTATTTGCAAGGGCGAAACAAATGGCACAAGGAAAGTCAGAGAATGAATTGAAACAGGTAGCAAATAATCTTTGCAAACAAAGGGGTATCAGTTTAGACGATGCCTACAACCAGTTTCAAAGTCAAATGAAACAAATGCAGTCAGCATTTAGAAAATAAGGTATGAACCAATAGTGGTTTATATAAATAAAAATCATACAGGAGGTACTTATTATGGGTATGGATGGTAGTGGATTAAGCGTAGCTGATGCTTTAGCATTAGGCAGAGACAACGAAGGTATGTTTGATGGCAACGGCAGTTGGGTATTTTTCCTTTTCTTCTTACTTGCATGGGGCGGTAACTGGGGAGGAAACTGGGGAGGTAATGGCATGAATGGAACAGCAAGTGCATATACAGATTCAGCCATTCAGAGAGGTTTTGATAACCAAGCGGTTATTAACAAACTGAATGGTTTAGAGAGTGGACTTTGTGATGGTTTCTATGCCATGAACACTTCACTTTTAAATGGTTTTAATGGTACACAGCAGGCAATCAATAATGTAGCTGTTGCAGGTATGCAGAACACAAACGCACTCGCCACACAGTTAGCAGATTGTTGCTGTACGACTAATCGGAATCTTGATGCTGTGCGTTATGAAAACGCTCGTAACACTTGTGACATTGTTAACGCTATCAAAGCGGATGGCGATGCAACAAGAGCATTAATGACACAGAATGAAATTCAGTCATTAAGGGATGAACTTCAAACAGCTAACTTCCAGTTAAGTCAGCAGGCACAGAATGCAACATTAATTTCCACATTAAGACCAACACCAATTCCAGCTTATCAGACCTGTTCACCTTATGAGAGTGCTTATATGTATTCTCGTTGTGGTAATGGTTATAACAACGGCTGTGGGTGCTAGGTAGTATTTTATCCGCTTAGAGCGTGAGAAGTAGGGCGGTAGAAATACCGTCCTTATTTCGGCTTGTAGAGCGTTAGAGAGGGGTTTGAGAATATGTCATGTAGTTTATATAATAATAATGGTTATGGTTGCGGAGGATGTGTACACTTTGTTAAAACAAATAGTGTAACTTTGACAGATGGTGTTTTAATATTAAACATACCACAGGAAACTTTTGTGAATAAACAAAAAGTATGTATTTGTATTGCACAAGGATTACCAACAGGAATATCTAGTGCAGATACAGTAGCAATTACACTTGGAACAGGAACAACGCAGTATGTTTTAAGAACAAAATGTGGAAACAATGTCCATGCAGACCAAATAAGAAGTCGTAGGGTATATCATACAAACGTAGCAACGGATAGTGGAACTTTTGTTGTTTCTTCCTGTGAATTAAACAAAACAGCATACAATTTCCCAACAATTTAGGAGGTGTTTTGAATGAATGAAATGTATAATGGACAACAAGATATGAATAGACAGGATGAACAGCCTTGGTCTGTTGAAACGAAACAAAACAAAAGTTATTCTATGCAGAAAACAAATGAGAGAGAAAAAGAACAGTGTGCAGAAGAAATATATTTAAAGCTTGATGAACATATGCAACAGGCTTTGAGTATGCATGAACAATTAGCCGATTACTTTTGTTTCTTAAGTTTGCAAGGATTCAAACGCAAGTTAGAATACCAATATATGAATGAGGTAGCAGGTAAAAGAAAATTGCATCATAAATATATTAATTTGCACCATAAAATAATACCAATGAAACAGGTTGATTTACCACAGGTTATCCCTTCTGATTGGAGTAGATATACCACAACAGATGTTAATGACAACGTGTTACCAAAGTTTGTTCGGTCTGCTATGCAGAGGTATAAAGACTGGGAAGAACAAACAAAACAATTATATGAAGAATTATGGCAACAGTGTACAAATTATGGTATGACGGCAGATGCGGATTATATTTCTAAGTTAGTAAAAAACGTAACAAAAGAAATCAAAGAAATAAACAGAATGTGCGAACAGTTAAATGGCACAGGCTATGATTCTGTTTCAATTCATAGTATGCAGGATAAATACCATAAAAAGTATAAGTCTAAATATGAGGACGAGTTCACAGCCAAAGAAAGAAAAGCGATGAAAGAAAACAGAACAGATAACTAAATAAATAATTTATATCTTATAAGCTTATATATTATATATTAATTTATGTAGTATATAAGCTTTATTT
>ERZ1034976.540-NODE-540-length-35168-cov-28.565204_pt1 | contig 35168 bp, 25 predicted proteins | sample MGYA00520623_ERZ1034976 | MGnify/ENA primary metagenome ERZ1034976 (study PRJEB33766, sample SAMN09781774) | gut metagenome | biome: gut microbiome | host: Homo sapiens | place: Madagascar | study: EMG produced TPA metagenomics assembly of the PRJNA485056 data... | reverse complement strand
TTAATTTTTTTGTTAATTATTCGTTAATGTTCATTCCTGTCTATTCGACAAATTGCAGTTTATCAACCCGATTCATTTAAGAATCATCTTTTTCTTGTAACTTTGCGCATTAAAAGAAACAAAAAAAGAGAAAATATAAAATATGAGTTTACAATGTGGCATTGTAGGCTTGCCCAACGTAGGTAAGTCAACCTTGTTCAACTGCCTAAGTAATGCCAAGGCACAATCAGCGAATTTCCCATTTTGTACCATTGAGCCAAATGTCGGCGTTATCACCGTTCCTGACGAACGATTGACAAAATTAGCCGAATTAGTTCACCCAGGACGCATCGTACCTACAACTGTCGAGATTGTTGACATAGCAGGCCTTGTCAAAGGTGCTTCAAAAGGCGAAGGATTGGGCAACCAATTCTTGGGCAACATTCGTGAGACTGATGCTATTATCCACGTGTTACGTTGCTTTGACGATGGCAACGTGGTACACGTAGACGGCAGCGTAGACCCTGTACGTGATAAAGAAATTATTGACACTGAGTTACAGCTCAAAGATCTTGAGACAGTTGAGAACCGTATCAAGCGCGTTGAAAAAATAGCCAAAGTTGGTGGTGATAAAAATGCTAAAGTAGAATACGAAGTACTATTGGCCTATAAAGCAGCCCTCGAAGAGGGAAAGAGTGCACGTAGCGTCTCATTCGAATCGTTAGAAGAGCAAAAGGCAGCTAAAGGACTTTTCTTGCTTACCTCTAAACCTGTACTCTACGTTTGCAACGTAGACGAAGCCTCAGCAGCTAAAGGCAATCACTACGTTGACGAAGTACGCGAAGCTGTTAAAGAAGAGGGGGCTGAAGTATTAGTACTTGCCGCACAAACCGAGGCTGACATTGCAGAACTCGAAACCTACGAAGAGCGCCAAATGTTCCTACAAGACGTAGGACTTGAAGAAAGTGGCTGCAACCGCTTGATTAAGGCCGCCTACCATATGCTCAACTTACAGACATTCATCACCGCAGGTGAAATGGAAGTGAAGGCATGGACATTCCACAAGGGTTGGAAAGCACCACAATGTGCTGGCGTTATCCACACTGACTTTGAGAAAGGTTTCATTCGCGCTGAAGTAATCAAGTACGACGACTACATTCGTTTAGGTTCAGAATCCGCTGTTCGCGAAGCAGGCCTTTTACACGTAGAGGGAAAAGAATATGAAGTGCAAGACGGCGACATTATGCACTTCAGATTTAACGTGTAACTCTTTTTTGTTGACGAGTTGACAAGTTAACGAGCAAATAACCAAACTCGTCAACAAAAGAACAAGCTTACTTGTTAACTCGTCAACCTGTTAACTCGTTGACAAAAAATCAGTTTAAAGGGAAATGACCATTTGGAATCCTTCAATCGTAGCTTTTAGCATAGGTCCGCTCGAAGTGCGTTGGTACTCACTATGTTGGTGTATTGGACTGGCTTTGGCCTATATCGTTGTGTATAAACTTTACAAGCAGCAGCGCATACCGCAAGAGAAATTCGATCCACTCTTTCTCTTCTGCTTTGTTGGCATATTAGTAGGTGCGCGCTTGGGACACTGCCTACTATACGAACCTGCCTATTTCCTAAGCCACCCACTTGAAATGGTGTTACCCATACACAAGCTGGCCGATGGAACGTGGAAGTTTACGGGCTATGCTGGCCTTGCATCACATGGTGGAACGCTCGGACTTATGATAGCCCTTTGGCTTTACGTGCGCAAGACGGGAGTTAAGCTTCTCACCGTACTTGACAACATAGCCATTGCTACCCCCATCACCGCCTGCTTCATTCGATTAGGCAACTTGATGAACTCCGAGATTGTAGGTAAATTCACGGGATCGGACGTTGGATTCGTATTTGTTCACCTTAACGAAACGCAACCACGTTACCCAGCCCAACTATACGAAGCCATTGCATACTTCCTATTTTTTGTAATAGGTGTAGCGCTTTACTTCCGTATGAAGAATAAGGTCGGCACAGGCTTTTTCTTTGGTTATTGCTTAGCCACTATCTTTGTATTCCGCTTCTTCGTTGAATACTTTAAGGAAGTGCAAGAACCATGGGAACTGCACATGCAACAACTCATTGGTTTAGATCAAGGTCAACTACTTAGCATTCCTTTCGTGGTATTAGGCCTATATTGCATGCTGCGAAAGAAAAAGTAACTATTATAAAAGAGCAAAATAAATTGATTAAAGGGTGTTCTATAGCAAATGCATAGAACGCCCTTTAATGTTTTGGCATTTTGGAAACAATACCATATATTTGCACCTTATAGCAACAGAATAAATAAAAAGAAATATGAAATTTTCAGTAGCCAATCCTATATACGATTCTGTATTCAAATTCTTAATGGAAGACGAGCGTATAGCTAAGACCGTACTATCAGCCTTGCTTAAGAAGGAAGTAGTAAGCGTTGAAATGCGTCGGCATGAACACCCCAATATAACACGCGACAATATTTCAATGTTCCGTATAGACTTTGCCGCAAGAGTGATGCAAGATGATGGATCGACACGCTTAGTACTTATTGAATTGCAAAAGACCTGGTTGAGTACCGAAACGCTTCGTTTCCGCCGCTATCTCGCAGCACAATATAATGCAGAAGAAAACATGCTGAAAGAGAGCAATTCCGAAGCAGGCCCTTATGCTATACCCATGATTGCAATCTATCTGTTAGGTCACCGCATTGGCGACATTGACAAAGCCGTTGTGTATGTAAATCATAAAGCCCTCGACTACGACGGAAAAGAAATTGAAAACGGAGAGAACGATCCCTTTATCAATAGCCTTACACACGATAGCATCATCGTACAGATACCTTTGCTACATGGAAAGATTAACAACAAACTTGATCGTGTACTCAGTGTGTTCGACCAATCACAACGAGATGATAGCAATCAACACATCGTTCGCCTTGACATAAACAACTACGAAGGCGATTCTGAACTCATGCATCTTGTTCATCGATTAGGACTTGCTGCCATGAACGCAAGCGTAAGACAAGAAATGGATGATGAAGACGAATTCTTTTCTGCCATAGAATCTCGTGATACGCAACTAATGCAGATGAATAAAAGACTTTCTGAAACGACTTCACAACTGAATGAAACGACTTCACAACTGAATGAAACGACTTCACAGCTGAATGAAACGACTTCACAACTGAATGAAACGACAGCTCAATTAAAAGCTGTTGTCGAAGTCATGCTACAGAATGGCATGAGTGTAGAAACTATTGCAAATACCATCAATAAAAGTGCTGATGATGTAAAAGACCTATTAAAGTCTTAACAAGCCACCTCAGATTATGTCCCATTCTTAAAATATACTTAATCAGCTAACAAAAGATGACTAATAAGGTAAGTGTATAAGTATAAAATGCTTACCTTTGCTCATAGTCTTGTTAAGAAATCATACACTATCATTATAAAAATGCAAAACAAATTATTATTTGGAGTGTTGGCTGGAACGTTAGCACTCACTTCGTGTAATAATAAATTAGGATCGCTCTCAGCCGACAACTTTACCGTTACGCCTTCTCCACTTGAAGCTGTAAGTGGCAAAGTACCTTTCGATATTAACGGCCGCTTTCCCGAAAAGTACATGAAAAAGAAAGCGGTATTGAAACTCAAGCCCGTCATTCGTTATGCAGGCAAAGTCGCAGACCAAGCACAATATGCAGCTTTCCAGGGCGAAAAAGTACAAGGTAACGATCAAGAAATTTCATACAAGTTAGGTGGAAACTTTAGCAACCGCTACAACTTCACCTTCGAACCTGGTATGGAAAAGAGCGAACTCTGGCTTGAATTTGATGGTCAAGTAGGCAAAAAGAAAGCCAACGTGCCTGCAGTGAAGATTGCCGATGGTGTATTGGCTACTTCAGAATTGCTGAAGAGTACCGTAACCTCTGCTCACACACAAATTGCTGCCGACAAATACCAATATGCTATCAAGCAAACCAAACAAGCACAGATTAAATATCTAATTAATCAAGCCAACATTCGCAACAGTGAGTTAAAGAGTACCTCTGTACAAGACTTTATCAAAACACTGAGAGAGATTAAGGCCGACCAAAAGGGCTATATGCTCGACAACATCGAAGTGTCTGCTTATGCCTCACCCGATGGTGGCATGAAGCTCAATACAGCTTTAGCTCAAAATCGTGAAAAGACCTCTAAAGGCTACGTAGGTAAGCAACTCAAAGCCGCTAAACTCGACGCTGATGTTGACTCAAAATACACTGCCGAAGACTGGGAAGGCTTTAAAGAGTTGGTAAGCCAATCAAACATTCAAGACAAGGACATCATTCTTCGCGTACTTTCTATGTATGAAGACCCTGAAGAACGCGAGCAACAGATACGCAATCTCTCAGCTGGTTACAAAGAGTTAGCAGACGAGATCCTCCCCGAATTGCGTCGTGCCCGCTTGACCATCAACTACAACTTAATTGGCCGCAGCGACGATGAAATCGAAGAACAATACAAAGCTGATGCCTCTAAGCTATCTGTTGAAGAGCTACTCTATGCAGCAACGCTGACTGAGGACATAGCCGAGCAAAAGGACATTTACACCAAAACGTCTACACTCTACCCAGACGATTATCGTGCCTACAACAACTTGGCAACATTAGCCTACCAACAAGGTGACTTGACAACAGCGAAGAACTATTTAGCACAAGTTCCTGCATCACAGGCCGATGCTCCCGAAGTAAATGCCAACTTAGCGCTCATCGCCATGGCCGAAGGCAACAATGAAGCTGCAAACAACTACTTGATGAAGGCTACCTCTACTGAGAACTACAACGAAGTGTTAGGTAATCTGCAAGTAGCTGCTGGCAACTATGCCAAGGCTGCCAATTGCCTCAAGGGCGTTAAAACGAATACTGCCGCTTTGGCTCAAATTCTGAATAAGGACTATACGTCAGCTGCCAACACATTAAAGGCCATAGCTCATCCAGATGCAACAACAAGCTATCTCAAGGCCATTGTTGCAGCACGCACTAATCAAGATGCTGCCGTAGTAAGCAACCTCAAAGACGCTTTTGCTAAGGATAGTTCTCTAAAGAAGCGCGCAGCTAACGACCTTGAATTCGTATCACTCTTCAACGACGCTGCTTTCCAAAGCATAGTGAAGTAAGACAAGAGTTTTATAAGCTCTATCACATTCCCTATTTATCCCCCTCTCCTTAAACAGAGAGGGGGATAAGTTATACCTTAAATATCCCTACCCCACATATTAGCATATATATATGTACAAAAGTCTCTTTTACACATTGAAGCCAATCCTTTCAAGACTTCCCTTCTTCATAAAAAGCTGCTTATCCTCTATTCTACGTGAGGAACAGGGAGTAGGAAAAATCGTCACCTTTCTATTATTCGTTTTTACATTATTTACATCTTGTGGCCCTGATAAGTCACACATGCGTTTTGAGGGAACGCTCAACGGCATTAGCGATGCCGAATTTTACGTATATAGCGAAGACGGAGCCTTTGAAGGCATTGACACGGTACGCATAACCGACGGCAAATTTACCTATGAACGTCAACTCACTCATGCTGCTATCTTTACCCTACTCTACCCCAACTTCTCACAAAGCTATATCATTGCCGAACCAGGCAAGACTATCAAATTAAAAGGCGATGCCTCAACCATTAGCGAGGCCACCCTTAGCGGCACAGAACAGAATGAAAAATTATCCGACTTTCGTAAGAAGCATGCCAACGACGTAGCCACCAATCAACGCTTAGCCGCAGCACAGTTTGTGCGTGACAATGCCAAGTCCTTGGCCGCAGTGGCAGTCTTTCGTATGTACTTTGCTAACCAACAATCCACCGACCCACAAACGGCACTACAACTGCTTAAACTATTGAAACAAGCACAGCCCAAGGAAAGTGCAGTTATAAGCCTTGACCAATTCTTCCGACCCATTTTTCAGAATGGTGAAGGACAACTCTTGCCTGCGTTTACAGGACAAACGCTCGACGGTCGCAAAGTCTCATCTGCCGACTATCGCGGCAAAAATTTTATCATTGCCTTTACAGGAGCTTGGCAGAGCGATTCTCGTTCACTTTTAGTACAACTGCGTCGCAAACTACAGACGCTCAATGGCAAATGGTCTTGCCTTATTGTTTCACTTGATGTCGACCGCAACTTATTACGCTCCAATTTGCGTAACGACTCTATTACCTATCCTGTCATTTGCGACCGAAAAGCCTTCGACTCGCCTTTGATCAATCAATTAGGCGTACACTATGTGCCTTCATTGATGCTGATTAACGCCCAAGGGCGCATCATACAGCGCGATGTAACTCAAGTACCAGACGCAAGATTTTAATTCTTTTGTTGACGAGTTGATGGGATAACCAGTTGACGGGTAAGTTTCTCTTTCTCCATTTCATCAACCCATCAACAAAAAAGAAAAACTTACTCCTCAACTCATCAGTCCAAAGAAACCCCTCGTCAAACTAACAAAAACATATACGCTATGCTCTCCACCATTCATACATCAGCAGTTAACGGACTCACGGCAATGCCCGTCTTTTTAGAGGTGAATGCTACCACTTTGCCCGAACGACAGGAAAGTAAGCCTATTTTTATGATGGTGGGATTGCCCGACAACGCAGTACGCGAAAGTCGCCTACGTGTTGAAGCAGCCTTAGAGACAAGCCACCTAACAATTCCGCACCAAAAGAAATATACGATCAACTTTGCTCCTGCTGATGTGCGCAAAGAAGGGTCAGGCTACGACCTTCCCTTAGCTATTGGTTTGTTAGTAGCTGCTAAAAAGTTGCAATGCGATGCTTTAAGCCGTTACGTTTTTGTGGGCGAATTAGGACTTGATGGTTCAATACGTCCCGTAAAGGGCGCACTATCTATTGCTATCAAAGCACGCGAACAAGGCTTTGAAGCCCTATTTGTGCCTAAGGAAAACGAGCGTGAAGCTGCTGTCGTCAACAAGCTCAAAGTATATGGTGTGAGCAGTCTGATTGAAGTAGTTGCCTTCCTACAAGGAGGCCTACAACTTCAGCCCGTAGTAGTCAACACACGCGAAGAATTCTATGCTGCCCAAGCACAAGCAGGCCCCGACTTTGCTGACGTAAAAGGACAAGAGGCCGTAAAGCGAGCCTTTGAAGTGGCAGCCGCAGGCGGACACAACATCATACTCATTGGTTCCCCTGGTTGTGGCAAGAGTATGATGGCCAAGCGTCTTCCTTCTATTTTACCTCAACTTACATTAGCCGAAAGCCTTGAAACCACACAAATTCATTCCGTGGCGGGTAAACTCGGCAGTCAGACTTCCCTTATTGCGCAACGTCCCTTCAGAGCACCTCACCACACCATTAGCGACGTAGCACTGATTGGAGGCGGAACGGTATATAAGCCAGGCGAGATTAGTTTGGCTCACAACGGTGTACTCTTTTTAGATGAGTTACCCGAATTTTCACGCACAGCCCTCGAGACGCTGCGTCAACCACTTGAAGACCGCGAGATAACTATCTCACGGGCCAAATACTCCACTACTCTCCCCTGCTCCTTCATGTTAGTAGCCTCCATGAATCCTTGTCCGTGTGGCTATTACAACGACCCCAACCACCACTGCACATGTACCCCTACCCAAGTACAACGCTATAAGAGCAAAATATCAGGACCGCTACTCGACCGCATTGACATACAGATAGAGGTAGCTCCCGTCTCCGTTACTGAATTGGCACGTGCCCCTAAGGGCGAACCAAGTGCCTCTATTCGAGAGCGAGTAATCGCTGCGCGTGCCATACAGACCGAACGTTATAAAAACGAACACGGCGTACACTGCAACGCCCAAATGTCACGTGCCATGATTGAACAATTTGCACAATTAGACGCTGAAGCAGCCCAATCCCTACAAAGAGCCATGCGACGCCTCGACCTCTCAGCGCGTGCCTACGACCGCATACTCAAAGTGGCACGTACCATTGCCGACCTCGATGCGTCGCCCCAAATTGCTGCACGCCACATTAAGGAAGCCATTGGCTACCGAAGTCTCGACCGTGGAGACTGGGGAGAATAAACCATGCACTGCAACAAATTGCAATTTATCTAATAAATATACTTTATAAGTGAGTAAAAAGCAAGTCAACCTACCTTACAAATAAAAATAAAAGCTGTCAACTAAAATCGTTAAACCAAAGAGACTTGTCGTCCACCTCCAAGTGGACGACTGTTCTTTGTGATTAAACGATTTTGTTTTAACCTCTCCAATCTTTATTTGTAAGGCAAGTTGACTCTTTTCAAACTTATTCTTAATCATCGTTGACTCGTCCCAAATAGATTATTTCCCTCAAAAAGCTTCATTTACATACTTTTCTGTAAATTTGCCCTCACAACACTAATACATTATCTAATACACGCTAATGACACCTTATCTAAAACAATGGTTGCTGGCCTCAGCACTATTACCTACCGCACTCTGTGCGCAGGTGGCTGTCGACCGCAGCAAATATCCCGACTATTCTGACAAGGTTAATCCTGACCCTTCACTCATGCATGTGAAAAGGAGCGGCACTCGTGCCACAACGACACGTCCCGACCACGTGAATAATGCCGACACAAAGTACTTTCCTCCCGTCATCTACCAAGCAGGCGGTTCGTGCGGCTCTGCCTCGCGCATTTGCTATATGTTCTCACACGAGTTGAACTCGTTCCGCGACTTAGACGGGAAGAACGCTAAAAACTATTACCCCTCTCACTTCGTTTGGCTTCTAACCAATGGCAACTCTGGTAAGGACGCGTTTGTGCAGTTTGTAGGTGTACCTTCGGCCGAGACCTATGGCGGACAGACCTACTCAAAGATTTTTGGTAGCCAAGATACTTCGTCTGATTGTTTCGGTTGGATGACAGGCTATAAGAAATGGTATGAAGCTATGTTCAATCGTATGCTCAAACCCGTTCACTTCACCGAGAACTTGGGCACAGAGGAAGGCCGCGAAGCCTTAAAGAATTGGCTTTGGAATCATAATGGCGACACCGACTTTCATTCGGGTGGCATTGCGGGCATCGGGTGCGCATCGAAAGGACTTGAGAATACGACAATTGGTAAAACTCCTACGAACGACGAATTGGGCGTGACGGGTAAGTATTACCTCAAGAAGTGGGGGACCACAACCGACCACGCCATGACCATCGTAGGCTACGACGACCGCATTGAGTTCGACATCAATGGAAACGGCATCTATGGCGAAGCCTCAGCCGACGAACGCGGTGCTTGGATTTTGGTCAACTCTTGGGGCAAGGAATGGGGCAACGATGGCTTTGTTTACGTGCCATACGCTTATGCAGGTGCCACTTTTAATGCAAATGGAAATTTTACGGGAAATTGGTGGACCCCCGAAGTATACCGCGTACGCAAGAACTATCGTCCGCTGCGAACGATTAAGGTAAATATGGACTACAACCGCCGCTCCGAACTTTACTTAATGGCAGGTGTTTCGAGCGATGTCAATGCCACCTCGCCCGAAAAGTCACAAGCCTTCGACCACTTTAAGTACGCTGGCGACGGCAATTATGGCAATACCGACCCCGCCCCCGAAGTGCCTATGTTAGGTCGTTGGGCTGACAATAAGTTGCACAGCGAACCTATGGAGTTTGGTTACGACTTGACAGACTTAAGCGCAGAGTTCGACCAAAACGAAGACCTTAAATACTTCTTTATTATTAAGACCAAAAGTTCGGCCATTGGCGAGGGACACATTTATAATGCCTCTATCATCGACTATGCTAATGACCCTGAAGGACTTGAAATTCCTCTCAACGCCCAGACTGTCAACGTGCTAAGCCAAGGCGACCAAACAGTACTGAGTGTTGTCGTTCCAGGGCGTGGCATCAAAGCACCGCTTAATGTCAACATTGCCAACAACCGCTTATCATGGAGTGCTCCCAAGCTTTCGAACTATACGCTCACGGGCTATAAGGTGGTAAAGAACGGAACTACCCTTGCCACGCTCGACAAAGCCACTACCCACTACGACCTCCCCACCGATGCCACAGGCAACTATGGTGTTATGGCCGTTTATGGCGACAAGGAGTCGAGTCTCATCACGGCCAGCGTACCAGTGCCCTCACTCGACTACAATCAATGCATCAAGATGGAGCACAACGGACTTACACTGCCCAATGTATTCACGTCTAAGTACGACAAAGCCACGATTGAGTTTTGGATTCGTCCACAATCTCTCGCCAATTGGAATCAAAGTGCTGGTCCTGGTTGGGGTACCTTTATGTTCCATGCCAATGCCAACGGCACTTTCACGGCAGGTTGGGACACCTCTAACCGTCTGAATGCAACGGGTGTCTTAACTGTAGGCCGCTGGACACACATTGCCTTAGTCGTTGACGGCAGCAAGATGACGGCTTATGTCAATGGTTCACAGAAAGGAACGGTCACCTCAAAGTCTTACAGTGGCATAGGTGGATTTGGCGACCTCGTATTCTCAGGCAATGGCACGCAGAACGACCAGCACGCCTTCTACGATGAAATCCGCATTTGGAAAAAGGCACGCACCGCAGCCGAGATTAAGGCCGACTACAAGCAACAATATGCTACAGGCTTACTGCCCTCCCAACTCATCGCTTACTATCGTGGCGACCTGATTGAACAAGACGGCAACCGCCTACTGCGCGACCTCACGTCCAACGGCCACCACGGAACCTTTGCGAATGCTAACTTTTCACTCAATAGTGGTTACGCTCAGACGCTGAAATATGCCACCACTACTCAGGTGGCCATTGAGCAACCCTCCATACCCATTACGACAGGCCAGTCCGTCACACTTCAGGCCACGGGTTCTACCAACATTCAGTCACTGCGTTGGACGGCCGAAGGCGCAGACGTAAAAGACCTCGTATGCACCGCCCCAACGCTCACTTTCAACCAAGCTGGCGAGCAACAAGTGAAGGTCGTTGCTACCGATGTTACTGGGGCTGAGACAGAAGCTACTATCACGCTCAACGTGACTGCCGCTACTGCCCCATCGGCCGAGTTTAAGTCAAGCAAAACGAACGTACCCACGGGCGACCGCGTCACTTTCATGCCTACCCAGATGAAGGACGGCTATCGCTACCATTGGACGTTGCAAGGAGCTTCTACCACCTCGTCTGACCAACCTTGCGTCACCGTGTCGTATGCCGAGAGCGGCAGCTATCAAGTGCAGCTTACCGTAACGAACGCTGAGGGCCAAAAGGCTACGACCACACAGACCGTCAACGTAACGCCCGTTGCCCCCCAAGCCGCCTTCGACATCGAACCTGCCGTAGTAATGAAGGGCGACGAAGTATTCTTGACCGACCAATCGCTCTACGGTGCTGACCATAGCCGCTGGACGCTCGTTAGTCCACAGACGGCTATGCAGGGCGAAGGCGCACGTATCAGTTTCCGTCCTTCCGTCCCCGGCATCTACGACGTTACGCTGCGAGCCTCCAACACTGCTGGCAGCAGTGAAACAACGCAGAGCCATGCCTTAGTCGTATGCAATGCCGATAGCAAGTCGGGGCTCAGCTTCATGCCCACAGGTTCTGCTCGCGTTAACCTCACAAGCGTACCGCTTACTACTGGACAGGACATCTTCACCATTGAATATTGGATGAAGCCCAACTCGCTACCCGCCGTATGCAATGGCATTGGCGAAAGCACTTCTACCTTCCAATTGCAAACGGTTTCGACAGGACAAATGCGCCTTTACATCAACGGCAAATATGCCAAGTCGGCCAACGGCTACGTCGTTCCCAACGAGTGGCATCACTATGCCGTCACTTACTACATGGGCTACGTCTGCTTCTATCGCGACGGTATACAGATCAGCCGCAGTTCTGTCAACGGTACATTCCCCTCTCTTAGTAGCTTTAGCTTAGGTAGCACAGACGCCCCGATGTGTGGTACGATTGACGAATTCCGCGTTTGGAACGGCTTCGCCTATAACGAGTACGATCTGAAGCCTATGCACGACAATAGCATCGCTCCCTTATCGGCCGAGGACGTGAAGTCAGCCGAAACGGCAGGCTTGAAGGTGTACTATCAGTTCAATCAGAACGGAGGCAACGTCGAAGACCTCACCTCTAACCACAATACAGGCCTTCGCGTAGGCTTTGGTCCCGACGGCGATGCTTGGGGCGAGTCAAAGGGCGTGTTTGCGCTCAACTTTGACGGCGGTGCCACCGACGTTACGGCAGAGCACTTGAGCAACACACGCGCACCGTTCGAGACGACGGGCAAAGAGTTTAGCGAGGCTTACTCAGGTCGCTTCATGACACTGAAAGCATGGCAATTAGAGAACATCAATGCGGAGAAGTACAACACTGGTGCCCACATTGATACGCAGCGCGACAAATGCTTTACGATCACCACTGGCAACGACGGCTTTGAAAGTCTATTAGAGAATCACAAAGTCTACCAGACAATCACCCTGCCTGCAGGTGCCTACGTCTTTGCCGCCAACTATGGCAATTATGAAGGCCAAGCCGACAACTGCTACCTCGTAGCAGCCGAGGGTACTACCCTACCCGACACCAAAGCACTCGACGCGTCGTCTATTGCCTACAAAGCCATGGCGAGCAAGGGTGAAGTGAGTCAAAACCATCTCTTCTTCATTCTCTCCGAACCGACCACACTCAGTCTTGGTCTCTTAGCCAACATGAGCGGTCAACAATGCTTAAGCATCCAGTCATTCACCTTGACGCACTATCAGCTCTCTCCCATGGATGGCTTAACGAGTGGCATTAACACCGCCCCCATTGATACCCCTGCAAGCCTCAACGCTGCCCCCGCCATTTACGACCTCAGCGGTCGCCGCGTCAGCATTCCTGGCAAGGGCATCTACATCATTGGTACAAAGAAGGTAATTCGATAGATTTTTTTGAGTAAACAAGTAAACGAGTTGACAAGTAAGTTTGTTTATAGCCCAAAAGGTAACTTACCCGTCAACTCGTTTACTCGTTTACCCATTTACTCATCAACTCAAGAACTTGTCAACCCGTCAACTCTCATATTTTTTCGTACAAATATTGCACAATTCAAAAAATACTTGTACATTTGCAATCGCAAAAGAGGCACAATACGTGTCATGCCATAGCATTTTGCATCGGACTTGTAGCTCAGTTGGTTAGAGCAACAGACTCATAATCTGGAGGTCCCTGGTTCAAGCCCAGGCTGGTCCACGCTGAAAATGAAGCGGTTACGAATTTCGTAGCCGCTTTTTTCGTATAGCTGCGTAAACAATGCGTAAACAAACTGTTTGAGTTAGGGGTGTTTACGCAGTGATATTCTATGAAACTCAATAAACAACAAATTTAGTAAGTCTATTGATTTATAATGAAGACCATTTCGCTACAAATGGCACTTAAGCCGCACAAAATCGCCTCATTTATGCATAAAACAACCTCGTAGTTGTGCTTTCTCATTAAAATCAGTTATCTTTGTAGGCAAAATGGCAATAGCCATAATTGTAAATGGAACAAAGCGAAATACGTCTAAGATGATAAAGGAAACAATATCTCCTGTTCAAAATACAGGAACACAAATGAGCCAAGAAGAAAAATCGTGGTTAAATCATTCGCAAATGATAGCCAATGCCATGTCCGCAAGGATGAAGGAACTTGGAATGACTCAAAAGATGTTGGCTGAGAAAATGAGCTGCACACAACAATACATTTCCAAAATCTTAAAAGGACGTGAAAACCTTTCGCTTGAAGCCATAAGCAAAATAGAGAATGCCTTGGATGTTCATTTCCTGCAAATGGATGAATAGCCATGTTCTTATAAGTGTAACGATAAAAAAGATAAGATATGCCAGTACAAAGTGAAGCTGCCCTCGAAAACGGACTTATAGATACTCTTCAAAAGATGAACTACGAGTATGTTCATATTGAAGAGGAGAAGAACCTGTCTGCCAATTTCAAGAAACAGTTGGAGAAACACAACAAGAAGAAGTTGGAAGAATTGGGTCGTACCGAATTTACAGAGTCTGAGTTTGAAAAGATACTTATCTATCTTGAAGGTGGCACTCGCTTTGAAAAGGCAAAGAAACTGCGTGACCTCTTTCCACTTGAACTGGAAAGCGGTGAACGCCTATGGGTGGAGTTCTTGAACCGCACTCACTGGTGTCAGAACGAGTTTCAAGTTTCCAACCAGATTACAGTTGAAGGAAGAAAGAAGTGTCGTTACGATGTGACGATACTCATTAACGGTTTGCCTTTGGTTCAGATTGAACTGAAGCGCAGAGGTGTGGAGTTGAAACAGGCATACAACCAGATACAACGCTACCACAAGACTTCTTTCCATGGACTGTTTGATTACATCCAGCTGTTCGTCATATCCAACGGCGTGAACACCCGCTATTTCGCCAACAACCCGAATAGTGGCTATAAGTTCACATTCAACTGGACGGATGCCGCCAATGTGCCTTTCAACGACTTGGAGAAGTTTGCCACAGTGTTCTTCGACAAGTGTACGTTGGGCAAGATTATAGGCAAGTACATAGTATTGCATGAGGGCGACAAATGCCTGATGGTGCTTCGCCCTTACCAATTCTATGCCGTGGAGAAGATTCTCGACCGTGTGGAAAACTCTAATGATAACGGCTATATCTGGCATACAACAGGAGCTGGCAAAACCTTGACTTCTTTCAAGGCTGCCCAACTTGTATCGGAATTGGACGATGTGGATAAGGTGATGTTTGTGGTTGACCGCCACGACCTTGACACGCAGACCCAAGCCGAATACGAGGCTTTTGAACCTGGTGCCGTTGACAGCACCGACAATACAGACGAATTGGTGAAGCGTCTGCACAGCAATTCAAAGATTATCATAACAACCATACAGAAACTCAATGCCGCTGTCAGCAAGCAGTGGTATAGCAGTCGTATTGAGGAAATACGCCATTCTCGTATCGTGATGATCTTCGATGAATGTCATCGAAGCCATTTCGGAGAATGCCACAAGAACATCGTGAAGTTCTTCGACAACACGCAGATATTCGGCTTTACTGGCACACCTATCTTTGTAGAGAATGCGGTGGACGGACATACCACAAAGGAAATCTTCGGCAACTGTCTTCACAAGTATCTCATTAAGGATGCCATTGCCGATGAAAACGTGCTTGGTTTCCTTGTGGAGTATTACCACGGCAATGAGGATGTGGATAATGCCGACCAAGACCGCATGACGGAGATAGCAAAATTTATCCTTAATAATTTCAATAAGTCAACATTCGACGGAGAGTTTGATGCGTTGTTTGCCGTGCAGTCTGTACCGATGCTTATCCGTTATTACAAGATATTCAAGAGCCTCAATCCGAAGATAAGGATTGGTGCGGTCTTCACATACGCAGCCAACAGTAGCCAAGATGACGAGCAGACAGGCATGAACACTGGTGGTTATGTCAGCGACAGCACTGGCGAAGCGGACGAATTGCAAGCCATCATGGATGACTATAATAATATGTATGGAACGAGTTTCACTACCGAAAATTTCCGTGCGTATTACGATGACATCAACCTCCGCATGAAGAAAAAGAAGGCGGACATGAAGCCACTCGACCTTTGTCTTGTGGTCGGAATGTTCCTTACAGGCTTCGACAGCAAGAAACTCAACACGCTCTATGTTGACAAGAACATGGAGTATCATGGTTTGTTGCAAGCGTTCAGCCGTACCAACCGTGTGCTGAACGAGAAGAAGCGTTTCGGAAAGGTGGTATGTTTCCGTGACTTGAAGAGCAAGGTGGACGAATCTATCAAACTTTTCAGCAACAGCAATAATCTTGAAGACATTGTGCGCCCACCATTTGATGATGTTAAAACCCACTATCAAGAATTGACAAAGGATTTCTTGGAGCATTATCCCGAACCGCATTATGTGGACTATCTCCAGAGTGAGAACGACAAGAAGCAGTTTATACTTGCTTTCCGTGACATCATCAAGAAACACGCTGAAATACAAGTGTACGATGAGTTTGAAGAGGATGCTCCCGATCTTGGGATGACCGAACAACAGTTTATGGACTTCCGCAGCAAGTATCTTGATATATATGACACCTTTGCTGCAAAAGGAGCAGAAAAAACAAGCGGTTATCAAGTTCCAGAGGAAGAGACAAGTATGGTTGGTGAACCAGACCCACGCCAAGAAACTGCTACTGGTATGGGCGATATTGACTTCTGCTTGGAATTGTTGCATAGCGACATCATCAATGTGGCTTACATTTTGGAACTGATTGCCGACCTCAATCCATATAGTGAGGACTATTCTGAAAAACGTAAGCATATCATTGACACCATGATAAAGGATGCTGAACTTCGCAGTAAGGCAAAACTCATTGACGGATTTATCCAAAAGAATGTGGATGATGACCGAGACAACTTCATGGCTCGCAAACAAAAGGCAGACGGTACAAGTGACCTCGAAGAACGATTGAACAACTATATCGTCACAGAGCGTAATAATGCAGTCAATACGCTTGCAAAAGATGAAGATTTGGATGCTTCAGTTCTCAATCATTACCTCTCTGAATATGATTATCTGCAAAAGGAACAGCCAGAAATCATACAAGAGGCATTGAAAGAGAAGCACTTGGGATTGATAAAAAAGCGCAAGGCATTAACAAGAATACTCGACAAACTGCGTTCTATAATAAGAACATTCAGTTGGGAATAAGAAAATAACGATGATAAAGATAGTAAGAGATATAGACATAACGGCATTAGGGGTTAGCGTGTATAACCGCAAATGGCAACCCATCCATTTACAGCAAGGTGAAATGGATGGTGCTTGTGCTGTGTATTCCATAATGATGAACCTACTTGTCTTAATGGTTCTCACTCGTAATCAAGTAGTCAACTTAAACACGACTTTCAAAGGAAATACAGCCAAAGGACGACTTTTCAAAGAGTTCTTCGTTACAGAAGGTCTCTGCCGTGATGGTTTTTATTTCTCAGAAATAAAAGAGAAACTATCTCATTCTTTTGCAAAAGAGGTTACATCGTCAGTTCGGCAATATGCGGTTTCTCAATCAGACCAATCTTCATATGTAGAGGAACTTAAAGCAGCGATAGATGACAACACTCCTTTGGTTACAGCCATATCATTTAGGAGTGGTGCTCATGCAATACTTGCTATTGGATATGAAGAACAAAATGGTGTGGTAAACAAGATTTTCTGTTTAGACCCAGGTTATGCAATAAGTCCAACTTCTTTGTGGAATGGTGTCATAATCCTAAATGAGGGAAAAGGAAAGTATTCCCATCTGTATATAACAGACAAAGACAATGACAATATCATTGTTAGTGAATCATTGAAAATAAAAAAGAAATAACGATATGAGCGAAGAATTACAACAGAAACTCCGTGACCAACTTTGGGAAGTTGCTAACAAACTGCGTGGCAATATGTCGGCAAGTGACTTCATGTATTTCACCCTTGGCTTTATCTTCTACAAGTATTTGTCGGAGAAGATAGAGAAACATGCCAACTCCGCCTTGGTGGATGACGAAGTGACTTTCAAGGAATTGTGGGTAATGAAGAAAGACGAGGATATTGAGGCATTACAACAAGAAGTAAAGACTGATTGTTTGGAAAATATCGGCTACTTCATTGAGCCAAACTTTCTGTTCTCGTCTGTCATTGAAAACATCAAGAAGAAAGAGAACATCCTACCTATGCTTGAACGCTCGTTAAAGCGTATCGAGGACAGCACTCTCGGACAGGACAGCGAAGAGGATTTTGGCGGTCTGTTCTCCGATATTGACCTTGCTTCACCAAAATTGGGCAAGACTGCCGATGACAAGAACACATTGGTAAGCAATGTTCTTCTTGCCCTTGATGACATAGATTTCGGTGTGGAAGCATCACAAGAGATTGACATTCTCGGTGATGCCTACGAGTATATGATTAGCCAGTTTGCCGCTGGTGCTGGCAAGAAAGCTGGTGAGTTCTACACTCCTCAGGAAGTGAGCCGTATCTTGGCAGAGATCGTAACCATCGGTCACGCTCGTCTGCGCAATGTCTATGACCCTACTTGTGGTAGTGGTTCGCTGTTGCTCCGTGCAGCAAGCATCGGTCATGCAAACGAGATCTTTGGTCAGGAGAAGAATCCTACTACCTACAACTTGGCTCGTATGAACATGCTTCTGCATGGCATCAAATTCAGCAACTTCCGCATAGAGAATGGCGATACATTGGAGGCTGATGCTTTTGGCGATACACAGTTTGACGCTGTGGTAGCAAATCCTCCTTTCTCTGCCGAATGGAGTGCTGCCGACAAATTCAACAACGATGACCGTTTCAGCAAGGCAGGACGCTTGGCACCACGCAAGACAGCCGACTATGCCTTTATTCTCCACATGATTTACCACCTCAATGAGGGTGGCACCATGGCTTGTGTCGCTCCTCATGGTGTGTTGTTCCGTGGCAATGCCGAGGGCGTTATCCGCCGTTTCCTCATCGAGAAGAAGAACTATGTGGATGCCATCATCAGTCTTCCAGCCAACATCTTCTATGGTACAAGCATCCCGACATGTATCTTGGTGTTCAAGAAATGCCGTAAGGAGGATGACAACATTCTGTTTATTGATGCCAGCAAGGAGTTTGAAAAGGTCAAGACCCAGAACAAGCTCCGTCCGCAGCATATCAAGAAGATTGTTGATACCTATCGTGAGCGCAAGGAGATAGAAAAATACAGCCATCTTGCCACACTGCAAGAAGTGGCTGAGAACGACTACAATCTCAACATTCCTCGTTACGTTGATACTTTCGAGGAAGAAGAGCCTATCGACATTCATGCCGTCATGAAGGAAATCAAAGATTTGGAAGCCAAACGAGCCGACCTTGACAAGGAGATTGAAGGGTATTTGAAAGAGTTGGGATTGGTTGAATAAACAAAATAAGGACTGACAATGAAAGGTTACGCAAAACCATTACTTGAAATTATCTGTGGACCACAAATCCAATTTGTAATACCTGTGTATCAGCGTAATTATGACTGGCTGATAGACAACTGCGACCAATTGTTTAGCGACTTGGTAAAACTAAGCCGCTCAAATAGACATTCGCATTTCTTTGGCTCTATTGTTACATCATCTGCGGATAGCAGCTACAATAGATTGGTGATTGATGGTCAACAGCGTTTGACCACCATTTCACTTCTTTTGTTGGCAGGTATAAAAGCAGTGAAAGATGATGCTATTGAGATTAGCGAAGAATCAAAAATAGACGAAGCATACGAAGTCTTCTTAAAAGCTAAGTTCTGTAACTCTGAGCGTAAAATCAAGTTAGTTCCCATAGAGAATGACCGTATCGCTTACGATAAGATATTCAATGAAGAAGATTCTTTTGATGAAGATTCTAAGGTTACTCGCAACTATCGCCATTTCTATGATTTGTTGACGAGAAAACCGCAAGCACTCTCTTTCGACCAATTGCTTGATGCAATAGAACGATTGCAAATCATATCAATAGAGTTAGATAGTGATGATGATGCCCAGCTTATCTTTGAAAGCCTGAACTCTACAGGCTTGGCTCTGACAGAAGCAGACAAGATACGCAACTATCTCTTGATGTCTTTGACACCAGAGGAGCAGCATATGTGTTTCAAAAACTACTGGCAAAAGATAGAACAGGCAACCGAGAACCAACCAACAAAGTTCTTGCGTGACTATCTCACCATTCAGCAACAGTTACAGCGTCCTGTCCGTCAGTCAAACATCTATTACGAATGGAAAAAGTATATGGACGGACATGAACGAAAGGAAGAACTGGTTAAAATGCTTGATTATGCTCACTACTATCAGCAAGTGACAGAGGCAAAGCTATCTACGGCAAAACTTTCAGAGAAAATGCGCCACATCTGTAATATAGAAACAGATGTGACTAATGTATTCTTTATGCAATTTTTGAAATATGCCTCTGCCAACAATCTTTCAGAAGATGAGATATTCAAGGTGATTGATTTGGTAGAAAACTATTTGGCAAGACGTATCGTGTGCAATATGCCTGGTAATGCTCTTACTCAGGTTTTCTGCGCTTTGCATAAAGATGTTTTGAAAAGCATAGAGGAATATAGTTCTGCTAATGTTGAACTTGGTAACTCATATTCTGACATATTGACTTACCACATCATGCGTCGTGATGGTAACTATCAATTGCCAAGAGATATGCAATTCGTGGAGTCAATCAGAACACGTGACGCTTATCACATGTTGAAGCCATTCCAGATTTTCCTCTTTGAACGATTGGAGAACTCTGTGCATGGTGAATATAACGATGTGGCAACCGATATGAAAAAGAAGGATGCCACTATTGAGCATATCATGCCTCAAACGCTCAATGGTGATTGGAAAGCGATGCTTGGAGACAACTTTGAGGAAATACAAGACAAGTATCTTCATACATTTGCAAACTTGACTTTGACAGGTATCAACAGTGAGTTAAGTAATAAGGCTTTTGAGATAAAGCGTGATGGTAAAACCATAGGAAAAGAAATTTACCCTGGATATAAGAACTCAAAGTATCGTTTGACGAAAAGTGTTACCTTGTGTAACAAATGGACTGAAACGGAGTTACAGAACCGATGCAATGAGATAGTGGCAACATTCTTGCGACTTTATCCATTGCCACAAACAACATTCAAGCCATTGCCAAAACCAGTGGACGAAGCCTCTTTGGACGAAGAAACATTCTCTCCAACAAATAGAAATCTTAAAGGTTTCCGTTTGTTTGGCAATGAGTACAATGAAACTACTTGGAAAGGGATGCTTCTGCAAGTTGTAAAACTTGTGATGGAGCGATACACAGACATCGTAGATACGCTCTATGATGCCGAAGGTTTCTTCTGGTCTGCCAAGCAAGCAGATACAAGATACTGTACAATGATTGCTCCACAAAAATACTTGTGGACTTCAATGGATAATAGAAGTAAACTTCGTTGTTTGCGCTTCTTGTTTGAGAAATGCGACATAGCTGAGTCTGAATTGGTGCTGTTGCTTGAACCTGTAAAAGAATAGTCGTATGGAATATATAGATTTCAAGAAATTGATAGATGCCCTAACTGCCAAGCCTAAAGAAACGGAATGGCTGGAGTTCAAGCACAATTTTCATTCAAAGGAGGAGATTGGTGAAAGAATCTCAGCCTTGTCTAATAGTGCCTATTTGTGCAACATGCCATTTGGCTATATTGTATTTGGTGTTGATGATGAAAGCCATGATATAATTGGCACCGACCTATATGGCAAGCAGAAAATGGTTGGCAATGAAGAACTTGAATCTTGGTTGTCAACTCGTTTGAATCCTCGTATTGACTTCGAGATTATTGACGATTTCGATTATGAGGAGAAAGGTCATGTCTGTATATTTAAGATTCCTGCCACAACTAATCGCCCGGTAAGTTTCTTACATGAGGCATACATCAGAGTTGGCACGATTACTCGCAAGTTGAAGGATTTCCCTGCAAAAGAGGCTAAGATTTGGAAAGGAGGTCAGAAACCTTTGGAAAAGATTGTCTTGAAGAAAGGCTTATCTGGACAGGATGTTTTCTCTTATCTTAGTGCAGAGACCTACTTTGACATGATGCATTTGCCACTTCCACAAGATACTAATGGCATCTTGGACAGATTCTTGTCTGAAAACCTTATTGTAAAAGATGAGGTTGGCTACAGCATCACCGAACTTGGAGCTATCCTGTTTGCCAAGCATCTTTCTGATTTCGATGGACTGAAACGTAAAATGGTCAGAGTAATTGTCTATAAAGGCAAAAGCAAGATTGAAACAATTCGTGAACAAACTTTCGATAAGGGCTACGCCATAGGCTTTGAAGAAATGGTTGCATGGATAAACAGCCAACTTCCTGCAAATGAAGAGATAGGCTTGGCTCTAAGAAAAGATGCTCGTATGTACCCAGAAATAGCCATTCGTGAGTTGACCGCAAACATGATTATCCATCAAGATTTTGCGGAGCAGGGCTTTCCTATGATAGAAATCTATTCTGATCGTATTGAGTTCTCTAATCCAGGACAACCACTTATCAGCATAGAACGTTTCATAGATGAATATCAGTCAAGGAACGATTCTCTTGCTGACATCATGCGTAGAATGGGTATTTGTGAGGAGAAAGGCAGTGGGATGGATAAAACTATCTTCTATGTGGAGTTATATCAGTTGCCACCTGTCCGCTTCCAACTTCAAGAAACCCGAACCACTGCGACAGTATTTTCTTATCGAAAATTCGCAGACTTGGATAAGTCAGAGCGAGTAAGAGCCTGTTACCAACACGCTTGCCTAAAATACGTTTCAAACGAGAAGATGAATAATCAATCTCTTCGTGCTCGTTTGGGTATTGAAGACAAAAACTACCCAATGGCATCAAGGATAATCAAAGATACCTTGGAAGCTAAGCTGATAAAGGAAGAAAACTCAGAGGGTAGCAATAGGCATAACTATATCCCATATTGGGCATAAGTCATGTAACTACCATGTAACTGGCATGTAACTGAAAGGCTAAAAAAAGCATCAAAGTAAGCTCAAACCCCTTTATAATGGGGCATAAAGCATATAACTACCATGTAACTGGCATGTAACTGAGCCATGATTGGTGAACTAAAATTAAGGATTAAAAATGACAACGACAATAAATAACGAACATAAGAAACTCAATGTCCCAAATCTCAGATTTCCTGAGTTTAAGGGGGAGTGGAAAGAATGTACATTAGAGGATGTTATGAAATTTTCAACTACTCGTGTAAGTTCTTCAGAATTGAATGAGGACAACTATGTCTCAACTGAAAATATGTTACAAGATTTTCAAGGAATAGTGGAAGCTAAATCTGTTCCAGAAGATGTGAATGTTATTTCGTTCTCTTGTGGTGACATTCTTATTTCAAACATCCGTCCTTACCTCAAAAAGGTTTGGAAAGCATCATTCAATGGTGGTTGCTCCTCTGACGTGTTTGTTCTGCAAGCAAATGACAATATAGAATCTGATTATTTGCATTATGTTGTAGCCAATGATAAATTTATAAATTTTGTCATGAGTGGAGCTAAAGGTGTAAAGATGCCTCGTGGAGACAAAAATCAAATGAAGACTTATTCTTTGTCCTTACCACAAATTCAAGAACAATATAAGATTGCAAAGCTTCTTTCACTTCTTGACGAGCGCATTGCGACCCAAAACAAAATCATTGAGGATTTGAAGAAGCTAAAGTGCGCAATTATTGAAAAGTTGTACTCCGAAATTCAAGGCAAAGAATACTCGTACAGGCAATTATTTGAAGTTGTAAACGAACGTAACAAACAAATGGAATATTCCAATATACTTTCAGCAAGTCAGGAAAAAGGCATGGTGAATAGAGATGACCTAAATCTAGAGATTCAGTTCGAGCGTAGCAATGTCAATACCTACAAGATTGTAAGAGCTGGAGATTATGTTATTCATTTGCGTTCATTTCAAGGAGGTTTTGCATTTTCTGACAAATTGGGTGTGTGTAGTCCTGCATATACAATACTACGCCCAAATAACCTTTTGGAGTATGGCTATTTGTCCTATTACTTCACTTCACACAGATTTATAAAATCCCTTATTATTGTGACTTATGGAATTCGAGATGGGCGTTCTATAAATGTTGAGGAATGGCTTAATATGAAGATTGCCATTCCTTCAAAAGAACAGCAACTTCATATATTGAAAGTTCTTAAAAGTATTGACGATATAATAGAAAACGATGAAATGTATGCAACTTGTTTAGCAAATCAGAAGCAGTATTTGCTCCATCAGATGTTTATATAAACATTTGGCGGAGTAAATACTCTTTTTGTTGAGAAAACTTTGAGCAAATCGACACATTGCTTTCTATTAAAGAATCTAAAGATGAGAGAAGTTTGGTGCAACGCTCTACTATTTGTTCATTTGGAATAGGAAACTGCATACGAAGTATGTCTTCACCATTAAGATTGGCTATTGCTCCATTGCCACCTTGCAGAGAGTTCCATATATATCTACGGTATCTATTGGTTTGAAATAGCCATTTCGTAATAGGCATTTTAGATCGGTAGATTCCACAAAAAGCACCAACTGTTATATGAGATGAACATTTGCCATCATAAAATGATGATTTCCCAACTAATGCAGAACTTCCATTAGCCATACAAATAATAATATCCCCATCCTGTAAATGCTGCTCTTGCGATATTTGTTTGTTGACAGAAACAGTATCCCCATTGTAATCAAGTGGACTACCATTGACAATGTTGTTGGAACGCATAACAAGAGTGCCACTATTTTCAACGACATCATTGCTACTATAGGTCAATCCTCGAATGTATGAACCGACATCACCCAATCGCAAGTTTGTGCAATGATTGCTGTTCAATACATTTTCAATAATTGCGCACCTACAGACTTCAAAATCCCTAATCAAGGGAATTGCACAGAATATAGCTTGCAATAACAAGCCAAATGTTCGCTTGTCCGATTGTTTGAAATGTAGTTCTTCCACTCTTCAAGAAAGTGATGTTAACGAACAGGGCATTTATCCTGTATATGGTGCAAATGGCATCGTTGGCTATCTCGACAATTATAATACAGAAGGTGAAGCCGTCTATATTATCAAGGATGGTTCTGGCGTTGGAACTGTTTCCTATGTTACAGGAAAATGTTCGGCAACAGGAACATTGAATACTTTGCAAGCAAAAGAAGGCTATTCATTACAATACCTTTACTATATGCTAAAAGTATTCTCCTTTGAACCTTACAAAACAGGCATGGCTATACCTCACATCTATTTCAAAGACTATGGTAAAGCCAAAATTTTCTGCCCGACATACACAAAACAACTCCAATATGCGAGGCTGTTGTCCGCAATAGACAACAAACTATCGACAGAGCAGATGATTCTAACAAACCTTGGTTTGCAGAAGCAAGACTTGCTCCGCCAGATGTTTATATGAACATTTGGCGGAGCAGATACTGCTTTTGTCGCATATAAAGACTTAATATCCTATTGTCAATTTCAATTTTGCATTGAATTCTGTCAAGAAACATTGCCTTCTGTTCTTGTTCTAAAATGGTAGGCAATGTTATTTTTAACTGCTCCAATGGGGTACGTACTATTTGTGGTTGTCCTGAACCAGAAATTATGCGATTGAAGTTATATGCAGAAAGATAATGAAACAAGTACCTCTTGTACACTTTGTCTTGATATTCGTCTGTATTTATCACCATTGCATTTCCTGTTATCCAAGACATTGGCTTTGTATAATTCACCATACCACAAGTATTTCCACGACAAGTTATGCAAATCTGTTCTGTCTTATGGTTGTAATCCTTATACTTACCAATAATTCCATTAGCACCATATACCCAAAATCCATCTTCCGTTAATTCTGTCGAAGATATCGTTTGAGGCTGATATATTGACGCAATCTCATTTAGATGTACGATATTACCCTTTTCTATTTGCACAAGATGAACTCTTAGTCCCTTGATTAGGGACTGCAGCTTGTCAATGATTTTGTTTTGGGTAGCAATGCGCTCATCAAGCAAAGTCAATAAACTTGCGATTTTCTTCTGCTCTGCCAAACAAGGATTGATGGTCTTAACACCCTTCAAATGTTCGCCATAAAGATGCACAACAGACACACCTTGCGCAACTTTAGCAATGTCATACTTGCGTTTGCCATTTAACTGATAGCTCATAAATGTGCCATCATATCCGTGCAGCCGTATAATGTTTAAGTCTCCACCTAATAGAATATTACCATTGAGGACGCAACGAGCGGTTGCTATATCCTCTGCTGTTTCACCAGAGCAAGGTATTATTACGTCATTAGCTTTGCTTCTTGCCAATTTGGTATTGTCGATATTTGTTTTGCTAACGATTTCTCTTATTGTTTCCGATTTGTACTTTGTATAAAGCTCACCATATAAGATACAAGGTTCGCCCTCATCGGATAGTTGGTCTTTGGATATGCCAGTACCTTTATAAAGGTCTGCAATGTCAGATAAACGCTCCTCTTTCCACTCCCCCTGAAACTCAGGGAATCTGAGATTTGGGACATCAAAGGTCTATTTTCTCTAATTATTATGTACACCTTCAAAATTAAGGATTACAATGACAACAAAAACAATTAGAGAAATTGCGTTGGCTTGGAAAATTGACAAGCAACGCTACGTTAAGCAGTCTACATACGCTGCTTATGTGTTAGTTTTGGAGAACCACATTCTGCCATCATTTGGCGATTGTGAGGCTCTGAGTGAGAAACTTGTGCAGGAGTTCGTTTTGCAGAAGCTGAATGGCGGTCTAAGCATTAAGACGGTGAAGGATATCCTTATTGTCTTGAAAATGGTGATGAAGTTCGGAGTAAAGAACGAGTGGATGAGCTATTGCGAGTGGGACATCAAGTACCCTACAACAGAGACCAACAAGGAAATTGAGGTGCTGACGGTGGCACACCATAAAAAGATCCTCGATTTCATCAAGCAGAACTTCACGTTTTGCAACCTCGGCATCTACATCAGTCTGACTACAGGTTTGCGTATCGGAGAGATTTGTGGCTTGAAATGGTCGGACATCAACACCGACAACGGCACAATAACCGTAAACCGTACCATTGAGCGCATCTACATTGTGGAGGGTGAACGCAAGCACACAGAGTTGGTCATCAACACACCAAAGACCAAGAACTCATGCCGTGAGATACCGATGAACAAAGAACTTCTAACTATGGTGAAACCTCTAAAAAAGGTGGTAAACACAGACTTCTATGTACTGACCAACGAGGAGAAACCGACAGAGCCACGCACCTACCGCAACTACTATCATCGGCTGATGAAACGCCTTGACATTCCTCGGTTGAAATACCACGGACTCCGCCACAGCTTTGCCACACGCTGCATTGAAAGCAACTGCGACTATAAGACCGTAAGCGTATTGCTTGGTCATGCCAACATAACAACAACCCTCAACCTCTATGTTCACCCGAACATGGAGCAGAAGAAAAAGTGCATCACCAAGATGTTCAAGTCTCTTGGAAAATAGGGAAGAAAAAGAAGCATTGGCTATAAACGGCAAAAGGATGAGGTGACTTCAAATCACCCCATCCTCCGCTTACTTGTCTATGTATGATGCAATAAAATAGACAACCGAAATGACCGTATAAAGGAAACACGGCAAGAATATCCAAAGCAAAGTCTTCACCCAACCATTTGACAACCACACACCTTCATTCCTTGACATCAGGTTTGACATATCATAGAAATGGCGAGTGAGAATTTCCTTGTTTTCCTTTCGGTGGTCTTCAAGAAGTTTGGACTCCGCCGATATGTATTTCTTCCTGTCATCAGTTAGCTTTTCTATGTCGGCATCATCAACTTTAGCTTTGACAGTTATGTCTTTTACTTTGCCGATGTAGGCTTCAATAGCTTTGGTGACAGTATTCGCTTTATCTGAGGCTTCACTCAATTTGTCTTTTGCTTCATGCATGGAAGCAGTAGCCATTTCAACGCCACTTTTTGCCAAAGTCAAACTATTGCCAGCATCCTTGTAGGCTTGAAGCTGTTGGTCAAACTTGTCCGATGCCTTGTCTGTTTCGATATTCTTGTCAATCGTATTCTCGAAAGAACCGAAATCCATATCCGAGATTTTGCTTTTACCTATCGGCATAGTATCAATGTTGTTGGTTGAACATTCGGTTATCTGCCATATCCTTGCTTCTTGCGAGGTCTGCACAGGCGATTAGCCATCATAGCGCAACGATACGCCCAAGACAGTTCATCCTCGTCCTTGTCACGTCCCCAACCAGAGGTTGCACCCCCTCCGCCACCGCCAGACTGGGCGGCAATGGTTGTGGCAGCATCAATGTATTCAGCAAAGAGAAGAATGGCGGTCTTCTGCACATCACCAATCTTGGCAAATACATTGTCGGCATCCAAAGCTATATTCTTGTCGATGACATCCAGACAATTCTGAGGAATATCAACAGGGTAATGATGAAACTCGTCCGTATAGAAGTCGAAGTGACGTATCTTTGGAGCGTTGTCCGCAGTGGGCATGGGTTTGGGTACAGTCATAATCTTTGGCTGTTGGGTCTTCTTTGTTGGAGTTGAAACTGGTTTCTCCAATTCTTGATGATGCAGTTTTGCCCAAGTGCCTTTAATCTTTGAGGGCATCAGAAAACGACCTTTGCCAAGTTCCGAGGACTTATAAATGGAGTTGCCTCGCTTAATGGCATAACCACGCACTTGTCCTTTATTGTCAGATTGTAGTTTGACATCATATCCCATTTGCGTGAGGCATTTTGTGTATAGTCCCCAATCAAAGTATGGCATCTTAGCCAAAACGGAAAGACAATCATTGGTTATCGCTTCCTTATTTTGGCGGCTCACTTCTTGTGCATCTTTCCAACCACGCTGTTGCCCAACCTTGGCGGCAGCAGTCATCGCTCGCTCATAGATATAATGGGCATCATTCACGTTGCCCCTTATGTCTATGCGGTTCGCATCAATATGAAGGTGCATAATGCCACTCTTGCTGTCACGATGAAGTGCAACAACATACTGGCTGTCTTTGAGGTTGGTTGCCTTTGCACTTTTACGCTTCGACTTGGCTGAAAGGTCAACCGCATCAAACTCACGGATAAAGTCATCCGCCAACCTCTGCCAGTCCTCTATCGTCCAACCTTGCGTTTCCTCCGAGGTTGGGGAAACCTCAATGCGTATCATGTTCCGTTTGAGCGGATGATAACGGTTCAACTTGCCTTCAAACTTCTTCTGCAAGGCAAGCATTCTTGCCCACATTGCCGTTGAGGAAATATCATCGGGCAAGAGATTGGTCTTTACAATCTCTGCCTTGTCCTTGTCTACTGAGTAACGTATGGCATTTGCGCCATGACTTATTACCTTTGCTTTTGCTATCATATATGTCGTATGTTCTATTGTGTTAAGTATTTCTCTATCTCAATCATGCGGTTCAAGATAACCTCTGCGCTTGTTCTCCATCGTTTCATGAAGATTTCGCTACGGAGAATGTTCTCACGTTCCGTTAGCGGACGTCCTTTGAGGAAGCCGAACAATTTCTGTATATCGCCCCTGGCATCCGAAAGGCTGTTCAAAGCCTCCATTTCTTTGTCAGTCAAGCGTTGTTTGGGATATTTGCCCTCCAACCGCTTGCGTGCGTATGCGCTTGTGGTCAGTCCGCAAAGGGCTGCATATTCCGCTATCTCCTTATGGAGTTGCGGTGTCAGCCTTACTATCAGGCGGCTCGTGAATTTCGGTGCCTCCTTATCTATAATTTTCTTATTCATACCAAGTATTGCTTCTATAAAGTGTGCAACCCAATGCGAGCTTGCGAGCGTTCAAGAAGTCCATTGGCATACGGACTAACGAAGTGCGTTTGTATGACATTGGCATTTCTTGCATAGCACCGCTATCGGTTTTGTTGTACACCATGATGATTTACTCTCTTTACATATCAATATTTGCAGTGCTGGCGAAAAGAGAATAAGCCTGTCCCTTGTCACCTTATTATTGTGTGTAATCTTTTATATTCTTCCTCCTTTTTCATTCTTTTTGGTTTAAACTTTAGGGAAAAGGGACAAAGTAAAGAGTATTGCCGATTTCAAAAAGTGGTACGAAGCCTTTCTTTTCTTCCCTTATTTTTATTAAAATGGTAATTCCTCTTGATGTGGAGTTATCACTTCTTTCGGCATTTGCACTTGAAGTGTACCGATTCTCACCCAAGGGTGCTTTGCCCTCCCCGTCTTGTCGCAATAAGCAGGATGCAGTCCTTTGACTTTTTCCTGTTCGCACCTTTCCCAACCATCAATCAATGACATAAGTCTGTTGACATATTGCGAAGTGTATTTTGACGGATTGCGTCGAATCAAATCGTTAGGAAGTTCCTCAATAATCTGCCGAGCACACACCATATTGATAGGCTGCATTGCCGTAGGCGTAGGTTCAATGTACGATCCTTTCTGATAAGCCAATCGTGCAGGTATAGACCATGAAGAGTACCCCAGTGGTACTTCACGTTCTAAATAAGTTTGGATGTCCTCAAGTATTGGGTCGGTGAGGATATTAGAATGGTTCATCTGTACTTCATTTGCTTGTGTTTCCAATTCTGGACAGAGATACAACTTTGTGTCTTGCCAAAAGTAGGTGTAAGCCTCAGCCCATAGCTGTGGGACTACTTTTTGTAGTCTTGGCAACCATTCCGACACATGCCCTTTCCCTTTAACTGGAATTATCCACCATCTACGATTACCGTTGTCACCTTGCAGAAAATTGGTTTCGTTGGTTGTCGCCGCAAACACATTGTGTCGCTTGAACTCAATAACTTTGTGTCCGTAGGCTGGACGCATATAGTCACTGCATCTACTAAGGAATGCTTTAGCAGCTTCAGCATCATTGGCACGTTTCATACCATTTAGCTCACTGATTTCGATAATCCATCCGTTTGTAATAGTCTCAACCTTTTCCTTTTCGCCACTTGCAAAAGAAAACGAATCATTGAACCATTTACCACTGATAGCTTTGAAGAAAGTGCTTTTTCCAATACCCTGTGGTCCTGGCAATGTAAGCACATTGTCAAACTTGCATCCTGGCTCAAAAACACGTGCTACGGCAGCTACGAACCACAACTTTGTCTGCTCGCGAACCAATGGAGTGTCCTCTGCTCCCAAATAGTCTATGATTGCTCTGGAGATACGAGGCACATAGTCCCAGTCTTCTTGCAGTATAAAATCTTGTACTGGGTTAAAACTTCGTTCTGAGGATGTCGTTTTCAATATCTCAAACACTTTATTCTGCGTCAGTCGCAGTTTGTATGTTTGCTCCAGATAATCTTGAATTTTTCCGACCGATTCCTCATCAATCTTTCCACCGTTCACATTTTGAAACTTCTTACTGAAAGAAAGATCATCTTGGCAGAATGTGTCAAACTTAATCTGGTTCAATTCCTCGTCATGCGTGAAAATGATTCTGAGGTTGCTAATGGTCTTAGCTATATTGCCGTTGCTTTCAACCACCAACTTATGTTTCCAATCTTCATCCATATCATCTACCATTTAAGTGAACGCATCCTGCTTCTTTGGCTAAAGTCAATGCTAAATCAGCATCGATAACTATTTTGCGCCCAATTTGAGTGATGGCTTTGTCTATGATGCCACTTTTCTTGATACGGTTGGCTGTCGGGACGCTGCATCCAAATATTCGTGCAATGCCTTCGATGCCATAATAATTCCCTTTTGGAGCGGACTGTGCCATGTTCGTATTCTTGCTTTCAAGGCCTTTTGAAAGAAGGAAGAACAACTCCTCACCTGTCATCATGGCTACAGGTTTTTGCAGGAGTTGGTTGATGTCAATGTTTGTATTCATTTTTTTCTTTTTTTGTTTATAATGCAGTTTTTGAAACTCAACTCGTATCAACTAATTTTGATTTCGGTAGCAAAGATACCTTGGGAGTCTCAACCTATTGGTCGGTTTATATTCACCTTAAATAAACCAACCTTTATACAACAGCCTTTAACACAAAAAAGAAAGCGGACAACTGGATTTCTCCAATTATCCGCAATTAGCAAAGTAATCAGTCCAATAGTCTATCAACCGTTTGGCTTTCTTGTAACTTTTCCCTCGTTGTATCCCGGTCAAACTCATTTCCTTTATCTCTCCATAACGCTTTTGTGGTACATCATGCCCAAAAGTATGTCCCACAAAACTTTCAATGGCTCTATGAAAAGTCATGTACTTGACTGATGGCTTTATTTTCTCTGCCTTTACCAACGCTCGTAGTAGATAAGCAAGACATATGTCATCATGGTTCTCATGCAAGAAAAGGTGTATGCCTTGTTTTGTCTTTTCACAGTCCCTAATGAGAATGTCATCAATAGAGTTGATTGTCTTTCTATTGCCACGCTTCGTTTTTATATTATGCATGACATAAGCAACATCTTTCCATATTTCTGGGCAACAATCATTAGACACCTTTTCCCATGATGCTTTTGTTTCTACTCCCATTTCAATGCTTCGTCCTGCAAGCAGCCTCACGCAACACCCTATCATTGCCATTCCATTTCGGTCAATGCTTTCATTACGCAGGATGCCATCAAGTATCTTTGCCATCTTTGTCAATCCGTGGTCGAATACAACAAAATAATACATACAATAAGCCAATGACTCTTTCTCTTCAATAACCTTGTCGTATAAGTTTGCCAAAAACTCACCTATAAATGCAGCATGAGACAAGAATAATAGTTGAGCAAAGTATGCTATTCCTTGATAAATGGTTTCTTTTCCAATATTACCCAACTGCCCACATCCATCAATCAGATTATCTACGGCACTGACAATATTGCTTTTCGCATCCACTGGTAATCTTTTCCATAATCTCATGGGCGTGTCAGCACATATTGTAAGACAATTCGGCTTTTTATCTGCCGACACCAAGACATCACCTGTTTCCAAATTGACCGAAAGCCATGACTGCTTTTTAGTCAAACATTCGGCTATTATGTCCGCATACTTGCCAGCCCACCAAAGCTGTGCGTCAATATCCAATCCTTTGTCAAGATTACCTAACCAAGCATACAAATCCAAGGCTTCCTGTGGAACACAGTCTTTTGCCAAGTTGAATATTTGCTTCAACACAGACATATCGCCATGAGCAATAGCATCTATGCGCCCCTTGAAATCCGCATAGATACTATTGTTTTTCGACTTCCAAGAACGAACAACCATGTCTGTATTGTCACGCCTTGCGGTATAGTCTTTCAGTTTCTCTATAAAATTGAACATATATAATAAAGTGTTATGCCAATAACTTTGCGAGCTCTGCCGTTGACAAGTTTGCAAGTTTTGCAAGCAGTGCTTCTCTTTTCGTTGGCAGTGTTTCTAATTTCAGTAACTTCATGTTGTTCTCCATCTGAATGTCCAATGGGTAATGTTCAATATAAATCTGTGTTATGGCATGGTCTGTAACGGAATGTCCCATACTTTCCGAAATGTAGTCCATGTCAACTCCTGCATTATGAAGGTTGGTGGCAAATGAATGACGGCACCATGTACCCGATGGGCAAATGGATTTATCCCAATGCAAAGCCTCATGGCATATCTTTTCCATTCTGTCCTTTACGTTGGAATTTTCTTGTGAAGTGTATTTGCGTCGCATTTCTTCTGTCTCTGCACCTTTCAGTATATCTGGGAAAACGAAGCCATCCCGATTTGGCTTGGCTGCGATTTCATTCAATATGTTTTGCAATGGTGGGATAATCGGTATGATAACTTCTGAGCCATCTGCACTACGCCCAGCTGTTTTCTTACGATTAAAGCGGAAAGCCTTACCACCTGTCTGATAATAATAGTCGCTATATGTCAGCCGACCTGCATCTGCCATGTTGAACCCATTACAGAGATATTGGGCAAGGAACAATCCAAGAGAGTAATGTGCTCGCTTGGTATATTCTTCCGACCATTGTATGGGATAGTTTTTGGACATAAACAGATTGTAAAGTTCTGTCATCATTTCTACGTTGAGATAACTTTGTCTGCGCTTTGCGCTCTTAGGTATGCTCACAAGCCCCTTTTCTTTCTTGTTTGAAAACGGATAAGGCACATCTTTCAGATAGCCCTCACGAACACAACGGTTCCATACGGCACGGCAACAACGCAGATATATGCCAGCTGTAGTATCGCTTATCTTTCCTTCAAGTGTTCCTCCCTTGCCAACAATACCATCGTGCATGCCATCTTTCCACTTCTGAATCTCAGCAGCACTGACATTGAAGCCTTTTATGGTCTCGCCACCAAGTATTTTCTTGAAAGACTTCAACGAATATTCATAGCTCTCAGCCGTAGTGAAGCGAGCACCATTGTCATTGGTGCGCAATTCATGTATTATCTGCTCCCATATACCAACAAAAGACTGTGTTTTATTGTCATTATCTGGGTTTTGTGCAATATTTGCGATGCCGTCAACCACAGCTTGGCGTACCATTTCATACGTCAAGATGCCACCTTTGTTAAGGTTCTCCAATAAATTCTTATACTTTGAAGCAAACGTATCTCTCCACTCTTTTTGTATGCGATAATTGTCGGATGCACTCTTTGACGCATTGCATATGTCAGAAAACTTCTTCTCTGTATAAGAACCGCCAACTTGATAATAGAATAGCTTGCGGTCTATTGTAAAACGGATAGCCAAAGGAAACTCGCAAACATTCTTTCTGTTCGTGCGTGTGTCAAGAACCATAGAAGCTGTGCATGTGCGTTCTTTGACAATAGGCATGGACTTAGTCAACTTTACCATTTCAATCATTCTTTCTGTTCAACATACCTCTGTTTTACAGAAATCTTGCGATGTGAGGCATACATACACAAAACACTGTATATAATGAATCTTCCGTTTCTGCTCTATGAAAGTAGGAATACACGATGTCATTATATACAGCGGTGCAATCTTGTCCTCTTCTGTCGCTGAATGGTAACCGGGCTTCTGCTAATCGGTCTCAACCCCTGAAGTGACTTTCATGTAAGGTTTGTATTGAAGTGCTTTCCGACTGGTACTCCCCTTACACAACGATTCACGGAATAGAATAACCCTTCTACGAAGGTTAGGCAAACTCACTTTCCTCAGATAATTAGGAAGAGCACCATTACGGTCATGGCTTGCCCTAAATGCATAGCGATTGCAAAGGTAATGGCTTTTTAATATATTGCCAAATAAATGGAGTTTCTTTGAGGTTGTTTAACTATCATACTTGTGATAGAAGCCGAAATGAAACTTAATTTTGGCTGTACGTGACTTTATGCGCGGAAAAAGTGGCAATATTGCCAAAAATTCCGTGAACTTACAAGTACTTTTCCGTGAGACAATAATTGCTTGTTGCATACCATTCTTTTGTGTTATTACTGATAATCAGCTTTTTATGGTTGTGAATGACCTCACGGAATGATTCTGAAAAAAAAGAAATTTCCGTAAGGCTTCCATGTGCTGACCATAAGAAGTGTCTATTATTGGTTTGGAGGATGTATGCAAGAAACTCTATCAGTACTCAACTTGAAGTGCCATTTGGGCATTTCATGTTGTCAATCTCTGTCTTGTACTGAATAAGTTGACACTTTACTAATCAAAATGAGAACGTATTC
>ERZ1034976.539-NODE-539-length-35178-cov-21.642542_pt1 | contig 35178 bp, 36 predicted proteins | sample MGYA00520623_ERZ1034976 | MGnify/ENA primary metagenome ERZ1034976 (study PRJEB33766, sample SAMN09781774) | gut metagenome | biome: gut microbiome | host: Homo sapiens | place: Madagascar | study: EMG produced TPA metagenomics assembly of the PRJNA485056 data... | reverse complement strand
GTAGAGCAGAGGACTGAAAATCCTCGTGTCTCTGGTTCGATTCCGGAACTAGGCATTTTTTATATTATAAGGAGGCGGATATTATGCTATATTATCTTACCTTTATCGTGATGGGATATATACTGGGAAGTATTTTATTTGCGCCTTTATTTGGAAAATTAATAGCGAAAAAAGACATTATCAGGGAAACAAAGGACCAGAACCCAGGTACGGCGAATGCATTTATGCAGGGAGGCATGCTGTGTGGAATATTGACATTAGTATGTGATATGGGGAAAGGATTTGTCCCTGTTTTTTTATGTGCAAATTTGATACAAACAAAATTTGCAGACTGTATGTGGAGAATGGAGGAAATGCTATGTGGAAGTCGACCGGAAATCATTGTTATATTCGGCAGTGCATTGGTTCTGGTGGCACCAGTAGCCGGACATATCTGGCCAATTTTTCATAAATGGAAGGGTGGAAAAGGGATTGCAGTATCCTTTGGATGTCTGTTAGGGTATTGGCCGAATTTCGGTGTTGCTTTGATATTGGCATGCTTTTTTATTTTGTTTTCACTTGTTATAAGAATTACGCCACATTTTTATCGAACAATGGCATCGTATATTTTGGGAACAGGGATTGTTTTTGTCTGGGGCGAAAGTATTGCACAGAAATTAGGCTTCCTGATGATTACGATTATTGTATGCATTCGTTTACATTTGAGTACAGAGAAGAGAGAGGAATGTAGGGTAAGGTTATTATGGATGCGTTAATTTTGTCATGCAGTACAGGTGGTGGCCATAATGCTGCCGGATTTGCAATAAAAGAAGAACTTGAATACAGAGGTCATCGGGTTACAATGATGGATCCCTATGAATTAGTCAGCCATAAACTTGCAACTGAAGTGGGAAATGTTTATGTGAAGATGGTACAGAGATCACCGAAACTTTTTGGCTTTATTTATTCGCTTGGGTCTCTGGTGCGTAAAGTACCGGGAAAGTCGCCTGTGTATTATGCAAATATTGCTGTTGCAAAAAAATTGAGTATATACTTGCGCGAGCATCCGGTCGATGTGATTCTTATGCCACATCTGTATCCGGCGGAGTTGATCACATATTTGAAAAAAAGAGGAGAAAAACTTCCGTTATCTGTTTTCATAGCAACGGATTATGTGTGTATTCCATTTACAGAAGAAACGAACTGTGATTATTATGTAGTTCCGGGAAAAGCACAAGTCAGAGATTTTCTAAAAAGAGGAATCCCAAAAGAAAAAATTTTGTCATATGGAATTCCGGTAGGTCGGAAGTTTGATACGGTTCGCACAGAAGCAGAGGATGGGAAACTTCGAGCATATGCGAGAAAATCGCTTGGGTTGGACCAAAATCGCAAATATATTCTGTTGACAGGTGGAAGTATCGGTGCAGGAAATATGGTCACTTATACAAAAATTTTGTGGAAGTGGTTTCGGAAACGGAAAATTTCAGGAACAGTAATTGTGGTCTGTGGTAACAACGAAAAATTGTATACAAAGATGCAGAACCTGAAGAATAAACATAAACAAGATCTGATGATTATCAAGAAAACGGATCAGATGGCAAATTATATGTATGCATGTGATATTTTTATGTCAAAACCGGGTGGGCTTTCTTCAACGGAAGCTGCTGTGGCAAATGTTCCGTATATCCATATGAAGCCAATTCCGGGATGTGAATCAAAGAATATAAAGTATTTTTCCAAGAATGGAATGAGTTATGCGGTGCGTTGGCCGAGATTACAGCTAATGCAGGCAATGGATCAATTGACAGATGAAACATATGTAAAGCATATGAAAGATTGTCAGAAAAAAATTCCGGCAGATGGCAGAAGAAAGATCTGTGACTGGGTGGAAGAGTTTATTACCACTTAGAGGAGAAGGCAAAAGAGTTTCTTATGAGGACTCGGGAGTGGTAATTTGCAAAGGGTTGGAGTATAATAAATGCGAAAAAGAAATCCAACAAAAGTGCGAAACAGCCACGATTAATTGGTTATGTTTGGAGGGATAGTGAAAGCTATCCTTATTCCTCTTTGTCCGATTGTGGCAAGGAGGTTTTTTTATGTCAAAAGTGATCATGATACAGGGAACAATGTCAAATGCAGGAAAGAGTCTGATTGCGGCGGGATTATGCCGCATTTTCAAACAGGATGGGTACCGGGTGGCGCCTTTTAAATCACAGAATATGGCATTGAATTCTTATATTACAAAAGAAGGGTTAGAAATGGGAAGGGCGCAGGTTATGCAGGCCGAGGCGGCAGGAATGGAACCTTCGGTGCACATGAATCCCATTTTATTGAAACCGACCAATGATGTGGGTTCCCAGGTGATTGTCAATGGGGAAGTATTGGGAAACATGAGTGCCCGCGATTATTTTGCATACAAAAAGAAACTGATTCCGGACATCTGCAAAGCGTTTCAGGAATTGGAAAAGCAGGCAGATATTATTGTAATCGAAGGTGCAGGAAGCCCTGCGGAGATTAATCTAAAAAAGGACGATATTGTTAATATGGGAATGGCAAAGCTTGTGGATGCACCGGTTTTGCTTGTTGGAGATATTGACCGGGGGGGCGTGTTTGCGCAACTGCTGGGAACATTGATGTTGTTGGAAGAAGAGGAAAAAGAACGGGTCAAAGGACTGATTATAAATAAATTTCGCGGAGATAAAACGATTCTCGATCCGGGAATTGAAATGCTTGAGGAGCGGGGAAAAGTAAAAGTGACGGGAGTGGTTCCTTATATGCAGCTTTCCATTGAGGATGAGGACAGTCTCAGCGCACAGTTGGAAAATAAAGAGACAGGACTGATCGATCTGGCCGTGATTCGATTGCCGCGTATTTCGAATTTTACAGATTTCAATGTGTTTGAGCAGTTACCGGATGTATCCGTCCGCTATGTCACATCGGTAAAGGAACTTGGAAATCCGGATATGATTTTGATTCCGGGAAGCAAAAATACGATTGGGGACTTGCAGTGGATGCGGCAAAATGGCCTTGAGGCAAAAATAAAAAAAATGTCAGGGCAGATTCCTATCTGGGGAATCTGTGGTGGATACCAGATGCTTGGAATGTCCATCGAAGATCCTTATGGGGTGGAACAGAGCTGCAAAGAAATCCGGGGAATGGAGCTTTTGCCGGAGCATACGGTTCTTATGCCGGAGAAGACGAGAAAACAAGTAAGTGGGATATTTTCTGATTTTGCGGGGCTTTTTGCACCATTATCAGGAAAAGCATACAGTGGATATGAGATTCATATGGGGAAAACGCAGGAGATACGAAATACGGTAAGTATAGGTACGCAGATGGTAAGAAAGTTGGCATGCACTGATGTGCAGGGAGATGTACAAGGGATAGAATGTGACTGTGAAAAAGATGCCGGAAATAAAACGGAGAATGTATATGGAAGCTATGTACATGGTGTTTTTGACAAGGGAAGTATTGCGGAGGATATTGTGAGAATCCTTGCAAAGCGAAAAGGCATTTTCTGGGAGGCGAAAGAACATTATGATTATGCGGCGTTTAAGGAATCACAATATGATCGTTTGGCAGATGGGCTGAGAGCGCATATGGATATGGAGTATGTATATTCTATTTTAAGGGAAGCAAAAATCAGTTGTGACTGGGAAAGATAAGAGCATATGACAAGAGAAGAACTTTTGGCTTTAAAGATCAAACCGATAAATAAGAGAATAGAAAAAGAAGTAAAAGCAATCTGGGATGGAATTGCGAAACCATTGGATGGGCTGGGAGAGTTTGAACTGCTTCTGGCGCGAATCGGTGGTATTTTGGGAAGCACCGATTTGAATCTGCAAAAAAAGGCAATCATTGCTATGTGTGCAGACAATGGAATTGTTGCGGAGCATGTGAGTCAGTCCGGGCAGGAAGTGACTGCAATCGTGACTTCTTTTATGGGCAAGCAGCAGAGTTCCGTTGGAAAGATGGCGGCACATGCGGGCGTCGATGTCATCCCGGTGGATATTGGAATCAACAGTGCGGAAAAGATTCCCGGCGTTCGTGATTGCAAGATTATGAAGGGGACGAGAGATTTTCTTTTGGAGCCGGCGATGACGGAAGAAGAGGCATTGCGTGCAATCGAAGTCGGAATACAGTTGGTGCAGGAGTGTAAAGACAAGGGATATACTTTGCTTGGTACCGGCGAAATGGGAATTGGCAATACAACAACGAGCAGTGCTGTGGCAATCGCGCTTATGGAGAAAGATGATACAGATCCGGTGGCATTAGAGAGATGGATTGGAAGAGGTGCCGGTTTAAGTGATGCGGGACTGCAAAGAAAAGCGCAGGTCATAAAAAGCGCGTTGGAAAAATACCCGGTAGCACATATGGATACACTGCAGATTTTAGCGACATTCGGAGGTTTGGATATCGCAGGAATGGCAGGGGTCTGTATCGGGGGTGCGCTTTATCATATTCCGGTGATTCTGGATGGATTGATCAGTACACTTGCGGGACTTGTAGCACAGCGGCTTGTGCCGGGAGTGCGGGAATTTTTGATTCCATCGCACTGCAGCAAGGAACCGGCGGCGCGTTTGTTGGCAGACGAATTGCAGTTACATCCTGTGATCGATGCAAATCTGGCATTGGGCGAAGGAACTGGTGCCGTTATGATGTGCGAATTGTTAGACCTTGCGTTGACGATTTATGAAAAGCAGACAACATTTGATACCATGGAAATCGAGCAATATGAGCGATTCTCGGATAAGGATTGTGTCCGTTAAGAGGAAAATGGAATGATACATTTGGTTATTGGAGGAAGTGGCAGCGGAAAATCGGAATTCGCGGAAAATCTGTTAGTGGACAGCCAAAGAAAATATTATATTGCAACGATGCAGGTCTATGATGAGGAAGGCAGGAAAAAAGTTGCGCGTCATCAGAGGCTTCGGGCGGGAAAAGGATTTCAAACGATCGAACAGCCAAGGAATATGCATAAAGCGGCAGAGATTGTTACAAGAGACAGGAAAGAGACAGAAAATGATGCGTTGCTGGAGTGTATGTCCAATCTTGTTGCAAATGAAATGTTTGGCGGTGAAACGGAAGATTCTGCAGGCAGGATGAGTGAGACAGAAAGAGAAGATTTTCTGGTAGAAAAAGTAACGGAGGGAATCCGGGTACTTGCCGAAAAGCTGGACAAGCTTGTGATTGTAAGCAATAATGTTTTCGAAGATGGGATATCCTATGATGCACAGACGATGTCATATATCCGAGTGCTTGGGCAGGTCAATCAGGAACTGGCACGGATGGCAGATCATGTGACGGAAGTAGTCGTGGGCATTCCAGTAAAAGTGAAATAAGACAATGATAGAAAAGAGAGAAAATTCATGCACATTATAAAAGCGATGATTATTGCATTTTCAACATATTCGAAGATACCAATGCCGCAGTTTGAATGGAAAGAAGAAGATATGCGTTACAGCATGTGCTTTTTCCCATGGGTGGGTGCGGTCATCGGAGCATTGGTGTTCGCCTGGTATCGGATTGCACAAAAACTGGGATTTCATGAGTGGACCTATGTGTGTATTGCGACAGCAATCCCGTTGCTTGTGACAGGTGGATTTCATGTAGACGGATATATGGATACCATGGATGCATTTCATTCCTATCAGCCGAGAGAACGAAAACTTGAGATTTTAAAGGACGCACATATTGGAGCCTTTTCCGTAATTATGCTGGCGGTGTTTGGATTGATTTATATGGGCGCGTTCGGGCAGATCGAGGGAGCAGAAAATCTGGGAGTATTCTGTTGCGGATTTTTCCTTTCCCGTTGTCTGAGCGGACTCGGTGTAGTGTCGCTCCGTTCCGCAAAAAGTGACGGACTGCTGTATCATTTTGCGAGCACAGCGCATGAGCGATGGGTAAAAGGAGCACTTTATTTGCAGATTATTTTGTGTGCCATACTGATGCTTTGGCTTCAGGCAAAGACTGCAATTTTTGTGCTTGTAGCAGCGGGACTTACGTATTTGTACTATCGGTGGAGAAGCTATCGGGAACTGAATGGAATTACCGGGGACACGGCCGGCTATTTCCTTACATTGTGTGAGGGGGCGATGGCTGTTGCTGCTGTTGTGATAGATTTTTTATAAAAATCTATCATGTAGCGTCAGCCCATTTGCCGAAGGCAAATTATGCATGGGCTGATGTTCCAAGAAATGTGATAGATTTTTTATAAAAACCGGGGAGGTACAAAATGGAGTTATATATTGGTGGCGTGGCCCAGGGGAAGAGAGCGTATGTTCTGCAGGAACGGGGCATTGCAAAGGAAGAAATCTGGGATAATTTTGAAGTGTGGTTCCGTGAGGAGTTGCAGGAAAAAAAGCCGGCAGAGGAAGATGCCCGGGCAATTCTTGCCGGGCGTCCGGAGATTGCAATCATATGCGATGAGGTAGGAAATGGCATTGTTCCGATGGATGCGTTTGAGCGGGAATACCGGGAACGTCTGGGGCGTTTTCTTATTGAAGTGGCAAAAAAGGCTGACCGCGTGGAACGAATTATGTGTGGAATAGGGCAGAGAATTAAATGAAGATAAAATGTTATTTGATCCGCCATGGACAGACGCCGGCAAACCGTCGGCACAGTTATCTTGGATGGACGGAAGAGGCACTTTCTGCGGAGGGAAGAATGCAGATAGCGTCTTTAAAAGAAAAAATGACAGGATTGGTACAGCCGGAGATTGTTTTTATGAGTCCGATGCAAAGATGCCGGGAGAGTGCTCAAATTTTGTTTCCGGATAGAGAAAAAATTGAGATTCCAGAGTGGAAAGAAATGAATTTTGGCGCTTTCGAGGGAAAGAATTATGAGCAGCTCAATGGAAATCCACAGTATCAGGCATGGATCGACAGCAATGGAACACTGCCTTTTCCGGAGGGGGAAAGCCAGGCAGAATTTATTGATCGTGTATGCGCAGGAATGGACAATGCGGCGGATTATTTAAGAAATTATGCACAGAGTAATCTGTGCAGGAACTGTGGAAGTGACCGGGAAATTACGGTGGCAGCTGTTGTGCATGGTGGAACGATCATGGCACTTTTGAGCCATTATGGTGGCGGAGATTATTATGATTATCAGGTTGAAAACGCGGGTGTTTTTTCCTGCCGGATTTTGATTGCTGGTGAACAAATTCGTTTTGTTACACAGGAAAGAGGATTCAGATGATAAAATATCACATAATTGCTTTATTTGGAGGTTTTCTACTGGATCTGCTTGTGGGAGATCCGCATTGGCTGCCGCACCCGATCCGTCTGATCGGTAGTCTGATCGCGAAATGCTCCAAATGGAATTGTGCGGAATTAAAAAAAGGCGTGCAGTTTTGGCGCGGTGTGGCGATGACGATTCTGGTGGTATGTCTGACCGCTGTTGTTGCGGCGGCGATTCTGGTGGCGGGATATTGGCTGCATCCATTCGCCGGATGTATCATGGAAGGCATTATGACCTATCAGATTCTTGCTACAAAATGCCTGAAAGTAGAAAGCATGAAAGTATATGAGGCACTGAAAAAGGATGATCTGGAAGGTGCGCGCTACGCGGTGTCGATGATCGTTGGGCGGGATACACAGGTACTTGATGCTACCGGAGTGGCAAAGGCTGCGGTGGAGACCGTAGCGGAAAATACATCGGATGGCGTGATCGCACCACTCATTTATCTGGCAATTGGAGGTCCGATTCTCGGGTTTATGTATAAGGCAATCAATACCATGGATTCTATGGTCGGATACAAAAATGACAAATACATGTATTTCGGACGCTGTGCAGCAAAGCTGGATGATGTGGTCAATTATATTCCAGCGCGTATCAGTGCGCTTCTGATGATTGCGGTGAGCTTTTTGCCGGGAAAAGCGTATGATGGCAAAGGCGCGTGGCGCATCTGGCGAAGAGACCGGCGAAAACATGCCAGTCCAAATTCTGCACAGACAGAAGCCGTATGTGCAGGAAGTCTTGGTGTACAGTTGGCGGGAGATGCCAGTTATTTTGGCAAAATCGTTAAGAAACCTACCATTGGAGATGCACTTAGACCTGTGGAATACGAAGATATCAAAAGAGCAAATGGACTCCTGTACCGGACGGCAATTTTATGCGAATGTCTGGCTTTGATCTGTCTGCTTTTGGTTGGCTAGATAGTGTCAAGTTTTCTATGAAAGAGGAAAATGTATGTACAGTAATGAGAATATTCATGGGGGAGATATATACAATCACAACATAAAAGATGACTTTTCGGTGAATATCAATCCACTGGGAACTCCGCATCCGCTGAAAGATGCTTTGCGGGAGGCTTTGGAGCAAGTCATAGTATATCCGCAGCAGGGAAGTGGAAATTTGATTGCGCAAATCGCAGCAAATTTACAGCCACCGGTAGAAAAATCACAGGTGTTGTGTGGCAATGGCGCATCGGAACTTCTGGCAGCGATTGTACATGCGATTCGCCCGAAAAAGGTTGTGATTCCGGTTCCGTCTTTTTATGGATATGAGTGGGCGGCGCAGATGGTAGATGCTTATATGGAATTTGTACAACTGAAAGAAAATGAAAATTTTGCAATTACGGAGACGTTTCTGGATGTTTTGCATGAAGATGTGGACCTGCTTTTTCTGGCAAGTCCGGCAAATCCGGTGGGAAATGAAATCTCACGGGAAATGTTGCAGCTTTTGTTAAAGAAGTGTAAGGACTGCGGGATAACGGTAGTGTTGGATGAGTGTTTTATTGAATTTGCAAGGGAAGCACATACACAGGAGCTGCTCCGTGATTTCAAGAATCTGATTATTGTGCGTGCATTTACAAAGATCTATGGGATTCCGGGGGTAAGGCTTGGGTATCTGATCGCAGATCCACATATGCGGACACGCATTGCCCGGCAATTGCCGGAATGGAATCTGTCAGTTTTTGCGCAGGCGGCAGGTGTGATCTATGAGAAAAGGCCGGACTGGGATGCAGAAAAATATCTTGCAGACACGAGAAATCTTATTTGCAGAGAGAGAGAATATCTGATCAATGCGTTGAAAGAAACAGGAAAAGATAATATTCGCATTTATGATTCGGTGGCAAATTATATTTTATTTTACACAGAAGAGCCATTGTATGATGGGCTTTTGAAAGAAGGGATTCTCATTCGCGACTGCTCAAATTATCGCGGGTTGGGAAAGGGATACTATCGGATTGCGGTCAAAGACCATGCAAGTAATGAGCGATTGATGGAGAGATTAAGAAATGAAAGAACTTGAATATGTCCTGCCAGGAGAAATTGAAAAGAGAAGTTTCGAGATCATTGGACAGGAACTGGAAGAGATGCATATTGCGATTCCGGCAGATGAGGAACCGGTCACAAAGCGGGTGATCCATACAAGTGCGGATTTTGAATATGCCCACACGATGACTTACTCAAAGAATGCGGTGCAGATTGCCAAACAACTGATTGCAAATGGCGCGGATATTGTTACGGATACGAATATGGCGCTGGCTGGAATCAACAAAAAAGTACTTGCGCGTTATGGCGGAGTTGCGCATTGTTTTATGGCGGATGAAGAAGTTGCGCGCATTGCGAAAAGCCGTCAGGTCACGCGTGCCACGGTAAGTATGGAAAAGGCTGCAGAAATTCAAAAGCCTGTAATCTTTGCGGTGGGAAATGCGCCAACGGCGCTGGTTTCGTTGTATGAGCTGATGCAGAAAAGCGATTGGAGACCGGCTTTTATCATTGGTGTTCCGGTCGGCTTTGTCAATGTGGAAGCCGCAAAGGAACTGATTTTGGAAACGGATGTACCACATATTGTGAATCGTGGAAGAAAAGGCGGCAGCAACGTTGCCGCTGCAATCGTGAATGCAATTCTTTACGAATTGGGAAGATAAGGAGGAAACATGGTTTATTTTGTCGGAGCAGGACCGGGGGCGGCAGATCTGATCACGGTCAGAGGTATGCGTCTTTTGCAGAAAGCGGATGTGATCATCTATGCGGGATCGCTTGTGAATCCGGCCCTTTTGGACTATGCGAAAGAAACGTGTCAGATCTATAACAGTGCGACCATGACACTGGAAGAAGTGTTTGCTGTCATGCAGGAAGCGGAAAAAGAAGGGAAGATGACCGTCCGTCTGCATACGGGGGAACCGAGTATTTACGGTGCGGTACGCGAGCAGATGGATCTGCTGGATGAAAAGGATATCGAATATGAGAGCTGTCCGGGTGTGAGTGCCTGCTTTGGGGCAGCGGCTTCGCTGAATCTGGAGTATACACTTCCGGATGTATCGCAGTCTTTGATCATTACACGTATGGAGGGCCGGACAAAAGTTCCACCGCTGGAGAGCATTGAGCGTTTTGCGGCACATCAGGCTTCCATGGCGATTTATCTGAGTACGGGAATGTTAGAAAAGTTGAGCGAGCGGCTGATTGCCGGGGGCTATCAAAAGGATACACCGGCTGCGCTTGTTTATAAGGCAACATGGCCGGAAGAAGAGGCATATATTTGTACGATCGGGGAGCTTTCCGAAGTGGCGAAAGCGCATGGAATTACAAAGACTGCGCTGGTGCTGGTCGGGGATGTTATTGCGCATCAGCATTATGCAAAGTCGCGTTTGTATGCGGCTGATTTCGAGACAGAATTTCGTAAAGCAAAAGAATAAGATCCGGAGGAAGCTATGAGAATATATATGGTCGCATTTAGCGAAAAAGGGCGTGCGCTTGCAGAAAAAATCCAGAAGATTTCGTTATCTGTGGATTACGGGAATGTGCCTTGTGAAGGGAAAAAAGTGCAGGAAAAGACAATCGTATATCTGCGGGAAAAAGAGCCTTTGGATGTGTGGGTAGACCTTGCATTCATGCAGGGAATGCCACTTGTATTTATCGGAGCGGCAGGGATTGCAGTGCGTGCGATTGCGCCTTTTATTGAGAAAAAGACCGTGGACAGTCCGGTGCTTGTGATCGATGAAAATGCGCAGTATGTTGTACCGGTTCTTTCCGGTCATCTGGGAGGAGCAAATGAGCTTGCAAGACAGCTTGCCAAAGGTTTGCACGGGCAGGCGGTAGTGACCACGGCGACAGATTGTGCGGGGCGTTTCGCAGTGGATCTGTTTGCAAAGAAAAATTGTCTGCGCGTGTTTGATACCCACGGAATTGCAGCCATTTCAACGCGGATTTTACAGGGAAAAACCGTATCGGTCGCGGTGGAACATTACAGCGCACAACAGCTGGAACAACTGGAAATGCCGAAGGAACTGCTTCCGGTGGATTGGGAAGACTTCCGTCAGAAAAAGCAGGATGCCATGATTGTGGTGACAGAAGAAAAAGAACTTTTGCAGCAGGCAGTACTGGGGCTTTTTCCGAAGAAATATGTGCTTGGTATCGGATGCCGGAAGGGCAAAAGCTGTATGGAAATCGAACAGGGACTGGAGGAAATGCTGGCACGGCTGAAAGAGCAGGAAAATATCTGCATCACAAAAGAAGAAATTGCAGCAATCGCATCAATCGATGTGAAAGAGCATGAAGAGGGAATCCTTGCGCTGGCACAGAAGATGCGTGTTCCGTTTTATGTGTTTACGGCTGGACAGTTGCGGGAAGTGCCGGGAGAATATTCGTCATCCGGATTTGTTGCAGAGAAGGTCGGCGTGGACAATGTATGTGAGCGGGCAGCTGTTGCAGCAGGCAATGAGCTTCTGGTCAAAAAGCAGGCAGCCGATGGTGTGACTTTTGCAATTGCAAATCGAAAATGGAGTGTGACATTTGATGAGTAAAGAAATTTATGTAGTAGGAATGGGACCGGGCGAAGAGTCCATGATGACCGGGCAGGCAATTGAAGTACTGGAAAAATGTGATGTGATCATTGGCTATACCGTCTACCTGGATTTGCTCGGTGCGCGTTTTGCGGATAAGGAATTTTTATCTACACCGATGCGCCAGGAGACAAAGCGCTGTCGCATGTGTTTTGAGAAGGCAATGGAAGGAAAGCGTGTCGCTATGGTATGCAGCGGGGATGCCGGAATTTATGGTATGGCATGTCTTATGCTTGAAATCGGGAAGGAATATCCGGATTGTGAGGTTGTTGTCATTCCGGGAATTACCGCGGCAAGCAGCGGCGCAGCAGTGCTTGGAGCACCGCTCAACCATGATTTCTGTGTGATCAGTCTCAGTGATCTGCTCACACCGTGGGAGCGCATTGAAAAGCGTCTGATCGCGGCGGTGGAAGGTGATTTTGCCATGGCAATCTACAATCCTTCGAGTCATAAGCGTGCGGATTATCTGCAGCGCGCCTGCGATATTTTACTGAGCCATGGGGCGAAAGAAGACCGTGCCTGTGGGTATGTGGAAAATATCGGCAGAGAAGGAACCAAAGCAGTTACCTGCACACTTGGCGAGTTGCGGGATGCAAAGGTAAATATGTTTACGACGGTTTTTATCGGAAATTCCCAGTCAGAAATTGTTGGAGATAAGTTGGTTACAAAACGAGGCTATATCGTATGAAAAAAGTTTTAATCTATGCCGGAACAACAGAAGGAAGGATGCTTGCGGAGCAGCTGGCGGCAGAACATATCCCGTGTCATGTATGTGTGGCAACGGCATATGGCCAGCTTGTCATGCCGGAGATGGACGGAGTGGAAGTTACGATCGGGCGGCTTGATAATGCCCAGATGCGGCAGCTGGCATCGGAGATGACAGCGGAGAATGAGAATGTATTTGCTGCGGTGGTAGACAGTACGCATCCGTTTGCGACAGAAGTATCCGGGAATATCCGAAAAAGTCTGGAGGGGCTGGATATTCCTTATTTTCGTCTGCTCCGCGGTTGCAGTGAGGCGAAAGCGGAAGAAAGCGGGGCAAAGATCACTTATTTTGAAGATAATGAATCATGTGCCAAAGCGTTACAGGAGGTCGAGGGAAATATTCTTCTGACAACCGGAAGCAAAGAGCTTGGTATCTACAGTGGAATGGAAGGTTTAAAGGAGCGTCTGTATGTCCGGGTGCTTCCGGGACTGGAAAGCATTGAAATCTGTGAAAAACAGGGAATTCACGCAAAGCATATTATCGCCATGCAGGGGCCTTTTTCCATAGATTTGAATGAGGCAATACTGCGTCAGTTTTCCATTTCCTGCCTTGTGACCAAGGAGAGCGGAAAAAGCGGAGGATATCTGGAAAAGCTGCAAGCGGCAGGAAGAACCGGAGCGCGAGTTTTTGTGATCCGTGCGCCGAAAGAAGAGGGACAGACCTTTGAGGAAGTGGTGGATGCGTTGTATGAACAATATGGAAAAACGCATGCACTGCACGCAGAGAATACGGTGTTACATCAGCCGGAGATTGCGTTGGTCGGACTTGGCATGTCGGAACGGACATTGACACAGGAGGGGGCCAAAGTCGTTGCAGAGGCAGATATTGTCTTTGGCGCAAAGCGAATGATCGCGGATGTTCCGGGAGAAAAAGAAACTTATCCCTATTATCTGGCAAAAGATATCATTCCGGTTATAAGAAAAAAGGAAAAAGAAGGAAAGCATGCAATCAAAGCAGCCGTAATTTTTTCCGGAGATACCGGCTTTTACAGCGGCTGTACCAAAATGCAGAAGGAGCTGGAGAAAAACGGATTTACAAAGGTACGCATTTATCCTGGAATCTGTTCGATATCCTACCTTGCAGCAGCTGTTGGAGAGACCTGGCAGGATGCGAAACTTCTGAGCATTCACGGAAGAAAAGAGGAAACCTGGCCGGCAGAGATTTTAGACGCAGTAAATTATCATGCGAAGACGTATCTGCTGGTTTCGTCAGTGGAAGATGTACAAAAGATTGGAAAACTGTTGCAGGAGGCAGAGATTTCCTGTGAAATTGTTTGCGGAAGAGATTTCGGGGGAGCGTCAGAGATTCGGACCATTGTGCCGGCAGAAGCACAGAAGATTACAAAGGAGGGCCTATATACCTGTCTGATCCGGAATGATTCGCCGAAAAAGCGCGAACTGTCGCAGAGTATTTCGGATGATGCGTTTATCCGCGGAAAAGTTCCTATGACAAAAGAGGAAATCCGTCATGTATCTCTGGGTAAACTTCATTTGACAGAGGACGCGGTATTTTATGATATCGGAAGTGGCACGGGTTCGATTGCGGTTGCGGCAGCACAGCTTTCGCCGAATATTCAGGTATATGCGATGGAGCGTAAAGAGGCAGCTTTGGAATTGATGCAGCAGAATATAGAGAAATTTCATTTGAAAAACGTCGCAGTTGTTGCAGGGGAGGCTCCGGATTCCATGCAGCAGCTGCCGGCACCGACGCATGCATTTGTCGGTGGCAGCGGAGGAAACTTAAAACAGATTTTAGAGGTTGTGTGGCAGAAAAATCCACTTGCAAGAGTTGTGATCAATGCCATCAGCTTAGAGACGATTGCGGAAGTCACAGCCTTTTTACAGGAACACAGGGAAGACGTGGAAAATGAAGTCATCCAGATGCAGGTGAGCCGGGGAAAACAGGCGGGAGCTTATCATCTGATGCAGGCAGAAAATCCGGTGATGATTTTTACATTAAGGAAGTTAGCATGAGAAAACGTGGCATTTTGCTGGCCGCGCCGGGGAGTGGAAGCGGAAAGACGACCATCACCTGTGCGCTTTTGGCAGCATTGAAAAAAAGAAATATTCCGGTACGCAGTTTTAAGAGCGGACCGGATTATATCGATCCGATGTTTCATTCGAGAGTGATTGGAATTCCATCCCGCAATCTGGATACTTTCTTCTCGGAAGCGTCACAGATTCAGGAACTTTATGCTTATGGGGAAGAAGGGATGTTCTCTGTAATTGAAGGTGCCATGGGGATTTACGATGGTCTTGGCGGCACGCAAAAAGAAGGATCGGCATATCATCTGGCGCAGACGCTGGATCTGCCGGTTGTTCTTGTGGTGGACGCACATGGAATGGGAAGAACGCTTCTTGCACTTCTAGCAGGAATACAGTCCTATGATACGGACAAACGGCTTGTCGGTGTTATTTTAAACCGGATTACGCCGGGCTTTTATGGAATCATTGCACCTCTCATCGAGGAGGAACTGCATTTACCGGTACTCGGATTCTTTCCGAAAGCTACTGATCTGCAAATGGAAAGCAGACATCTGGGATTGAAAATGCCGGATGAGATTGCGCAGTTACAGACACAGGTGGCGCATGCGGCAGAATTGCTTGAAGCCAATGTGGATGTGGAAAAGCTGCTTGAAATGGCAGGTTGGAAGGAAGAAAAGGCAGAGGATAAGCACAGCGCAGCCGGAAGTGTTTTTGATGCGGATGAGAAAAGCACCATACGGATTGCGGTAGCAAAAGATGAGGCATTTTGCTTCTACTATGAAGATAATCTGCGGATGCTGCACGAAGCGGGGGCGGATCTTGTTGCATTTTCGCCTTTGCATGACAAACAATTGCCGGAGAATGTGCAGGGAATCTTACTTGGTGGAGGCTATCCGGAGCTGTGCGCAGAGGAACTGTCAGGCAATGTTTCGATGCGGCAATCCATTCGTGAGGCAATTGTGCAGGGGATGCCATCGGTGGCAGAGTGCGGTGGATTTATGTATTTGCATGAGACGCTGACCGATGAAAAGGGACAGACGTATCCGATGGCCGGCGCAATTCGCGGCGGATGTCATAATACAGGAAAACTGGTGCGTTTTGGTTATGTGAATGTGACAGAACAGGAATCACATTTTCTATCACAAAAAGTAATCCGGGCGCATGAATTTCATTATTATGACAGTGATAGCAATGGAGAATCCTGTGAAGCGGTCAAGCCGACGACGGGACGAAAATGGAAATGTATCCACGAAGACGAAAATTTTTGGTGGGGTTATCCACATTTGTATTACCCGTCCAATCCGGCTTTTGTGGAACATTTTATCGGGGAAGCAAAAAAATGGAAGAAAAGAGAAGACAGGTGTAAAGCATGAAAAAAGCAATCTTGATTGTAAGTTTCGGAACGACTTATCCGGGAACCAGACAGAAGAATATTACAGCGATCCGCGAGCAGGTGCAGGCGTTGTATCCGGATGTGCTGATTGAGGAAGCGGTGTCGAGTACGATTGTTCGAAAAGCAATGCGGACGCGTGAGGACATAGAGGCAAAAAGCCCAGCTGAGGGATTAGAGGCACTAAAAGAAAAAGGTGCAACAAATGTGGTTGTACTTCCTACCCACATTATTGATGGAATTGAGAACCACCGCATGAAACAGGTGGTGCAGGAATATGCGCAGGATTTTGCATCGATTGCAGTGGCAGATGCGCTGCTTGCGACGGAAGAAGATTATGAAAACGTAGCAAAAGCTTTGTGGGAATCGTTAAAGGATGAGGTAGGAGATGCACCTCTGATTCTTATGGGACATGGAACGGAGCATGCGGCGGATGGAAGTTATGCAATCTTCGAAACTGCCATTCGTAATTATGCGGACCATGAGATTTATATTGCAACGGTGGAAGGTGCCGTTACGATCGAAGATGTAATTGTGCGCATGCAAAAAAAGCATGCATCATCGACAAATAAGAAAATGAACAATCAGAGAGTGGTTGTCACACCATTCATGCTTGTAGCGGGTGACCATGCCAACAAGGATATGGCAGGCGGTATGCAGGAGGCAGAAGATGGGGAACCGGAAGAGGATTCCTTTGCTGGAAAATTGCAGACCGCAGGGTATGCACCAGATTGTATCATCCGTGGAATCGGAGAGTATCCGGCGATACGTGAAATTTATATGGCGCATTTGCGCAGCAAAACATCCGAAGTATTTTCAGAGAACAATGCATGTGACGGCGAAAACACAGTGCAGCAGCCGGAAAAGGGAATGTTGTATGGCATTGGCGTTGGACCGGGAAATCCGGAACTTATGACATTGCAGGCACTTGAAACCATTCAAAAATGTGATGTGATCGTGCTTCCTGCAGTTTCGAAAGAGGAATGTTATGCTTATCAGATCGTGAAAAAAGTCTGTCCGAAAATAGATGAAAAAGCCCTGCTTTGTATGCCATTTCCGATGATCAGGGATGAAAAAAAATTAGCATTTGCGCATGAGCGTATTTATCAGGCCATCGAGGATTATCTGATGCAGGGGCAGACCGTGGGATTGCTTACGATCGGAGATCCGAGCGTATATTCCACATATATTTATATGCATAAGCGTGCCATAAAAGAGGGCTGGTCGGCAGAAATCATCAGTGGTGTCCCGTCTTTTTGCGCGGTAGCTGCCCGGTTAGGAATTCCGCTCGGCGAAAAAGAAGAAGAGATTCATATTATTCCGGGGTCTTATGAGGTGCAAAACACATTGCAATATCAGGGAACCCGCGTCTATATGAAATCCGGCAAAAAGCTGCAGGAACTGTTAGAAATCTTACGGCTGCAGGAAAAACAGGATGGTAAGATACTGGAAGTGTATGGCGTGTCGAATTGTGGTATGGACAATGAGAAAGTTTACCGGGGACTTTCGGAACTGGAAGCGGCAAGGGGATATCTTACAACTGTAATTGTGAAAGGAAACTGTGATGAAACAACAGAAGGATAATCAGGACGAAGGACTGAAAGGAAATGAAAAAATAGAGGAAGCCATACTGGCTTTGCAGCACGAATCCACACAGGAACAGCTTGCACATACACTTACGGTGATTCGCCGGCGGATGCGTGAAAATGGGCAGCTGATCGTGGCAGTCGAGCCATCCGTTGGACAGGAACAACTGAAATTACAGGCGGTTCAGACATCGGATGGAAAGATCTGGTGGTGCGCTTTTACCAGTTTTGAAGAGGAATTAATAGGGGCAGATACTATGAAGTCTACCTTTCTATCGGATATTGGAAAGCTTTTTCAGACAGCACTCACAGTGCCGGAGATAGAGGGGATTATTATCAATCCGTGGAACCGTACGATTATGCTGGATAAGAAGCTGATTCGCATTATTATGCCCTATAACTAGTAAATTTATTAACATGAGCATATCATAAGTATAAGTAGAAGGAGAAATGATAAAATGAGAGTAGCAGTAACATACGAAAACGGACAGATTTTTCAGCATTTTGGGCACACAGAGCAGTTTAAAGTGTACGATATCGAGAATAATAAAATTGTAAATACCCAGGTTGTAGATACAAATGGACAGGGACATGGCGCTCTTGCAGGTTTCCTGAATTCTGCAGACATTGATGTACTTATCTGCGGAGGAATTGGTGGAGGTGCACAGACTGCACTTGCAGCTGCAGGAATCCAGCTGTTTGGAGGTGTATCAGGGGATGCAGATGAAGCTGTAAAGTCATATATTGAAGGAAATCTCGCATACAATCCTGATGTGCATTGTACACATCACAATCATGAAGAAGGCCACTCATGCGGGGGACATCATTGCGGCGAGAACAAGCATGGATGTGCAGGGAATCATTAATCGTATAATTCCAAATAATAAAATGCCATTATATATTGCAAAATAAATTTTCTGCAAAAGTCCGGGGCGCTTGTATTTTAGTGAATACCAGGGCTTTTTGTGCTATGTAAACGTTTACAGTTGTGCTATAATGGGCAAAGAAAATAGAAAAAATGAGGTGAAAATCGTGCTTAAAGCGGAAAATTTAACTCTTAATGTAGATGATGAAGGCGGTAAAAAGTGTCTTCTGAAAGATATATCATTTCAGGTAGATGACGGGGAGATGCTCGTGATCACCGGACCGAACGGAGGCGGAAAATCAACGCTTGCCAAAACATTGATAGGAATCCAGACACCGGACAGTGGAAAGATTATACTTGATGGAGAAGATATCACAGATTTTGATATCAATCATAGAGCAAATGCAGGAATCGGTTACGCATTTCAGCAGCCACCGAGATTTAAAGGAATGACCGTCATGAAGCTGCTCAAGCTTGCGGCAAAGGACGAGCTTTCGGACAAGCAATGTTGTGATCTTCTGACAGCGGTAGGTCTTTGTGCAAAGGATTACATTTACCGCCAGATCGATGGAACTCTTTCCGGCGGAGAGATGAAGCGAATCGAGATTGCATCTGTGCTTGCAAAAGAACATTCGCTTTGTATCTTTGACGAGCCGGAGGCAGGAATTGATCTGTGGAGCTTTTCTATGCTGATCCAGAAATTCGAGGAGATTCACACCGAGAAAAAGCAGAGCCTTATCGTGATCTCGCATCAGGAAAAAATCATCAACATGGCAGACCGTATCATGATTATTGATGATGGAGAAATCAAGAAAATCGGCACAAAAGATGAAGTCCTGCCTTACCTTAATGGCGTGCAGAAATGTCACAAATGTGTAGAGAGACTGGAGGGTAGATCCTAAGATGATAAAGCTTGATAATGTAACGGAAGGCGTATTAGACGTCATAAATGATAATAAATTCAGTCAGACAGGTGCTTTCAATCTGCGTGAAAACGGCACATCGATCTGCCACGGAGACAGCGAGCACATCAAGATAAAGAAAAAGACGGACAAGCCGGGCATTGATATTTATATTGATGGAAAAACAAATGGAGAGGCAGTTTACATCCCTGTAGTATTAAGTAAATCCGGCATGACAGATCTTGTATACAATGACTTTTATGTGGAAGACGGTGCGGATGTAAGAATCGTGGCAGGCTGTGGAATCCATAACAGTGGCTGTAACGAGAGCCGACATGATGGAATCCATACCTTCCATGTTGGCAAAAATGCAAATGTCCGCTATGAGGAAAAGCACTATGGCGAAGGAAACGGAACAGGTGCGCGAGTGCTTAATCCCGTAACTAATATATTTGTAGGAGAGAACTCTGTTTTCACACTTGATACAGCACAGATCAAGGGCGTGGATTCGACCGTCCGGGAGACAAATGTAGAGCTTGAAAAAGGTGCAAAGCTCTATGTCACAGAGCGTCTGATGACAGACGGAGAGCAGAAAGCCGAGTCAAATATTGAAGTGAAATTAAACGGAGAGGACAGCTCCGCACAGATTGTTTCCAGATCCGTAGGAAAAGGAAATTCAGTCCAGACATTCCATCCGAATGCAATCGGAAACAGTAAATGTCAGGCTCATATCCAGTGTGATTCGATCATCATGGATCAGGCTGAGGTTGGTTCCATCCCGGAGATCAGAGCGAAAAATATTGATGCTGCAATCATTCATGAGGCAGCAATCGGAAGAATCAATGATGAACAGCTTCTTAAGCTCCGCACACTTGGACTTACCGAGGAAGAAGCGGAGGAAGTTATTATCCAGAACTTCTTAAATTAATGGTAAATAAAAATCCAGAGCGTGATATTGATATGCTATTAGGGCACATTAATATGCTCTGGGTTTTATTTTATGAAAAAAGATGAAAATTCTCGTTACTTCATATTCTTGACAGAAACAGTAAACAACAGTAAAATGAATTTAAAACAGTAAAAGATAGTAAAAGACAGTAAAACATATCGAAAACAGTAAACAACAGTAAAAATGGGAGACGGGTATGCAAAATCCATTTACACTTACATTTGGAAGAAGTCCACTCGAGTCAGTAGATCGTCCGGTACAGATTAATGAGATCATAGAAACATTTACTGCGGATACAATAAACCAGCAGATGTTTATAATTACCGGAGTAAGAGGTTCTGGAAAAACAGTAATGATGACAGAAATTTCGCATAAACTAAGGAAATATGAGGACTGGGTGGTTATAGAACTTAATCCGGCAACAGATCTGTTGTCTGCAATGTTGTCGAAATTGAACAGTGATCAGATCTGTTCAGGACTCATAAAATCAGCAAAGATCGACCTGTCATTTTTTGGATTTGGAGTATCGATTGAGGGAACACAGCCGATTACTGATGCTGAGACAGCTATTATCAAAATATTGGAAAAGCTTAAAAAGAGTGGTAAAAGATTGCTTGTTACGATAGATGAAATGACAAATAGCGAGTACATGAAAGTATTTGCAGGGGCTTTTCAGATATTTGTAAGACAGGAATTGCCGGTATTTTTACTGGGAACGGGATTGTATGAAAACATTGAGGAACTTCAAAATGAGAAGAGCCTTACTTTTTTGTACAGAGCACCTAAAATCCAGCTCAAACCATTAAACAATGTAGCAATAATCAATAAGTACAAAACTATTTTTAGCATATCAGCGGAGCAGGCATCACAGATGACCGGACTGACGAAAGGATATCCGTTTGCATTTCAGGTATTAGGGTATCTGACATGGAACAATGATGGCGATTATAATGGTGTTCTCGGAGAGTATGAACAGTATCTGAGCGAATTTGTGTATGACAATATCTGGTCAGAACTCTCGCAGAAGGATCGTATGGTTGCAAAGGGAATTGCTGATATAAAAAGCGGAAAAATAAAAGAAATCAGGGAAGCTCTTGGAATGGAGACAAATGAGTTTAATCCTTATCGTAAGCGTCTCATAAGAAAAGGCATTGTATCAGGAGAAACGAGAGGGTATGTGTATTTTACGTTGCCGCTCTTTGACGAATATGTGGTTGCCAATTATTAGAATATGGAATTGGCAGACGATAGTTACAATAAAAACAAAATACAGACAGAAAAGGAAGGAAAAAGATGGAATCAAAAGTAAAAGAAGCAGCTCAAAGAAAAATGTGTGGTTATAACTGTGCGCAGGCTGTGGCATGTACTTATTGCGAACAGGCAGGGATAGATGAAGAAACAGCCAAAAATCTTACGCAGGGATTTGCAGTAGGTATGGGTGGCAGTATGGAAGCAACATGCGGAGCAATCATCGGAGCTGTAAATGTATTGGGCATGATCAATAAAAATCCGCAGAAAACCATGCAGAGCGCAAGAAGAATCATCAGCAGATTCAAAGAACAAAATGGTACCGTTATCTGTAAAGAACTCAAAGGGATTGCAGATGGGGTTGTCAAGAGGGAATGCATTGACTGTGTAAAGGATGCAGCATTATTTCTGGAAGATGAATTAAAATAAATGGATATCAATAGCATTATGAGTGAATATTATAAATTTTTTCAAAACAAAAAATGCGAATACTTTCCGTGCCACAAAGGAATCCCGGAAGAGGATTTTAATTGTCTGTTTTGCTATTGTCCGCTCTATACACTTGGGAAATCCTGTGGTGGAAACTGTGAATTTTTAGAAAATGGTGTCAAATCCTGTATGAACTGTGGGTTTCCACATCACCGTAAGAATTATGATAAGATTACAAGCCGCTTTCAGGAAATTGTAGATGTTATGGCAGCTTCAAATAAGGAGGATGCATCGGATGAAATGTGAACTTAATCCCAGATTATCTTCCGGTGACTGGAAAGAATTTTGCAGTCGTTTTCATTTCCCGCTGGAGGAGTTGCCGAACATTCAGGCAATTTATAAGGCGCTTCTTCCACTGATGGAATCTTATGCGTATTACTCTTTGAATCAGGATTTGAAGGAAGTATCTTTTTCGCATTATGCTTATGGATTTGTGACACTTGGCAACGGCATGGATGAACTGTCGGAATTATATCTCAATCACGAGCAGATTCAGGAAGCTTATATTGTGGATTGCATCAGTCTTATGCTCTTATCAAAAGCCTATGAAGAGTTTGCACATGTGGTAGAAGAACAAAGCGGTCTGTATCTTACAGAATTATCTTTTCTGGGAGATACCTATTCCCTGGACCTGCTTCCACAGATTTATGAGCAACTGGCACCGGATACGATTCAGCTTACCGAGGGACAGATGCTTCGCCCGCTAAAGACAGCAACACTCATCCTGCATTTGGATACAGAAACACATGCGGATGTCAAACAATTATGTAATACCTGCGAAAATTGCAAGAATTTTTCCTGCCCGTCCAGAAAGGCTTCGGCTCCGACATTGCCGCACACCTATGGTGCTATGCAGATTTTTCATGTAAATAAATAAGAAATATTACCATTTGACATTGGAAATTATTTTCGTTAGAATGATCGTGCGAACAGTTAGAAAACGCTAACTGCTCGCGCGTTTTTATTTACGACAGAATTTTTAGTGTGTAATCGAAGCATACATAATATTCAGATAACTTTATGAGGAAAAGGATGGAATCTCTATGATGATCAACAAAAGACTGATCAATATTGTGCCTGAGAGCAAAAAATATATTGCGGGAAATGTAATCCTGCAATGGCTGTCTCTGGTGGCAAATATTGTGATGATGACGGTAATTACGACCCTTTTGGCGGCGCTGTATACACATACCGAAACGGATGCACTGCTGACGGGGACGGTTGTGGCGATCGTTGTGGCATTGGCCGTTCGTTTCGGCTGTGCCATTTTCGCATCGAAAATGAGCTATTTGTCTTCCAAAGAAGTGAAGAAAACGCTGCGAAGGCTGATCTATGAAAAGCTTTTGCGGCTGGGAGCCGGTTATCAGGAACAGACAAAAACGTCCGAAGTGGTACAGGTTGCGGTGGAAGGCGTGGATCAGCTGGAAACCTATTTCGGTGCCTATCTGCCGCAGTTTTTCTATGCGATGCTGGCGCCGCTGACACTTTTTATTTATCTGTGTTTCATCAATGTGCCGTCGGCAGTTGTGCTTTTGATCTGTGTACCGTTAATCCCAGTGGCAATCGCAGCCGTGCAGACCTGGGCGAAAAAGCTGCTGGCAAAATACTGGGGACAGTACACGGCACTGGGCGATACGTTTCTGGAAAACCTGCAGGGACTGACGACGCTTAAGATCTACCAGTCCGATGGTTTTAAAAATGAGGAAATGAATAAAGAATCGGAGAAATTCCGGAAGATCACCATGAAGGTGCTGACAATGCAGTTAAATTCCATCACGATCATGGATTTTATTGCCTATGGCGGCGCGGCACTTGGAATCATTCTCTCGGTCAGCCAAATGCGGGCAGGGAAAGTGGATCTCGCCGGATGTCTGCTGATCATTCTGCTGGCGGCGGATTTTTTCATTCCCATGCGGCAGCTGGGCTCATTTTTCCACATTGCCATGAACGGCATGGCAGCCAGTGAGAAGATCTTTCACCTGCTGGATCTGCCGGAGAAGGAGAGCCTTAAGGCGGAAAATGGAGGGAAGGAACCGTTTTCGGCTGCCGGAGATCTGTGTCTGGATCAGGTGCATTTTTCGTATGAGGAGGACCGGGAAATTCTTCACGGTGTGGACCTGGTGCTGAAACGAGGAAAGCTGACTGCTATCGTGGGAGAGAGCGGTTGTGGAAAATCCACAATTTCAGGGATTCTTATGGGAAGAAATTGTGGATATACCGGTTCCGTCAGGGTTGGCACTGTGGATTACTGCAGGATTCCAGAGGCAGACCTGATGGCAAATATCACATATGTCAGTCATCAGAGTTATCTGTTTCGCGGGACAGTGCGGGAAAATCTGTGTATGGGACGGCCGGAGGCTTCGGAGGAAGAATTGTGGCAGGCGTTAAAGAAGGTGCGGCTGGCGGATTTTCTTAAAGAACAACAGGGGTTGGATACGCCGGTGCAGGAGAAGGGAAGCAATTTCTCCGGCGGTCAGTGTCAGAGGCTGGCACTTGCCAGAGCGCTGCTGCATGACAGTCCGGTTTATATTTTTGATGAGGCAACATCCAACATTGATGTGGAAAGTGAAAATGATATTATGGCGCTGATCCGGGAGCTGGCAGCCAGCGGGGAGAAGACAATTGTGCTGATTTCCCACCGGCTGGCAAATGTCGTGGAAGCGGATCGGATTTACGTCATGGATGCCGGAACTGTGGCAGAGCAGGGAACACAGGAAGAACTGCTGGCGCAAAACGGAATTTATGCAAGGCTGTGGAATGCACAGCAAAGTCTTGAGAATTATAAAAAAGGAGGTGTGCCAAGATGAGAGAGAACACAATGCAGCCAACAGCAGGCAGTGGCAAAAAGCGTAGCGGTTTTAAAGTTATGGCAGAACTGATCGGACTGGTAAAACCTTTGTCCGGCTATATGTGTCTTGCCATTGCAGCGGGAGTGCTGGGGCATCTGTGCGCGGCTTTTATTACAATTCTGGGCGGTTATGCCGTGCTGGCGGTACTGGGATTGCAGCAGAAGGTCACACCGCAGCAGGTGTTTGTTGCGGTTCCACTGCTGGCACTTTTGCGGGCAGGACTCCGCTACGGGGAGCAGTCTTGCAACCATTTTATTGCGTTTAAACTGCTGGCGCTGATCCGCGATAAGGTATTTATGGCTTTGCGCAGACTGTGTCCGGCGAAGCTGGAGGGCAGGGGCAAAGGAGATCTGATCTCTGTGATAACCTCAGATATCGAATTGCTGGAGGTATTTTATGCGCATACCATCTCTCCGGCAGCAATTGCTTTTGTGTTTACCCTGATCCTGTGCGGGTTCATCGGAAGTTTTCATCCAGCGCTCGGGCTTCTGGCACTGGCAGCTTATGTGACGGTTGGCATTTTTGTACCGCTTGCGATTTCAAAGGCGAGTGGAGATCATGGCATGAAATTCCGCAACGGATCGGGCGAATTGTCCGGGTATGTGCTGGACAGCCTGCGGGGATTGCAGGAAACAATCCAGTATGGACAGGGCCGGATGCGGCTGGATGGCATGATGGAAAAGACAGATGCATTAAGTGCCGAGGAAAAGAAGATGAAGGCGGTTTCCGGCAGGAATACAGCAATCACTAATACCGTGATTCTGCTGTTTGATCTGGCGATGCTGTGTGTGTCGGTTCTGTTGTATAGAAACCATGCGGTAGGCTATGACGGAGTGCTCATCCCGACCATCGCGCTAATGAGTTCGTTCGGTCCGTGTGTGGCACTGGCGGCGCTTGGCAGCACCTTGCAGAACACGTTTGCTGCGGGAAACCGTGTGCTGGATATTCTGGAGGAACAGCCGGTGGTGGAAGAAATCACCGGGAAACCGGAAATTGCATTTCATGGGGCAGCAGCCGGACATGTGACATTTTCTTATGAGAAGGATACAAAAGAAAATATCCTGACCGATGTGTCGGTGGAAATTCCCGGGCATTCGGTTGTCGGGATTACCGGAAAAAGCGGCAGTGGCAAGTCTACGCTGTTGAAGCTGCTGATGCGTTTCTGGACGGTACAGCAAGGTGAGGTAAAACTTTCGGACACTTCCGTGGAAGAAATCAATACGGCAAATCTCCGGGAGATGGAGAGTTTTGTGACACAGGAAACACATCTGTTCCATGATAGCATCCGTAACAATCTTAAGATCGCAAAGCTGGACGCGACAGATAAAGAGATCATTGCCGCCTGCAAAAAGGCTTCGGTGCATGAGTTTATCATGACATTACCACAAGGGTATGACACACCGGTCGGAGAGCTGGGCGATACCTTATCCGGCGGGGAACGCCAGCGGATCGGTCTTGCGAGGGCATTCCTTCATGATGCGCCGTTTCTGTTACTGGATGAGCCGACCAGCAATCTGGACAGCCTGAATGAGGCGGTGATTTTAAAGTCACTGCGGGAGGAAAAAGAGGACAAGACGGTTGTGCTGGTGTCCCATAGGGAATCCACCATGCGGATTGCAGATTGTACTTATTCCGTGGAAAATGGGCGGATGAGCTGATGTGGGGGATATTCGTTTGAAAGTTAGGGGAGAAACTTTTGTTAAAGGAAAAAATAAGAGGAACAGAGAGAAAAATTAATGAAAACAGATAACAACAAACAGATACAGGACAAGCGGGAGAGAGAAAAGAAGATGGTCTCCGAGATGATCCTTTTGTACTGCAAGAAACAGCACAAATCTTTGCGGAAAGCATCCGGGCTGGGGAAAACAGAACTCTGCCCGGAATGTGCAGAGCTGGAAAATTACGCCAGAATGCGCAGTGATCAATGTCCTTTTATGGAGACAAAGACCTTTTGTTCCAACTGCAAGGTACACTGCTACAAGCCAAAGATGCGGGAGCGCATTCGAAAAATTATGCGCTTTTCCGGTCCCCGGATGCTTTTTGTTCATCCGGTGGCAGCAATCCGCCATGTCATAGAATCCCGAAAATGAAAGATAAGTGAAATTTATGATTTACAATGGTTATGAGTGGTTATATAATAAATGTAACCACTCATAACCATTTTTGCTGTATAGATGCGCACGCTTATTTTTATAGGAGATGCATATGGAAAATCCAAAGGAACGTATTCGTGAAATAGAAAAAAGATTGGAGCAGTTGCCGAAGGGAACCTTAACTTACAAGACGATCAATGGCAAAAAACAGCCATATGTGCAGAGGACAGTTGATGGCCGCTCGGTCAGTTATTATGTCAAAGTGTCGGAGAGGGAGCAGATTCTGATGGAATTTGCGGAGCGAAAACGACTTGTAGAAGAGAGAAAGCATTTGCTTGCATACAGAGAAGGATTAGCTGCAATCTTAAAGAGAAATCCATATCTGGATATGAAAGTTGGATGCGGATATCAGGATTTTCGTGATTTTGCATGTGGAAGGCAGTTCTATGTAGATAAGACACATTTTATTGTCGAGTGGCTGCGCAATGAGTCAAAAGTGACACTTATAACCAGACCACGACGTTTTGGAAAGACCACGCTTCTTAGTACCGTTGAAAATTTTTTAGATCCACGTTTCGGGGGACATTGCGAATATTTCGAGAAGCTACAGGTGTGGAGGGAAGAAGACTGCAGAACACTCTATGGAACGATTCCGGTGATTTCTGTCAGCTTTGGAAGTTGCAAGGGGCGTGATTATGCGCAGGCAATCCGTGGAATGATCAGCAGCCTTTATAATCTCTATGAGAGTCACCGCTATCTAATGGAGGGAGAAAAACTTGATGCGGAAGACAAGGCGGTATACCAGCGAATGAAAAAAGCGTTGGAGATGGGGGATGAGACAAAAGCAGAGAGTGCCATTCCGCGTCTGTGCAGGCTGCTTTACCGGTATTATGGGACTCGACCGGTCATTCTGCTGGATGAATATGATACACCTTTACTGGAGGCATATACTGATGGTTACTGGGAAGAGATGATTGGAACTTGTCGCCAGTTGTTTCATGCGGCATTTAAGGAGAATGCTTATTATAGCCGGGCAATCATAACAGGGGTGACGAGGGTGACAAAAAATTCGCTTTTTTCGGATTTGAATAATATAGAGGTAGATACGGTTACATGCGATGTTTACAGTGACTGTTTCGGATTTACAGAGGAAGAAGTGATTGATGCGTTACAATGCCAGAATGTGCAGGAATTTAGCAAGGTAAAGGCAATGTATGACGGCTTTATTTTTGGCAGCCAGAAAGATATCTATAATCCATGGTCGATCTGTAATTATCTGCGACAGGGGGAACTGATCTGTTATTGGACGAACACAAGCAGTAATAAACTGATTGGGGAAATCATAAGAAAGCATCCGGTGCGAAGTAAGCATGAAATTGAGCAGCTTATGGCGGGAGAAACTGTTCACAAAAAGATTAACGAGAATGTAACGTTTCAGTATCTTGATGGCGACGAAAACAGTCTGTGGTCGCTTTTTCTTGCAATCGGATATATAAAGGCCGATCACGTTGTGAAACATGGGGAGATTACAGAATGTGATGTATCAGTAACCAATCAGGAAGTTATGGAGATGTTTCGTTATGAGGTGCTTGCTATGTTTGACAATGGCAATGCAATCTATAATGACTTTGTGCAGGCATTGTTGCAGCACAATGTTTGTGATATGAACGATATACTGTTGGATATCGCATATACATCCATGAGTTATTTTGATGTTGGGAAACGCCCTTCGGAACGTGCTCCGGAGAATTTCTATCATGGACTTGTGCTGGGGCTGATTGTCTCCCTGCGGGACAGGTATCGCATCGTGTCAAACAGGGAGAGCGGACGAGGACGGTATGATATTGCGATGTATCCATTACAGGATAATATGGATGCATTTCTTATGGAATTTAAAGTGCATGATGAGAAAACGGAAACGAATCTGGAAACGACTGCGGACAACGCTCTCCGTCAGATTGAAGAGAAGGGGTATGAGAAGGATCTTCTTGCAGCAGGAATCAAATCGGAACATATTTACAAGCTGGGTTTTGCCTTTTCCGGCAAGGATGTGTTGGTGAAAGAAGTATGATATACAGGAGGAAATGTTTATGTTCAGACCTATGCGAAGAAAAGCAAAAGAAATTAGCACAGATGCAGCAAAGAGGTTATTGTGCAACGAGCGTCGTGGTGTATTTGCAGTAAACGGAGATGACGGATATCCATATGCGATTCCGGTAAATTTCTATTATGATGAAGTAAACAATAAGATTTATTTTCATGGGGCAGCAGCGGGACATAAGGTGGATGCACTTCAGGTTGATGATAAGGTATGTTTTACCGTTTACGGAAACGAGACGATAAAAGAAGAGGAGACATGGGCACCATATCTGCAAAGTACCGTCGTATTTGGAAGATGTAAGATTTTAGAAGATCAGGATATGACACTTGAACTTGTGCGAAAGGTTGCAGAAAAGTATTATCCAAATGAGACTTTGATTGATGAGGAAATTGCATGCTCCGGAAAAGCTGTGCGTATTTATGAAATCACAATCGAACACATCAGCGGAAAAGAGATACAGGAAAAGTAAAGCAGTACATATACGATTATCTTGATAATCCGTTTCAAATTGGGTAAGATAGTAAGCAAGATAATAAGCAAGATGGAGTGAATCGTATGAGTAATTATGTACCGCCATATACTATTTCAAATAGAATGCTTGAACTTGTGGCAGATATATCCGAAAAGGTTGGCCGGATTAGCAGCCATAAAGAATTGGAATCAAAACCACATTTGAGAAGAAATAACAGAATCCGGTCGATACATTCTTCTCTAAAGATAGAAGCAAATTCATTGTCTTTATCCGAAGTAAGAGAGGTTATAAACGGACAAATGGTTCTTGGTGACCAAAAAGAAATACAGGAAGTTAAAAATGCATATGAGGCATATAAAAAGATACCTGAAATAGATCCTTCAAGTATTTCTGAACTGAAAAAAATTCATGGAATAATGACTTATAGAACTGTAAACGAATCAGGTGTATTCAGAAAAGGGGAAGAAGGAGTATTTTCGGGAGATCAATGCATTTTTGTTGCACCACCTCCACATATGGTAGAGGAATTGATCAAGGATTTGCTATCGTGGGTGAAAGAAAATGAAGGTGTAGTTCATCCGTTGATAATGGCGGCTGTGTTTCACTATGAGTTTGTCTTTATCCATCCATTTGCAGATGGAAATGGAAGAATGGCCAGATTGTGGCATACAGTTATTTTATATCGCTGGAGAAATATTTTTGAATACATTCCGTTAGAAAGCCAGATTGAACGGTTTCAAACAGAATATTATGATGCGATAGCAAAATGTCATGTAAATGGAAATTCAGATGTATTTATAGAATTCATGCTGGACATGATCAATCAGATTTTAGATAAAGTTCTTATACAGATGAAGAGAGCGGATGCGGACATATCGGAATATGTTAAACGTATGCTTCATGTTATGGAATTCGATGTACCGTATACTTCAAATGCTATTATGGAGGCGTTAGGATTGAAGTCGAAGGAGACATTGCGGAAAAACTATATTAATCCAGCATTGGAATTGGGATTAATCCGAATGACCATACCGGATAAACCAAACAGTAAGAATCAACGATATGTAAAGCAATAGAAATCAGAGCGGAGAGGTAATAAGAATGACACATGAACAATTTGAAAAGGCTGCACAATACTGGAACAATAAAGAACAGATTGCTATGCCGAAAGAACAGTTAAAGCAAGTAGTTGAGGATTACATTCAGGCGAACAACACCTGTGCCCTTGCTACAGGAACTGCTGATTTTATCAGATGCACTCCAATCGAGTATAGCTACCACGATGGAAAGTTCTGGATGTTCTCAGAGGGCGGAGAAAAATTTATCGGGTTGGAAAAGAACGAAAATGTATGTCTTGCTATCTATGATAAATATGAGGGATTTGGCAATTTAAAGAGTCTTCAGGTTATGGGAAAAGCAGAGCTGATCGAGCCATTTTCAGATGCTTATAACAGACATGCAGAAATAAAGAAGGTACCTCTTTCGGCATTGGAAAAACTGGAATCTCCGATGCACCTTATCTGTGTGACACCAATAAAAATAGAAGTATTATTTTCTGATTTAAAAAAGGACGGGTATAGCAGCAGACAAAGATTATATTTACAGAATTAAGAAAAGAATGCAGTATTGACATTTTTTCAGCAGCAAAAATCAGTTGAAATTCATCCAGCCAAAGCATGTGCTTTCCAGTGTGGGGCAGATTATCGGAAATGGAATTACGATCTTTGGAAAATTTTATAGTGTAAAAATAGGTTGTATTTATCCTATAATTTTCATGTAATATAGAGGGAAGAGAGGTGTATAGTATGACAGTTGATACAAATACAATGATTTCTATTACAGAAGCTAATCAGAATTTTTCAAAAGTTGCAAAAGTAGTCGATGAGCATGGCACAGCGGTTATTCTCAAAAATAATGTACCACGATATGTAATGCATAAGATAATAGTAAGTAAAACAGGCGGGACATAATGCGATGCCCCGCCTGTTTCTTACATGTGGAATTTAAAATATCAGCAAGCCGATATGATATACTACACAGGAAATCAGTAATGCGGACACTGTGTAGAAAACTCCGATTTTTGCAGTCCATTTTACGGAGTGGGTTTCCCTTGAAGTAGCTGCAAGTGCACTCACACAAGGCATGTTAAAACTGATCGCATAGATAAATGCCAGTCCCTGTGCTTTTGTAAAATTATCCGTTAAAACAGATGCGACAGCACTGCTGTTTCCGGCGGCTTTTGCACCAAAGGTAGAACTTACAAGGCTTCCTCCCGCACCGTATAATGTATTCAGTACACCAAGTCTGTACAGAATGCTCGTTTCTGCATTTCCACCAAATCCATAAGTTAAAATGAAAAATACAATCGACACAAGTGTAATTACTTTCCAAATAGCAACTATAGTTTCTTTAGTATCTGTCTTAAATAAATGCAGGAAAGCACCATAACAATCGCTTCAGTGATCGGAAATGCAAGCCATACACCGGTCGCCTGATAGAGTTTCCCAAGAACATATGCCAACGGCAGGAGCAGAATTACCTGTCTTGCAGCGGAGACAATCATGCTTGGTGTGCCGATGGACAATCCCTGCAGTGCGTAACAGACCATGATGGAAACACATGCAAAAATGAAACTGATACTTGTGATGCGCAGCGCAGTAATGCCCAGAGCAGTCATGGTATCTGAGGCATTAAAAGCCTGCATGATCTGTGCAGGAAAAATTTGTAATAATACAAGTCCGACCAATCCGATCAGTGCGGAATAAATGCCGCTTAATTTGATGGATTTCTTTATACGATCGTGCTTTCCGGTTCCAAGATTGTAGGCAACAATGGACAAAAGCGCGCTGTTTAAACCGAATGTGGCCATGGAAACGAATGTATATAGTTTAAAATATGCACCAAACACGGCAGCCGCAGTTGTAGAAAACGTGAGCAGTATTTTATTGATTCCAAATGACATAATGCTGCTGATCAGCATGGTAATCCCGGCAGGAATTCCCACCGCACAGATTTTCTGCACATAGGTTTTATCAAGTCTGAGGTTATGAGCAGAAAACTGTATTTCTTTATTGCATTTCAAATTGAAAATAAAGCCAAGCGTCATAGCAATGATCTGGCCGGTTACGGTAGCGATGGCAGCGCCTGCAGTTCCGAGAGCAGGAAAACCGAAATATCCGAAAATGAGGATTGGATCAAGTATGATATTGATCACAGCGCCTGTGATCTGTGTAACCATGGTATAAGTTGTTCTTCCGGTAGACTGAAGAAGCTTCTCAAGTACGAGCTGGAAAATCTGTCCGAAAGAAAAGATACAGACAATGGATAAATATGCGCCTCCCATGGTACAGATATTCTGTTCATTTGTCTGTATGCCATAAAACCATTTCACACCAAAAATTCCAAACAGTAACAAAATAAAATAGACGATAAAACTGAGAACCAGCCCATTTGCGGCAGTTTTGTTGACAGCATCCTGTTTCTTTTCTCCCAGCAGGCGGGAAAGCAGGGCATTTACGCCGACACCGACACCGGTTCCTAAGGCTACAATGATATTCTGGATCGGAAATGCGAGCGAAACAGCGGTCAGCGCGTCCTCACTGTAATTACTGACAAAAATACTGTCAACGATGTTATATAGTGCGCCAATGATCATTGATAGAATCATCGGTGCGGCCATGGTTAATAATAGTTTGTTTACGGGCATGGTGCCCATTTTCTGATCTTCCATGTAAGTGTCTCCTTTCAGAAAATTGTTTTATGTGATAAATTTTGTGACGGATATGTTTGTATGAAGGTGTCAAAGCATTTCCGAATGAGATCATAACAGAAATAATAGAAATATAGAATTAGATTTATAGAAATGGCGTTAGAAAAAAGCTAATGATTGCAAAAGTGAAAAATTATTACTATACTAAAAATAAATACGGAGGAAACACATGAATTCACAACAATTGCAATGTTTTATCTATGTAGCGGAACGACTGAATTTTACAAAGGCAGCGGAGGCACTGTATTTATCGGTACCTACGGTAACGCATCACATCAAAAGTCTGGAGGAAGAGCTTGGAATACAGCTTTTTTACAGAAGTTCCCGTGTTGTTAAGCTGACAGAAAACGGCGAAAAATTTTATTTTGACGCAAAAGATATTTTTATCCGGATGCAGGAATCGAAGGAACGTTTTCAGGATCATTCGGAACAGGAAACCGTGATGTTTCGAATTGGATGTATGACGGAAAAAGAATTTAAAATATTGGAGCATGTTTTAAAACAGATCAGAGACCAGTATCCGTATATCCGTCCGAAAGTAATTGTGCGGGATTTTTTTGATCTCAAAAATCTGTATGAAAATCAACAGCTGGAACTTGTAATTGCAACGCGTGGTTTGTCCACACAGGGCTATTATAAGAAAGTCACAACTTATCAAAGCTATGTGGTCATGCCATCCGATCATCCGCTTGCAAAGGAACATGAAATTTCACAGGAACAGTTGACAGAAGAAAAACTGATTACATTGCCACCACGGTGCGTTCCATTCGAAAAAGGGAACAAATTTCAGGAGTATCTGGCGCTTCATGCACAGGATCATATCCATATTGTGAGCGAGGATGAAGCGGAGAGTGTTCTGCTTGCAAAATGTGGATATGGAATAGCGCTTTTACCGGGATTTGTCATTCCGGATGATAAGGAAGTTGTCTGTGTTCCGGTAGCTGATACAAAAAACATTGAGTATGGATTTTATTATCGGAGCAGTGAAAAGCATGTGAAATATTTTATGGATGCATACAGGAAATCGTTTGTACTATGTGACAATGGATAGAGAATATATAGATAAATGTCTAGTTTGTAGAACTGAAACGATTTATTCTCATTTATGCATATATCAAACGTTTTTATATATTTGATGCCTATAATTTACATTATGAGAAATTCTCCGATGGCACGGTAAAATGTATAGAGGATGAGATTCCGTTTGAACTGCCGGAAGGGTGGGAATGGACAAGATTAGGATGTATTACTGATGTTATTCAGTATGGTTTAAGTAATTCAGCTGAGTCAACTGGTGATTATCGATTGCTAAGAATTACGGACATTCAGAATGGTTGTGTGAATTGGGATACTGTCCCATTTACATGTACTGATGAATCAGAAAAATATTTGCTCCGTAAAGATGATATTGTATTTGCTCGTACAGGAGCTACTGTGGGTAAATCCTTTTTAATTACTGATTTGCCATATGCTTCTGTATACGCATCGTATCTCATTAGAATTAGGCTTATTAATAGTATTTCAGCAAATTACATTTATCAGTTTTTTAATAGTTATTGCTATTGGGAGCAAGTTACTGATAAGACAGTAGGAGTTGGACAGCCAAACTGCAACGGAACTGCATTAAGAGAACTATTTATTCCGTTGCCTTCTCAAGCTGAACAGAACAGAATTGTTCCTGTTTCCGATAATCTTTTAAAAATTGTGGATACCATTACTTCTGAACGTGAAAGTTTATCTGAACTTATACAGACTACAAAGTCTAAAATCCTTGACCTCGCAATCAGAGGTAAGCTTATACCGCAAGACCCGAATGATGAGTCGGCTTCCGTTCTTCTTGAACGCATACGAGCCGAAAAAGAAGAACTGATTAAACAAGGAAAAATCAAGCGTGATAAGAAGGAATCTGTCATATTCAAAGGTGATGATAACTCTTATTAT